>Ga0335069_10004700_pt1 | contig 20142 bp, 15 predicted proteins | sample Lox_Sample_11_FD_206714 | JGI IMG/M metagenome (GOLD analysis project Ga0335069, IMG submission 206714) | Soil microbial communities from Loxahatchee National Wildlife Refuge, Florida, United States - Lox_Sample_1.1 | ecosystem: Environmental > Terrestrial > Soil > Wetlands | place: USA... | reverse complement strand
CAGCAACCTTTTCGGTTATTACACGTACGCATCGTTCCCATGGCTCTATCACGCGGACATGGGATTCGAGTATTTCGTTTCCGCGGGTTCGAATAACGGTGCGTTTCTGTACGATGCTTTGCTCGGGCAATGGTTTTATACCGACCCGTTGATCTTCCCATATCTGTACAATTTTACAGCTGGGGCGTGGTATTGGTACGCACCTGACTCAATTCATCCCAGGCACTATACGAGTGATCCTCGTTGGATTTTTGACTTTGGCACGGGTAAATGGCTCCACAGCCCTTAACTGGGTGCTCTGCGCCGTTGAGCCTCGCGGCGAGAATGCCCCGCACTGCTCTTCCGAAGCGTTAGGAACGGCGTTCAGTCTCCGACGCCAATTCTTCTTGCCATTCCTGAAAGCTCGTGGCTCATATCGCCTCTAGCGGAAAAACGCGTTGAACAAGCATAACAATAATAAGTTCGTGATCTTCATCCTGCATCCGCTTAAATTTCTTGGTCAGGTTGGTATTGCGTACCGAGGCGCTCGCCCCCCATCGAGGGCAACCGGCGCGACCCTGAAGCGACGCGCCGTTTAGCGGTTCCCGGCTTCCCGCGCTCTATATGGTGGCCGGAATCGGGAATTGCAGAGCGGATTCAGCCATCGGTCCGCGTGACTCCAAGCAAATCTTCAAGCGGTTGCGCGGTTGATCTTCGTCAACCGATCAACCGCGACCTCTGCCGAGGCGTCTTCTTTTTGCGAGTCCGTTCAAGAGGAGCAAATGCAGCCGTGTTTAGGCGGGTCGTCTACATCACGTCTACACGAACGAAAGAGGCATACCGCCGCATTGTCAAAAGTGCTTGATTTTCTTGGCGCGCCCGGAGGGATTTGAACCCCCAACCCTCGGATCCGAAGTCCGATGCTCTGTCCAGTTGAGCTACGGGCGCGCTTGAAAGCGATGCGACATTGTGTGCGCGCGATGCGCTGACGGCAAGCCCCCCGAAACCCGCGTCACGGCGCCGCAATAGTTGTCGCGTGCGCGCGATGCTTGCGCCGCAGCATCACCGCCGCAGCCAGAAATATCGCGAGCGCCGCGATCCCCACCAGGGCGACCATCCATATGTATGCCTGCAGTGCGGTGCCCAGCGCGGCCGCCGCTGCCAGCATCGCCGACACCCACACGAAGCTGTGCTCGAAATGAACTCCCGCCAAAAAGCACGTGACGGTTAGGATGAGCAGCGTGGAAAGCGCAACCGCGTCGGCGCTCATCTGCCCCAGCGCGAATTGATAGAAAAGCACCCGCACTGCGATGAGCGGCACGACCCAGTGGAGGATTTGTTGCAACAACATCTTCCAGATTTGCGGCGATTCGTAGGTGCGCCGGGCGAGCGAATCGCCGATGCTGACCAGCGCGAACACGATGAACATCGCGGTCCAGTACAATCGGGCCTTGTTTCGATCGACGTTGGTCAGAAACAGCCCGACCATCACCAGCACACCCAATCCGGCGATGATGAGCACGCGAATCAGGATCATTCGTTGCAGCCGTTTCGCGCGGCCGAAGCCCGCCTCCACGTCGATCGTAGAACCGTCGGATTTCGGCATCTGAACATTCATCGGATACGTTTCGTTCAAATGCGTTCCCCATCGCGCGCGAGATGCGTTTGATAATCACACCACTACCGACAAATCCGATGTCACTCAAACCATCCCGGCTGCGAACCAAATGCGGATGTAAATTTGACTGGAGATCGATGACCTGCTTGAATGACTGACCGGTCAGTTATTCCGCGATGAAGGCACGTCAGTCTCTCGATAGCGATAGCCGCCCGCTCGATCTGAAGTCCGATCCGGCCCGCAAGCGCGAGCAGATTCTCGATGCTGCCCTGGGTCTGTTCGCTCACGAGCCGTTTCAGGCGGTCACCATGGAGCGTGTAGCCGGGCGCGCCGGCGTCGCCAAGGGCACGCTGTACCTTTATTTTTCATCCAAGGAAGAGCTGTACCTCGGCATATTGAGCGACGGACTGGAAAACATCGCGCGACAGTATCAGCAGAGCGTCGTTGCGGACGCCGATGTATGCGCTCGACTGTGCGGCGCAATCGATACTAGTTTTCGTTTTTACAGTGAACGTCGCGACTTCCTGAAATTGGTCGCAACCGAGGAACCTCGCCTCGCCGAAGCACGCAACCGGCTGATTCAACAATGGCGCAGCCGCGGGTCGGCGTTTTTTACGAACCTTATCGAAGAGGGCATCGCGAGCGGTGCATTCGCGCCGGTAGATGCCCGCGTTGCCACGCTGATGATTCTCGGTGGCATCAGGTCGGTCCTCCTCTTCTATTCCGGGCGCCGTCCGGTCGCGGAACTGAGCCGCGATTTCGTCAAGCTGATTCTTGGAGGCTTGCGAACCGGAGTTGGCGCGGGCGCAAAGGGAGCTGCGCGTTGATGAAAGTTCTGCGTCGTGTATTAACGCTGATAATCCTCGCAGGTCTCGGCTTTGGTCTATGGTTTCTCGGCGGCATCTATCTATGGCCGCCGCCCGATACGAGCGTGATCCACGCGGTCGGGATGATCGAAGCGCCCGAGGTGAACGTCACCAGCCGCATCGCGGGGCGGATTACGAAACTTGATCTCGTCGAGGGTGATCGCGTCACGCGCGGGCAGATCGTCTGCCAAATCGAGGACACCGACCTGCGCAACCAGTTGCGCAAGGCCGAGGCCGACGTAAAGCAGGACCTCGCCAACCTCGACGAGGCTCGCCGCACGCGCGATCGCGATCGCGCCCTGTTCCAGGAGCACGTGATATCAACCAAAGAGCGCGATGATGCGGAATCCGGCTATGCTCAGCATGAAGCCGCGGTTGCCAGCGCGCGCGCGAACCTCGATTTCTTTCGCGACCAACTCGTCGACACCGCCATCCGCTCGCCGGTTGACGGAATCGTGGTCAACAAGGCGCTCGAAGTCGGCGAATGGGTGACGCCGGGAACGCCCATCTTAACCGTCGACGACCTCGCAACAATTTGGGCTCGCGTCGACGTCCAGGAGACCGACCTCTCATCCATATATGTGGGCAAGGCTGCGCAGGTGCGTCTTCCCACCAATCCGCCCGTAATTCTGAGCGGTCGCGTGATGGCCATCGGACAGGAAGGACAATTCGCGACGGAACGCGACGTGCGACGCGGTCGCCAGGATATTCGAACTTTTTACGTCAAAGTGCAGGTTCTTCAGGCCGCCGGCGAGGTTAAGCCCGGGATGACGGCCGAGGTCTCCTTCGTGAGACAGGATGAACGAAAACTCACCCGCAATACTTACTGAGAACCTAACCAAACGTTTCGGCGGTTTCACCGCCGTCGACGGGGTCAGCTTCGAAGTCAAACGCGGCGAGGTTTTCGGTCTGCTCGGTCCCAACGGAGCCGGCAAAACCACGCTCGTTCGGATGCTCACCACTCTTCTGCCGCCAACTTCCGGCAAAGCAGTCGTGGCGGGCCACGATGCGGCGCGTCATCCCCGACAAGTTCGTCAGGTGATTGGGGTCATTCCGCAGGCGATGACCTCTGATCTCGATCTGACGGGATGGGAAAATATCGACATCTACGGAGAGTTCTATGGGATGCGGCGCAAAGCGCGCCGGGAGCGCGCCGCGCGTCTGCTTGAGATGGTTGGCCTGAAGGAACGCCGCAACGATCTCGTGGCGACCTATTCGGGCGGGATGCGGCGGCGGCTCGAGATCGCGCGCGGACTTATCCATTCGCCGGAAGTTTTATTCCTTGACGAACCGACGATTGGACTCGATCCACAGAGCCGGCGCGCAGTGTGGGATCTGCTCGAAAAACTTCGCACCGAGAGCGAACTGACTATTTCACTTACTACTCACTATATGGACGAAGCCGAGCAGCTATGCGACCGTATCGCGATTGTCGATCGCGGCAAGATAATCGCGCTCGATACGCCGCGAGGACTCAAAGCCAGCGTGAAGGGGTCCGACCGCGTCGAACTCGACGTCGATGGCACTCTCGATACGGTAATCGAGATGCTGTCCAACGAGCCGGGAATCTTCGACGTCAAGCGTGATGGAGAAGGCGGCCGGATAGCAGTCAGGTCCGACGATGGCGCCCACGTCATCCCACGCCTCATCGAGAAGATCGATGCGCTGGGCGCGCACGTGCGATCGATCAATCTCCAGAAGATCTCGCTCGAAGACGTGTTCATCGAATTCACCGGTCGCTCGCTGCGCGATGAACCGGCGAAAAAGATCAGCCTGCTGGTCGGCGCCGGGATGCCGCAAAGATAGGAGTATATCGGCGTCATGAAGATGTGGGCGATCATGCGGCGCGATTTGAAGAAGCTATCGCGCAATCCGGTGACGCTTCTGTCGACCATCCTGATGCCGATCGTGTACATGGTGATTCTCGGCAATTCCTTTCAGGGCAATCTGAAGAATCTGCCGCTTGCCGTCGTCAGCCAGGATCGCGGCCTCTACGCCAGGCGCATGATCGAAAAGCTGCAAGCGCTGCAGTACGGTCCCAGGACGGTCGTTTTGAGCTATCTCGCCGATCCGAAAGACGCGATTAATGACGTTCGCGACGGCATCTACAAGGGCGCTCTGGTCATCCCCCCTGATTTCAGCAAAAGCGTCGCCGAGGGGCGCGTAGCGGAGGTTGGGCTGTTTACCGACAACGTCGACGCCGTAAGTTCCGACACCCTTGAAGGCGTCCTTGAGCAAGCCGCGGCGACGCTTCGAATCAGCTATGTAACGGCCCGCGAGCCCAAGCTCAACGATATCGTCCTGCGCCCTTCGGAACTCTTCGCCCACGTTGACTATGACCGATCTCTGATTCCCGGCGTAATCGTCATGTCGCTGTTTATGGGATCGCTGATGGCCGGGGTTTTCAATTGGGTGATGGATCGCTTTCTCGGCGTCACTGAATGTTATCTCGTTACCCCTCTGTCACGCTCGCAGATAGCCGGCGGCATTCTCGCCAGCGGAGTCACGATAACGAGCACGGCTGCCATCCTGGTTCTGATCATCGGCCTGCTCATAACCGGCGGAACCATAGAAGGAGGGGCGACGGCGCTGCTGATTCTGATAGCCGTTATAGTCGTCGGCGCGACCGGATTGCTGGCTATGACATTCGCAGTCCTGGGTCGGGCGACTCATCCGAGGCTGGTGGGAACGTTCGCGGGATTCCTAAATGTCATTCTGTTTTTCCCCAGTGGTGCGATCTATCCGATCGAGAGCTTCCCGAAATGGCTGCGCGCATTCGCCAAATGGAATCCCGAAACACATGCAGTCAGCGCACTCAAATCGGTTCTTTTCAAGGGTGCGAACTTGGGCGCCGTGCAAGGTGACTTACTATTTCTGGTAGTATTCACGATTATCATGTTGTTCCTTGCAAGCATGTCCTTCAAACGTACGCTCTGAATAGTCAATTCAAGGTTCGCGCGCGCGTGTTCTCCTTCGCATCCGACATCGAAGCGCGTAGAGGGCAGCGCTCGCGCGCGCTCATTTTCCTGTGCCCGGAAGCGCGACGAGGGACGGTTTTCGTAGATCTACGCTGTGGTTGAGCCTGTTCGCACCTTAAAGCGTCGCAGCGCCATACGGTGCATCTCTAGGTCAGCGCCTGTTCGGCCATGCATCATTAAAGATCCATTCTCTTCTGTAGATTAGTAATTTGTTTCATTCCAATAGTCATTACGTCCCCAACGCAGGTTTTATACTGAATAGCCTCTGGTGTCACAAAGGGTAACTCGTTAGCTTTTTTAAACAGAGTTGATGCGGCCCGGTTTACTCCGGGGGGTTGGAGCACCCGCCGCGCGCTTTCGGTGTCCGATGCGTTCAACGTCAGCAATCGACGCCGCAAGGACGGACCTGCTCACTACAGCATCGTCGCGCGTGGTCCCGCCTTGCTGCAGCGGAGGAGGCATATGGATCGCGCGAGGCTCACCCCCAGGGTTTCTCTATCAATCTTAACTGCACTGGTCCTGACTGTGTTCGCAGCGGGAGCAGCACGAGCACAGTCCGATCTTGCGCAAACCAGCTACTACGATGTGGCAAGCAGCGTGCTTCCCAGCGCTTCCGGATGGGGCGGTCCGGGTTTCAGCGGCGGGGCCGGCGACGAGCTGTTGCGCATAGTAAATCCGACTCACAACGGAATAAACGCGCCGGGATGGCTGTGCGCGATGGTCTACGTGTTCGATGATCTCGAGCAGCTTCAGGAGTGCTGCGGATGTCCGCTGTCCGCGGATCAGCTTCTGACGCTGTCGGTCATCAACGATCTGACCAACAATTTCGGCGTCAAGGGAGGCGATCGCGTCGCCGGAGTTATCGATGTGTTGTCTTCATCGGCTAATCTCCCTGTGACGCCGGGTATGACGTTGCCATCAGGCGCCAACGTGGTGCCGAACAATTCCGTGTCGCCGTTCGCCTGCAATCCCGGCGCGGCGCTTATTCTGACTCCTACACTGCGTTCGTCGCTGAGCCATCCGGAAACGAGCGCGCCCGTATTTCCTTCGACCGCGTTCACAACCGCGACCAGCGTCGAGGAGTTTCAGGAAAAACCGCTTGACGCGACCGAACTGAACAATCTCGTGAACGGGTGCAACATCCTGCAGACCAATTTCACCGGCGCGGGAATTTGTCAGTGCGGACCCCCAAAGCCAACCGCCACTCCTACCCCGTTGGCCGGCTCACCGATAACCCTTGAAGGATGCCAGGTTAAGGACAATACGAATCTGGGTGGAAGCGTTATAACGATGACCTCGTCGACCGGCGCGAAGGTTAACGACCTGGTGCTTATCGCGCTGGATCTCCTGCCAACCGGGAATCAGGGCGATCCGGTCGACATGACAACAATCACCGTGAGTGCTCCGGCTTCGCTGCACCTGATCTCCGATCAGACAGTCCTTTCGCAATTGCAGCCGATCGGGGAGTTTGGACTGGATTCGGTACGGCAGCTCTTCTATTGGGCTCCGGTCACAAGCCCCGGAACACCAGAGTTTACCTTCACCTTCTCCGCCAACGTCCTGGCTCAGGGCGGTGTGCTTCTGTATCGAAACACTTGTCTGAACGATGCCGTGCCGTGCTCGAGCCCGATTTTCGACTCGAACAACGACGCGCATAATTCCGGTTTCACTGTCGATACCGGCGCGATGAGCGCGGGCGTGCCCGGTCTTGGCGTCGCCGCGGGAGCTTTCGCCAATTCGATATTCTCGGAAAACCAGCCGGCTCGTCCCGTGCCTGCCGGCGGCGGCGCTCCGCTCGGTCCGATGACCCTTCTATGCAGCGGTACTGTGAACGGCGGCCTAACTATGGCCGATGGGATAAATACCAATACGAACTCGACCGGAGCGACTACTTCGTTTACCGCGACTGTGGAGACCTCGCTGGGAGTCACTCCTCCGTTGGCGGATGCGTCCTCAACCGCCGATGTTGGTCAGGTGGTGAGTATCGTCCCGAAAAAGTAGCCCCGTCCGCCCGGCGGCAACTTTGAGCCGCGGCGCGGATTCAGACGAAAAGCCGCGCCGAAGTCCTATTGGCGCGGCTTTTCACATCTCAGAGGAGCCAACGATTGGCTTTTCGGTCCGAGTCCCTGGGTTTTGAATGCCCAGGTTCCGCATGCGAGGCCGAAATTCCCGAGCTCTTGGGGGAATCGCGGGCCCATTCAACCTCCGCGTCCCTTTCGTCTGCTGTTGGTTTGGACACGATTTGATGGGCAGCGGGGCACCTAATCGTCGAACCCTGGGGCGAGATCAATTCAATATTGAATAATTTAGAGACTCAAATCGTCTTCACTAGTGAATATTTCGGACAACCGATCCGTCTGAAGTAGTGGTTGCAGCGGAATCGTCCGCGACCTTCCGGCTGGCTGCTCCTCCCTCCAGTCGGAGAAGCCGTCCCCCTGCCAAGAGGGGATGGCATTGCAAGCGGCGGGCATTGGGGACTCCCCCCCTCCAATCGCCCGCCCTTCTTTTTCCCGATTAGCACCAAAAGTACCTTCGCGGCCATCGCCAATATGGACGCAGCGGCGGATCGACTTTCGCATTCTTGACACTTCAGTCAGGCGCGGTCATATCTCATCCTTTCTCAAGGATGTGAGCGGAAGATTCCTACATGAACCACGTCGACAGCAGAGATCCACAAAATCATACAATGCACTTCAGGACGGCAGTGAAATGTTTTCCGCTCATGCTGGCGGCGATGCTGATCTCGGTCGCAGGATGCGGCAGCAACAATTCGAGCCCTCCCGGACCCGTAGTCGGACCGAACCTTCAGGCGATAACTGTGTGCATCGGCACGCCCGTTGCGCCGACACCGACTCCGTCAACGTCGCCTACCGTACCGACGCCGACGCCGACTCCATGCCCAAAGGCTACGACTGCCGCCGTCGTTGAAGGCGACCAGATTTTCTTCAACGCGCAGGGTACCTACGTCTTGAACGGAGCCACGACGCTCTCCGACATAACCAACAATCCCGACACGCTGTGGACCTCAACCAACAAGGCGTCGTTGCAACCGCCGACGGGAGGCAACGGCGGTGTCTACTCCGGCGGCTCGCCGGGATGCGCATGCGTGGCGGCGAGTTCAGCCGGCGTCAGTTCGCTTCCGGTCGGGGTGACCGTTTACGCCGGCGCTCCGACGCCGGTGTGTCCGGCATGTCCCACACCCATGGCATCGCCGACGCCCGCCGCCTCGGTAATGGGCGGTTTGGAAACTTCGTCGCATGAGATCGTGACAGGCGTCCTGCAATGGATGTTTGACCCCGGAGCTTCGATAGCGGGTCCAATCGCACCCGGGCCCGACGGAGGCGTCTATTTCATAACCGTGGATGGTGAGCTGCACGCCCTCGATTCGGCAGGACATCAACGATGGCAGCATCCGGTGGCCGGCACGCTAGCCGCTGTCGCTTCCAACGGGACAGTGTTCGTCGAGAGCGTCAACAACCATCTCATCGCGCTCGCGCCCGATGGTTCAATCCAGTTGAGTCTCGACCTGGCGTCGCAACGCGGTCCATTGGCGGCATCACATGGCCTCGTATATGTGCAATCAGGCGATTCTCTCATCGCGATTGCGACGGGCGGAACGGTCAAATGGAAGGCTCACGTCGTCGCCGACCTTAGCGCTGCTGTCGTGGCAGACGACGGCACGTTTATCGGAGCAAGCGAAGGCGCGGGCGTAATCGCAATCTCGGGCGACGGCGAGGCGCGATGGGATTTCCATCCCGACCAAGGATTCTCCGGCGCCGTCGCCAGCGTCGGCGATGCGGTCTACGTCGGATCCAAGAGCGGCATCGTCCATGCGCTCAACCTCTCCGACGGACGCGAACGATGGCAGGTCCATACAAGCGCGCCCGTGTGGGCGGGGCCGGCGACGACCCTCGCCGGCGAGATTTTCGCTGTATCCGACGCCATTCGCGGCATCGACGCGAATGGACGCGTGACCTGGACCGATCCGTTGGCGGCACAGGGATCCGCATCGATTGCGACGGCCGATCGTCAGGTGTTTGTCGGTGAAGGTGACGGACTGGCGGCGGTGATCAATCCATCGGGCGCGGTGGTATGGACGTCCCGAACGTTCGGTGCAAATCTGCGTGTTGCGTTTGCTCCGGACGGAACTCTTTACGTCGGCACGGACAAGGGGCGAATCTACGCCGTGCGCTGATCCTCACTCGAATCCCGACGCGGCGTCGGTATATTGAAACAACAAAAAGTTATCTTATAGTCGATTTACCCTAGCCAAATCAGCGTCACGTTTGCTATAGCGGTTCAATATCGAACTTGCCCGGAGGAAACGATGGGCAGCATCGCTGTTGAATATGCCTGCTCTAATCTCGCTGGCCGTGGCGAATTTGCTGCGTCGGAATCTTCGCCGCACACTGCTGATGACGATCGCAGTTGCCTGCGCGACCGTCGTGTTCTGCGCGGTGACGGTGATTCCGTACATCTCAGAGAAGATTGTCCACATCGCTGATCAATCGCCGCGCCTCGTGGTAGTGAATCGCACTGCGATGCGGTTCGGGCTGCCCGAGGCCTATTACGATAAAATCGTCAAGCTTCCCGACGTGGTCGCCGTGAACCGGATGGTCTGGTACGCGGGGGTCTACGACGATCCCCATCACCAGTTCCCGACCATCGCGCTCGACCCGGACAATCCCGACGTCCTATGGCCTGAGTACGGACTGGATCGGCGAACCGTCGCGGCCTTCCGAAAGGTGCGCAGCGGCGCGATCGTCGGCGACACGACGATGCATCGCTTCGGATGGCATCTCGGCCAGCACGTCACTTTGCGCAGTCAGCTATATCCCGTCACCCTCACCTTCACGATCGTCGGGACGTACGATCACGGTCCCGATTTGAGTGTGTTCATGATGCGCCGCGACTATCTCGAAGAGGCGCTTCACAATGACGCCCATGTCGACATGATGTGGGTGCGATGCTCCACGACGAGCGCAACGGGGACCGTCGCGTCCGAGATCGATGGGATGTTTCACAATTCGGCTGCCGAGACGCGCACCGACAGCGAAAAGGCTTTCCTGATTACGTACCTGGTGCGTTTTCAATCCGTGATTAACCTCGTCGAGTTGATCGGGCTGGTGGCGGTTTTTTCGATCGCCCTTGCGGTCCTCAATGGCACCGCGATGACGCTGCGCGAGCGGCGCAAGGAGCTTTCGATTCTGCGAACTCTTGGCTTCTCGCGCGAACAGATAGCTTGTGCTCTCGCGATCGAGGCCGGCGTCATCGCTCTTGCAGGCGGGATTGTCGGAACGATTGTCGCGGCCACATCTTTGACTGTGGCGCGCGGAAGTGTCGCCGCACTCGGCGAGGTTCTCGCCTTCGGAATGCCGCTTCAGATCGTCGCAGGCGGCATAGCGATCGCTATGGCGCTGGGCGTCGTCGCCGCTTTGATTCCTGCGGTTGGTGTCCTGCGCGGCCCTGTACACGAATCCATTCGCGCGGAAGCTTGACCCGCTGCGTTCACGCGCGGGTCCGGCTTTCGCCGGTTGAAACGCGCTTGACGCCGGGCTGACACTCGATTCGTATATTTTCTCATGGGCGCAATCGACATCATCAGGCGAAGGCTGAAGGAAGATCGCATCCCCGAAACTCCGGAAGACGTCGGCCGCAAAAAGAAGCGTCCGCGCGAAGTCGCATTCATGGATGTCAACCTGTGCTTCCCGTGCGGAAAATGCCCGGAATTCTGTCCAGTGCAGTGCATCGAGTATCTGCCCGCCGGCACATTGCGCGGACGCGGCGTACAGCCGGTGCAGGATCGCTTTCAGGAGTGCATCGGATGCTATATCTGCGTCGAGGTGTGCGCTTTGCTTACTGACTATGACGCGGTCAGGATGTACGACAGCGATCTTGTCGAACAGACGCTGGGCGTGAAGATAACCGACGAACCGCCGGCAGAACCCGAAACACCGCGCCCCTACGAGGAGTACTTCTCGGAAGGCGGTCTCTACCGCCATCTCGGCAAAGGCTCGCGAATCAGGGAAAAGATCAACAGCGAGGAACGCGCGATTTTCAATCGCGAGCGCGTCCGCGGATGATCACATCCAAAGCCTCCGTCAGTTCGGATACTATGGCGCGCGATGTCTCGCGCGAAAAGTCGCAAGCGAACGGACGGCTCGAAACGCGCGTCAGCGTGGACGCGCGCTCTCGCGGTCGTCCTGGAGCATCTGAAACACGCCCGCGACGGACTGCTACGCCGCTCGACGATCACCGTGCTTGCGATCGTGCTGGTAGGAAACGTGATCGTCGAATCGGAGAGCGTTCACCGTTATTTCCCAGCCCTTATCGTCGGCGAACTGAGATTCCACGCACTGATGTCTTATTTCGAATCCCAATCGGGAAAGGTGGATCAGGTCGCCATAGTAGATGTCGATGACGATAGTTTCTGGAACGCCCCGATCTTCGGACGCCAACCGATAAGCACTCGCTACGTCGCAGACCTCGCGATGGCCGCCGCGGATTCCGGCGCCCTGGTAGTCGCGACAGATTTTCCTCCGCCGGCTCATTTCCAGAACACGCAAAGCGCCATCTCACCCGAAGACCTCGACTACCTGGCTAAAGCCGCGGCGCGAATACATTCTCTGGGCGTCCCGATGGTCACCGGCCGCGACGCGGTCGAACGCGACCATCACTTCCAACTCGGCCCGGCCTATTTGCCATCCGGGACCATTCCCGAAGGTGTGACGCTCGGCCATCTGCACATACCCGAAGATCCCCGCCAGATACCGCTGCGGATCCGGCTGAGCGATTCGAGCGCGCAGATTCGGGACATTGACTCGTTCGCGATGGCGATCGTCGCGGGCTATGACTTTCACAATCACGTTGTCCCCGTGACATTGGACAACCCTCTCCTCAAGCGGGCGATAGCCAAGGGCAAGTTCGTATACGGCGCATTCCTTCCGATCAGCGGTTTTTGGAGGATACCGGCGCGCGACCTATTCAACGGATCGGCAGAAGCGAAATCGGCGTGTCGCGGACGCATCGTGATCATCGGTCCGACATGGCATGCGTTCGGACCTGGTCGCGGCCCGCGTTTTGAGGAGATGCTCTCTCCTGTCGGTGACGTTCCGGCGCTGTATCTTCATGCGAACTATGTTGCGGCGCTACTTGAGGGGCACTATCGTGCGCCGATTCCGATCGGAATGGCTCTCGCGATTGAATTCGCGATCGGTCTGGTCATCTACGGCGTGTATCACGCGCTGGACGGAACCAGCTTCGCACTGTCGATGGCAGGCTTGACGCTAGGACTCGCGATGGCCGCCTACGTGATGTTTTCGAACTCGGGATGGTATCTCGATTTCGTTCCGTTGCTTGCTGCGTGCTTCATCCACGTTGCGTGGGAGCACTTTCATTCGTACCGTCAGCTTGCGCGTCGCGCGGGCGCCCGATCCTAAGCGAGCGATGCACGACCGATGGTCCTGAGAATGCAGCTGCGTATGAAGTCTGAAATACACCGACGGAGGACAACATGACGACGCCGTCCCCTGACGACTGGCAATATCCGTATGGCACGCGGCAGCGCTACCATCTGCAGCACGTTCATCTGTTCGCTTCGGATCTGAGTGCGACGATCGAGTTCTATCGGACTTGGTTCGATGCCGAAGTGATCTGGGATGGCGACGTCGCCGGCGCGCGCAACGTCTTCATGAAGATCGGCATCGGCGCGATGCACCTCTACGACCAGCCGCCGCGCGGTGACGGCCGCAACGCGGTCCACCATCTTGGAATGCAAGTCGTCGGCCTCGCCGAGCTCTACGACAGGATGAAAGCTGCGGGACTTCATATCCCCAATCCGATCCGACCCTTCGGTGGCAGCGGGGGCTACTTCATGCTCGGAGCTCCCGACGGCGTCGTGATAGAAGTCTTCGAACCCGGCAATCCGCACGAGCCTGCGGTCCGCAAGTACTATGGCTTCCAAGGGTAATGCTCGTCTCGCGAACCGACCGACGACTCTCACAATTTTGTTCAACAGGGTTTGTTTGACTCTATTGTTGCAACAAGGTTACGGTGAGCGCTCGGGTACTCGCCTTGAGGATGGAACGCCAGGCTCGTCGCGAGCAGGTGCTTCGGCACGCGAAGCGGATATTCGCCCGCAAGGGATATCATCGCACCAATGTCGCCGACATCATCTCGCGCGCCCGTATCGCGCGCGGGACGTTCTACCTTTATTTCCAGAACAAACGCGATCTTTTCGAAGAGCTGCTCGCGCAGGTCGTGCAGGAATTGTCGGTCCGTATCCTGCGCCTCAAGGTCGGACCGGATCAGCCTAATCCTGTCGATCAATTGCGCGCCAATCTTCGCCGCGTGCTCGAATTCGTTATCGAGGAGCGCGAGTTGACGGATATCCTGCTCAATCATTCGGTGGGATTCGATCGCGAGCTCGATGCGAAAATCCGCGAATTTTACGATCGCATCGCGCAACTGATTCAGCGCTCTCTCGATTTGGGAATCGATATGCAGCTCGTGCGCAAATGCGACACCCGGTCGGTGTCGTATTGTATACTCGGCGGCATCAAAGAGGTCGTCGGGATGCTGTCGCGGGGCGCCGCTCCCGATACGGAAGCTCTCGTGCAGGAAATTCTCGATTTCGGATTGCGCGGCGTTGCGCGTCCGGAACTGCTTAGTGAAATCGATCGTTATGCTGCCGCGAAGGACTCCGATTTTTTTATTGCCCGGGACTAGAATGACATGTCAGTTCAGCGCACAAAAGCGACTTCGCGAAACGGCTCCCACGCGCATGCGCATGCGCAGAGACCGCGCGCTGCCTTTTACGATCTCGACGGCACGCTGGCCGACCTGAATCTGGTTCACGCGGCGCTGTACATCCTGACCAACGTCGGCGAATGGACCGGGCGAATCGGATACGTCCTGAGCTTCGCCGCGAACGCGCCGCGACTCTACCTGGCTGAGCAGCAGGACCGGAGAATCCTCAACGAGGTTCTGTTCGCATCGCTTAAGGGCGTATCGCGCGATCGTCTGGTCGCGCTGGGCGAAGAGTACTGCGATCGCGTCCTCGCCAAGCACGCCTATACGCAGGCGGTGGAACTGGTCGATGCGAATCGCGCTGCCGGTCTCGAGCCGGTGCTCGTAACAGGGTCGCCCGATTTTATTGCCACGCCGTTCGCCAACCGTTTCGGAATCGAGCATTGCGGCGCAAATCGTCTCGCCATGAATCGCGGACGCGCATCGGGACGCCTGCTCGAACCGATTATGGCGGGCAGCGAGAAATCCGCATGGTGTCTCAATTGGGCCGAGGAGCACGGAATCGATCTCGCCGACTGCTGGGGGTATGCCGATTCGTTTTACGACCTGCCCTTTCTCGCCGCGATGGGACATCCTGTGGCGGTGAATCCTGATCGTCGGCTGCGCGCGACCGCGATGAGCCGGCATTGGCCGATAATCCGATTCGAGGGGACCTGCGCCGATCAGGAATCGGAAGAAGAGACCTCAGAAGCCGAGGCATAAGGGAGAAAGTCTGGATGGCGCGTCCTGAAACCAAACTCAAGGAACTCAACGCCGCCGAGTTGCGCCACGAGACCGGCGCGCGGCGCGAACTCGTCGTCACGATCAATCGGCGCTCGGAGCGCCGCGTGATTCCGTACGGCGAGGAGTTCCTGTACGAGAAGCTGCCGATCGGAACGCGCGTGATTTATCCGCCGCCGCCGCTCGAGCCGGTCGCCGATCCTGATCAGGCGATCCGCTACGCTCTCCTGCACCCGGAAAACGCCGACCCGCTGTTCGCGCAGCTCAATCCCAACATGCGCGTGACGATCGCGATCGACGATATCAGCCTGCCTCTCCCTCCGATGCGTCGTCCCGACATCCGCGAGCGGATGCTCAACCAGGTTCTGCAGACGCTCGCGGATTACGGCGTCGATGACGTGCACCTCATCATCGCAACGTCGCTGCATCGCCGGATGACAGAGGCGGAAATTCGCCGGATGGTCGGAGAGAAGGCGTTCAAGCAATTCTGGCCCGACCGCCTCTACAACTTCGACGCGGAGAACCGCTCCGAGATCGTTAACATGGGCAAGACCGATCACGGCGAAGAGGTCTGGCTGTCGCGACGCGCCGCCGAATCGGACATCGTCATCTACCTCAATATCAATCTCGTGCCGATGGATGGCGGACATAAGTCGGTCGCGGTCGGGCTGTCGCCGTATCAGAGCCTGCGACACCATCACAACGCCGAGACGCTGCGCGATTCGCATTCATACATGGACCCGACACGCTCTGCGCTTCATCGCAGCGCGGATAGGATGGGCCGGCTCGTCGCGAAATCGCTCAACGTGTTTACGCTCGAAAGCGCCGTCAACACGCGGATGTACGGCTCGATGCTCGATTTCCTTCAAAAGAACGAAGACCAATTCTCGGATTGGGATCAGGTGCGGCTCAAGGGCTTTCGATGGACGATGGGCAACATGTCCGCCGAGATGCGCCGCCAGGTGCTGTACAATTACGCCGCACCGTATGGGATGACGGGGATCTGGGCGGGCGAAACCGAGGCTGTCCATCGCAAAACGCTTGCAAAGGTTTTCCAGCAGTACTCCGTCCCTGTGAAAGGCCAGTCGGATGTCCTGATCATCGGTGTACCATACATCTGCCCTTACAACGTCAATTCGATCATGAATCCGATTCTCGTGCAGTGCACCGGGCTCGGATACCTGTTCAACATGTATCGCGGCAAGCCACTGGTGCGCGAAGGCGGCACGATGATCATCTGTCATCCGCTGCGCGACGAGTTCCATCCCGAGCACCATCCGAGCTACATCGAGTTCTTCCATCGATGTCTCGCGCAGACCACCGACGGGAGCGAACTCGGACGCGTGTTCGAGCACGAGTTCGCGCACAATCCGACGTATATCCACATGTATCGGTACGGCAACGCCTTCCACGGCGTGCATCCGTTCTACATGTGGTACTGGGGCGAGCCCGCGCGTCAGCATCTCGGGCGCGTCATCGCCGCCGGATGCGAAGAGCCCGAGGTTGCTGCGCGGCTCGGATGGGAATCGGCCGACACGCTGGACGAGGCGATCGCGATGGCGACCGCCGAACAGGGCCGCTCGGCAACCATCACATATTTGCATCTGCCGCCGCTGGTGATCGCCGATGTCGAATAGCAACGGACATCGAAAGCTTCCGAGCCGGGCATCGTTTCCCGCGCTCGAAGAAGTCTTGAAGCGCCGACGCATCCTGCTGACCGGAGCGACCGGATTCCTGGGCAAAGTGTTCCTGATGCTGCTCCTGCGATGGCATCCGGAGGTCGAGCGCGTCTACGTGCTCGTGCGCGGCGACAAGCGCGGCGCGACCAATCGCTTCAACCGCGAAGTGATCGATTCGCCGGTCTTCGGGCCGCTTCGGGATCATCTCGGCGCGCGCTTCGATTCATTCGTCGCAGAGAAGATAACCGTCATCCCTGGCGACATTACGATCGAAGGCCTCGTCTCCGAGGGCGCCGACCCGGTCAAACGCGGCGCGCTTGACGCGGTTGTGCACTGTGCGGGACTCGTGAATTTCGAAGCGTCGCTGGAAAAAGCGATATCGATCAACGCAACCGGCGTTCGTAACGTCATCGAGTACTGCCGTCGCCACGACGCGGCGATGCTCCATGTCTCGACCTGCTATGTCGCAGGCGCGAGCGACGGCCATCGCTACGAAGACGATATCCCGCGCGATTGGTGTCCGAACGGCAAGCGCGGATTCTCGCTCGAACGGGAAATCCGCGATGCGCTCTCCGCAATCGATCGCGTCGAGGCCGAATCGCACGATCAGGTTAGGCAATCAGATCTCGACGACAGCCTCGATGACGACAACCCCGCCGAAGACAACGGCGCTCCCGTGCGTCTTAGCGAGGCGAAGCGCAAGCGATGGGTCGATGAACGCCTGAAGGTCGTCGGGCGCGAGCGCGCGCAGAGTTGGGGATGGCCCAACACCTACAGCTACACGAAGAGCCTGGGCGAGCAGTTGGTCCTCGCGGAAAGCGATTCGCTCGCGGTGGCGGTCGTACGTCCTGCTGTGATCGAGAGCGCGCTGAAAGATCCGTTCCCCGGCTGGAATCAGGGCGTCAATACGAGCGCGCCGCTGACTTATTTGTCCGGGCGTGGTTTCAGATTCTATCCGGCGCGGGCGAACCTGGCGCTCGACGTGATCCCGGTCGATCTCGTCGCACACGCGATGATTCCGATCCTCGCCGCGCTGCTGCTGCGGCGCCATCAACCGATTTATCAACTGTGCACTTCAGACCGGAATCCGCTTCCGATGCGCCGGCTTGTCGAGCTGACTGGGCTCAGCAATCGCCGCGAGCATCGACGCGAGGGCGGCGGCATGAGCCGTCTGGCGCCGCACATCGAAGCGGTCGTCGTATCGCACGACACCTACGAACTCGTCAGCGACAAGATTCCGCGAATCCTCAAGCATGTCGCGTCGTTCGCACGCAGCGTTGCCGGCGAGGAATCGGAGCGCCCGCGCAAGTTCGAGAATATTGTCGATCGGATCAAGGACAACGCCGACCTCGCGCGCGAGCTGGTCGAGGTTTACCGCCCCTACATCCAGGAACTCGTCTACACATTCCACGGCGAAAACGTCCGCAAGCTCTACGCGGCGCTCAAGCCGTCGGACGCCGCGACGCATCCGTTTCGCCCCGACCGGATCGATTGGGCGGACTACTGGATCAACGTCCATCTGCCCGGATTGCGGCGTCATATTTTTCCGCAGCTCGATCTTCATACGCGCGGGCGTCCCAACCTGCTTCCGCGATTTCGCACGCTTGTCGATCTCCTCGATCGCGCCGCGGATCGTTATGCGAGTCGCACCGCGCTGATCGCGCGGCTTCAATCGGGCAATCGCACTGCGATGACGTATCGCGAGCTTCGCGACAGCGCGCGGCGCGCGGCGCTGCTGCTCGCGGGACGCGGCGTCAAGCCTGGCGATCGCGTTTTGCTCATAGGAGAGAATTCGCCGGATTGGGTGCTGGGATTTTTCGCGATCATGTATGCGGGCGCGATCGCGGTTCCGCTCGATCATCTCATTTCCGCCGACGAACTCGCTCCTATCTGCAAGATCGCCAAGCCCTCCGCGATCGTGCGCGCATCCGCTGTCGCCAGCCGTCTGGAGGGCGCGATTGCTGAGACGACGGGCGGCGCGGTCGAAATAGATTTCGGCGAACTGTCGCGACCGTTCATCCTGCGTGGCGGCGCATCCGCTCAGCCCGAGCCGGATCGAAAGGAGCTTGCCTCGATCGTATTCACGTCCGGCACGACGGGCGCGCCAAAGGGCGTGATGCTGACGCATGCTAATTTCACCGCCGAAGTCGCGATGCTTTCGCGCGTGTTCGTGCTCGGCGGCGAAGATATCGTGCTCTCTCTCCTGCCGCTTCATCATACGTTTGAGTTCACGTGCGGGATGCTGCTGCCTATCGCGAGCGGCGCGACGATCGCCTATCCAATTGGCGTCGACGCAAAAAATCTCTCGCGCACTCTCGCTGACATCCGTCCTACAGCGCTGATCGGCGTTCCCGCGCTTTGGGAGGCAGTCCATCGCCGCATCGTCGACGAGGTCGAATCGCGCGGCCCGTTTGTTCATGCAGCGTTTAATCAGTTGCGCGATCTCAATCGCCGGCTCGACAAGGATTCCGGCATCAACCTCGCCTCGATTCTCTTTCGCCCGGCGCACAACGCTCTCGGCGGTCGGCTCAAGCTGGCGGTCAGCGGCGGCTCCGCGCTGCCTCATCGCGTATCTGAGTTTTTCAACGACATCGGAATTCGCCTGCTCGAGGGCTACGGCCTGACGGAGGCTGCGCCCGTCGTGAGCACCGCGCGTCCCGAGGACAAGCTGATAGCAGGATCGGTCGGAAAGCCGCTGCAGAAGCTTGAGGTGAAGCTCAAGGGCGACGGCGAAGTCGGCGAGATTCTGGTGCGCGGCGCGAACGTGATGGCGGGCTACTATCACAATCAGGCCGCGACCGATGCGGTCCTGAAAGATGGATGGCTCCATACGGGCGACCTCGGCCGCTTCGATTCCGACGGAAGTCTCTTCATCGTCGGACGCGCCAAAGACGTTATCGTCGACGCGGGCGGCAACAACATTTACATCGACGAACTCGAAGAAGTTTACGGGCGTAATTCCGATATCAAGGAAATCGCGGTGGTTGGGATTAAGGTCGGCGACGGCGAGCAGCCTGCCGCTCTCGTCGTACCGGCGTATGGACGCGGCGCTACCAGCAGGCGCACGGTCGAAGATCGCCTGCGCGCGCATTTCGACAAGACCGGCGCGGGACTCAGCCCGCACAAGCGAATCAGGATAGTCCGCTTCACCGATCACGAACTGCCGCGCACCCGCACGCGCAAGATCAAGCGCAACGAAGTCGTGGCCGCCCTGCGCCGGATGTTCGACGAATCGCGACCCGCTGAGACCGGAGCGAGTGCGGAAATCGAGCCGTGGCTGGCGGAAGCGCTCGCGATGGTCTCGAGCGAGGCGGTGAGGATTTCGCCCGCGACACGGCTCATCGAGGATCTCGGATTGGATTCGCTCGCGCTGGCCGAGCTCGGCGAGCGCATCGGACTTCACATCGGACGCGAGGTCGGACCCGAAGAACTTGGCGACCTTCGCACCGTCGAGGATCTTCAGCGCGTCGCAGCCAACACCAATGGCGCGGCGG
>Ga0335069_10004699_pt1 | contig 20143 bp, 15 predicted proteins | sample Lox_Sample_11_FD_206714 | JGI IMG/M metagenome (GOLD analysis project Ga0335069, IMG submission 206714) | Soil microbial communities from Loxahatchee National Wildlife Refuge, Florida, United States - Lox_Sample_1.1 | ecosystem: Environmental > Terrestrial > Soil > Wetlands | place: USA... | reverse complement strand
ATTCCTGCTGGCGCAGGCGCGCCACCAGGAGGCGCTGGAAAACATTGTTCGGCGCGAGATCGAGTGGCTGCGCCGCGGCGCCAAGGCGCGCACCCGCAAGGCCAAAGCCCGCATTGATCGCGCCAACGATTTGATCGGAGAACTTGCGGACCTCAACTCGCGCACGCAGACCTCGACGGCGCGAATCGACTTCTCGTCCAGCGAACGCCAGACCAAGCGCCTGATCGAACTGGAGGGCGTCTCTTATGCGTTCGGCGAGCGACAACTGTTCAGGGATCTCGATTTCACCATCACCGCCGGCATGCGCGTTGGGCTCGTCGGCCCTAACGGCAGCGGCAAAACTACGCTTCTGCGCCTGTTGACCGGAGACATTCCCTTCCAGCAAGGGAGCATCCACCGCGCCCCCTCGCTGCAAGTCGTCTATTTCGACCAGCGTCGCCAACTCGATCCAGACCTTACCCTACGCCGCGCTTTGGCTCCCGACAGCGACTCCGTGATTTACCAGGATCGCGTCATTCACGTCGCCTCGTGGGCTTCGCGTTTTCTCTTCACGAGCGAGCAACTGAATCAACCGGTAGGCCGCCTCTCCGGCGGCGAGCGAGCCAGGGTTCTGATTGCCAAGCTCATGCTTCAGCCCGCTGACGTGTTGCTACTTGACGAGCCGACCAACGACCTCGACATCCCCACACTCGAAATCCTCGAAGAAAGCCTGCTCGAATATCGCGGAGCGCTGGTGCTCGTCACGCACGATCGTTATATGCTCGATCGTATTTCCGGCGTGGTTCTCGGACTCGACGGCGAGGGCAACGCCGAACGTTTTGCGGATTACCTGCAGTGGGAGCAGTGGATCGAGGATCACAAGCAGCCTGCCAAGACGGCTGCTCCGAAATCGCTAACTACAACCAGCGCTTCGGCAAAGAAGAAACTGTCGTATCTCGAAGCTCGCGAGTACGCCACCATCGAAGAGCGCATCGCAGCGGCCGAGGCTACTCTCGCCAGCAAGCGATCTGCATTCGAGGATCCCTCGATCGCCACCGACGCCACCCGCCTCTTGCAAGCGCAGGCACAGATGGATCAGGCTCAACACGCTCTCGACGAGCTTTACGCTCGCTGGGCGGAGTTAGACGAGAAGCAGGCCTGAGTCTCCGCTCTCGAACTCCCCTCACGCAACTGCCTGTCGGTTTTTGGTCTCCAACTAACAGCCGCCTCGTTCGGAAAAGAATTCTGACGTTCGCAAAGACGGCAATACTGGGGAGAACGGAGAACACAGATGTTTCGGAAACAGCTCTTCATGATGGCAACCGCCGCGCTCGCCGCGACCTTGGCAATACCGTGTGTCGCCCAAGACGACTGGCATCACCGCGATCGCGACCGGTACAACAACAATTACGACAACAATAAGGCCTACCAGCAGGGTTATCGTGAAGGCCAGGAAGACCGGGGGCGCGGCAACCAGCACACGCACAATCACGCGTGGAAAAACGACAATGACGCGTCGTCCTACGCGGCCGGTTACCGCGACGGATACAACGGAGGCCGCGGCAACTGGTCGAATGGTCGCTATGACAACAACAACGGGCGCTGGAATAACGCGGGAGCGTACGGAAACTCAGGCCGCCAGGCCGAGCAGATCGGATACCAGGATGGCGTGAATGATGGCCAGCACGACCGCAGCACTGGCCACAGCTTCCGTCCAACGCAAGATGACAATTACAAGAACGCCGACCGCGGCTACAGTTCGACCTTCGGCGACAAGCAATCGTATAAAAACACCTATCGCCAGGGTTACGAACGTGGATACCAGCAGGGCTACAACGGCGGCGGAAACTGGCGTCGCTAGTGCTTCGGTATAAAAAGCGGCGGGGATTCCGCCGCTTTTCCTTTCTTGCCCAAATGTGCGGAGACTATCGCGCAAGCAGGCAACACATCAGGCGTGGGTTGCGTCTAAAAACCGGGTTGTAGTGTATCCTCCACCCCGGGGCAAGAGGGAGTGGTTTCCGCGAGCCCGCGGGATTAAACTAGTGGGAGCAACTCCTAATGGCTTCAAAAGTCGCTATGGCAACCGATAAGACGCCCGCTGAGATCAACACCGAACTTCGAACCCTGGCCCACGACCTGAGCAACTCCATAGAGACCATCATGCAGGCGACCTATCTGCTCGGGACGGCGCAGATTGACGAGAACGGCAAGAAATGGCTGGAGTTAATCGATAAGGCTTCCCGGGATGCCGCGCGTATAAACCGCGATATTCGCGAACATTTGCGCGCCCAGACCGCTCAAATCACGGGCTCATAAGACCTTCAACGCCCAGGCTGAGGTTCGTGGGGCTTTATCCCTTTCCCGTTTTGCCGTCCCCCTCTAAGTAATTTCCCCCCTTCCCCAAATCCCCTGCCGCGGGTTAAGTTGGCAGTAGCACACTGAATTTCCGCCCTCATGGCAGGTATTGAGCCGTATGAAGAATATCTACGAAGTACTGCGTCTGAAAGAGCAGCAGGCCGAACAACTGGAGACGGAGATCGCAGCCCTGCGACTGGCGATCAGGATTCTTGAAGACACCGAGCCCCCCGCGAAGGTCACCGATTTTTCCAACCACCTGGCCAGTGCGATACAGGAAACCACGGCCGCCGCGGGAGTAAACTCCTCTAAGCGCTTTCCGTAATCCTTCGCCATCATGGCCACCGCTGCCCCTCAGTTTCGGGACGAACGGCTCGGCCGCCGCAAGGCGGTCGTCGAACAAGGCCTGATCACGGTCGAAATGAACCCCGTGGGCTTCGGACTGATGCTGAACATCAGCCGGACCGGCATGGCCGTCTTCACCCTGAATCGAGTCGAGCCGGGCGCGCAGGTACATATCTTATTCAGCCCACCGCGAACAGAGCTCAAGGTGGAAGCCATCGCCAGTGTCCGTTGGACTTGCGACGGCAACGCCGGACTTCATATCCACAAGATCCGGCGCGAGAGCATGGAGGCGATGAACAACTGGATCGCCTCGCTTCCCGAGTTGCCCAGTCCATTCGACGGCATGACCCACCGAGGTCGACGGCCATTTTTCGAAACGCAGCTTCGCGCTATAGAGGCTGACATTCGCGTCGCCAACCTTCCGACCCACGACGCACTGCAGTTGATCGCGGAACGTATGATGGGACTGACGGCAGCGTCCGGTTCTGCCATCGCGCTGGGTACCGGTCACAACATGGTGTGCCGCGGCAGTGCCGGCCTGGCGCCTGAAATTGGAACCGCGATTTCCGCCGATTCCGGCCTCACCAGCGAATGTATCCTCACGGGCAAAACGATTCGTTGCGACGATACGGAAACAGATTCTCGCGTGGATCGCGATGCCTGCCGGGAATTGAAGCTGCGCTCCTCGCTGATCGTGCCTGTGCGGTACGTTAGCGAGGTTCGTGGCGTACTGGAGGTCTTCTCCGCGAACGAGAAAGCTTTCGACGAGCAGCAGGCGCAATTGCTGGAGAGGCTTGCAGACTTGACGTCGCAATTGGTTTACGGCCAGCCACCCCAGCCAGCGTTATCGCCGGCGCCGCCTGAAACTCCTTGTTCTCCTGCGAAAACGGATGCCGCACAGGAGATGGAATCCCAGGCTGAACATCCGCTCGCGAGACCGGATGCGGTTGAATTTGAGCATTTTCCAGAAAGCTACGTAGCGGTCCCCGGCTTGCGCAAGTGGGCGGCACCTGCCATTGTGGTTGTGATTCTGTTGGTTCTTCTCCTCGGCTGGCAAATGCTGCGATGAGCGGTTTGCAGGCAGTCCTATGCAACGCGCAATTCTGTTCTCCTGGTCAGGCTGCGCAGGTAGTCTTGGGCGGCGTGATATCCCGCCAGCGTGCCCACGTCAATGTAGACCTCGCCAATGTGAGTCGCGCGCACGTTATTGCCCGCTTCGAGAAATGCATTCAGCAGGAATCCGAGGTACTCATCCGCTCTGTGGCGCGCTTCCCATAGCAGACGCAGTGCATGAAAGGCGGCGCCCGTCGTGATCACCGCACCCCAAACCCAGTGCGACTCCGCACCCGGTAGCTTCACGTCAACTCTTTCGACATAGCCGTGCTCGTCGCTCACCACGGAATCGAAGGCCGCCGGATCGGGAACCGGAAAACAGATGAGATTTACTTCCGCACTACGGTGGGCCTCCAGCGCGCCATGGTAGGCGTTTTCCGGAAACCATATGGTATCGGGTAGCCCAAGCAGAACATGATCGTGGTTTTGTGTGAATGGCTCCGCCCGAAAGAGTGCATCGCACAGTCCCAGCGGCTGACGCTGCACTGCGTAGAAGATCTCTGCTGCATAATCCCGTTCGGCGAAGTACTCGACGATGTCCGTCTTTCCTCCAGCGATCACGATGCAGATTTCGGTCGCTCCGGCAGCGATCATCCGCTCGACGAGGTATTCCATCACCGCCTTGGGCCTGGCGACGCCATCGATCAGGCGTGAGCCGACGGGCAACAATTCCTTCGAGCAGCCCAGCGGCTGAATTCTTTGTCCCCCGCCGGCGGCAGGAATAATGCCGATCATGCGACCTCCGCAATAGCTACTGGCCGCTTTGCGGCGGCATCTTCCAGGTACCGTACCAATTCTCGGGCTCGTTGCTGGCCTGTGTTTTCCGTTAAGGTTCGCTGGCGGGCTCGTTTCGCAACGCGTTTCAATTCACCCTCGGAAACATCGAAATGACGCAATACGTCGCCCGTTTCCTGCGCGACGAGGATCTCCTCGTCTGGCTCAAAAAAGTGACTTAACCCTTCGAACCAGTCGGAAATGATAGGCGTACCGCACGCCGCAGCTTCAAATAACCGGCCCGAAGGACAGTAACCATCCCGCGCCATCATGTCGCGAGTCAGGTTCAGCGTGAACTTTGAAGCCGAATACAGGGCAGAATGGTGGTGCGGCGACACATGCTCGAAGCGGCACAGGTTTTGCGGCCAGTCCCAGTCGTGCGGATACTGCGACCCCGCCAGCACAAACTGATCTCCTGGATACTTTCGAGCAGGCTCCAGCAGCAGGCTTTTGACCTTCTTCGCACGATCGTCCGAATGTGTTCCCATGTAACTCATCCGGCAGGGGTGACGCTCCGGGACTTCGATGCGTGAGTGAACCTCCGGATCCACGCATCCATAAAGTGGTCGCGCACTTTTCGCCAGCCACTGGCTTTGCAAAGCCTGGAGGATCTTACCGCCGCACCATGAGAGATACAGGTCGAACCCAACGATTTGGTCTCTACGCAAATACTCGCACTCACTTTTTTCCAACTTGTCGAGTGTTACAGGGGTGTCGAGGTCGTAGAAAACACGCAGCGGACCGGCGAGTGCGAGCACGTCTTCGACGATCTTCGCGCCTTCGGGACAGAAGCTGGCATTGATAACAACGTCAGAACCACGCGCATCGGCGAGAGCCGATGCGCGAATCGCCGTCCAATCCCGGTACAACACCAGCCGGCAGAAATCAACCGAGGTGAAGTCGCGATGCTTGGCGTAATACGGAACATCGCGTTCGTAGAACACGATCCGATGGCCCATCCGATGGAGCGCACGCACGATCGCCCGGTACGGAGTGGCGTGCCCGTTTCCCCACGAAGAACTGATAGTGAGTCCAAAGATGGTGATCTTCAAGCCGGTTCCAGTTCCGCCCAAAGCTACTTACGTTGTGATGGCGCTTGGGGCCGGGCTGTTGCCGGAAATTGAAAGGAGTAAGGGGCGCATGGGTGCATGCGCCCGCGCCCCGGGAAGATTATGACTCCAGTTTGGCGTCCAAGGTGATCTTGGCGTTCAACACTTTGGAAACCGGGCAGCCGGCCTTCGCTCCATTCGCTATTTCCTGGAACTTGGCGTCGTCAATGCCTGGCACTTTGCCGGTCACCGTAAGATGCACCGCCGTGATGGAGAATCCTTCACCGACTTTCTCCAGCGACACCGCCGCCTCAGTGGCCACGCGGTCGGCCTTGAATCCGGCTTTCTCCAGAGCCGCGCAGAACGCCATCGAGAAGCAGCCGGCGTGAGCCGCGCCGATCAATTCTTCAGGATTCGTCCCGATGCCGTTCTCAAAGCGTGTCGAGAATGAGTATTGAGTGTCCTTCAGCACACCACTGGCCGTGGAAATCGTGCCCTTACCATCACGCAAACCGCCAGTCCAAACCGCACTTGCCTTCCGTTGCATCGCGTAACCTCACGTTAGTAGATGTGGTACTCCCTACAATGACTAACCATTCTATCCTCCCGGTGCGTTTGGCGGCCGCAGCCACGCTGCTCATCCCGGGCTTAGGATCGAACATTGCCGGATTCCGGAATTTTCGATTAACCTGAATTCCCTTCGTGGAAGGTGGAGATTCTGAATGCGGCTTGTGACTTGCTTTCTTACCGTTGCGCTGATCGCTCCTTCTCTTTCGGCGACTACTCCGAGCGTTTCCAGTACCGCTTATCAGCAAGACTACGCACAATGGCGCAAAGAACTCGACGACAGTCGCCACAAGAACTGGCTGACCCTCGTCGGCCTATTTTGGCTACGGGAGGGTGATAATCGCGTCGGCGGCGACCAGAACGATGAGGTTCCGCTGCCCGCCGATAAAGCCCCGGCCCAGGTCGGCACCATTTGGTTTCGCGATGGCAAGGCCACCTTTCATGCGCTGCCCGCTGCTAAAGTTACTAATGGCGCCGAGCCCGTTCGCGATATCGAATTGGTTCCCGATACCAGCGGCAAGCCTACTGTCCTTCACCTCGGCGACCTGCGCATGCATCTGATCCAACGCGAACAGAAGTTCGGCATCCGCGTGAAAGACATTCACAGCCGCAATCTCGCAGAATTCAAGGGGACTGAGTTCTATCCCGTCAGCGACCACTACATCGTGGACGCCACCTTCATTCCCTACGACACACCCCGGAAGGTTGGCATTCCTACGGTCCTTGGCCAGAACGCGCAAATGGACAGCCCCGGCGAGGTGGAGTTCACCATAAACGGACAGAAAGTTCGCCTGCAGGCAGTTACCGAGGGAACGCCGGAGTTGATGCTGATCATCAAGGACCAGACCAGCGGGAAGACTACCTACCCGCCCGGACGCTTCGTCGACACCGATCCGCCCAAAGATGGCAAGGTCATCATCGATTTCAACCGCGCCTACGATCCGCCCTGCGCGTTCACGGCGTACGCGACCTGCCCTCTGCCACCGAAACAGAACTGGATTCCTACCGCAATCGAAGCCGGCGAAAAATACTCAGGTCATCACTGATTCGCGATCGCCCGCTTCACCGAGTTCGCCACTGGTGGATAGTGGTATCGAAAATTCTTCGGCGGCACATCACTGTAGAACCGCGTGTTGAAATCGAGCACCGTGTTTACGTGTTGGGCATCGCGCCAGTACGTCTTGTCCACCGGATAGGGGTACGTTCCCATAGCGTGGAACGGCAGCGGATCAACGGTCAAACCATCCGCTGCGTAGAAGTCCATGTCCTTCTCAAAGCCATCGGCAAAGAAGAAATAGTCGCGCGTCCAGCCCTTCGGCAAAACCGGCAAAGATGCCGGATCGAAATCCAGCTTGATGACGTCGCCCGACCCGAACACTGCGAAGCGATCATCGCTCGCCTTGACGAGGTCGAGCACATCTCCCGTCCGCGTGTACGCACCCGCCTGCCTGACATAAGGACCGCTCGGACTCACGGTCTCGTAGATGTAGTAGTGATCGCCGGGCACGTTCCTGCCGCGCTCCACATCGAGCGGGTATCCGTGGAACCCCAGCTTCGCCGAAGCGAGCGGAACCTGGTGCAGGTTTACCCGCGGCGACGTCTGCGTCCGGTCTACCAGGACCTGGTCCCAGTAGATCTGCAGGTTGGTGCCGATGCGAATCCGCCGCGTACCTATGGGTAACTTCCCCGTTAGATCGGCGACGGTCGTGCGCGGCAATCCCGCCGGGAATCCCATGTCATCGACAACTTTCACCCAGCGGCCGTTGACCTCGGCTTCGACGTACGGCGCCACGGGATCGATCCCCGCCTGGTGCGCCGAAAACATCGATGTCGCCGTGAAGTACTCGATGAAGCCGTGCAGCACTAGCCGCAATGTCCCGCCCTGGTACGGCTCGCCAAGATCGAGCGTCAGGTTGTGTGGTTCGGCATAACCGGCATAGCCGTGGAGCAGCTTGAACCCTTTAACGTACTCGCGATCGCGTTCTCGCAACAGCGACAGCACGTCATGCCCGGCATCGTCCCACGCTCCTGCCGGCAAGCTAAGGTTCCGCTTCAAACTGCTGATGACCTTGAACTCCGGATACGGCGGATTCGCAGCGAAATACTCGTTGGGCTCGACGTTGTAGTCCGACGGATGATCGACCGCCAGTAGCCGCAACTGGTCGATGTAGACGACCTCCTCCATCGGTTCCATGAAGCGGAAGCTCAACCGCCCGTTCTTCTGTTTGACGATGTCGCCATCAATCTTCAGGTACTCGGTGGGATCCGGTATATTGCGCTCGTTAGGACCAACCCAGTGACCAACCACGCCTGCGCCAATCATGTCGGAAATGAACCGGTACCGCTGGCCGTCCCACGCAAACAGGATCGGACACGAACTGCCGCGGCGATCAATTTCCATAATACTCGCCGGTTTTCCCAAAGCGACCTCGATCTCGTCCTGCACCACGCCGGTGGGCCACAGCAGCCGCACGACATCCGCCTGCTTCGCCGTTCCTAATCCAACAACGAGGTCGGCAGCGCTCTGCCCCAGGAAACCGGCACCGGTTACTTCGAACTTTTGCGACAGCGTTCCGGCGAAGACCTCAATCTTTGTCCCAACACCCGTCTTGTTGTCGTTCAGTCCCTTCAGTTCGATTCGCAACGAATTGTTCTGATTACCGCCATCGTTACGGAGCAGAACCATCGGCCCGCCGTTCTGCGTGATCAACAAATCGGTGTCACCATCGTTGTCGTAATCAATCGCAAAGATGCCCCGCGGATCCTTCAGCTCAATCTTGTCGAGTCCCACTTCCGCGCTGATATCGCGAAAGCCTTTCGGCCCCTCGTTCCGCAGCAGCCGAACTTCGAACTTGCCGCCTGTCGTTTCACCGACAGCCGCCAGGTCGATCCAGCCGTCGTTGTCGTAGTCGATCGCCGTGATGCCCCACGCGCGCTTCCAATCCAATTTTGCAAGCTCGACCGGAACGAAGTTCCGCCCCTGCTCATTGCGGACGAGTTCCACCTTGCCGTCGGGGGTCGTGATCGCCCAGTCCATCCAGCCGTCTTTGTTGTAATCGAGCACAGCAGCTGCGACCGAAGCGAACGGCATCTTCTCCGGACTCCACTTCCCCTCCCGCGGATTTTTCATCAACTGCACAGGCCGACCCGACACCAGCAGGTCCACCGCACGATCGTTATTGGCATCCGTCCCAATCGCGCCATAGCTGTCGCCTTCACCTTGAAAACCCAACTCTGCGCTCACATCGGTAAAGGTCGAGTTTCCGTTGTTCCTCCACATCTGGTTCTTCGCCGTCCCACCAACCACGTACAGGTCCACGTCGCCGTCGTGATCGTAGTCAATCCACGTCAGACCGCGGATCGAATCGGTCTTGGTGCTCAGGCCCACCACGGAGCTTACATCTTTGAAGGTGCCGTTGTGCTCGTTGTGGAAGAGCTGCACCCCGCCCGTTGTCGCGATCGCAAGATCGACGAACCCATCCGCGTCGTAATCCGCTGCCGCACACGTTACGACATCCTTCAGCGCATCGAGCGCCGCTGCCTTCGTCACACCCTCGAACTTACCATTCCCGAGGTTGTGGTACAGCGCTGCTCCACCTTGCGCCGATCCCGCCGCAAGGAACAAATCCGCCTTCCCGTCATTGTCGTAATCCAGGAAGCAAGCGCCCCGTCCGCTGTTCTCATCCTGACCTATTGGCGACGTCGCCGCCTGGGCGAGACCCGCTTCCGCCGCGACATTCACGAACTTCAGCGGTAATGCCTCTTCGACTTGGTTTTCCTTCCCCGCCACCATCGAAACCAGCGACAGCGGACCCTGGTCGCCATAGGCTAGCGTGATGGGCGCGCCGATCTTCGTCTGCGTTAAATGCTGAAAGCGCTGCAGGTGCTGTTTGGCCTCGTCCGTTTTCCCCAACCGGCGATAGGCCGTGGCAATCCCGAACTCCGCCGAAGCGTGGAACTGGTTCAGCTTAATTGCCTCTTCAAATTGCTTGATCGCTGCCTCGTTGTCTCCCGACTGCGACAGTGTCAGTCCAAGAAAATAGTGCGAGTCCGGATCGTTCGGCGCTGCCTCCACCGCGTGCTGAAAAGCATTTACCGCCGACTTCGCATCGCCGCTGTTCTTGTACAGCAGGCCGAGGTTGTACCATGCACGAGCATCCTTCTCGTCACGCTTGATCGCCTGCTGGAGCAGGGGTAGCGCCTGTTCCGTCTTCTGAAGGTTCAGCAGCGCGATCCCCTGGTTCAGGCGGGCTTCTTCGAATTTCGGATTCACCTGCGCTGCCTGCTCGAAATACTTCAGTGCTTTGGCGAACTCCTGCTGGTTCATGTAGGCCGCGCCAAGGTTGTTCAGCCGAAACGCTTCCGCCTCTTTCGGGGGCGCAGCGACTGACTTGGGACCCCTGGACTGTGAGCCCGTCTTTGGCTTGGGTTTCGAGGAAGACGACTGTGCGTGAATGACGAGAGACAGGCAGAGCAGCGCGAATGCGACGACGGTTTTCTTCATGAGTGTATGGACGGATGACGGCGACTAATACTGTAAACCCGCGATCGAAATGGCGCGACGGCGCCGACCCTTCGCCAGCGCCGCCCTGAACATTGAATCACAAATGTCTTGCTGTATTTCGTGATGTGACAACGTCGGCTACTTTCCCTTGACCGACGCGTCTTTTCGCGCGACGTCAGCCACCGAATTCGAAGACGATCGCGTCGCATACTTGCGGTTCCCGACAATACCCTTGCCTTCTTGCACCGTGATCGTCTGCCCGGCGTCCACGTTCGAAAACTTGTCTACCAGCCCGCTCGGCCATGTGACCTCGACGGATGTTGCTTTCGCATTCGCTCCAAGGCCGAACGTCAGAACAAGTTCATTCGCCGAGAGGTACGATCCGCCGCCCTTCATCATGAGCCACTGCTTGTCGGAGCCGCTCGTCACTCTCACGACGGCGCCAATCCCATCGCGATTCGATCGCGTCCCGATCAGCTTTATCCGCAGACCCTGGTTGGTACCACCATCGTTACGATACAGGACCGCCGGTCCGGCGTTCGTCGTCATCAACAGGTCCAGGTCGCCGTCGTTGTCGATATCCGCATAAGCCGCGCCGCGCGCCACGCGCGCTGTGTTAAAGGATGGGCCCAGCGTCGCCGAGACCTCCGAAAACCCTCGCCCATTACCATTATTGCGGAACAGGTGCGGAGGCTGCCGGTACTTGATCCGTTTCTGAACTCGCTCGACATCCGGCTCGATATGCCCATCGGCAATAAAGATGTCCTGCCAGCCGTCGAGATCGTAGTCGTAAAAGAAGCAGGCGAATCCCAGGGTTAGCAAGCTCGCCTTGCCGATCTCCGATCGCGGCGCTTCATCTACGAACAGCCCGCTCCCCTCGTTGTGGTATAGCGAAACCATCTGGTTGGAGAAATTGCTGATGATCAGGCTTGGTCTTCCTGAGTGGTCGTAGTCGGCCGCATCCACGCCCATTCCCGCGCGCGCCACACCGTCCTCGCTGAATGCTACGCCTGCCTGCACGGCTTTCTCGGTGAACGTACCATTGCCGTTATTGCGGTAGAGCTTGTTCGGCTGGGTGTCGTTCGCCAGTGCGATATCGGGCCAACCGTCGTTGTCGTAGTCGAGAATGCTGATTCCCAGCGTCTTAGCTGTCGCATCCAGCAGTCCGGACTTCTGCGTTACATCCTCGAATTTGCCGTTTCCCATGTTGTGCCACAGCCGCACCGATGCCCCCTTGTACGACTCCGGCGTGCAGTAGGACTTATGCGTGCCATCCAACGTGCAGTAGATGTCGCCCTTCTCCGACCACTGCACGTAATTCGCGACGATCAGGTCCAGTTTCCCGTCCTTGTCGTAATCGAACCATGCCGCGCTGGTCGAAAACTCATTCGGACCCCACATCCCCGCCTGCCTGGTCACGTCCGTGAACGACCCGTTGTGATTGTTGTGGAACAGGTGGCTCTGCCCGAGCGCGGTAATAAACAGGTCGTCGTAGCCATCGTTGTCGTAGTCACCGACCGCCACGCCCATGCCGTACATGCTGACGTTCGCCAGCCCCGATTTCGCCGTTACATCGGTAAATGTACCGTTGCCGTTATTGTGATACAGCTTCAGCGCCGTCTTGCCGTGTGTCGGGTGTCCGGGGAAATCTTCGCCGTTCAAGATCAGGATGTCGGGATAGCCATCGTTGTCGTAATCGATGAACGCGCAGCCCGGCCCCAACGTCTCCGGCAGATACTTCTTTCCGAACGCGCCGTTGTTATGGACGTAGCGAATTCCGGCCTGCTGCGTGATGTCCGTGAAGCGGATCGCGGTCTTTCCTTGCGCCCAGCTTAGCGCACCGAGTAACAGGCAAGTTAGGAGGTATTTGAATGACATCGTGATCTGTTTATTTCCCGCCGGTGTTGATGGTGCCCGAGGTTTTTGTCCCTGCCCTGGAAGCTAACCTGGGATTCGACATCTGCAGCGGCACGCTCACGTGTTCGTGGACCGCCTGCCTCTCGTTGTTATCCTCTGGGTGCGACTGCCGGTAAGCACCTGTCAACGTCTGCGCCGCCTCGTCCGCTTTGAACCGCATGTAGAGCTTGCGATGAAGTTCCGCTTTCTGCTCATCGCCCAATCCCTGGTAGCAGAGCATCAGGTTGTAGTTCGCCTGCAGGTCCTCCGGATCAATCTCAAGCGTCTGCTGGAATTCCTTCACCGCATCTGCATACTTCCGCTGCAAGAAGAACACTCGCCCCAATTCGTTGCGCACCACGCGATCGTTGGGATATTGCTCCAGCACCGACTTCAACCGCGTCGCGGCGTCATCGTATTTGCCGTCGTTCCGCAGCACCTTGGCGTAGAAATAGTTGGCCCGCGCCAGCCTTGGCTGCAGGGCAATCGCCTTCTCCAGCACCGTGCGCGCCCGATCCATGTCGCCTTCCTGAACCGCCACGCGTCCCAGGTTCACCCAGCCATCCACGTTGTTCGGATCGATCTCCGTGATCTTCCCGAACGCCTGGGCTGCCGCCTTCAAATCGCCCTGCAGGAATAAGCCGATTCCGTAGTCGTTCCACCGCGTCCAGTCGTCCTGGTTCAACGCAACTTGCGGCTCGGCAGCTTTCGTTACCTTCGCCGCGACATTCACTGTGACTTGGTCTGCCGAAATCGTCGTAATCGGAATATCCGGCACCGCTTTGATCTTGCCTGATACATTCGCGAAGTCTGTAGTCAGCGTTTGGATCCGGTCATCGTAGGCTGCGTCATATTTATCGTGTTGCGATGAATCGTAAACGCCAGCATAAGCGAACTGTGTGTTCGCATACGAGAACTTGCGATACAGCAGCCGCGAGGTCAGCGTGATCTTGCTCCCCGCATTGTCGGGAACATGCACCTTATAGTGCACCGTGTCGGCTGCCCCAGGGGGAATCAATCGCACGTACACCACCGCACGGTTCGCCCAGGCGTTACGCTTGTTGATCTCATGCCCGTGTTCATCAATCATCAGCGAGCGGTAGAAGTGCGCCCCTTTCTCCACCGGACCTTTGCCCTCGTCCTCGACTTTACCGCTCCAGAACAACGTCTGGCCCTTGTCATCTACGGCCTTAAGTTCCACCCAGGTGTCGTAGGCATCTATCGTGCCGCCGGGGAAGAAGTGGCCGACCTTGCGGGTGCGGACCACCACATCCACGCGAACGTCGTCTCCCCGCCGGACTGTGGCATTCACGCGATTGAGCGGTGCGGTCACCGGGCTTGCGCTTCCACCGCCGCTTGAGGGCGTAGACGTCTCTGCCTCTTCGCCCACCGCGAATGCCGTCGACATGTCACTCTTGCCGTAGTCACCACCAGTGATTCCCGTTTCAGGCGACAGGGCGAATATATCGACCGTGACCGAATCCTTCAGGAACTTCTGCGTGACCTGCAGTTGCTTCTGGTCTTCGTTCGCAAACGGAACTGCCGTGTTCGCTGCCGGAAACGTGTGTGAGTGTACGAATCCGCCTACAGCGCCGAGATCCTTCGAAGGCGTCAATGGCATATGACAATCGGCGCATTGCTGCGGCTTCGGCGGATAGTAAAACGAGCGCGCGCCTTGGCCCGAAACGCCGCTCGCCTGCCAGTTGTCGTATTCGTTAAAGCCGCGCACCCAGCGATATCCGTTAACCGGAACGTCGAGGTGCACCTTGTGGCAACTGGAGCAGAACTCCGCTGTCTGGGTCGCCATAAACGGCTTCAGGAAGACGCGCCGATGCGGCTCTGGATTCAGTTTCGTCAGCCAATCGTGCACAAACCGAATTACCGGGTTGTTGCTCGCCGCCAGCTCATGCAGCTTCGGATATTCCAGGAAGAAGTCTCCCTGTCCCATGGTGCTCTTCACCTGCACCATCGAGTGGCACATCATGCAGCCGAGCCCGGCCTGCGCTTCTGGCGCCTTCAGGTCCAACTGCTTCACTGGCGTGTCGAACTTGCCGCTATACATCAACGCCGGATCATGGCACCCCGAGCACCATTTCGACGGCTTGACCCCGCGCACGTCCTGCATGTACTCAACCGACTTGCGGTACCACTGGTTGTTGAATGACGAGAAGTGGTGCATCGAGCTTTGCCACTGCTTGTAGATATCCTGGTGACAGCGCTCGCACGCCTGCGATTCGGTAAAGTAGCTCGAAGGAATGTAGCCCTTGTGTTTCGTCTGCGCCGAACTGGGGAAGAACATGCCTTGCGGGCCATCGCCTTCATTGTCCATCGACTCCGGCGCAACCGGCGGATTTTCGATGCGATTGTTCGCGACCCAACGCTGCGTGCGCGAGTACCAGGCGCCGTAGCCAACGGTTCCGACAATCACGACCACCACAATCGCGCGCACCAGGGTTGCACCGGCGTTTCCAATGCGGAACCGCAGTGCGATCATTAGCACCACGCCGATCGCCGATACCAGGATATGGGTGTAGAGCAGCTTGTCGTGAGTGTGCGCTGTCCCCGTTACGATCAGCGCGACACCCAACACGGCGCCCACCAACACGATCAGCCACGCCAGCTTACCGGCGCCATCGCTACCTCGGAAAACACGTATGAGGTTTGGAACCAGCAAAACCGTGGCCAGCGCGCCCAGCCCCGTATGCAACAGAACGACCAGTGCATACGGAATATTCGGGGCGGGACACGCGTAGAGATAGACTGCCGAGACCGCTAGAAACAACAGCAGTCCCGAGGTGAGTCGAGTGGGCTTGAACGATTCAGACGGCATGATGGGAAATGAGAGCGGTGGCTCGAAAAAACCTCACCCTGCGTCTATTTTCGAGAAATTCCGCTCGCAAAAGACTATTCCCCCGGCGAGGACACTGTCGAGGACTGCCACCTCGTTTTTTCATAGTATTGCCAAGCCCGCCAACTTGTGTTTTGACGCGCAACCGCCAAGGTGACGCGTGCACCGGGATACGGTATCTTCAATTAGAGGTGATTTTTGACCGAAGACGTCACCGCTAAGATTCTAGAGATCATTGCCCAGCAGAAGCGCATTCCTCCCGAGCAGGTCACGATCGACAGCACCTTCCAGGAACTCGGCCTAGATTCGCTCGATGCCATCAACATTATTTTTGAAATTGAAGGGGCTTTTAACATCGCCATCTCTGACGATCAGGCGCGCCAGATTAAGAACGTCCGCCAAATGGTGGAGGGCGTGAACGCCCTCGTCGCTGAGAAGAAACCCGCCTGACGCATGCCGCGCGTGGTCATCACCGGCCTTGGCATCATCTCCTCCCTTGGCAACAACGTTGCCGAAAACTGGGACGCCCTTAGCAGCGGGAAGTCCGGCATCGCGCCGATCACGCGCGTCGATACTTCAGACCTGAAGTTCAAGAACGGTGCAGAAGTTCGTGGCTTCGATCCCGAAGCCCACGGCCTCAAGCCAGAATTCCTCGATCGCTTTGCCCAATTCGCGGCCGTCGCCGCGCGCGAGGCGGTCGCGCAATCCGGAATTTCCTTCACGCCCGAGTTGGGCGACCGCTCCGCGGTGATCACCGGCTCCTGCATCGGGGGACAGGACACGCAAGACGCGGGCTTCGTTGAACTCTACCGCAAGGGGAATTCGCGGATGCACCCTATGAGCATTCCGCGCACCATGGCCAATGCCGGCGCCAGCCACATCTCCACCGAATTCGGCATCCGCGGCCCTGTTTACACGATTTCAACCGCGTGCTCGTCGTCGAATCACGCTATCGGCCAGGCGTTCTGGATGGTGCGCAGCGGAGCTGTTGATCTCGCACTCAGCGGCGGCAGCGAAGCCCCGTTCAGCTACGGCCTGCTGAAAGCCTGGGAAGCCATGCGCGTTGTCTCTCCTGACACGTGCCGTCCGTTCTCGAAAGACCGCAAGGGACTGATCCTTGGCGAGGGCGCGGCGATACTGGTACTTGAATCGCTCGTTCAGGCCCAATCTCGCAGAGCTCAAATTCTGGGAGAGATCGTCGGCTTCGGCATGTCATCCGATGCCGGACACATCACCCAGCCCTCCGCCGAAGGCGCAGCTACGGCGATGAAGATGGCGATGCGCGACGCGCAGATCGCCCCCGAGCAGATCGGCTACATCAACGCCCACGGTACCGGCACTCCGCTGAACGATCCGACCGAAACCAAAGCGATTCAACTCGCCCTGGGCGACCACGCGAAGAATGTCGCGGTTAGCTCGACAAAGTCCATGCACGGACACGCCCTCGGGGCAGCCGGTGCGCTCGAGGCAGTCGCGACCGTCCTCGGCCTGCAACATGGACTGTTGCCACCGACCGCCAACTTCACCGAACCCGATCCCGCCTGCGACCTCGATGTGATCGCGAACCAAGCACGAGAACAGCAGGTCGAATACGCGCTCTCGAATTCCTTCGCCTTCGGTGGGTTAAATGCTGTGGTGGCTTTCCGGCGGTGGAACGACTGATCAACCACAAAGGGCACTAAGGTTCACAAAGGATTTCTTGAGATTTTTCTCGAAATCCCTTGGTGGCCCTTGGTGCCCTTTGTGGTTTGAAATGTTGGTGGTTGATTACTGCTTCTTTGCCACGTCCAGCCGCGTCTCCGCCCGCTGCAAGGCCGCCTGCACCGCGTCGTAGTCTATATCTGCCGGAGGACTCTTCAGTTCATTCTCGCAACGCTCTTTCGCGCGCTCGGCGCGGTTGACATCGATTTCGTCCGGCCTTTCAGCGGTTTCGGCCAGAATCGTCGTCTTGTTCGGCAGCACTTCGGCGAATCCCCACGCCACCGAGATGTGCTTGCTCATCCCGCCGATGCGATAGGTGATCTCGCCCACCGCCAGTTCCGTGATCAACGGGGCGTGCCCCGGAAGAATGCCCAGGTACCCGTCTTTGCCGGGAATCTGGGCCTCTTCGGCGACGTCTTTCACCACCAGCTTTTCCGGGGTGACGATCTCGAGTTCGAATGTGTCTGCCATGATAGTTCTCAGTTTTCAGTTCTCAGTCGTCAGTAAAACGCTTTTTACTGATAACTGAGAACTGATGACTGACTACTCTTACGCTGCTGCCGCCTTCAATTTCTCAGCCTTCTCCAACACCTGGTCGATCGTCCCAACCATGTAGAAGGCCTGTTCGGGGATGTCGTCGTGCTTGCCTTCGATGATTTCCTTGAAGGCCTTGATCGTGTCGGCAATCTTGACGTATTCGCCCTTGAAGCCGGTGAACACTTCGGCTACGTGGAACGGCTGCGACAAGAACTTCTGCACCTTGCGGGCGCGCGCCACGGTGAGCTTGTCGTCTTCCGAAAGCTCGTCGATGCCGAGAATGGCGATGATGTCCTGCAGATCCTTATAACGCTGCAGGATTCGCTTCACGCCCTGCGCAACTTCGTAGTGTTCCTGGCCAACGACGTGCGGATCGAGAATGCGCGACGTCGAAGCCAGCGGATCGACCGCCGGGTAAATTCCCAACTCGGTCAACTGGCGCGAAAGCACCGTGGTCGCGTCGAGGTGAGCGAACGTCGTCGCCGGTGCCGGATCGGTCAAGTCATCGGCGGGCACGTAAATCGCCTGCACCGACGTGACCGAACCTTTCTTCGTCGAGGTGATACGCTCCTGCAGTTCGCCCATTTCAGTGGCGAGGTTCGGCTGGTATCCGACGGCGGACGGCATACGTCCGAGCAGCGTCGAGACTTCGGCGCCAGCCTGCGTGAAACGGAAGATGTTATCCACGAAGAACAGCGTGTCGGCGCCTTCCTCGTCGCGGAAATATTCGGCGACCGTCAGCCCGGTCAGCGCCACGCGCAGGCGCGCCCCCGGCGGCTCGGTCATCTGCCCGTAGATCAATGCGGCCTTCGAGTTCTTCGAGTCGCCCGGCTTGATTACACCCGACTCGCTCATTTCGAGCCAGAGATCGTTGCCCTCGCGCGTGCGCTCGCCGACTCCAGCGAACACGGAATATCCTCCGTGGTTCTTGGCGACGTTGTTGATGAGCTCCATGATGACGACGGTCTTGCCGACGCCGGCGCCACCAAACAAGCCGATCTTGCCGCCCTTCAAAAACGGTTGAATGAGGTCGATGACCTTCACGCCGGTCTCAAACATCTCGGCGCGCGTGGACTGCTCGTCGAACGCCGGAGCCGGGCGGTGAATCGGATATTTCTTCTCCGTCACGATCGGCCCGAGTTCGTCCACGGGGTTGCCGATCACGTTCATCACGCGGCCGAGAGTGCCGTGACCCACGGGAACGCGGATCGGTCCACCGAGATCGATCGCCTTCATACCGCGCACGAGTCCGTCGGTCGGTTGCATCGAAACGCAGCGCACGCGGCCTTCGCCGAGGTGCTGCTGCACTTCGAGGATGATGTCGATCGGGTGCGGGACCTGGAAGCCCTCGCTCACCACGCGGATCGATTGATAAATAGGCGGAATCGTCGCCTCGGAGAACTGCACGTCTACCGCGGGTCCGGCGATCTGAATTACTTTGCCAATGTTGTCCATATAAAGACGGTTCTCAGTTTTCAGTATTCAGTTATCAGTAACTGAATGGGTTGCGAAATCTTGCTTGTCTGGCATCAGGCAGTTAACTGAAAACTGACAACTGATGACTGACAACTTGTTACAACGCTGCCGCGCCACTGACGATTTCGATAATCTCTTTCGTAATCGACGCCTGGCGCGCGCGGTTCATCTTCAGGGTCAGCGAGTCGATCATGTCGGTGGCGTTGTTCGTGGCCGAATCCATCGCCGTCATGCGAGCGGCGTGTTCGGCGGCGCTTGACTCCAGCAACGCGCGATAAATCTGCACCGACACATACTTCGGCAGCAGTCCGCGAAACAACTCATCAGGAGGCTGCTCGTAGATGTAATCAACTTCCTTGGTCGCGAACGTCGAAGCCACGCGATCGATTTCGCTGGTATCGGCTTCTTCCAGCGAGACCCCGGCCGAAGCCGCAGCTTGCGCGCGGCGCTCCTTCTCATCTTTACTTAGTTCGTCAGCTTGCCGGATGTCGTGCGCTCCGATCTCTTCGATCGGAAGGATTTCGTCCACTACCAGTCGCTGCGCAATCACCGACTTAAATTCGTTGTACACGAGATATACCGAGTCGATCCGCTCGTCGGTGTAGCGTTCGACCACGCTCTTGGCGAGATCGTGAGCCAGCGAAAAATCGACCGTCCCCAGTCCAACCCGCTCGTTGGTCATTTGGACGCGTCCGGCGCGCGTTTCCGCGCTGGCTGCCTGAACCGGGAACCGCCGGCGGAAAAAGTCACGCGCCTTGCGGCCAATCGCCTCGATGTCGATGTCTTTGTCAGACTTCGACGCGATGAATTTCATTGCTGCTTTCAGGATGTTGGCATTGAATGCGCCCGCCAAGCCTTTGTCGGCGGTGACGACGATCAGCAGAATACGGTTCTCCGGTCGCCGCGACAGCAAAGGATGCTTCGGCTCACCGGTCACCGGATCATACACTTCGGCTCGCGTCACCAGCGACTTCAGCACGTTGGTACGCATTTGCCCGT
>Ga0335069_10004698_pt1 | contig 20143 bp, 21 predicted proteins | sample Lox_Sample_11_FD_206714 | JGI IMG/M metagenome (GOLD analysis project Ga0335069, IMG submission 206714) | Soil microbial communities from Loxahatchee National Wildlife Refuge, Florida, United States - Lox_Sample_1.1 | ecosystem: Environmental > Terrestrial > Soil > Wetlands | place: USA... | reverse complement strand
CCTCCTCGAGTCCGAGCTCTTCGGCCACGAGAAGGGCGCATTCACCGGCGCCGACAGCCTGCGCCGCGGCCGCTTCGAGCAGGCCGACGGCGGCACGCTGTTCCTCGACGAGATCGGCGACATGTCCAAGGAGCTGCAGACGCGGCTGCTGCGCGTGCTCGCCGAGGGCGAGTACTACCGCGTCGGCGGCAACACGCCGATCCGCGTCGACGTGCGCGTGATCGCGGCGACCCACCAGGACCTCGAGTCGCGCGTCAGCGCCGGCCAGTTCCGCGAGGACCTGCTGCACCGGCTGAACGTCATCCGCATCGCGCTGCCGCCGCTGCGCGCGCGGCGTGAGGACATCCCGGAGCTGCTGCGCCACTACCTCGTCGCCGCGGCGCGCGAGCTCGGCGTCGAGCCGAAGGCGCTGACGCCGGCCGCCGAGCGCCTGCTGGTCGCCTCCGACTGGCCCGGCAACGTGCGCCAGCTCGTCAACGTCTGCCGCCGCCTGACGGTCGCGGCCCCGGGCAGCGAGATCCGCGCCGAGGACCTGCCGCCCGAGCTCGGCGGGCAGGGCCGCGGCGAGCCACAGGACGACTGGGTGCGCGCGCTCGAGCAGTGGGCCCGGAGCCGCGCGCGCGAGGGCGGGGCGCCGCTGCTGGACGTCGCGCTCCCCGAGTTCGAGCGCACGCTGATCCGCGTCGCGCTCGCGCGCTCCGAGGGCCGTCGCCAGGACGCGGCGCGCGTGCTCGGCTGGGGCCGCAACACGCTGACCCGCAAGATGCGCGAGCTCGGCATGGACGGCGGCCAGGACGAGGAACCGTCGGCCGCCTGAGCGTTCAGTCGGCGCGGAAGGTCCCCGCCTTCTCGGCGATCGCGCGCGCGGTCGGGTAGAACTGCACGAAGGTGGTGTCGACCGCGCCGTGCTTCAGGTGGCATGCATAGCACTCGGCGGCTTCCGGGATCTTGGTCGCGACGCCGCCCTCGCCCTGCACGAAGAACGCCCAGCCACCCGGGAAGCGCGCGGCGTCACGGACGTGGAACTCGACACCCATGGGTTCCCCGACCTGGAAGTGGCCGCGCCGGTTGATCGAGCCCTTGCTCGATGCGCCGCGCACCTCGAGCACGAGAATCGTGCCGTCCGGCCAGTGGCCGGTCTTCTTGAACTCGGCCCAGGCCGCGGGCTCGGCGAAGGTGTTGTCGAACATCGAGTGATCCGCGGCCGCACCCTCGCTGTAGCTCATGTCGAGCCCGGTGCTCAGGAACACCCACTCGCGGTAGTCGATCGGCACCATCAGGTTACCGTGCGCGTCGTAGTGCGGCGCGGCGGCGCTCGCGACGGCGGTCGAGAGCGCGACCACGACCACCAGGGCCAGCAGCGAGGTGTGGAGGCGGGTCATGGCGATCTCCTTCTGAAGTTCGCGCGCGAAAGCGCGTGCGGTACTCGGTGGGCGACAGGCCGAAGCGCCGGTCGAAGGCGCGGCGAAAGGCGTCGGCGCTCCTAAAGCCCACGAGCGCCGCGATCATGTCGACCGACGCATCGGAGCTCACGAGGTGGGTGCGCGCGGCGTCGAGGCGCAGCGCCTCGACCTGACGCGCCGGGCTCTGGCCGAAGGCCGCCATGAAGCGGCGCGTGAACTGGCGCGGGCTCAGGTCGACGCGCGCCGCGAGCCGCTCGATCGAGAGGTCCGACGACAGGTTGGCCGCCAGCCACGCGGCGAGCTCGGCGAAGCGGTCGCCCGCCCGGCCCTGGAAGCGCAGGGGCTCCGAGTACTGGCGCTGGCCGCCGGGCCGGCGCAGGTAGACGACGAGGTCGCGCGCGACGCCGAGCGCGAGCTCGGGACCGTAGTCCTCCTCGATCAGCGCGAGCGTGAGGTCGATCGCCGCGGTGATGCCGGCGGAGGTGTAGAGCGGACCGTCCCTGACGTAGAGCGCATCCGGCTCGAGCCGGATCGCCGGGTAGCGCGCAGCGACGTCGGCGGCGAAGCTCCAGTGCGTCGTCGCCCGCCGTCCGTCGAGGAGCCCGGTCGGGGCGACGCCGTAGATGCCGGTGCAGAACGACACGAGGCGCCGCAGGCGCGGCGCGCGGCGCTTCACCGCCGCCGCGACCGCCGCCGTGGTCGCGGGCTCGCGGAGCCCGCGGCCGCCCGGGACGACCAGCGTGTCGACGGGCCCGAGGTCGGCGAGCGCGCGCGCCGGCACGAGCCTGACGCCCGCCTCGCTCGTGACCGGCCCACCGCCCGGCGAGACGATCGTGAGCGCGTAGCAACCGGCGCGCAGCGCGTTGGCGCTTGCGAACGCATCGATCGGGCCGATCAGGTCGACGGTCTGCACGCCCTCGTAGGCGATGAGGCCGATCGCGATCGGGCGGCGCGCGGGGGCACGGTCCATGGACGCCGTTGTACACGCGGCGGCGGATGTCCGCCACGCCGGCGATCCGACAATTCAGGACATCAGCCGCCGGTGGCCGTCGAGCGCGCCTCGTCCCTGAGCGCGCGCCTAAGCACCTTCCCGACCGGCGACTTCGGCAGCGCGTCGCGGAATTCGTAGCGCCGCGGCCGCTTGTAGGCGGTCAGCGAGGCCGCCGCGTGCGCGCGCAGTTCCGCCTCGCTGAGGCTCGCATCGCGCGCGACGACGAAGGCGATCGGCACCTCGCCCGAGTGCTCGTCCGGCACCGACACGACCGCGGCCTCGAGTACCTTCGGGTGGGCGAGCAGCACGCCCTCGACCTCGTTCGGGAACACGTTGAATCCCGACACCAGGATCATGTCCTTGGTGCGGTCGGAGATGAAGAGCCGGCCGCGCTCGTCGATGCGGCCGACGTCGCCGGTCCTCAGGTAGCCGTCCTCGGTCATGACTTTCGCGGTCTCGTCGGGTCGTTGCCAGTAGCCCTCCATGACCTGCGGGCCGCGCACGCAGATCTCGCCGGTCGCGCCGACCTCGAGCTCGCGGCCCTCGACGTCGCGGATCGAGATCTCGGTCCGCGGCAGCGGAAGGCCGGCGCTGCCGTCGAACGGCCGGCCGTCGAAGACCTGGGAACTGACGCAGGCGGTCGTCTCGGTGAGGCCGTAGATCTCGGTGATCCAGTTCCCGGTCAGCGCCTGCCAGCGCTCGGCGACGGCCGGCTGCGTCGAGGCGGCACCGGCCGCCGAGTAGCGGCACGCGGAGAAATCGACCTCGCGGATCCCCGGGTGGCTCGCGAGCGCGTTGTAGAGCGTGTTGATGCCGCCGAAGGCCGTGAAGCGCTCGTTCCTGAGCGTCGCGACGAAGGCATCGAGGTTGCGCGGGTCGGCGATCAGGATGCTCGCGATGCCGTGGCCGAGGTTCATGAACAGCGCGGCCATCAGCGCGCCGACGTGATAAAGCGGCAGGCACGTCACGGAGCGAAGCGGCGCGTCCATGCGGGCCAAGGTCGGACCCAGCCAGGCGTGCAGCTGCGCCTGCTGCGCGAGCACGTTGCGGTGGCTCAGGACCGCGCCCTTCGAGACGCCGGTCGTGCCGCCGGTGTACTGGAGGAACGCGGGCGCCGAGGCCTCGACCGCGACAGGCGCGAGCCGGCGGCGCGCACCGTCGGCGAGCGCCGCCGCGAACGAGCGCCAAGGCCCGTTGCCGCGCGCGGGCGGCGCGGCGTCGCCATCGAGCAGCCAGCGCGCCGGCATCGTCACGACGCGCTCGAGCGGCGCCAGCGCGAGCGCCTGCTCGATGACCGGGAGCGCCGGCTCCCAGGCGATCAGCGTGCGGGCCCCGGAGTCGTTCAGCTGGTGGGCGAGCTCGCGCGGCGTGTAGAGCGGGTTGACGTTGACCGCGACGAGGCCCGCGAGCTGCACCGCCAGCGTCGCGACCGGGAACGCGAGCACGTTCGGCAGCATGATCGCGACGCGCGAGCCTTGTGCGAGGCCCTCGGCCTGCAGGTGCGCCGCGAGCGCGATCGAAAGCTCGTGGAGCTCGCCGAAGCTCAGCGAGCGACCCATCGAGCGGTAGGCCTCGCGGCCGGCGAAGGAGCTCAGGCGCTCCTCGATCCAGGGCGCGAGCGTGCCGGGCGTCAGCGGCGGGCGGGGATCGACGTCGCGCGGATACTGGGCAAGCCAGATCGGTTCCATCGACGCACCCCCGCGCGCGATCCCGCGGCGATTATGGCACGGGGTGCGGCGGGCCCGGGCGCGCGCGGCGTGCGACTTATAATCGGCCGATGAACGACCTCGCGCGCGTCCTGGGGCTCGACTCGAACCGGCTCTACCTCGGCAACCCGCTGTCCGACTGGGTGTACGCGCTCGGGCTCGGCGTCGTGACGTTCCTCGCGCTGCTGTTCGTCTACCGGCAACTGCGCGGGCGGGCGCGGCGCTTCGCCGGCCGCGAGCTGCCGCAGGGCTTTCGGCTGCTGCTGACGTTGCTCGGCCGCACGCGGCGCTTCCCGCTCCTCGCGGTGTCGCTGCTGGTCGGCTCCAAGTACCTCGACCTCGGGGCGCGCGCCGAGCGCCTGACGACCGGCGTCATCGTCGTGCTCGTCGTGCTGCAGCTCGGGATCTGGGCCTCGGCGACCGTGCGCTTCTACCTCGAGGAGCAGGCGTCCGCGGCCCGCCACCCGAAGTCGCAGACGATGGTGACGATCGTGCAGTTCGTCGCCAACCTCGCCATCTGGTCGCTGGTGCTGCTGCTCGCGCTCGACAACCTGGGCTTCCAGGTCAAGGCGCTCCTGACCGGCCTCGGCATCGGCGGCATCGCGGTCGCGCTCGCGGTGCAGAGCGTGCTCGGCGACCTGTTCGCGTCGGTGTCGATCGCGCTCGACAAGCCGTTCGAGATCGGCGATGCGCTGACGCTCGACTCGGGCTACAGCGGGACCGTCGAGGCGATCGGCATCAAGAGCACGCGCCTGAGGAGCGTCACCGGCGAGCAGATCGTGGTGTCGAACGCCGAGCTCGTGAAGGCACGCATCCGCAACTACGGCCGGCTCAACGAGCGCCGCTCGGTGTTCCGCATCGTGATCGCGCTCGGGACCTCCGCCGCCGACCTGGCCTCGGTCACGGAGGTGATCGCCAGCGCGATCGCGTCGCAGCGCGAGGCGCGCTTCGAGCGCGCGCACTACGTCGCGGTCGTGCCGCGCGGCCACGAGTACGAGGCCGCGTTCGTGGTCACGAGCGCCGACTACACGCTCTATCTCAACGTCCAGCAGGCGGTCAACCTCGCGATCGCCGCCGCGCTCGAGCAGCGCGGCATCCGCCTCGCGCCGCCCGCCTAGCACTCCTCGTCGCGGCCGGACTCGAGCGTGCCGACGAGCGCGGCGACGTTGGCGAGCCCGTGCTCGGCGAGGTAATCGGCGATGCCGGCGTTGATCTTGCGGCACACGAGCGGGTCGTAGAAGAGCGCGGTGCCGACGCCGACGGCACTCGCGCCCGCGATCAGGAACTCGAGCGCGTCGGTCGCGTTGACGATGCCGCCCTGGCCGATGATCGGCACCGCGTGGCGGCGGGCGACCTCGTGGACCTGGTGGACCTTCAGCAGCGCGATCGGCTTGATCGCCGGCCCCGACAGGCCGCCCTGCACGTTGCCGATCACCGGCCGGCGCGTCCGCGCATCGATCGCCATGCCCATCACGGTGTTGATGACCGAGAGCCCGTCGCTGCCGGCCTCGATGCACAGGCGCGCGTTCTCGCGGATGTCGGCCTGGTTCGGCGAGAGCTTGGTGATCAGCGGCTTGCCGGTCGCGGCGCGGCACGCGGCGACGACGCGCGCGCTCATGTCCGGGTAGTTGCCGAACTGCACGCCGCCTTCCTTGACGTTCGGGCAGGAGATGTTGATCTCCATCGCGTCGATCGGCGAGTCGTCGAAGTGGCGCACGACCGCGACGTACTCCTCGATGGTGCTGCCCGAGACGTTGGCGATGAAGCGCGTCTCGGCGAAGTCGAGCTCCGGCAGGATCCTCTCGACGACGTGCGCGGCGCCCGGGTTCTGCAGCCCGATCGCGTTCAGCATGCCCGCCGCGGTCTCGTAGACGCGGTGCGGCGGATTGCCGAGGCGCGCCTGCAGCGTCGTGCCCTTGAGGACCACCGCGCCGCAGTCGCGGTTCGAGAAGCCCTCGACGCGGGTGTACTCCTCGCCGAAGCCCACGCACCCCGACAAGAGCACGATCGGCGAGGCGAACTTCAGGCCGCAGAAGGTCGTCGCGAGGGACGCGGGCGGGGCTTCACGGGCGTCGGGCATGCGAGGATTATAGCGGTCGAGTCAAGCCCCGATGTTCGACATCATCCTGCTCGAGCCCGAGATCCCGCCGAACACCGGCAACGTGATCCGCCTCGCGGCCAATACCGGCTGCCGGCTGCACCTCGTGCACCCGCTCGGCTTCTCGATCGACGACGCCCAGGTGCGGCGCGCCGGGCTCGACTACCACGCGATGGCGCGCGTCCACGACTACCCGGACCTCGCCGCCTGCCTGCGGCGCCTCGCCCCGCCGCGGCTGTTTGCGATCGAGACCGGCGGGACGCGGCGCTACAGCGACGTGCGCTACCAGCCGGGCGATGCGTTCCTGTTCGGTCGCGAGACGCGCGGGCTGCCGGAGGCGCTCGTCCAGTCGCTGCCGGCCGAGTCCGTGGTCAGCATCCCGATGCGCCCCGGCAACCGCAGCGTCAATCTCTCGAACGCCGTGGCGCTCGTCGTCTACGAGGCGTGGCGCCAGAACGGCTTCGCGGCGCCGTGAGCGCCGGGCGCCTCTCGCTCGCGCCCTACACGATGGCGCTCGTGCGCGCGCTCGCCGGCTGGCTGATCCTCGCCCGTCCGCTCGCGCTGCTGACGGGCCCCGCCTTCGGCGCGCACGGGACGCTGCCGCCCTACGCGCTCGCGCTGCTGCTCGGCGCCGGCCTCCTCGCGTTCGCCTACCCGAAGAGCTGCCTCTACGGCCTGCTCGCGCTGCTCGCCGGACTCGCGGCGTTCGCGCTGTGGTGGCACGCGCTCGGCGGGGCGCCCGGCCTGCCGGGCGCGAGCGCCTTCGCGGTCCTGGCCGTGCTCGGCGCCGGGGAGTGGCTGACGCGCAGGCTCGCGCGCCCATCGACGCCGTAGGCCGCTGCCGGTATCGTCACGGACGCCCTTCACCGCGGTGTGCCGATGGAGATCTGCACGATCGGCTACGAGGGACTGTCACTGCCGCAGTTCCTCGGGTTTTTGAGGCAGAACGGCGTCCGGCACCTCATCGACATCCGCGAGGCGCCGATCTCGCGCAAGGCGGGCTTCGCCAAGGCGGCACTCGCCGAGGCGCTGTCTGCGGCCGGCATCCGCTACACGCACCTGCGCGCGCTCGGCTGTCCGAAGCCGATCCGCGACCGCCACAGGGCGAGCGGGGACGACGAGCGCTACCGGCGCGACTTCGGCATCTACCTCGCGGCGCAGGGCGCGGCGCTCGAGGAGGTGCGGCGCGCGAGCGGCGCGGCGCCGACGTGCCTGATGTGCTTCGAGGCCGATCCTGCGCGCTGCCACCGCAGCCTCGTCGCCGAGGCGCTGCGCGCGCCGGACCTCACGGTGCGCCACATCAAGGTGCGGCCGCCCTCGCCGCAGACCGAGCTCGACTTCGGCTGAGCGTCAGGCTCGCGGCGCCGAGCCGCGCGCGAGGGCGCGCAGCACGTGCTTCTGGATCTTGCCGGTCGCGGTCTTCGGCAGCGTCACGAACTCGACCGCCTTCGGCACCTTGAAGTGCGCGAGTTGCGCGCGGCAGTGGCGCAGCAGCTCCTCCGCGGTCACGCTGGCGCCGGCCCGGAGCTCGACGTAGGCGCACGGCGTCTCGCCCCATTTAGGGTCCGGGCGCGCGACGACGGCGCAGGCCTGCACCGACGGGTGGCGATAGAGCGCATCCTCGACCTCGAGCGAGGAGATGTTCTCGCCGCCCGAGATGATGATGTCCTTGGAGCGGTCGCGGATCTTCGCATAGCCGTCGGCGTGCACGACCGCGAGGTCGCCGCTGTGGAACCAGCCGCCGGCGAAGGCCTCCTCGGTCGCGCGCGGGTTCTTGAGGTAGCCCTTCATCGTGAGGTTGCCGCGGAACATGATCTCCCCGATCGTCTCGCCGTCGGGCGGCACCGGCGCGAGCGTCACGGGGTCGAGCACCGCCATCGCCTGCTGCAGCAGGTACGCGACGCCCTGGCGGCCGTTGCGCTCGGCCTGGCCGGCGAGGTCCAGCGACTCCCACTCCGGCTGCTTCGCGCACACCGCGGCCGGGCCGTAGGTCTCGGTGAGCCCGTAGACGTGCGTCAGGTCAAAGCCGATGCGCGCCATGCCCTCGATCATCGCCGCCGGCGGCGCGGCGCCTGCGACCATCGCGTGCACGCGCTGCGTGAGCCCCGCGCGCCACTCGGCCGGCGCGTCGATCAGGAGCATGTGCACGATCGGCGCGCCGCAGTAGTGCGTGACGCGCTCGCTGCGCATCAGCGCGAAGATCGCGGCCGCGTCGACCCGGCGCAGGCAGACGTTGGTGCCCGCGTTCGCCGCGATGCTCCATGCGAAGCACCAGCCGTTGCAGTGAAAGAGCGGCAGCGTCCACAGGTACACCGCGTGCGGCGGCATCGCCCAGGTCAGGAGGTTGCAGAGCGCGTTCAGGTACGCGCCGCGGTGGTGGTAGACGACGCCCTTGGGGTTGCCGGTCGTGCCCGAGGTGAAGTTGAGTGCGATCGCGTCCCACTCGTCCTCGGGTCCGCGCCATGCGAACTCCGGATCGCCCTCGGCGAGCAGCGCCTCGTAGTCGAGCGCGCCCAGGCGCTCGCCCGGCCCCGCGTACTCGGGGTCCGCGACGTCGACGACGAGCGGCGGCCGCGCGAGCCGCTGCAGCGTGGCCCGGATCACCGGCGCGAACTCGCGGTCGGTGATCAGCACCCGCGCCTCGCCGAACTCGAGCATGAAGGCGAGCGACTCGGCGTCGAGGCGCGTGTTGAGCGTATTCAGCACCGCGCCCGCCATCGGCACGCCGAAGTGCGCCTCGATCATCTCCGGGGTGTTCGCGAGCATCACCGCGACCGTGTCGCCCCTGCCGATGCCGCGGCGCGCGAGCGCCGAGGCGAGGCGCCGGCAGCGCGCGTAGGTCTGGTCCCACCGGTAGCGGCGGGCGCCGTGCACGATCGAGGTGCGCGCCGGATACACGCGCGCGGCGCGCTCTAGGAACGCGAGCGGGGTCAGCGCGGCGTGGTTCGCCGGCCGGCGCTCGAGTCCCTGCGCATACGGATTCGCCCCCATCGGAATCCCCCCGGCGTCACTCGCGCTTCAGTTCCCGTCCCATCAGCGCGCGCACCGCCTCGCGCACGTCGCCCTTCTCGTGCAGCACCCGGTAGACCTGCTCGGCGATCGGCATCTCGACGCCGACGCGCGCCGCGACCGCGCGCACCGCCTCGGCCGCCTGCACGCCCTCTACGACCTGGCCGATCTCGCGCTGCGCGGCCTCGGGAGTCTTGCCGTGCGCGATCGCGAGCCCGAAGCGGCGGTTGCGGGACTGATCGTCGGTGCAGGTCAGCACGAGGTCGCCGAGCGCCGCGAGCCCCATGAACGTCTCCTGGCGCGCGCCGAGCGCGAGCCCGAGGCGCGTCATCTCGGCGAGCCCGCGCGTGATCAGCGCGATGCGCGTGTTGGCGCCAAACCCCATGCCGTCGGCGATCCCGGTGCCGATCGCGAGCACGTTCTTGACGGCGCCGCCGACCTCGACGCCGACGATGTCGGGCGAGGTGTAGGCGCGAAAGTTCTGGCCGGACAGCGACTGCGCGAGCTCGGCGGCGAAGCGCTCGTCGGGCGAGGCGACCGTCATCGCGGTCGGCAGGCCCTGGCCGACCTCGCGGGCGAAGGTCGGTCCCGACAGCACCGCGATCGGGACGCCCGACCCCAGCACCTGGCGCGCGACCTGGTGCGGCAGGAGGCCCGAGGCGAGCTCGAAGCCCTTGGTCGCCCACGCGACGCGCTGGCCGCTCTTCAGCTGCGGCGCGAGGCGCGTCAGCGTGGCGCGGAACGCGTGGCTCGGGACCGCGATCAGGATGTCGACGGCGGCGCCGACCGCGCGCGCGAAGTCGGGTTCGACGCGAAGACCCGCCGGGAAGCTCGCGTCCGGGAGGTAGCGCGCGTTGCGGCGCGCGGCCGCGAGCGTCGCGAGCTCGGCGGGGTCGCGGCCCCACAGCATCGTCGGGCGCCCGGCGCGCGCGAACTGGATCGCGAGCGCCGTGCCCCAGGAGCCCGCGCCGAGCACGGCGATCGGAGCCGAGGTGGCCGCGGCGCCCGGCGCGGTGGCCATCCGGCCGCCGAGGTCAGTTGACCGCGGGCTGCGCCGGGGCGCGCGCGGCCTGCTCGAGCGACTGCTGGAACAGCCCGTCGAAGTTCACCGGCGGCAGCAGGAACGGCGGGAAGCCGCCGCGCAGGATCAGGTCCGAGATCGCCTGGCGCGCGTACGGGAAGAGGACGCCCGGGCAGAACGCGCCGACGATGCGCCGCGACTCCTCGTCGCTGTAGCCGCGGATCATGAACACGCCGCCCTGCTTGACCTCGACGAGGTAGGCGACCTTGTCGGCGACCTTGGCCTCGAGCGTGATCGTCAGCACCACCTCGTGCAGGTTCGCGGCGAGCGTCGAGCCCGTGGTGTTCATGTTCAGGTTGAACTGCGGATTCCACTCGGTGACCGGGATGTTCGGGCCGGTCGGGGCCTCGAACGAGGCGTCCTTGACGTAGATGTTCTGCAGCGCCAGTTCCTGGGCGTTCGCGGCGCTGGCGGCCGGGGTCGGGAATTCGTCTGCCATGGTGCAATCCTAGGTGTGTGCTTGATCAGGACGGGTGCCGCGTCGCCTACGCGTCTTGCTTCAGGAGCGCGTCGAGCTCGCCCTTGCGGTCGAGCTCGTAGAGGTCGTCCGAGCCGCCGACGTGGCGCTCGCCGATGAAGATCTGCGGCACGCTGCGCTGCCCGCCGCTTTTCGCGAGCATCTCGGCGCGGCGCGCGGGCTCGGCCTCGACGTCGATCTCGGCCCACTCGGCGCCCTTGCGCTCGAGGAGCGCGCGCGCGCGTGCGCAGTACGGGCACCAGCCGGTCGTGTACATCGTGATCGCGGGCACGGCGTTGTCAGCCCTTGACGACCGGCAGGTTCTCCTGCCGCCAGGCCGCGAGGCCGCCGCGCAGGTTGTAGGCCTTCGCGAAGCCGAGGCGCCCGAGGTGGCGCGCGGCGGCGCCGGCCGTCATGCCGCTGTCGCAGTAGGCGATCACGGCCTTCTCCTTGAAGCGCTCGAGCGCCTGCGCGCCGTCGGCGATCGCGGCCGAGGAGATGTTGCGGGCGCCGGCGATGTGGCCGGCCGCGAACGCCTCGGGCGGACGGATGTCGACCAGGAGTGCGCCGCCGTTGACGAGGCGCACCGCCTCGGCCGGCGAGACCGAGGCGAAGGCGGCCGTGCGCGCGCGAAACTCGTGCACGAGCACGAGCGCCGCCATCAGCACCGCAGCCCCGGCGAGGGCGTAATGGTTCGCGACGTACTGCAAAAACTGCTGCATTCTCAGGGCCTTGCCGCCGCCGGCCGCGGCGGGCCCGCCATTATAGCAGCCGGCCGCCGGCGCTCCCGCTCCGCTACAGTAGCCGCCGTGACCCGCCGCCGGCTCCGCCTCGCGCTTCCCGTGCTCCTCCTGACCGCGCTCGCCGCGGCGCCCGCGCTCGCGGCCTCGAACCCCGCCGAGACCGAGGCCGCGCTGGGTCGCGTCAAGGCGCGCATCCGCGAGGTCACCGAGGCGGTGCAGGGCGACGTCGCGCGCCGCGACGGCGTCGCCCGCGAGCTCAAGGCTGCCGACGAGGCGCTCGCCGCCGCGAAGCGGCGGCTCGAGGACGCGCGCGAGCGGCGCGCGGCGAGCGAGGCGCGGCGCAGCGAGCTCAAGCTCGAGCAGGAACGCGCGGCGTCCGAGCTCGCCGGCGAGCGGGCGGCGCTTGCCGCGCAGCTGAGGAGTGCCTACATGGGCGGGCGCAACGAGGAGCTCCGGGTCCTCTTCAACGCCCAGGACCCGGCGACGCTCGGCCGCATGCTCGGCTACTACGGCTACCTCGGCCGCGCGCGCGCCGACCGGATCGCGGCGATCGGCGACCAGGCGGCGCGCCTCGAGGCGCTCGACGAGGCGCTCGCCGCCGAGACCGCGCGGCTCGCGGCGCTCGAGGAGGAGCGCGGGCGCGAGGCGCGCGCCGTCGACGCGGCGCGCGCCGACCAGAAGCGGGCCCTCGGCGAGCTGCAGGCCAGGATCACGAGCCGCGCCGCGCAGCTCAAGGAGCTGAAGGCGAACGCGGCCGCGCTCGAGGACCTGCTGACGCGCCTGCGGGCCGCGCTCGAGGATTTCGATGCGAGCGAGCTCGTCGGCCCGAACGGCACGCAGCGCGCCTTCGCCGACGTGCACGGGCGGCTGCCGTGGCCGGCGCACGGGCGGCTCGTCGCGCAGTTCGGCGAGGCACGGGCCGCGGGCCTCAAGTGGCAGGGACTGCTGCTCGAGACACGCCGCGCCGGCGAGATCCGCGCCCCGTACTTCGCGCGCGTCGTCTACGCGGACTGGCTGCCGGGGCTCGGGCTGCTGATGATCCTGGACCACGGCTCGGGCTACCTAAGCCTCTACGGCTACAACGAAAAGCTCTACAAGAGCGTCGGCGACAAGGTCCGTCCCGGGGAGCTGATCGCCCAGAGCTACGGCGAGGGCGCGACGCGGCCGGAGCTTTATTTCGAGATCCGCCAGGGGGCCCGGCCCCTCGACCCGCGGCCCTGGCTCAAGGGCGCGCCGAAGCCCTGACCGACGACCGTGAACCCGCGCACACGCGGTGGGCCCCGACACGCCGTTTTGCGATTTGGCTCAAGGATTCCCCGACGGTATTAGGTCAAGTTTGTCGCCTGGATTACCTCGTGCAGCCCCGTCCCCAGGGCGCATCCGGAGCCGATGCCAGATGGTCGCCGTCGCCCAAAATCCCACCCCGAGCGTCCCGGGCCTCGACCCCTACGGGCAGCTGATCAAGATGCTGTTCCCGCGGGCGCAGTCGATCGCCGTCTACGGCGTTGGCGGCTCGCCTCTGTGGGTGGCGAGCGGGCAGGACGACCCGGACCTGCATCGGCTCGCCGAGGAGCTGCTCGCCGACCGCGCCGCGAAGACCCCGAACGACATCGACGGCACGACGCGCGCCTTCGACGGCGCCAACGCCTACGCCTTCGTGATGCGCGACGAGCAGGGCCTGCCGCTCGCCGTCGCGGCGCTGCTCGCGCGCGAGGGTGGCGAGGCGCGGCCGATGTCGCTGGTGCTCGGGCTGCTGCGCCCGGCGCTCGAGTGCCTGCAGCGCGACCTCGCGCTTCGCGCCTCGCTCGGCGCGATGACCCGCGACCTGTCCTCGCGCGACCGCGACTTGGAGCTCCTGCTCGACGCCTCGGTCGAGCGCGCCGACTCGCCACGCGACGCCGATGAGCTCAGCCGCCTCGTGCAGGCGGCGGTCGACCACCTCGGCTGCGCGATCGGCACGCTGATCATCCCGGAGCGCTCGGTCGCGATCGTGCGCACGCAGCGCGACCAGCCGAAGGGCCGCGAGGCCGACATCGTCACGCGCACGCACCGCCACCTGCTGACCTGGGCGCAGCTGCAGCGGCGCACGATGATCGTCAACAAGGTCGCGACCGGCAACGACAAGGTGCCGCCGTTCAAGATCCTGTCGGTGCCGGTGCGGCACCTGTCGAACCGCGTCATCGGCTTCCTCGCGCTCTTCAACCAGGCCGACGGCTCGGACTTCGAGCTTCGGCAGACGCGCCTCGCGGAGCTGCTGGCCCGCAAGGTGACCTCGATCCTGCTGACGAGCTACGACGCCGCGACCGGGCTGCTGGCGCGCGGCTCCTTCGAGCAGCAGGTGGATGCAGTGCTCGCGACGCGCAGCGAGCCCGGCACCGACTCGGTCGTGTACCTCGACATCGACCAGATGCACGTGATCAACGAGAACTTTGGCATGCACGTCGGCGACGAGACGATCGCGCGCGTGGCCGAGATCGTGCGCCGCCGCGCGCCGGTCGGCGCGCTGTGCGCGCGCATCTCCGGCGATCGCTTCGCGCTCTTTCTCGCGGGCGTCGACGCCGAGGGCGCCGCGGTCGCCGCCGAGGAGATCCGCTCGAGCGTCGGCGAGCTGACGCAGCAGCGCACCGAGGGCGTGCTGAAGGTGAGCCTGAGCGCCGGCGTCGCGCTGCTGCCGACCGACTCCAAGCACCCGCTGTCGCACGCGCTCGCGATCGCCGAGATCGCGAGCAAGGCGGCCAAGGACCACGGCCGCAACCGCGTCGAGACCTTCGACAACGGCGACATGAGCATGGTGCGCCGCCACGGCGAGGTGCAGATCGTCGCGAGCCTGCGCGAGGCGATCGCGACCAACCGCTTCAGGCTCTACGCGCAGCCGATCCTGCCGCTCGCCGCGGGCCCCTCCGAGCCGCGCTTCGAGATCCTGATCCGGATGCTGACCGAGGAAGGCGAGCTGCTGCCGCCGGCGAAGTTCCTGCCGGCCGCCGAGAGCTACCAGCTGATGCCGGCGATCGACCGCTGGGTCGTCGAGCACTCGCTCAAGGAGCTCGCGCAGCACGCGCAGGCGCTCGGCGGGCGCATCGCGCGCTTCGCGATCAACCTGTCCGGCCAGTCGGTCGGCGACAACGAGTGCGCGGCGTTCATCGAGGCGCAGATCGCCGCCGCCGGCATCCCGGCCGACATCATCTGCTTCGAGCTCACCGAGACCGCCGCCGTCACGCACCTGGAGCGCGCCGAGGCCTTCATGAACCGGGTGCGCAACCTCGGCTGCCAGTTCGCGCTCGACGACTTCGGCACCGGCGCCTCCTCGCTTGCGTACCTGAAGAGCCTGCCGGTGTCGGTGCTGAAGATCGACGGCAGCTTCGTGCGCGATGCGCTGCTGAACGGCCGCTCCGACTCGATGGTCAAGGCGGTCGCGCAGCTGGCGCGCGCGATGGGCATCACGACGGTCGCCGAGTACGTCGAGACCGACGAGATCCGCATCCGGATGGCGAACCTGGGCGTCGACTACGGCCAGGGATTCGCGATCGGCAAGCCCGTGCCGCTCAGCGAAGTGCTGCAGGACCTGTCGCTTTACGAGCTGGTCGCGGCCGGCGACGGCACGATCGGCGCGGAGATCGACTTCGCCGCCACCTTCCCCGCCCTGGCCGGTTGAGCGGCCGGTCGCCGGCCCCCGTGCAAGAGCGTCGCGCCCACCCCGGCCGCCCGGACCAGGACCTGGACGGCCTGGTCCGCCACGTCGCGCTCGCCGACTGGCTGGTGCTCGCGGTCGTGCTGCTGCACCAGCTGCTCGCCGCCGGCGGCCCGACGCTGCGGGTCGCGGCCGCGCTCGTCGTGTTCGGCGCCGCGAGCGTCGTGCTGCGCACGAGCTGGCTGCCGGTGCACGAGGCGAGCGCACGGCTCGAGCTCGAGACCTGGGCGATGGCGGCCTTCATCAGCTTCGTCGTCTGGCACACGGGTGGCGGCGACAGCCCTCTGCAGAGCCTCTACCTGTTGCCGATCGTGCTCGCGGCGCTGGTGCTGCCGACGCTGAGGCTCGCGCTGCTGCTCGCCGCGATCGCGATCGCCTATCTCCTGATCGCCTCGCGCGGCCTCTACGCGGTGCTGACGACCGGCGCGTTCGCCGGCCGCGTCCTCGCGACGCTCGGCCCGGTGCTGATCGTCGCGTGGCTGACCTCGCAGCTCGGAACCGCGGTGCTCGCGGCGCGGCGCCGCGCCGCGGCGCTCGTCGAGGGCGACCCGCTGACGGGGCTCGCGAGCCGGCGCGTGTTCGTCGAGGCCGTCAAGCGCGAGCTCGCGGCGGTCCAGGCCCACAACCAGGCCGCCGCGGTGCTGATGATCGATCTCGATGGCTCGCGGCGGCTCAACGAGCTCTACGGCCAGGAGGCCGGCAACGCGGCGCTGCAGCTGGTCGCGGAGGCGCTGAGGCGCACGCTGAGGGACAGCGACCTCGCGGCGCGCTGGGGCGGCGACGAGTTCGCGGTGCTGCTGCCGGGTGCCGACGTCGCGGCGGCGCAGTCGGTCGCGCAGCGGATCCGCCACGCGGTCTACGCGACGACGCTCGACACCGGCGCGAAGCACGTGCGCTGCGCGGTCAGCGTCGGAACCGTCATTGCGCCGCGCGACGGCAACGACGCGCCGACGCTGCTCGCGAACGCCGAGCGGCGGCTCGAGCGCGACCGGGAGATCCGGCGCGCGCCGGTCGCCGCGGCGCAGAACGCCAACGTCGGCTGAGCGCCCGCGCGGCCTCAGTTCTTGACGAAGGCGGCGATCGCGCCGCCGATGCCGCCCAAGAGCAGCACGATGACCGGCAGCAGCGACAGCGTGTAGCCGAGGCTGCGCTTCGCGGGATCGCGGACGTACGTGTAGTAGTAGAGCGAGCGACCCACGAGGTAGACCACCCCGATCAGCGCGCCCCAGCGGGCGCTGACGAACCACGCGAACATCGGCAGGGCCGGGACGAGCACGATCAGCAGCTCAAGCGTGTTCATCTGCACACGGAAGTAGCGCTCGAAGTGCTCGTTGCCGGTCGTGGCCGGGGCCTTGACGCCGTAGCGGTGGCGGGCGGCGCCAACCGCGTAGCCGAAGAACAAGAACTGCACGAGGGCCAGTCCCATGACGATGTACACCAGAGTCATTCGCTTCCCCCGTGTGGGTGTCTCATTCGGCCCGCGGCCTACCGGCCGGCGCGCGTCGCGGGCAGAATACACCGCTCCGGCAGCGAACGTGCCATGACCAAGAAAGCCCGCGGCTACGCCCAGTTCGTCGAGATTCGCCAGCCCCCGAAGCGGGTGTTCGCCGCGTTCGAGGACCCGGCGCAGCTCGCGGCGTGGTACGCGAAAGAGGCCAGCATCGAGCCGCGCAAGGGCGGTCGCCTGTGCGTCAAGCTCGGCAACGGCAAGGTGCGCGACGCGACGATCGACGTCTGGGACCCGGGGCGGCGGCTGAGGCTCATCTACATGCCCGACCCCACGCTCCCGGCCTCGGTGACGGGTCCGATCGTCGAGGACGTGCTCTTCGACGTGAAGGACGGCAAGACCGTCGTGCGCATCCTCGGCAACGGCGTGCCCGGCGAGCGCGAATGGGACACGCATTTCGTCGCGCTGCGCCGCGGCTGGGCCTACTGGCTGCACTCGCTGAAGCGCTTCCTCGAGGCGGATCTGCCGCCCGAAGGGAAGGCGTGAGGCCGAGCCGGCGCGCCGGCGCGCTCGCGGTCGCGCTGCTGCTCGCGGCCGGCGGCGCCGTCGCCGAGGTCAAGGCGCTCGTCGGCGGCACGCTGCTCGACGGCTCCGGCGGGGCGCCGCTCGCCGACAGCGTCGTCGTCATCGACGGCGAGCGCATCGTCGCGGTCGGCCAGGTCGGCCGCCTCGAGGTGCCGGCCGGCGCGACGGTGATCTCGACCGAGGGCATGACGGTGATGCCCGGGCTCATCGACCTCGAGGTGCGGCTCGCCGAGCTCGGGCACGGTGACCGTGCGCGCTGGAACGAGACCTACGTGCCGCTCGCCGAGCGTGTCGTGATGCCGGCGGCGGTGCAGGCGCTGCTGCTCGCGGGCGTCACGACCGCGCGCGACATCGGCTCGCCGCTCGAGGCGGCGATCTCGGTGCGCGAGCGCATCCGCGCGCTCAGGATCGCGGGGCCTTCGCTGCTCGTCTCCGGCCCGGTGCTCGAGCACGAGGTGCCGGCGGCGGAGCACGCGCGCCGCTGGCCGGTCGCGGGCGCCGCCGATGCGCGCCAGAAGGCGGAGCGGCTCGCGCACGCGGGCGTCGACCTGCTGGTCGTCGCGGGCGCCGCCGAGCTCTCCGACGCCGAGCTCGCCGCGATCGACGACGTCGCGCGCACGACCGGCGTTCGCTGGCACGCCGAGATCCGCGGCGACGCCGACGTCGCGCGCGCGCTCAGCGCCGGTGCCGAGGGACTGATCGGGCTCGGCAGCGGCTTCGCGTCCGACTGGCCGCCGGCGGCGCTCGTCGAGCTGCGCGCGCGCGCGGCGCGCGCTCAGCCCGTTGCCTGGGCGGTCGGTGCCTCCGCGCTGATCAACTACGAGTGGCTGCGGCAGAACGCCGAGCCGCTCGACGATCCGCGCTGGCGCGAGGGACTGCCGGCGGTGGTCGCCGACGACGTGCGCGGCTCGCTGGGCAACCTCGCGGCGCTCTCGGTCTACGAAACGCCGGCGCTGCGCCGCGCCGTTCTCGGCGCGCGCCTGAGGAGCGCGCGTGCCGCCGGCGCGCACCTCCTCGTCGGCTCCGACGCCGGTGCGCCGGCGCACCTGCCGGCACGCGCGACCTGGCAGGAGGTCGAGGCACTGGTGCTCGAGGCGGGACTGACGACGGCCGAGGCGGTGCGCGCCGCGACACTCGATGCCGCAACCGTCCTCGGCCTCGAGACCGACCTCGGCAGCGTCACGCCCGGCAAGTACGCCGACCTGATCGCGGTCCGCGGCGACTTGCTGCGCCACATCGACCGGTTGCAGGACGTCGACATCGTGATCCGCCACGGCCTGCGTTATCGCTGACCAACCGAATCTGGGAGCACACCATGCAGGGGATACTGCTGCGCGGCACCTTCGCCGCACTGGGGCTTTGGGTTGCGACGTTCTTCGTCGGCGGGCTCACGTTCGCGACGCCGGCGACGCTCGTCGTCGCGGGCCTCGTGCTCGGCGTCGTCAATGCGCTGTTGCGCCCGGTGCTCGTGGTGCTGACGCTGCCGATCACGCTCGTGACGCTCGGGCTCTTCCTGCTCGTCATCAACGCCGCGATGGTCGCGCTGGTCGCCTGGCTGCTGCCCGGCATGCACGTCGCGAGCTTCGGCTCGGCGCTCGCGACGGCGATCATCGTCAGCCTCGTCAGCTGGGTCGGCGCCGCGCTCGCGCGCGGGCGCTGAGCCTCACCCGGTCGGCTCGGCGGGCGTCGCGGTGCCCGGGCCGTCCGGCAGCGACACGCTCACGACGCCGACCAGGATCACGCCGGTCCCGGCGAGCTGCGTTGCGCTCATGCGCTCGCCGAGCAGCAGCCAGCCGAGCACGGCGGCGATCGCCGGGTTCACGTAGGCGTAGGTCGACAGCCGCGCCGGCGTCGTGTGGTGCATCAGGTACCCGAACGCGGTGTACGCGAAGCACGAGCTGAACAGCATCAGGAAGCCGAGCGCCGCGAGGCCCGACGCGTCCGGGTGCCAGCGCGGCCCCTCGCCGAGGCCGAAGCCGAGCGCGCACAGCGCACACCCGCCGAGCAGCATCTCGAGCGCCATGAACATCAGCAGCGGCAGCGTCGTGCGGATGGCACGGTAGTAGAGCGTGCCGAGCGCCCACGCGAAGCAGGCGCTGACGACGACCAGCTGCCAGCCGAGGTCGGCGATCGCGAAGCCCTGCTTCGGCCACAGCAGCAGGCCAAGCCCCACGAAGCCGATCGCGATGCCGGCCGAGACCCGCAGCGTCAGCGGGTGGCCGCGCGCGCCGAGCGCGCCCAGCAGCGGGATCCACAGCGCCGAGCTCGCGTTCAGGAGCGCCGACTGGTTCGATGCGACATGACGCATGGCGAGGACGTTCAGGCCCGACGACAGCACGACCTGCGCGAGGCCCATCACGGCGATGTGGCCCCAGTCGCGCGCGCGGCGCGGCAGCGGCTGCCGCAGGCCGAGCGCGACGAGCGTCAGCAGCAGGCCCGCGACGATGAAGCGCGCACCACCGGCCAGGAACGGCGGCAGGCTCTGCACCATGAACTTGGTGGCGGCAAAGCTCGAGCCCCAGACGACGTAGACGGTCGCGAAGGACCCGAGCAGCAACAGGCGCGAGGGGCGGGCGGCAGTCATCAACGGGGCGGGCGCGTAGGGCAGCGCAGCATGCCACGCTGATGCCTCGCCGGCCACCGCGGCCGCGCCGCAACGCGGCGAAGCGCTCGCGGCGCCGAGTACGCCGCCGACGATCGCCGGAAAGGACCGGGCCGGGGCGCAGCAGCGCCCCGACCCGGCGTCCAGCGTCAGTTCAGGATGATCGCAATCTGGCCGGCGGTGAAGGTGTTGCTCGTCTGATCGAAGTGACCCAGCGCGAGCACGCGCTCGACCTTCGCGCCGCCGCCGAGCTTGGTCGTCAGCATCGAGTCGAAGTCCGCGAAGTTGTTGAACACGTCGATGGTGTCCATCATGCCCATGCCCATCGCGGCC
>Ga0335069_10004697_pt1 | contig 20145 bp, 21 predicted proteins | sample Lox_Sample_11_FD_206714 | JGI IMG/M metagenome (GOLD analysis project Ga0335069, IMG submission 206714) | Soil microbial communities from Loxahatchee National Wildlife Refuge, Florida, United States - Lox_Sample_1.1 | ecosystem: Environmental > Terrestrial > Soil > Wetlands | place: USA... | reverse complement strand
AGATGGGTGTTCGGGCCATGTGCGCAACCTCCGGCGGAGGGTTCGCCCTCATGACCGAGGCCATCGGGATGGCCTCCATCATGGAAATTCCGGTCGTGATGATCAACGTGATGCGTGGCGGCCCTTCCACGGGCCTTCCCACCAAGCAAGAACAGGGAGACCTCAACCAAGCCATCGGAGCTTCCCAAGGCGATTTCCAACGCATCATCATGGCGCCCACTTCCATCTCGGATTGCTATAGCAGCATGGAAGAGGCCTTCAACCTGGCCGAGAAGTTCCAAATGCCGGTGCTTTACCTTTCCGACCTTTTGATGAGCGAAGGGCACATGACCGCGGAGACCTCCTTCCTCGACCGCGAGTTCAAAATCGACCGGGGCGAGATGATCTTCGAGGACAAGGGAAATGGCAACTACCTGCGTTACAAGGACACCCCTTCGGGCGTGTCCCCGCGCGCGATTCCCGGCATCCCGAACCATCTTTACGTCTCCGCCACCGATGAGCATGACGATGACGGTGTCACGATCTCCGACGTCTACACTGATCCCGTCACCCGCAAACGCGTCGTGGACAAGCGCGAGCGCAAAATGGCGGGAGTCTTGGCGGCCCTGCCGAAACCCAAGCTGGAAGGACCCGCGGACGCGGATACCACCATCGTGACCTATGGCTCCACTTGGGGCGTGGTCAACGAGGCGGTCGCCCGCTTGAATAAAGAAGGGATTAAATGTAACCACCTGTCGGTCAAGTACCTGGTGCCTTTCCAAGAAAAAGAAGTGACTGAACTGCTCAAGGGCAAGAAAAACATCATCGTGGTTGAGATGAACAAGGGCGGCCAGTTCGCCCGGCACCTGCGGGCCGAAACGGGCATCACGGCCACGGGCCATGTCCGCAAATACGATGGAGAACCCTATGAGCCCAAGCATGTGGTCGCCGGGATCAAGGAAGTCCTGAAGGGCAAGAAAGTGGTGGAGGCTGAGTCCGTCGAACCGGGCTGGCGCACCCCGCACCCTCCGGGACCGGGAGTTTTGTCCACTTCGTCCGCGCATTAAGAAACCAATCTCTCCCTGAAACGGGAGCCAAATTCCTTAGGAGGAAAGTATGCCGACAGCGACAGTAGCCGCACCCAGGGACGCGAAACTCTATAAGCCGGAAATCCCGCCGGATTGGTGTCCGGGCTGCGGGGATTACGGGGTCTTGACCGTTCTCCAGCGTGCCTGCGGGGAATTGGGGATCCCCAACGAGCAATTGATGGTGGTATCCGGCATCGGCTGTTCCTCGAACCTGCCGGGCTTCTTCAAATCCTACGGCATGCATTCCCTGCACGGGCGTTCATTGCCGGTGGCCACCGGGGCCAAGATGGCCAACCACGAGATGACCGTCATCGCTTGCGGCGGGGACGGTGACGGCTACGGCATCGGCCAAGGGCACTTCATCCACGCCATGCGCCGCAACGTGAATCTCACCTATATCGTCATGGACAACGAAATCTACGGTTTGACCACGGGCCAAACCTCGCCGACTTCCGAGCCGGGCATGAAGACCAAGTCCACCCCCCATGGCAACCCGGAGGGGCAGTTGAACCCCATCGCCCTGGCGCTGGCCGCCGGCTGCGGGTTCGTGGCGCGCGGATTTTCCGGCGATATCAATCACTTGAAGAGCCTTTACACCCAGGCCATCCAGTATCCGGGCTTCGCCTTGATCGACGTGTTCTCTCCTTGCGTGACTTTCAACAAGCAGAACACCTTCGGTTGGTTCAAGGAGCGCGTCTACAAGCTGGAGGATAAGGGTCATAACGCGACCGATTGGAACTCGGCGATGGAACGCTCCAAAGAGTGGGGCGCCCAGATCCCGATCGGGCTCTTCTATAAGAATCCGAACCCGAAGCCTTCGATCGACGCGGCGGACCCGGCCCTCCAGGGCAAGGGCTTGGCCACGATCCAAAAGCTGGGTTTAACGGCCGAACAACGGAAAAAACTCATCGAGGAATATGTCTAAAACCAGATCGCAGCTGACAGTTCGTGGTTGGCAGTTAACAAAAAAAGACTGACAAAAGGCCCTTCTTGAACCAAGAAGGGCCTTTTCTTTTTTGAGGCCTTTTGTTTAAATAAGCGGGTTCAATTGATTCTATCTCCCATCAGACCAAAGCCTGGCCCTCCGTCGCACTTCGGGTCTTAGGTCTGAGGGCGATGAAAGATTCGTGATTCGTCATTTTATTCCTCATCACGAATATTAAGGATTCATCGTGCCTCACGTGATTCTCGACAACTGCATCGGTTGCACCCTTTGCGCGGTGAAGTGCCCCACTGAGGCCATCGCCGGCGAGAAAAAATCCATCTTCCATATCGATCCCGCCCTCTGTATCGACTGCGGTGTCTGCGGCATCCACTGCCCGGTGGAGGCTATCATCAATCCCGAAGGCGAGACGGTCAAAAAGATCAAGCCCCTGGCCATCCCCAAGGCCAAGGTGGACCCTGTCACCTGTACCGCCTGCGAGTTCTGCGTGGACATCTGCCCCTTTGACTGCATCTCCATGCAGCCCCGCACCGACCATCCCGAATTCTTCAAGATCGCGGTGGTGGACGAGAAAAAATGCGTCAGTTGTAAATTGTGTGAGACCGTCTGCATCAAGGGCAGCATCACGGTGGAACGCCCCGCGGAATTGATGAGCTACCAGCCCAACCGCTAAAGACAGTTCGCCGTTCTCAGTCCGCAGTTATTAGTTATGGAAACGAACCCCCGGTTCGTTTTTTTGTTTCTGGGGAATCTTTCTATGCGGCAAATCATAGAAGGGGCCTTTTCGTTTCAGTAAAGTCTTGCCACTGTCCGAGCCTGGTTGTTCCAAAAATCGAATTACGGGAGGATCCCCATGGCCGAGGAAATATTCGATGTGACGATCATTGGGGCGGGGCCCACGGGCATGTTCGGCGGGTTTTACGCTGGGCTCCGAGGAATGAAGTGTAAGATCCTCGACTCCATGGAGGCCCTCGGCGGCCAAGTTTCCGCCATGTACCCCGAAAAAGACATCTTCGACGTGGCGGGCTTTCCCCGCGTTTCAGGCAAAAAACTCGTGCAAGACCTGGAGGAACAGCTTTCGAGGTTCCATCCCGTCCTGGCCTTGGGCGAGAAAGTCACCAACCTCGTCAAGCGCCCCTCGGACAATGTTTTCGAGATGACCACCGAGAAGGGCGGCAAGCATTACAGCAAGGCCGTGGTGCTGGCCCTGGGCATGGGCTCCTTCACCCCCAAGAAACATCCCAATCCCGAATTGGCGCCTTATGAAGGCAAGGGAGTCAATTACGGCGTCCTCTCACTCGAGCCCTTCAAGGGGAAGCGGATTCTGGTCGTGGGGGGAGGGGATTCCGCCCTGGACTGGGCGCTCATGCTCGAGCCTATCGCCGCCAAGGTTACGCTTATCCACCGCCGCGACGAATTCCGGGCCCATGAGGCTTCCGTCCAAAAGCTCAAGGCCTCGAAGGTTGAAATCAAGCTTTGGTACGAGCTTCGCACCGTCAAGGGAAACGGCAAAGTGGAGGAAGCCGTTATTTACGAGAATCACACGAACCAGGACGAGACCTTGCCGATGGATTTCGTGGTCCTGAACTTCGGCTTCCAGGCCAGCCTTTCCTTCCTGAAAGAGTGGGGCATCGCGATGGAAAAGAACAAGATTCCCGTGAATCCCCGGATGGAGACCAATGTGCCGGGTATTTATGCCGCTGGGGACATCGTGACCCATCCCGGGAAATTGGATCTTATCGCCACGGGTTTCGCCGAAGGCGCCATTGCCGTGAATTTTTCCAAGACCTACATTAATCCGGGGGAAAAAGCCGAGCCCGGACATTCCTCCAGCCTAAAGCTGTAAAAAAACAACCGTCAGGAAGCCTAGAAACTGAAAACTTAGGAGAATTTATGTCAGTGGATGTCAGGACTAAAAGGGGATTGGGGGTCACCCTCCGGAAGGACGCTTGGTGGCTGGAGCCCCTTTTTTACCAATGCCTTTTCGGCGGTTTCGTGGTTTACGCCACTTGGGCGGGGATTCATCCCTACGGACCCAACGGCCAGCATTACTACGAGTACGGCCCCTACCTTTCCCCCATGTTTTCCCCTTTCTTCAACCCGTCCTGGCTCCATAACCTACCCACCTTCCTGGCGACCCCCGCCCTCCTTGTTCTTTGGGCTCCCGCCGGCTTCCGGGGGACCTGCTACTACTACCGCAAGGCCTATTACCGCTCCATCTTCATGGACCCGCCGGGCTGCGCGGTGGGTGAACCCTGCGTGAAATACGGCGGGGAAACCAAATGGTTCCTCTTCCAGAACCTCCACCGTTATTTTTTCTATCTTGCCTTGATCTTCATCTTCATCCTTTCTTGGGATGGCCTCCTAGCCATGATGTGGCCGGTAAACGGCATCGCCGCGGATAACAGCCCCAACCCCGGACCCGCCCATTTTGGGGTGGGCGTGGGAACGGTGGTCATGTGCCTGAACGCTTACCTGCTTGCGGGTTATACCCTCGGCTGCCACGCCTTCCGGCATCTCGTGGGCGGCGGGTTGGATTTCCTTCGGGTGAAGAAAAACCATCCCATCCGTTTCGCCTTGTGGAGCGTGGTGACCAAGTTGAACGAGAGGCACATGCATTGGGCCTTGGTTTCGATGCTTTGGGTGGGTTTCACCGATTTTTATATTCGCATGTGCGCCATGGGCATTTGGCACGACTACCGGATTTTTTAATTTCCCCAATTTACGGAGATTCCTGAAATGAGCGACAACTATCAAACTTTCGAGTACGACGTGCTCGTCATCGGGGCGGGTGGGGCCGGTTTACGTGCCGCCATCGAGGCATCGGCGGCGGGTTGCAAGACGGGACTTGTTTGCAAGTCCCTGTTAGGCAAGGCCCACACGGTCATGGCCGAGGGCGGCATCGCGGCCGCGCTGGCCACGGTCGATTCCCGCGACTCCTGGCAGCAACATTTTTGCGACAGCATGATCGGCGGCAACCTGGGGAACCATTGGCGCATGGCCCAGATCCACGCCCAACAGGCGCCGGACCGGGTACGAGAATTGGAAAAATGGGGCGCGGTATTCGACCGCACCTCCGACGGGAAGGGCAACATCAACGTGCGCCATTTTGGCGGGCATACCTACAAACGCCTGGCCCACGTGGGCGACCGAACCGGGTTGGAACTTATCCGCACCCTGCAAGACAAGGGAATCCACTCCGGCATCGAGGTGCATATGGAATGCACCATTTACTCCCTGATGAAGGACGGCGACAGGATCGCCGGGGCTTACGGCTATTTTCGGGAAACAGGACGGCCGGTCCTTTACAGGGCCAAGTCCATCATTGTTTCGACCGGCGGCATCGGGAAACTTTATTTCATCAATTCCAACTCCTGGGAATGCGCAGGCGACGGGTTCGGGCTTTCCTACCTGGCAGGCGCGGAACTGGCCGACATGGAATATATCCAATTCCACCCGACCGGCATGGTCTGGCCGCCTTCCGTCCGGGGCCTTTTGATTACCGAGGGTGTGCGGGGTGAAGGCGGCATTTTGAAGAACAACAAGGGCGAACGCTTTATGTTCAAGTACATCCCGCCCAAGTACCAGGGCAAGTACGCCGAGACTGAGGAAGAAGCCAATGCCTGGTTCCAAAAGGTGGTCATCGAGGGGGTGAAGGAAGAGACGGTCAAGGAGCGCAAGCCTCCCGAGCTCATGAGCCGGGACGTGGTGGCGCGGGCCCTTTGGAACGAGATCAAGGAAGGCCGGGGAACGGAGCACGGTGGCGTCTACCTGGACATCGCCTCCCGCCGCACCCCCGAGGACATCAAGAAAAAACTCCCCTCCATGTACCACCAGTTCAAGCAATTGGCGGACGTGGACATCACCAAGGTTCCCATGGAAACCGGCCCCACCTGCCACTACATGATGGGCGGGGTGAAGGTGGACCCCGAGACCCAGATGTCCAACGTGCCGGGCCTTTTCGCCGCGGGCGAGTGCGCCGCCGGCATGCACGGGAGCAACCGGCTGGGCGGCAATTCCCTTTCCGACCTGGTGGTCTTCGGCAAGCTGGCCGGCGAGCACGCCGCGATTTACGCCAAGAAACTGAAGGACTTTCCCAAGATCGACGAGTCCAAACTAGCCGGACTGAATAAGGAAATGAACCAACCTTTCGAGAACCAGGGCGGGGAAGTGTCCTATAAAATCCTGGCCGATTTGCAGCACATCATGGAAAAGGGCGCGGGCATGTTCCGGGAAGAACCCACGATGGACCAATGCCTGAAGGAACTGGAAGGCCTGAAGGAACGGGTCAAGAAAGTGACCGCCGAGGGCAACCGCATGTTCAACCCGGGCTGGCACGTGGCGCTGGACCTTCGCAACATGCTGGCGGTGGGGGAAGCCATCGTTCGGGCGGCCAAGGAACGTAAAGAGTCCCGCGGAGGCCATACCCGCACCGACTTCACGGGTTATTCCAGGGAATTCGCCAAGAAGAGGATTTTGATCCGACAGAAGGGCGAAAAAATGGAAGTAGTCCGGGAGGATTTGCCCCAAATCCCGGCTGAGCTGGAAAAAGAGCTGGTTGACGCGCATTTGCTGAAGCCGGAAATCCTCAAGCAATTGAGGGGGGAGGCCTAACATGGGAAAAGTGAACATGAGGGTCTACCGGGGCAACTCGGAAGGTGGACAACTGAAGGACTACCAGGTCGAGGTCGAGGAAGGCATGGTGGTTCTGGACGTGATCCACAAGATCCAAGCCACCCAATCCTCCGACTTGGCCTGCCGATGGAACTGCAAGGCGGGCAAATGCGGCAGCTGCTCCGCCGAGGTCAACGGCAAGCCGCGCCTCATGTGTATGACCCGCATGAACGAGTTCAAGGAAGGGGAGACCCTCACCATTACCCCCATGAAAACCTTCCCCCTGATGAAGGACCTGGCCACCGACGTTTCCTACAACTACCAGGTCAACAAGCGCATCCCCCCCTTCACCCCGCGCGAGGGCACCGACTGGCACTGGGAGCAGGAGGACGCCGACCGGGTGCAGGAATTCCGCAAGTGCATCGAGTGCTTCCTCTGCCAGGACACCTGCCACGTATTGCGCGACCACGACAAGATGGGCAAGTTCGCCGGCCCCCGCTTTTTCGTGCGCATCGCCAGCCTCGAAATGCACCCCCTCGACGGCCTGGATCGCACGGCCCTGCTGAAGGACGAGCACGGACTGGGCTACTGCAACATCACCAAGTGCTGCACCGAAGTCTGCCCGGAGTCCATCCACATCACCGACAACGCCATCATTCCCCTCAAGGAACGCGTGGTGGACAAGTACTACGATCCACTGCGCATCCTCTGGAACAAGGTCTTCGGCGGCCGATAAAATTAAAAAATAACCGGGCCGCAAATCAGCGCAAATTTTCGGGGATTTGATAGAAAGACAAAATTATTTTGAAAAAGGTATTTCATCTCTTGGCCGCGGATGACGAAGTTCGGGGTTCGTTTCAAAAAAAGCGTCAATCCGCGAAAATTCGCGGCATCAGCCTTTTCCTGGATAAATGACCTTGGCTTTTTCCCGGTGTTCCACCCTCTTGTCCCTCGCCCTCGTCCTTCTGCCGCTATCAGTCCTCGGTAAGGAATCCGAGACTCCTTCTTTCGCCGCGGGGATCGAAGGGGCGACGAGTTTTTACGGTTTTTCTGGGTCCCTTTTCGTTTCCAAAAGATTCGCCCCGGCCCTCTGGGCCAAGATTGAATTGGAACAAGGTTCCTTTTCCTTTCTTTCCCCGGCTGGCAAGGGGTTCCTGGGGTTCCCCAACCTCATCGGCTTTGACACCAACGTGCACGTGGACATCCGATCCATCGTGTCGGTCCTGGTTTCACTCCAAATCAACGGGGAAAGCGAGTTTCGATTTCTCGATTCCGTGGGCCTGGGCCTCTCCGAATGCGATTTACAATTGACGGAAACATTTCAAAATTACCAAGGAAACAGTTTTACGGGCATTAAGCCATTTTCGACAGCGGCCATCTGCGGAGAGCTGGGATTCCTCGATTACCATCCCTCCGGCGCCGGCCTGGATTTCCGGCTGGGAATGAGGGGCAACTGCGGATTTATCAACGGGCCGCTCTACAATTATTTCGAGAATAACTCGGGCCAAGTCGTAGGCAGGGTCCAATACGGGCAAAAGAATGACCTGCTGTTATTCCCCTTCCTCGAACTTTTCCTGGGGACATCGTACGCTTTTAATTGATTCCATCTGAATGGGCATCGAGTTCCAAGGATCCTAAAACATGAGCAACATTGAGTCGATTATTCACTGGCGGCAATGGTCGGTGGCCATTGTTCTGGCGCTCTTCATCGCGCTTTTTTCCCTCACCCAATTCAGCCTCCTCGCTTTTTCCACGTCCATTGGCGTGGGATGTTTCTTTTTGGCCTTCTCCCTCGGATGGAATATCCATGTGATGATCCTGGCTCGATCCCACTCGAGGCTGGGGCGTCATGGGGAAGTCGCGGATGGATTGCTCCTGCTCGGGCTCATTTTCATATTCTTGGGGGCGTTTTTTTGAATCGATGGCGCGGAAGCGGGTCTTGTGGGCTTTCCCCCGGGGTTCATTGTTTACCCAACCCTTTTAAGGGAAACCCATGTGCCTAAAAAATCCAACTAGCTGATTTTCCACATATGGATTTAAATTTTTTTAGGGTTATAATCACCCCCCAAATCCCCACCCGATAGGGAAGCTCATGCCCGAAGCCAAACTCTTCGTCGAAAAAAGGGCGCATCCGCGCTTCGCCGTTACCCTTGCCATTAAATATCGCTTGATCGAGGACCGCAACGAGATCCAAAAAATCTTGGAGCGCCGCAACCAGAAACTCGACAGCCGGACCCTCGATCTCAGCCTGGGGGGCATGTACCTCGTTTCCCGGGAAAAGCTCAACCTGCAAAGCATCCTGAACGTGGAAATGACCCTGCCCGGCGAGACGACGCCCTTTTCCGTCTTCGCGGAGGTCGTTTGGAACAATGAGACGGGTGTTGGCCTCCACTTTATTACCATCCGTGAACCGGACTTGGAACGCTTAAAAGCCTATTTGGATTCCAGGGCCAAGGATTAACCCCGGTCGTTTCAGTTTCCTTCCAATTCCCTCTGGTAATCCGCGATCTTTTCCTTGGGGTTCGAGGCCCGGCGCTGGGTCGCCGCCAGATGCCGTTGGTATTCGGGATTAGCCGGTTCCATCGCCAGGGCCTGTCGAAAGGCCGCAAGGGAAGGCTCGAAGAGTCCCAAGTCTCCGTAACTGATCCCCAGCAAATCGTAAACCTGTGGATTGTTGGGGGCCAGCCGCGCCGCCTCTCTCGCTTCCTCCAGCGATTCCGCATAACGCCCTAATCGTTGATAAACGATCCAAAGATTGAAATGAGGCAGGTCCAATCGCGGATCCAGGGCGATGGCGGCCTTGAATTCGGGAATCGCTTCCTCCAGGCGTCCCACCTTGCAGAGCGCGATGGCCTTGCCGTTGTGGGGCACCGCGTCGGGGGGGCCGATGGAAATGGCCCGGTCAAACTGGACGAGCGCCAGCGCCGTACGTCCCGCGGCGTCATAGGCGCTGGCCAAGTTGGTATAGGCCACCATCGAATTGTCGGGTTCCAACCGCACCACGTTCTCCCAAAGCGTTACCGAATCCCTCCAAATTTCCACTTGCCGGTAAGTCAGGAAACCCAAGGATAGGGCCAATCCCATCCCCCAAAGAAAAGACCCCAAGCGCCGCGTCCGCAGGAAAAAGGCGGCCAACGCTGAAAAGAATAAAAAGGGCCCCAAGCTGGGTAGGTAAGTGAAGCGGTCCGCGGCCGCTTGGCTGCCCACCTGCAACAGACCCAAGACCGGCAAGAGGGTTGTGAGGTAGTAAGCCCAAGAAACCGTCAAATAGGGCCATCTTCCCCGGTAAATGAAAACGACGGCGCTGAAGAATACAACTATGGCGGAGACCGCCAAGGTCCCGGCCGAAAGGGCCGTGGATCCCACCACCACGGGATAAAACACCGAAAGATTCACAGGGCAGAGCATTTTTTCCAGGTAAAAAATAACGGAGTGAAAGGCATTCGCCAGCCGGAAATCCAAGGGAAGTTTTTGTAACTCCATCACGGCCCCTTCCCTGTTGTGGGCCAAAACCGTCAGGAAACCCGATAGAAAGGACATCAGGAAGAAAGGAATCTTCTCCGGCAGGACCCGACGCCATCCCTCCCGCCAACGGTCCAAAGGCCAAAAATCCAGCAAGAGCAAAATGAGGGGAAAGGTTACGGCCATGGGTTTTGCCATAAGGGAAAGGAGGGCAAAAGCCAGACAGGCGTAGAACTTTCCCTTTTTTGGGGGGCTGTCCGAAACGTAGTCCATGTAAGCGGACAAGCCAAGAAGGTAGAAAAAGCCGTATAGAACGTCCTTCCGTTCCACCGCCCAAGCGACGGATTCCACGTGCAGGGGGTGAAGCCCAAACAGGGTCGCCGTTAAAAAGGCGGCAGCGAGTTCCCATAACGCGGGGGATCTGGGAAGGCCCGCCCCTTGGGAATTTCCAGTCCGCTTAAGGACCTTGAGGGAAAGGAAGAACACAAGGGTTGTATTGAGGGCATGGAGGATCAAGTTATCCAGGTGATAAACCAGTGGATTCAGTCCCCCCAGTTGATAGTCCAACGCCAGCGAAAGCCAAGTCAGCGGTATCCAAAAGCCCATGTGGAAGGTCGTGAACATCCATTGAAGGGAATGTCCGTTGAGATAACGGATTTGGGTGTTTTCGACGATCGCGCCGGTATCGTCCGAGTTCACGAAGTCATTTCCCAGGATGGGAAGATAAGCCAGCAGGGTGAGCAAGACGGGAATGGCGGCGAGAAACCAAATGAAAAAAGGCTGGACCGGGGATAGGGTTGGGGAAACCGGGACCGATTGGCTTTTCCCCCTAATTTGAAAGGCCATGATCTGGTCAACTCCCTTTGTTAAAAATGGGAAGCGCTCGAGTTCTTATGAGCTTACGAGCTTATTTTAAGGCAGTCGAAACCCATCCCGGGAGTTAGAATCTTAAGCCTGACACGCCGTCTTATTTGAACAGGGTATTTAACTTAGGAGGAAATCATGGCCCTTTCCGACCAACCCCGCAAGTTCAGCTTTTACGGCCAAGGGGGGACCCTCTTCGGCATGCACTTGGTCAATCTTTTCCTGGGATTGGTCACCTTGGGCCTCTATTTCTTCTGGGGCCGGGTGAAGATCCGCAAGTACCTCTGGGGACAAATGGAATTCGAGGGGGACCGCTTTTCCTACCATGGCACGGGAAAGGAAACCCTCCTCGGCTGGCTCAAGGCCATGCTGTTCTTCGGCATCCCCTATTTAGCCGCCGGAAAACTTCCGCAATTACTGGGAGCCGACAAAATCCTAATCGTGGTGGGGGCGCTGTTTTCCGCCCTTTTATTTTTGTTGTTCATTCCCATGGCCGTTATCGGATCGCGGCGATACCGGCTCAGCCGGACTTCCTGGCGGGGCATCCGCTTTTCTTTCCGCGAAAGCTGGAAACATTATTTCGGGCTTTTCATCGCCGGCAATATCCTGATCGTCCTCACGCTGGGGCTCTTCACCCCTTTTTACAGCGCCAGGCGGGACAAATTCCTTATTTCCAACTCCTTCGTCGGAAACCAAAATTTCGAGTATGACGGCAAAGGCGGCGACCTCTTTGGAAGCTATGCCCTGGCCTTGATCCTGGCGATCCCCACTTTGTTTTTATCCATGCTTTGGTACCACGTCAAACGCACCGTGTATCTTTGGGGGCATACCTCCATCGCCGGGGCCCGTTTCCAATCCACCGTTACCTTCGGAGGGATGTTCAAACTCTATCTCGTTAATTTTTTGATGGTCCTATTCACCCTGGGTTTCGCCTATCCTTGGGCCCAAGTACGCGCCATCCGTTACACCCTCGATCATCTTACCCTCAACGGCCCGGTGGACCTGGACGCCATCCAACAGGACGCGCAGGCCGTCACCGCGACCGGGGAAGAACTGGCCAGCTTCCTGGAACTGGATTTCGACCTCGGGTAAAAATCATCTTGGGGCAAATGAACCCAAGTGGGACCTCCACATGGACCGCCTGAAAACAACTTGGGAAGGGCATTACCTCGACGGCCAGACCTCGGCCTCGAAAAAAGCCGAGATTCACCCCCTTGCCGCCGGTTTGTCCGTCCGCCTGGAGGACGGCGGAAGATTCCTATGGTCCTATGAGGAAATCCAGCAGATCCAGGGCCGGTACGAGGGGGAACCGGTGCGGCTGGAAAGGGGGGGCGATTCCGGGGAAGCCCTGATTATCCAGGACACGGACCTGTTGACCGCCATGCGCGAGCTATCGCCGGCCGCCGCCTCCCGGTTCCACGACCCCGGTTTCCGGGGAACCCGGAAATGGCTCACCTTTTACGCCGCCATCGCCACCGTCGTGGTGGGGCTCTCCCTCTACCATTGGGGTATTCCCTTCCTGGCAAACCTGATAGCTCCCCGGGTCCCGATTTCCTGGGAAAAGGGCCTGGGAAAGTCGGAGCTGGATATCATGGCGCCCGCCGAAAAGCGGATTCTTGACGCCCGATTGAACCGCGTCCTCGGCCAAATCCTATCCCGGCTGGCGGCCACGGTTCCCCATTGCCCCTACCGCTTTGAGGTGACGGTCGTCGACCTCCCTATCGTGAACGCCTTCGCCCTGCCGGGGGGAAGCATCCTGGTTTACCGGGAACTATTGGAAACGACCCAAACCCCCGAGGAATTGGCGGGCGTCCTGGCGCACGAGATGCAGCACGTCCTGAAGCGGCATACGACGAAAAGGCTCATCCAGGATTCCTCCACGGCCCTCCTCATTTCCGCCCTCTCCGGCGACGCCACCGGAAGCGCGGCTTTCGCCCTGCAAAGCGCGGGGAAATTGGCCCTGCTGGAATACAGCCGCGAGGAGGAGGAGGAAGCCGACCGGGAAGGCATGAAAATGATCCTGGCGGCGGGGATCAACCCCCAGGGGATGATCCGCTTTTTCCGGACGATCGAGGGGAAGGGCAAGGAACCTGAATTCCTGAAATTTATCTCCACCCACCCCGCCACCGCGGACCGCATCCAGAAGCTGAAAGCCATCGTGGCCGCCACCCCCAACGCCCCCGCCCCGCGCGCCCTCCTGCCGGGCACCGATTGGAAGGCCCTCATCCGGGAGACGCGGCGCCTGAAATAAGCCCGCCGCGCGGCCGGAGGCTGACCCCGGTCATGTTCTTTCCGGGCTTTTCAACCTAAACTTCCCTATGAAACCCATTGTTTCGGGTTTTATTTTTTGTTTCGGGAGGTTGCGATGAAAAAGACCAAGGTGAAAGCCAAGGGAAACTTGAAAGCCTGCGCCGGTTGCGGGGCGAAAGTCCCTAAAAGCGCGGGAAAGATGATCAAGGGCAAATTCTATTGCTGCGAGGGTTGCAAAGACTAAGGCGTTCCGGTTTAATTTCCGCCACGGCCATCCGCTGGAAAGGTGGCCGCGGCCCATCCCCCCGACGGAGGCGCACCTTGTCCCTTTTTACCCCCCTCACCCTGCGCGCGATCACCCTCAAAAACCGCGTGGCGGTCTCGCCCATGTGCCAGTATTCCAGCGTCCAGGGGCGGGCCAACGAGTGGCACCTGGCCCACCTGGGGTCCCGGGCCGTGGGCGGCGCGGCGCTCGTCATCGTGGAAGCCACGGCGGTCACCCCCGAGGGGCGCATCACGCCCGACGACATGGGCCTCTGGGGCCCGGAGCACGTGGAAGCCTTCCTGCCCATCACCCGCTTTATCATGTCGCAGGGGGCGGTGGCGGGCATCCAACTGGCCCACGCGGGGCGCAAGGCCAGCACCTACTCCCCCTGGAAAGGGGAAGGGTCCCTGAAACCTTCGGACGGCGCCTGGCCCACCCTGGCCCCCAGCCCCCTGGCCTTCCAGGAAGGCTGGCAGACCCCCCAGTCCATGACGCCGGAGCAAATCCAAGAAACCACGGCGGCTTTCGGCAAGGCCGCGGCCCGGGCCCAATCGGCGGGGTTTGAGTTCCTGGAGATCCACTCCGCCCACGGCTATTTGCTGCACGAATTCCTTTCACCCCTCTCCAACCACCGCACCGACGCCTACGGCGGGAACCTGGAGAACCGGATGCGCTTTCCACTGGAAACGGTGGCCGCGGCGCGGAAGGCCTGGCCCGACTCCCTGCCCCTGTCGGTGCGGATTTCCTGCACCGACTGGGCCGAAGGCGGCTGGAATTTGGAGGAAAGCGTCGAGTTTTCCAGGCGCTTGAAGGCCCTGGGCGTGGACGTGGTGGACTGCTCCTCGGGCGGGTTGGTGCCCCACGCCAAGGTCCCCATCGGCCCCGGTTACCAGGTTCCTTTTGCCGAAAGGATCAAGCGGGAGGCGGGAATCCACACCATGGCGGTGGGCCTTATCACCGACCCCCACCAGGCGGACGCCCTCGTGCGGGAAGGCAAGGCCGACCTGGTGGCCCTGGCCCGGGCCTTCCTCAAGGACCCCTATTGGGCCCTGCACGCCGCCCACACCCTGGGAGTGGATGTCCCTTGGCCGAAGCAATATTCGCGGGCCAAGCCGGTCTTGCCTAAATAAGCCGGGGTTACCTCCCCGTAAGCCCTTGTCCTTTGCCTTTCCCCTCACTACTTTGGATTGAACGCCCGTTTTCCATAAGGATTATCCATGCCCCTCAAAATCGAGATTTACTCCGACGTGGTCTGCCCCTGGTGCTTCCTGGGCAAGCACCGCCTGGAAAAAGCCCTCCAATCCATGAAAGCCCCCCCTGACGTGGAGGTCCACTACCGGCCCTATGAGCTCAACCCCGCCATGCCGGACAAGGGCGTGGACCGGAAGAAATACCTGGAATCCAAATACGGCCCCGGCATCCGGGGGGCCCATGAGCGGTTGGCCGCCTGGGGGAAGGAAGTGGGTATCACCTATGATTTCGAGAAGGACCAAAAAATCATCAACAGTTTCAACGCCCACCGCCTGGTTTGGCTGGCGGGCAAATCGGGGCTGGAAAAAGAAATGGTGGAGGCGCTGTTCAAGGCCTATTTCAGCGACGCGAGGGACCTGAGCGACAAGAAAACCCTCGCCGAGACCGCGGCGGGGGTGGGGTTGGACCGGGCCAAGGTGGAAAAGTTCCTGGCCGGCGAAGAAGGCGCTGAGGAAGTCAGGGAAATGGAAGAGAAGGCTTATAACCTCGGCATCGCGGGCGTCCCCCATTTTGTCTTCAACGGCGAGGCGGAGCTTTCCGGCGCCCACCCGGTGGAAACGTTTGCTGCCGTCCTCAACCAATTCAAATCCCAAAAGTCCTAATCTTTTACGACCGGCATATTTACGTTTCCTGCCTATCCTGAAACGGGTATATTTACCGGCTGCTTAGCCCCCGACTTCCAGTCGGGGGCTGGCCGTGTACTTGGCCGGGGTCATGCCCCGGCCAAGTGGCAGCTCGGTCCAAGTACTCTAGTAGGTAATACAAGTCACCAGATTTGATCCACTCGTGTTTATGGTATTCTAAGGAAGAGCTGTCCCTTGACTCCGTCCACGACACTCCTCCACCCTTTTGGATGATCCCTTGTTCCCGAAGGAAAAATGAACAGTCCCCTCACCGAAAAATCCCCTTTTCCCTCTTTTCTCATCAACCCCCACCCCAAGCACGTGTTCCGCGACGCCATCGCGAAGCTCCCCATGGGCGGCGTGCATACCATCTGCGAGGAAGCCAAGTGCCCCAACCGCGGGGAATGCCTGCCGCACCACGGGACCATTTCCATCATGGTCATGGGTTCCATCTGCACCCGGGGTTGCCCCTTCTGCGCGGTGACGACCGGGAAGCCCCTGCCCCTGGACTTGGGGGAACCGGCGAAAGTCGTGGAGATCGCCAAGGCCTTGAATGTCCGCTATCTCGTCATGACCTCCCCCAACCGGGACGAACTGGAGGATGGCGGCGCCTCTCAATTCGTGAGGATCACCACGGCCCTGCGGGAGTTCAACCCGGCCTTGAAAATCGAAATTCTCGTGCCGGACTTCCAGGGAAAAGAGAAATCCTACGGAGTCCTTCTCCAAAATCCTCCGGATGTCCTGGCGCACGACCTGCAGACCGTCCCCCGGCTTTACGGCCCCATCCGGCCCGGCGCTGAGTATGAAAGGTCCCTCAATCTTTTCCGCTGGTTCAAACGGCATGTTGATTCCTCCCGGGTTATGCTCAAGGGCGGACTGATGGTGGGTTTCGGCGAAATGGAAGAGGAAGTCCTGGAAGTCCTTTCGGACGCGTCCAAGGCGGGCGTAAAATTCTTCACTCTCGGGCAATACCTGAAGCCTCCCGGTTCCAACCTGGAAGTCGCCGAATATGTGCCCCTGGAACGCTACCGGCGTTGGAGCGAAGCGGGGACCAAGATGGGTCTTTCGGTCCAAGCCAGCCCGCTGACCCGGTCCAGCTACCTGGCCGACAAACTGGCCTCAGGGGCCTAGAAGGCTTTTCATAAATGTTTTTAAGTTTTCTCCCTCTCCCGCAAGGGGCGAGGGTCATGTGTTTTTGAAATGACTTTTGGATAATTTCTTGTCATGGAGATGAAAATGAAAAAAATCCTCATCCTCGTCCTGGCGGCCCTTTTCCTGGCCGGTGGAAACGCCTGGGCCAAGAAAAAAAAGCCCTCCGAGGGGGCGGAAACGAAAACCAAGCACTCGGCCCATTCCAAAAAAGGGAAGGGCAAGAAGGGGTCGAAGGAAAGTAAAGGGGAAGAAGCCCTTTTTGAAAGCGAGATAACCTCCAAGGACGTCCAGTTCAACGCGGGAAATGCCAAGGGAAAGAAATTGAAGGCTCCCAAAGAGACCGAAGAAGAATCCCACTAAACCCTTGTACCATTCCGATGCCCTCCACCAAATCACCCTTTATACCTCCCACCAGAGGCCGGTCCTGGAAGGGGAACTGCGGCATATCGCCGAGGTGGGGCTCCGCAACCTTCCCGTCCGCTATCCCGGCCTCAAGATTGTCCGACAGGAGATCCATCCCAACCGGGTGGAGATGACGCTCGACTTCCAGCGTTTGGACGAGGACGTCCTGCGGGTCCTTCAATCCTTCAAGTCCGAGGTCAGGAACCTGGCGAAGAAAAAGGCCCTCGCCGACGACCACCTTTGGCAATGGAATTACGAGGACCAGTGGATCAGCTATTTGGGCGAGGGTCCTCCCCCCCCAGGCGCCTAGTTACCGGGCCCCGCTTTTTTACCGTTGGAATGGCCGTCCTTTCAGGCCTATTCCCGGTTACCTTTTCCCCGTTTTAGCCCCATTTTTCCAGGGGGTCTTTCTTTCCCCGGCCAAGCTGACTAGACTTACCTCCATGGGAAAGCCCTCGCGGGCTGAAAAATAATACGGAGGAAGAAGAACATGAAAAAAGCATTAGTTGCCGCCCTGGCGGTCGCGGGATTGGCGATGGCCCAAGTGTCATTCGCGGATGAGGCCAAGGCCGAGAAGAAATCCGCCAAGACCTCGAAGTACGAAGTGGTGGATGTGGCCTGTTTCGTGGGCAAGGGCGAGAAGGGTGAGAAGCACAAGGAATGCGCCATGAAGTGCATCAGCGGCGGCGGGGAATTGGCTCTCCTCAGCAACGGGAAGCTCTACATCCCCGTGGACAAGGATTTCAAATCGGCCCGCAGCCAATTCGTCTCCAAGGGCGGGGACGTGGTGGACGTGGCGGGGAAGAAAATCAGCAAGGGCGGGGTCAACTACCTGCAAATCGAATAACCTAAAACCAAATCGTTTTCAAAGCCCCGGGAGGAAACTCCCGGGGCTTTTTTATTTTGGAATGGGACGCACTTCCAGGCATGGACATTGGTGATCAAAAACGAAAACGTTTGAGAACTTCCAATACCCCAATCACGAGCAAATAGGAAAAGAAAAACAGGATGAAGAACCGGTAAGGATGGCATACAAAGAAAAGATAAAAAGCGAGGGATTCCCACCATTTGGGATAAAAATCAGGCTTCCCCTCGTAAGCTTTACGGACTTCCTGCCAGGCGTGGAGAAAGGCCAACCGGTTGAAGACCGCCTCTATCCGGCCCCGGGGGGATCCCTGGGTCTTCTCCAGGATTTCCCGCTCAAGCCACGCCCGGTCGAAGCCGGCCCATTCTCCCGCGGGCGAAAAGAGGTTCGAACCGACGACTGGGGCCACCTCGTCAAAAAAAATGTTCCGAATTTCATCCAGGGTATAGCCCGATTTCCGGAGGGTTTCCCGAATGAATTCGAGGGTTTTCGCGTCGAGTTCCGTGTCGAGGAAAAAAACAGATAGGACGGTCCAAACCGGGCGTCGCCGGCCCAAGTCGAAATTCTCGGTCCCCTCCCTCAATCGAAACTTCCAAACTTGCCCAATCCGGCCTGCCCTGAGTTCATCGAAGGGGTCCCCGCCGTGGACAACTTATTTTTTCACCACCAAAGATCCTGGTTAGGATAGCCCAAAAAAGGCGGGCGAAACCAGTTTCTCCCGCCAGGGATCCAGGCAGGCCCGTTTCCCTGTTACAATGGCCGCATGGCTCCACAAAAAGCAATCGTCTCCTGGTCCAGCGGAAAAGACAGCGCCTGGGCGCTTCACCAAGCAAGGCTCAATCCCGGGTTGGAAATCGTCGGGCTCCTCACGACGGTCACCCGGGACTTCCACCGGGTCTCCATGCACGGGGTGCGGGAGGAACTGTTGGAAGCCCAAGCGCGTTCGCTGGGGCTCCCGCTGGTCAAAGTTTCCATTCCTTACCCATGCCCCAATGAGACTTATGAAGCCGCCATGTCCGCGGCCCTGAGGCGGGCCCGGGAGGAAGGCGTCACCCGAATTGTCTTCGGCGACCTTTTCCTCGAGGATTGCCGCAAATATAGGGAAACAAAACTGGAAGGGTCCGGCTTCGAGGGCGTCTGGCCACTTTGGCTTCAAAATACCCGCGATCTTTCCCGCCGGATGGTGCAAGCGGGCCTTAAGGCCACCGTCGCGTGCCTGGACCCCCAACGCCTCTCCAGGTCCTTCGCGGGGCGCGAATACGACGGCCGATTGCTCCAAGACCTTCCGGCGGAAGTCGACCCCTGCGCGGAAAACGGCGAATTCCATACCTTCGCCTGGGATGGACCCATGTTCTCGGAACCGGTCCCTTTTCGGGTCGGGGAAACCGTCGAGCGGGACGGATTTGTATTCACGGATTTATTACCGGCTTAAATATTTAATCCCATGAATTCCAACCCCTGTCCACTCCGGGTCCCCGCCGTGGACAGCTTCAACTATCTCATCTCGATAAAATCAGGATCAAAAGGCGCCAAAGTGAACCGGTCCTTGTAATTCTTATCCAATAAAATGCTCCGAATGTTTCCCTTTAATTTGATCACCTTGGGCTTACGGCTCAAGTTCAAATACAAGATATGTTTCGGATCAATCTGTCGGGCCATCACATCGGTTGGCACTTCCGGCCCCTTCTTTATCGAAAGGTCTTCCATCAACTTATCCATCAGCGGGTTGAGTATTTCAATCCTCGCCGGCAACCCGACATAAATAGCCGTTCCCTTGCCATATTGGTTTAAAGTGATGATCGGATATTTATCGCGGAAGCCGGCAATGTTTCCTAAAACCTTGGCCGTTCGGCCTTCAATCACATCGAACCGCTGGGACTCAACGTTGATCTTCTTGCCGCCATAAACCACCCGTACTTGCTTTCCCTTCAGGCCGATGGTGGATATTTCATTAAGCGATTCCGGTTCCTCAAAACCCGAGACCCGGATCCCAAACACATCCGCCAAAAGGCCCGGATGGGTGCCGCCAAACACCTGATTGTGTTCGTCCACCATTGCCGATCCGGCGGTCATGATCACGGCACCGCCATTCTTTACATATTGCCGGATTTTGGCCGCGCTTGTTTCATCCATAACGGCCACGCCAGGAAGGATCAATAATTTGTATTTCAAGTCGCTTCGGTTCAGGTCAAGGACCCGGCAATCCATATTCCGGTCATTGACGAGATCAAAGCATGTTTGCAATTGGCCGTCATGCGGTTCAGGATAGCCCCAACTTACGATTTGGCTGGGAAACGAAAATGCCAAGCCGATTTCAGCTTGCGGTTTATAAGGGAACCCGTATTTCCCGATCTTTTTGAACTCGGCCGCCATTTGCCGGTATTCAT
>Ga0335069_10004696_pt1 | contig 20147 bp, 18 predicted proteins | sample Lox_Sample_11_FD_206714 | JGI IMG/M metagenome (GOLD analysis project Ga0335069, IMG submission 206714) | Soil microbial communities from Loxahatchee National Wildlife Refuge, Florida, United States - Lox_Sample_1.1 | ecosystem: Environmental > Terrestrial > Soil > Wetlands | place: USA... | reverse complement strand
GTGATCATAGTCGCGGTGTTTCCACGGCGACAGTTCGTGGGAATGCGCGAACTACGCTCAAAACCGCAGGCGCCTGCGCAGAGTGTTCTCATCGACTCGTCCGCTCTAAGCAGCTAGTCGCATCTTACTCGCCGATTACGAAAGCTCAGGGCAGCACCCACACTCATAGACAGCCGACTTCAGCCGTTCTGTGAGTGTTATCACAGCAGAAGGGATCGTCGTTTCGCCATCATCGGTCGGTAACTATTCATCGTCATACTCAGGAGTTGCCGTCTTGAATCCGTTGATTTTGCCCTGGTGGCTTTACCTCTGTCTTAGTGGCGGTTTTTGGATGGGCGAGGCGTTCGTACCCACGAAGGGTGAACGGAGAATCCGGCACGCTCGCATTCTCCTCAATACAGGCTGTGTGGTGTCGCTCGTGGTTGGCGTGGTTGGCGTCTTGAAGACGGGTTGGTGAGCCATGAAAAGCGGCCCTGCCCGCGTGGACAGGACCGCCCTGCTGTCTGCATTACGCTGCCTGCCGCTCTTGAGCGGCCCGCGGGTTCACCGAGCTTTCGCCGATCTGGGTCAGCTTGGCGTCGGCCGCTTTCTCGTCCTGCAGTGTTTGCTGCAGCAAAGTCGCCGCGTCGCGGAACCCAAGCTGCTGAGCGAACGCGATGAGCGATCCATAGATTGCCATCTCGTGATGTTCCACTCCATTGCCGCCGACAATCAGAGCCGCATCGCGCAGAGGCGAGGCATCGATGTCGCTGATTATGTCCTCGGCGCCGGAGATCATCTCGTCGATGACATCGTTGTCTTCCGTGTCGGCCGTAACGCCGATGGCGGAAAAGACTCGCTCCAGTCGCGAGACATGGGCCCGGGTCTCTTCCAGGTGCTGCTCGAGCGCGCTCTTCAGCTCGGGCGAGGTCGCGCCCTTGATCATGCCGGGTAAGCCTTTCTTTACCAGCTTCTGCTCCAAGTCGTACGCACATTTCAGTTTGAACTCGAATAGGTCGCGCAGGCTCTCAAACTTCATAGTTACTCCTTTGGTTGATCTGTTGTTGCGGGAATAGGAACTTAAACGCGGATTTGCTCTATAGCTGCAAGTTGTGATGGCCGTGGGAGTTCATACGATGTATGAGAATCGAGAGCTGGCGGTACAAATGCAGGGTAGCGCGAGGTGGGGAGTTGCGCTCGCGCTACCCTGTCCCGCTACGACAAAGTGGCAGCCGACTTCTCGGGAGAGACCCACCGCCATCCTCGCCGCAGCAGCATCCATGACAGCTTCGCACCGAGGATAAGCGTCAGTGTCCAGGCCAGCACAGCGGGGAGATACATCAGTATCGCCATCATCGCCGTGGCATAGGTCGTGAGCGCATCCATGCCGGAGTTCCACGCGGCCTGCAATTCGTATAATGGCCGCCAGCGCTGGCCGGCGAGCACCATGGGTTCGGCGCTGACTGTCACCTGGATGGCGGACATTTCCGATTCCATCGCCATGGTGCGGACCTGGGCTTCCATGCGCTCAATGCGGCCGCGCACGTCGCTGAGTTGCTGGGCGACCTGCAGCGTGTCCTTGATCGCGCCGGTTCGCTTCATGATCTCCAGGTAACTCGCTTCTTCCGCCCGGAAGTTACGCACCGTGGCTTCGTTCTCCGAATACTGCATGGTGATGTCGTCGGCAAATGTCTGCTCCGACTCGACCCGCTTGGCGAGTTTCTTCAGCTCCTCGCGCGCCGTATCGAACTGCGCGGCAGGAACGCGGATGGTAATCGTCCCGCGTTGGCTTTCCTGCCTGCCCGTTAACTCCGACGATACAACATAACCGTTGTGCCGATGCGCGATGGCATTGATGTCATCGAGTGCACTGCTGGGGCTGCCGACCATGAGATCGAGGGTTCCCTTGCGCACGACTTTGCGATCGAGCGGCGCCGCCTGTACGGTCCCGGGCTCCAGCGCGATCGCGCGGACGGTGGCGCTACCCGATTGCATATTGGACATGAACTCGCGTCGCAGATCGGTCTTGTACATCGGTGTTGCGGCCATGCGCGACCGCAGAAGGTTCGGTGTGCTGACTGCAGCCAGGACCATCGTGAGCACGATCCCAAGGAGCGCATAGAGCGCCCAGGATTTGCGGTGCTGTGAGAATAGAGTCGAACCTTCCATATTTTCCTCCCCGGCCGGATGGTTCCGGCTATTGGAGAACGCAAGTAGATGGAAGGCTTGCAGCGACTAGAACTGAAGTCAGGTTAGCCCAGCAGCGACGTGAAACGGCGCAAGTTCCTCTTAGCTGTCCTTCCGGTACAACAAATCCCGTATCGCCTTTCGTCTTTCGGCGTTTGCTTCGCTCTGGCTGCGGCGCTCTTCGGCGCTCAACCTCAGCTTCGACGAATGGTCAGACGAATCTTCTTCGCTGCAATCGGGGCAGCGGTTGGCAAAGCCAGGCTTGCCGGGCTTGAGTTCGAATTCTTCTCCACAGACAACGCAGGTTTTGATGGGATAAGCCATGGGGCACCACTGCTATTTTAATAGAGGCCCGATGCTGCTTGAAGCAGGTTGTTGACTGTCAACTCACGGTTTTGGGCTTTGCCAATCACCCACACCGAAAACCTGCTGCTGCTCGCGTATCATCGCAAAATTGAGACTGGCTCTTGCCTAAGCCTAATCGAGCTACGATCGCCACCATGCTGGCGGGAATGTGCACGTTCTTGAACGTGTACTCCACGCAGCCTCTGTTACCGCTGTTACGCCAGGTATTTCATGCATCTGAATTGGCGGTCAGCCTCACGGTGAGTGCAACCATCTTCGCCACGGCGCTCACCGCGCCTATCATCGGAATGATTGCCGAGCGCCGCGGACGCAAAAAGGTGATCGTTCCCTCGTTGTTCCTGATCAGCGCTCCCACACTGCTCGCCGCGACCTCGACGAGCTTGCACGCGCTGATCTTCTGGCGTTTCGCGCAGGGCATTTTCATCCCGGGTGTGATTGCCGTTATTCTCGCCTACGTGAACGAAGAGTGGGAGGGTCGCGCCGTCGGCCGTGCCATGTCGTCGTATGTGAGCGGAACCGTCTTGGGTGGATTCCTGGGCCGCTTCGTTTCCGGTGTGGTTGCCACGCACTGGCACTGGCGTGCGACGTTTGTCGTGCTTGCGCTTTTGAACTTGTGTGGGGCATCGTTCGTGCGATCGTGGCTACCGCTGGCGAGGAATTTCAAGAAGGCCGAGGATCTCGGTCAAGTTATAGGACATGCTAAGAACCACCTCCGAAATCCTCGACTGCTGGCTAATTTTGGAATGGGCGGGTCGATTCTGCTGGCCATGGTAGGTGCGTTCACCTACGCGAACTTTTATCTGGCGGGCGCGCCGTTTCGCCTGAGTTCAGCGCAACTGGGCAGCATCTTTTTCGTCTACCTGCTGGGCGTGGTGATCACGCCACAGTCGGGCCGCTTCCTCGACCGCTTCGGCTTTCGTCATACCACGGTGCTCTATTGCGCCATGATGATCGCAGGCTTGCTGCTTACGCTGATCAAATCATTGCCCGTGGTAATCCTCGGCCTGGCGATCTTCTCCTCTGGTGTCTTCATCGCGCAGGCGGCCGCAACGGTTCAGACCGGAGCCATCGCGGGGCGCGCCCGCTCCTCCGCCGCAGGACTCTACGTCACCTTCTACTACCTCGGAGGCACGATCGGAGCCACCGTTACCGACTGGTTCTGGCAGAAGGCGGCGTGGCCTGGCTGCGTTGCTCTGCTTGGCGGCGTGTCTCTGCTGAGCGTCCTATTGGCGCGCGCCAGCAGCCGCCCCCGGGAGAACGTGGACACCGCCGAGATCGAGTTGGTCGGTGGCTGATACTTCCAACAAACGACAAAACAGACTCGCCTCGTGTGCTAGATTCGTGCCCTGTGAATCGCAGTCCGGGCCGCGAGGATCGTCCCAATCGCCGCACCGGCGCGCCTCTTTGTGATTGGAAACGTACGCCAAGGTGCCGAAGACCTCGGGAACCCAACGCGCAGATTTCCGATATCCTGAGCGCGGAGTTCATGACGAGTATCGACCCGGCCCGGGTAGACCGAATGCTTGGCATCCTCGTACAGAAGGGGCTAGTCACGAAGTAAAACACCTTTAGAGCGTTTTCCGGCTGCGGTCTTGCAGGAACAGCACGGCTGTCGCCGACAGAATGCATGCCGCGATCAGGTAGGCGGCCGGTGCCATCTTGTTCGCCGTGGCCCGAATGAGCGCGACGGCGACCAACGGCGCGGTTCCTCCCGCGATACCTATGCCCACATTCAAAACGAAGGCATGCCCGCTAACGCGCATCTCGGGGGGGAACTGCTCGGAAAGCATGGCCGGTGCTGCGCCCATAATTACCGCCAACAAGCCGGCGAGCAGCAACTGCGCCACCCAAAGGCCGGCGGCTTCCTTCTTGATGACAAGGCTGAATAACTCCCAAGTTAGCAAGGCTTGCAGGAGAAAGGCGGCCGAGAGCAGCGTGCGGCGCTTGAGGAAGCGGTCGGAAACGAATCCCGAGAGCGGAACGACGACGAGGGCCAATGCCTGACCCGCAGAGTTGATGCGGAGCGCCAGGCTCTCCGGGATATTCGCGAACTCGCGGCCGAAGGTGGGCAGGAACACCATCGTTACGTAGTTCGAGACGCCATAGCCGCAAGTGAATAGCGTGGCGACGATCATGGTCCGCGGTATGTTGCGGAATGCCTGAAAAGCGGGCCAGCCTTTCGTCTTATCTTTCTTTTCTTGGCGACTCTCCTCGGCTTGTTCGGATTTCAGGTATTCGTCGGGCGGGAGATGGCGGCGCAGGAGAAATCCCACCAGGGCAAGAACTCCACCGAAGAGAAACGGCACACGCCAGAATTGCGGGCGAATTTCGCCGAGGCTTCCCGCGGCCGCAGCGAGAAGCATGCCGATGGTCGCGCCCAGATTGGCAACGCTGCCAGCCAGGCCGCGGCGACCTTCGTTGGCGGTTTCAACAAGGTAGGTGACGGAGCCGACAAATTCTCCTCCGACGGAGAATCCCTGGAAGAGGCGGATAACGATCAGCAGGATCGGCGCTAAGACTCCGATGGTCTGATAGGTGGGGAGCAAGCCAATAGCGACGGTCGAGATCCCCATCAGCACGACCGAGAGCACAAGAACGAATTGGCGTCCCTGGCGGTCGCCGACGCGGCCGAGCACGACAGCGCCGATAGGACGCATGGCGAATCCTACGGCGAAGCCGCCATAGGCTCCGAGGAGCGAAGCGATGCGGTCCTGCGAATGGAAGAACAGCGTCGCGAGGACGGGTGCCATGAGGCCGTAGAGGCCGAAGTCGTACCACTCGACGATGTTGCCGACGGCTCCGGCGAGGACAATGCGCGTCCGGGGTGTCATGGGCATCAGATCAGATGCAGGGGAAGGGGATGCAAAAGAGTGGGGCCGTGCTTGCACCTGCAGCATTGAACTTGACTAGCGGGATATAATGTAGAAACGTTGCTACTTTAGAGGGTTCGTTGTATGGCGATTACGAAGTTGTCGAGCCGTGAGTTCAACCAGGATACGAGTCGCGCAAAGCGGGCGGCCAAGAAGGGTCCCGTTTTCATAACCGATCGCGGGCGTCCCTCTCACGTGCTGCTCACTGCGGAGGAGTACGACAGAATCACGGGCGAGCAAAAGAGCGTTGCGGATCTGCTGGCGATGCCGGAAACGGCTGAAATTGAATTCGAACCTTCCCGCTTGCGGGGCAATGTTCATAAGCCCGTGGATCTTTCCTGATGTATATCCTCGATACCAACGTCGTCTCCGAGTTAAGGAAGGGAAAGAAGGCAGATCGAAACGTTCGAGCATGGGCCAAGGAAATCCCTGCTGCCAGCCTCTACCTGTCTGCGATTTCAATACTGGAGTTAGAGATTGGAATCCTCCTCCTCGAACGACGCGATCAGAAGCAAGGTGCAATACTTCGTGCCTGGATGGAGAGACATGTCTTGCCAACTTTTGCGGGGCGCGTTCTGGCAATTGACACGACAGTCGCACAAAGGTGTGCGGCACTGCATGTGCCCAATCCTCGATCGGATCGAGATGCTCTTATCGCGGCCACAGCACTGGTTCACGGGATGATGGTTGCCACCCGCAATATGAGCCATTTTCAAACGATGGGCGTTTCTATCGTTGACCCATGGCAATCGTGAGAGTGAAGCCTGTTTTCGATGCGAAAGAAAGCCCCACTCAACCGAAAGATGAAAGAAGGTTGAATGGGGCACCCTGAGATCTTCGATCAGATGTCGAGGTTCTTTACGTCGAGCGCGTTCTCTTCGATGAACTTCCGGCGTGCTTCGACGTCTTCGCCCATCAGCGTCGAGAAGATGCCCTCGCAGGCTTCGATGTCCTCGGCCTTCACGGAGAGTAGCGTGCGGCGCTCTGGGTCCATGGTGGTCTCCCAGAGCTGCGAGGCTGACATTTCGCCGAGACCTTTGTAGCGCTGGACCGTGTATTCTTTCTTCCCCTCGTTTAGCACGAAGTCGAAGAGGTCCTTAGCCGTTTCCTTTTCGACAGGCTCGTCGTTCTTCCTCCGGGCAGCCGCTTTGGGAACCTTTTTCTCCGCCTTCTCCAAGCTGGCCGCCTCATCGTCCGACAGCTCTTCCTTTTCAACCTTGGCGTCTTCCTTGCCCTTCCACTCGATGACGAACGGCGGCTCCATGTACTGCTCGATTTGCTTGAATTTCGACATCATCTGGCGGTATTCGGGCGACGACGCCAGTTCCCAGTTGATGATGTGCTCGGCACCCTGGGCGTTGACGAACACCACTTCCCAAAGGTTGTGCTCTTCGTCGTAACGTGAGGCGACGCTCTTGAACTGCTCCACCTTGGTGATCTTGTTCAGTTCTTTCTCGAGTCTCTCGATCTTCTTGGGCGTGGTTTTCTTGTCGCCTTCGAAGTCCACGCGCTTGGAGAGATCGAGGCGCGGCAGCAGGTCGGCGACTTTCTCGTTGCGTACGCGCTTTTCAACTTTCTCGTAGAAGCGCATGTACTCGTCGAGGGTGGTCATGAACTTCGAAAGCACTCCGCCCTCGATCTTCGCCGCGCCCTCACCGTAGCGAACCGTCATACCATCGGCGGCGCGCTTCACCATGACTTTCACGAAGTCTTTGTCGTCTTTGATGTACTGCTGCGACTTGCCCTTGCGGATGGAGTACAGCGGCGGCTGCGCAATGTACACGTTGTTGCGCTTGATCAACTCGCCCATGTGGCGGAAGAAGAAGGTGAGCAGCAACGTGCGGATGTGCGATCCGTCCACGTCGGCATCGGTCATCAGGATGATCTTGCCGTAGCGCAGCTTCGCGGGATCGAAATCGTCTTTTCCGATGCCTGTGCCGAGCGCAGTGATCATGGCGCGAATTTCTTCATGGCCGAGCATTTTGTCGTAGCGCGCCTTTTCAACGTTCAGGATCTTGCCCTTGAGCGGCAGAATGGCCTGGAACTTGCGGTCGCGTCCCTGCTTCGCGGTTCCACCTGCCGACTCGCCCTCGACCAGGAACAGCTCGCAGCGACCGGGATCGCGTTCGGAACAATCTGCTAGCTTGCCCGGCAGTCCGCCGCCGTCCAGCGCGCCTTTGCGGCGAGTGAGATCGCGAGCCTTGCGGGCTGCCTCACGCGCGCGAGCCGCGTCAATCGCCTTGTTGATGATCTTGCGTGCAGCGGTTGGGTTCTGTTCGAAGAAAGCGCCGAGGCGCTCGTTGACGAATGCCTGCACGATACCGGCGATATCGGAATTCAGCTTGCCCTTCGTCTGACCTTCGAATTGCGGCTGCGGCAGCTTCACGCTCACGACGGCAACGAGGCCTTCGCGGACGTCGTCACCGGTCAGCGATTCGGAATCGCTCTTGAACAACCCGAGCTGCTTACCGAAATAGTTAATCGTGCGCGTCAGCGAAGTGCGGAAGCCCTGCAGGTGCGTGCCGCCATCGACGGTGTTGATGTTGTTGGCAAAGCTGAACACGTTTTCCGAGTACGCGTCGTTGTACTGGATGGCGATCTCCATGGCGACGCCGTCTTTCTCGGCTTCCATGTAGATCGGCTTGTCGTGCAGCACGTTCTTGCCGCGGTTGAGGTGCTTGATGAACTCGGCGATGCCGCCGGTGTACTTGAACTCGTGCTTCTTGGGCTCGCCGGTCTTCGCGTCGGTGGTGCGCTCGTCGGTGAGCGTGATGATCAATCCCTTGTTCAGGAAGGCCAACTCGCGCAGGCGCTGCGCCAGTGTGTCGTAGTTGTACTCGGTGGCGGTGAAGATTTCCTTGTCCGGCACGAAGTGAACCTTCGTTCCGCGCTTGCGTCCGGCGCTGCCTGTCTTCTTCAGCTTCGACTTTGGCTCGCCCTTGGAGTACTCCTGCTCGTAGGTGTTGCCGTCGCGCCAGATCTCGAGGTCGAGTTGATAGGAGAGCGCGTTCACGCAACTCACGCCAACGCCGTGCAGTCCACCGGACACCTTGTAAGTCGAGCTATCGAATTTACCGCCGGCGTGCAGCGTCGTCATGACGACCTGTGCCGCGGAAATCTTCTCGCCGTCAATGTCCATGTCATCTACGGGAATCCCTCGGCCATCGTCGATGACGGTGATGGAATTGTCGATGTGGATGATGACGTCGATCTTCGACGCGAAGCCGGCAAGCGCTTCGTCAACGGAGTTGTCCACGACTTCATAGACGAGATGGTGAAGTCCCATCTCGCCCGTGGAGCCGATGTACATCGCCGGACGCTTGCGCACGGCTTCCATGCCGCCGAGAACTTTTATCGAGTCGGCGTTGTAGTCACCATTGTTGCCGTTGGTGGGGTTTCCGTTTTTTCCGGCGCCGTTCTTTTTATCGTTTTCGATTTTGATCTCTTTCGCTTCGGCGATTGCCGTCGATCCGTTACGCATTTCCTTGGGGGCCATCGAACCTCAATTTTCCTCGCCGGACGCTCGAGGATTTTTCTTTTAAAGGGGACACAAAATGGGCTTGCGCGTACCACGTACGCGGCTTCTCTCGATTCACTACAAGTGATTGATATTTAAGAGATTTACGCCCATTCAAACACTTACAATTTTAACACGAGTGAGGCCTTTTTCGGAGGGGGACGCCGGGCAGTAAACCACGTAGATTCAGGTGGTTAGAAGGGGCCAAATTTCTGCTTGGATTTGGCGCGCAATAGTCGGCAAAATCACCCGCAAAAGACTCTCAGGCGGCCACCGGCCGACTGATCACGGATGTGCATTGGGAGCACCTGCGCGCACCGATGGGGATGTCGCTCAGGCACTCGGGGCACTGCATGGTGGTCGGTTCCTTCAGCTCGCCGCGCCGCCGACGCTCCATGTACATACCCATCGGCAGTACCACCACGTAGTAAACCGCCGCGGAAACCAGGACGAACGCCAGCAGGGCGTTGAAGAACTCTCCGTAGAGGAAGCGGCTGCCGTTGATTTCGAAGTAGAGCGCGGAGAAATCGGGCTTGCCGACGATGGCGGCGATCAACGGAGTGAGCAGGTCTTTTACCAGCGCGGCGACTACAGCGCCGAAGGCGGCGCCAATCACTACCGCAACCGCCAGGTCGATCACGTTACCGCGGAACAGGAACGCACGAAAACCCTTCATAGCACCCTCGCAGGCATGATTCCATCTACTTGGAACTCACGCAGGCGCTGGGCTGTTGCTTGGGAGCTGCGAAAAAGAAAGCAAAAGCCCCACTAAACCTAAACGAAGGTTGAATGGGGCACCCTGAGGATTTTCCATCGCCAGGTCTTCAGATCACCAGATGCTTCAGGCTCCTGCCGCCTTCGCCACCGGGCTGGTGCAGAAGGCGCACTTGCGCGCATCAATCGGAATCTCGCTCAAGCATTCTGGACACTTCTTCGTCGTGGGATCGGCTGGCGCGGGCTCTTTCCTCATGCGTGACACGAGGGCGTTCATTGGCAACACGACGAAGTAATACACGGCCGCCGCCACCAGCAGAAACGAGATCAGCGTATTCAGGAACTCGCCATACAGAAACTTGCTGCCGTTCACGGTGAAGGTGAAGGCGGAGAAATCCGGTTGCTTGACGACAGCCGCGATGAGGGGCGTGAGCAGGTCTTTTACGAATGCGGTGACCACTGCGCCGAAGGCGGCGCCGATCACGACGCCTACCGCCAGGTCAACAACATTGCCACGGAGAAGAAACTGTTTAAAGCCCTTCATAAAGCCCCCTTTTAGAAGCGCATGGAGATTAATTCCGGGAGCAGCCGCGCGTCAACGACAGGAAGCTCTTAGATGGCGGCGAGGTTTTTCTTACGATAGAACGGGAGTATGATTCGGTACACCGCCGGGGCCACGATACGGTTTTTCTGACAGGAGTTCGTCATGTGCAGTTGGATCCGGCCACTCTTCGCCAGTCTATTTCTCACTGCAATTGCGAGTATTCTGCTGGCGTGCGGCAGCGGCGTGAGCTCAAGCAGTTGCCAAATCACCGGCCTGAACGTCTCGCCGGCAAGCGGCACGGCCGATCACACCGCGATTGCTCCCGGCAACCAAGTGCAGTTTGGAGTCAGCGCTAAACTGCCGCAGGGCTGCGTGCAGAACTTCGCCGCCTTGCTAGCGATGGCCACCTGGACGACATCCGACCCGGTGAACACTAACATTGTCAACCCGCCGAACGGCTATGGACTCGTCACGTGCGTTGGGGCGACCCCCCAACCGGCGACGATCACCGCGTCTCTGGGCAACGGCAATCTGAGCGGGACGGCAACACTTGTGTGCCGATGATCTGTGCGTTGCCCCGTGTCCTGTCTTCGACGAAGCCGGTATCCAAGTGAACTGTCCTTTTACACGCTTGACTCAAACCCGGTGCAGCAGCATACTTTGACGCGCCGTCCCCCGGTAGGCCTCTCCAGCCAGAGACCTATTTCAGAATGAGACTTGTTCGCCAACTGCTGCTCTACGTCATCGCGATCTTCGCCGCGCTGGTTTCGATTCCATCGCGCGCCGACCTTGTCGGCCTCGTGCTTAACGTTCCCTCCGGGCCTCCCGGCGCAACGCTCTCGTTCGAGGGCACGCTGACGAACAACACGTCTTCGACGGTCTTTCTCGTTATGCCCAGCTTGCTCCAGACCGGAGGGCTGACGCCGGATTTCTCCGCATTCAATACGACTTCACCATTGCAGTTGGCGCCCAGCGAGACCACGGGGCCGATCGTTCTTTTCACCGCCGTCATCGATCCTGCTACGCCCGTTGGCACGCAAATTGACGCGCTGCTCTCATTCACCGGCGGCACCGATCTGGCTGACACCGGAATCGCGGCCCAGGAGTTCTTCGTCGTCAATGTGACAGCTCCCGTCGGCACGCCCGAGCCGCTCTCAGTCTCGATGCTGACGTTCGGGTTCGCGGCATGCCTGGGCATACGCCGTCGCTCGTCTCTTTTCCAAGGAAATCCTATCCGCTAGACAGTTCGCAGCGGGAAGAGCATCTCGCTCGTAGGATCGTGTTGTTGATAGCGCCGCTTGGCGAGTTCGCGATTTTGCACCGCGTAGCAGTACACGCATCCGTGCGGGCAGGTGTCGTAATCGCCGATGTCCTTCGACTGATAGCACCCACAGGTTTCGCGCATGCCCTTTAATTTCGCGGATATCGTTTGCCCGGCGATTCGTGACAGGCGCTGGGCATCGATGCAGCGCGCCTCCTCGCAGCCGTCGCCGGCGAACTCGGGTTGGGAGCAGATGGTGAGCGTCATGCCGTTCTGCTTCGACATCCGAAGCAAGTTCTTCAGTAAGAGTTGACGCTCTGCGCTCGTCGGCTCGCGCCAAGTAAAGTCATCATCGTGAGCGGCGCGTTCGAGATTGCGCTTCGTCTTGCGATAGATCTGCGCAAAGGAGATCACGCACTCGTTGACATAGCCCTTCACCGATTCGGCGATGTGCGCGAAGTTTTCAAGATGGAATTCAAGCGGCGTGAGACTGGACAGCAGGATCGTGTCGTATCGCCAGACAACTGCATCTTCACCAAAGCGACGGCTCACCTCACGAACGTGTTCTGCGGCTTTTGCAGCTTCGAGCACGGAGACTTCCAGGGCGCGCGGGTAGCCATTAATCGTGTACTGGACCAGGAACGGAAATCCTCGCCGGCGCACGTCTTCCAGTTGCGACAGAAACGGGCCGAGATTCTTCGTCCAGAAGACGAGCCCATCGACCGCTTCGCGCGTAAGATCGACCCGCGTAACTTTTCCGTTATACGGGTTCCGCATGAGGCAGTAGCCTGCATCCAGGCGGTTCATGAACCACTCGCCGTAGAACGCCGGTATGTCGGTTTTGTAGCTGACGGAGATCAGCATGCCACCTTCAGTATCCGGGAATTGCCGTTCAACTCCAACTCAGGAGGAATAGTCGACGCGGTCGTCTTGCTGGGTTATCGTTGTCGGTTTAACTGGAGGCTGCCGTGAGATCAGTATCGCTGGCAATTTTTTTATCGTGTTTGCTTTTCATCTCTTCGTGGGCACAAACATCTGCAAATTGTGGGGAGCTTGCGAAACTGAAGATCCCGGGCGTCGAGATCACCAGTGCCGCCATCGCTCCAGCAGGTAACGCCGACCTGCCGTTTGGCGGCTACAAAGGTCCATTCCCATCGCATTGCCTTGTCCACGGCATGATCAACCGTCGTACGGGAGTTGACGGGAACCAGTACGGCATCGGTTTCGCGGTGGCGCTGCCGGACAAATGGAACGGCGATTTCCTGATGCAAGGCGGCGGGGGCGGCAACGGATTCATCGGGCAGCCGTTGGGAGCGATTGCCTACGGCCGTTCTCCGGCGCTGCTGCGGGGATTCGCGGTGGCGAGCACCGATACCGGACATTCGAGCCAGGCGATTTTCGACTTTAGTTTTATGAAGGACCAACAGGCCCTGCTCGACTTCGCCTTCGAGGCGAATCCTAAGGTTGCCGAGGTCGCCAAGCAGATCATCGCCAGTTACTACGGAAAGCCTGTCTCCTACTCGTATTTCGCGGGCTGCTCGACCGGCGGCCGTGAAGGCATGATCCTAAGCCAGCGCTACCCGAACGTTTTTAATGGGATCGTTTCGGGCGCTCCCGCGCGCCGAACTGGGTTCTCGAATATCGCGGCGATGCTCTGGCCCGCCGTCACTTACAACCAGATCGCGCCCAAAGACGCTTCCGGAAAGCCGATCACCGGCGAAGCGATCACGGACGCCGACCGCAAGCTGTTCATGGACGCACTGATGAAACAGTGTGACGCACGCGACGGTATTGCCGACGGTATGATCTTCGATCCAATTGGCTGCAACTTCGATCCAGCAGTTTTGACCTGCAAAGACGGAGCCAACGAAAACTGCATGCCTGCCGAAAAAGTTGCGGCCATCAAGAAAGTCTTTGGCGGTCCAAAAGACTCGCGCGGCTACCAGGTTTACCCGGGCTTCCTTTACGACACCGGTATTGCCTCGAAGTTCCCGATTCCCGGGTTGCTCGCGATCGGACCTGGGCCGTTTGGGCCGCCGACCACAGCCATGCAGGCTGATATCGACAAGGTGGCCCTGCAGGCTGAGAATCCGCTGGTGGATGCGCTCTCCACCAACCTCACGACATTTTCGTCCAATGGCGGGAAGCTGATCTTCTATCACGGCAACAGCGATCCCTGGTTCTCGGCACTCGACCTGGTGGAGTACTACAACGCAATGACGCAGGCCAACGGTGGTCTCGGTCAGGTCAGTTCATGGAGCCGTATGTTTCTGGTTCCGGGCATGGGACATTGCGGCGGTGGCGCCGCCCTCGATGACTTCGACATGCTCACTGCGGTGGTTGACTGGGTCGAGAAGGGACAGGCACCCGAATCGGTGATCGCAACCGGTAAGGCGTTCCCAGGCCGCAGCCGTCCCCTCTGCCCTTATCCAAAACACGCGCAGTACAAGGGCTCAGGCGACTCAGAGGATGCAAAGAACTTCAGTTGCCAGTAGAAATCAGCTCAAGCGGATCTCATCGCCTTTGCTCTGAGTGACAGGCGCGAGGCGTTCCCTCGTCACCAACTTGCGGCACTAGTCCCTGAACAGCATTCCCACATCCCAACATGATTGCTACTGCCATCGCGTCAGCCTATAAGGGTGCGATTCCGAAGCTTGAGAGGACCCATTGCGCTTACCCATTGCCGTCCTGCTCTCTATTCTTGCGCTCGTCACGCCTTCGTTGGGACAAGCGGAACGCAAAGTCACGAAGCTCGCTGACGGCGTGTACGCCATCGAGCACGCGGTTGGCCCGGATGGTTTCGAAAGCGGTAATAGCACCGTCATCATTGGTGACAGGCAGGTCCTGGTCGTGGACACGTGCTTCCTGCCGTCAGCCGCGCGCGAAGACATCGCGCAGATCCGGCAATGGACCGACAAGCCCGTCGCTTTCGTGGTCAACACCCACTTTCATAATGATCACAACCTGGGCAATCGCGTGTATATGGATGCGTTTCCCGCGCTGACAATCATCGCCCACGCCGAAACGAAGAGGGAGATGGACATGTTCGGTCCCGGGTCCGCGAGCCGGGAAGAACGCGGTCTTGCATCTCTCCGAAAGATGCAGGAGACCGGCAAGACGCAAAGCGGCAGGGAGCTAACGGCGGAAGAGAAAACTGAGGTCCAGGAAGCTCTGTCACGACGTGTGCCCATCGTGGAGGAAATCAAGGGTATGGAGTTCCAGAGCGCAACCCTGACGTTCGACCACGATTTCACCATTGATCTCGGCAAGCGCGAGGTGCAGATCAAGTTTCTCGGCCGCGGGAACACCGGCGGCGACGCAGTTGTGTTTTTGCCAGCAGAAAAGATCGTCGCGGCCGGCGACCTGGTGGTCTCGCCGATCCCGTATATCTACGATGGCTATCCCAGCGAGTGGATCCGCACTCTGGATATTCTCACCGGGTTGAATGCAACCACGATCGTGCCTGGACATGGACCTGTCATGCACGATTTCTCGTATGTCTTTCTGATCCGCGATCTGCTCAAGAGTGCGGTGGACCAGATGGATGCAGAGCTCAAACGGACGCGTCCTGCGATGTTTCACACGCTCGATGACATCAAGGGCGCGGTGGACTTGAGCGCCTTCCGTTCGCGTTTTGCCGGAAGCGACAAGGACCGCGGCGACGCCTTCGACGCGATGGCGGCGAACCTCGTCCGCGTGGTGTTCCACGAAGCGAGTTTGCGCTGAATACCTGAATCAACGAAATCGAATGCTATGAAATCAAGACTTCTCACAATTTGCGTGCTGGCCGTTCTGCTCCTCCATCGCGCACCTGCACAGACGACACAGCCGCTTTCTGTTTCTCCCGATTCGCCCCGCTGGGAGCTGCAAGGCGAGGCCAAGGTGGCGGAATATCTCGGGCGCAAGTGTCTGCGTTTCGACGGCGGCGCGGCCATCCTGAAGGACTTCGATCTGCGCGATGGGGTGATTGACGTGGATGTCGCGACCCCGGCCGCTCGCGGATTCTTCGGATTCGACTTCCGGTTGGACGCGGAAGGCAAGAACTACGAAGAGCTTTACCTGCGGCAGCACAAGTCGGGCGCGCCGGATGCGATGCAGTACACGCCGGTCCTCAACACCGGCCGCAACTGGCAGCTCTACAACGGCCCGGGCTTCACCGGCGCGGTCGATATCCCAAAGGCGGAATGGTTTCACCTGCGCCTGGAGGTGACGGGCGCGCAGGCGAAGCTTTACGTGAAAGACATGGATAAGCCCGCGCTGGTGATGGATGATTTGAAGACCGGCAATCAGAAAGGGCCGATCGCGCTGTGGGTGCTGACGGGCGAGACATACTATTCGAACTTCGAAGTGCGTACGACGCCCGAAGTGCCATGGGAGCGGCATTCGCCGCCGATGCCTGCTAACGCAATAGTTAAGTGGAGCATCTCGCCAGCTTACGACGCCCTCGCGCGCGACCTGGAGCGGCCGCTCTCAGCATCAGAGAGCAGCGCGATCCAGTGGCAGGATGTGGAAGCGGAGCCGCCAGGACTCGTCGTGCTCTACCGCTATCGGGAGGCGCCGCATCCGCGAGTCACTTTCCAAAAAGATTTCTCGACACGACTGCAGCCGCAGCCCGGAATGAGGATGCTGTATGCGAAGACAACGATTGAGTCGGATCGCAACCAGGTGAAGAAACTTGAAATCGGCTACAGCGATGACATCAGCGTATTTCTGAATGGGCAGATCCTGTGGCGTGGGCGCAGCGCGCAGGGCTTTCGCGATCCGGGCTTCCTGGGTATTGTGAATCCGGAAAACGATGCCGTTTATCTTCCGCTCAAGAAGGGCAACAACGAACTGATGCTGGCAATCAGTGAACTCGGCGGAGGTTGGGGATTCAACGCCCGGCTGACGGAGATGGGGAGGTGATTTGGGGCTTGCTCCCGCAGCAGAATGGATGAGTTGCCGACAACCGCTTCAAAACCAAAAGCTGCCACCAGGCTCGCACCCAGTAGCAGCTTCTCTTAGGGAGAATCTCACTCCATAAACAAACAGCTTCGAATGACCGAATGCCGTTTTCTGTCTACCGACTACTTCTTCGCCGCCACGCTCTTCGCGTGCGCCACTTCTGGCGCGCTGGCCGGCGGAGGCGCTGGTTCAGGCTTCGCCAATCCCAGGGCCTTCTTTACCTCGTTTTCAATCTTGGTGTAGAAGTCCTTGTTGTCTTTCAGGAACTGACGGGCATTTTCGCGACCCTGGCCGATACGTTCTGTCTTGTAGCTGAACCACGAACCCGACTTCTCGACGATGTTGTTGTTGACGGCGAGGTCGAGCAAATCGCCTTCGCGCGAAATGCCTTCGCCATAGAGAATGTCGAACTCGGCTTCGCGGAAGGGTGCTGCCGTCTTGTTCTTCACCACCTTGACCTTGGTACGCGAACCGATCACCATGTCGCCTTCCTTGATGGCGGCGATGCGGCGAATGTCGATGCGGACCGAAGAATAGAACTTCAGCGCGCGGCCGCCGGTGGTGGTTTCTGGGTTGCCGAACATGACACCGATCTTTTCGCGGATCTGGTTGATAAAGATGAGGCAGGTCCGGGACTTGGAAACCGTGCCGGTCAGCTTGCGCAAAGCCTGCGACATAAGGCGGGCTTGCAGGCCCATGTGACTATCGCCCATCTCGCCATCGAGTTCGGCCTTCGGCACCAGGGCAGCCACAGAGTCCACGACCAGCACATCGATGGCACCGGACCGCACCAGCGCTTCGGTGATTTCCAGCGCCTGCTCGCCGTAATCGGGTTGCGAAACGAGGAGGTTGTCGACGTCCACTCCGAGCTTCTTGGCGTACAGCGGATCAAGGGCGTGCTCGGCGTCAACGAACGCCGCCATGCCACCCGTCTTCTGCGCCTCGGCGATAACCTGTAACGCGATGGTGGTCTTACCGGAAGATTCCGGCCCGAAGATTTCCACCACGCGTCCGCGCGGTACACCGCCTACGCCCAGCGCAGCGTCGAACGAAATAGAACCGGTAGGAATGACGGAAATGGGAACAATAGCTTCCTTGTTGCCCAGCCGCATGATGGAACCTTTACCAAACTGTTTTTCGATTTGCGAAAGGGCCAGGTCCAGGGCCCGGTTTCGTTCGACTGCCACATCGGCCATGCGAGACTCCTAAGGATGAGTGCGTCTCCCACAACTCCCGATGAAAGCGAGATGTGAGGCACCACCATTGTCCGATTGTATCTTGGTGGTGACTATAACATTTCCACATCCAATGGGCGAATAAAAAGCGAATCTATTCCCAGAACAGGAACCTTAGCAGGTAAGTGGCCATTCCATCGGAGTCCCTGAGCCGCATTAGTGACCGAGGAACCGGTGCTAGAATCTGCGGCATGTCGGATTCCGCCGGGGCTACTGCAGTTCCTAAAGACACCCCGGATCCTGCCGCAACACTGCCGACCACTTCGCATCGGGTTCTCCGCCACATCGCAGGTTCCGATGTCACAAAGATCGTTGCGCTGGTGGTAATCCTCAGCTGGCTCCCCCTATCCTCCGTGCCGTGGCATGCCTTGACGGACACTGACATCTGGTGGCGACTACGCAGCGGCGAATGGATCACCCAGCACCACCATTTGCCCACCATCGATCCGTTTTCGACCACTGGCGCCGACCGCCCGTGGATCGCCTACAGTTGGACATTCGACGTCCTCATGTATCAACTGGCGCACAACTGGGATCTAGCTGGAGTAGTTGCGTTCGAGATGTTGATGTGGGTTCTGGTCACCGCTTCGTTGCTCCATTTGCTGTACGGTGTATTGCAACATTTCTGGAGGTCGGTGGCCCTGGCGGGGATTGGCGGTTTCGTTCTGATACGCGCGATCGGACCCCGACCGGGAAGCTTCAACGTCCTGTTCTTCATCTGGGAGCTGGACCTCCTGTTGCGTGCAGAGCGCAGCGGTAACAAAAGATTGCTGCTTTTTGTCCCGATGCTGCTGTGGATATGGGCGAATGTTCACCTTCAATCGGTGTACGGTCTGGTCCTGTTGGGAATTTTCTGCGCGGAACCACTAGTCGCCCGAATCCTGGGGCTCAGCCATGAAGATAAAGACCCGCGGATTCCGAGTCGCTGGCTTTGGTCGCTACTGGCGGCAAGCTTCGCGCTGACGTTCATAACTGCTTACGGTGCCGGTCAATACAAGGTGTGGGCAGACGTATTTCACGAAGCGCGCATGTACCGGCACATCAATGAAATGCGCCCCATGGACTTCACACTCCCTCTACATTACGTGCTGGCGATACTGCTGCCGGTGAGCGCATTGCTGGCGGGACGTTTGCGCCGGTTGCGACCGACCTGGATCTTCCTTGCCATATGGGGAACGCTGTTAAGCATGCGCACGGAGCGCGACATTTGGCTCGGCACCGTGATCTCGCTGACGCTCATCGCAGTCGCAATGCAGGAGAAGTCACCCGCGGCCGAACGAGTTCAGCGCTCGGTCTGGCTCGCAGCGGCAGCAGGAGTGATGCTGGTCTTGGTTTTTGCCCTGAAGACGGGGCCAACCAACCGGCAGATCGTCGCTAGTGTTGCACAGGAGATGCCGGTCGGGGCGGTGGCATACATCCACGAGCACCACCTGCAGGGCCCGATGTTCAACGACTTCGATTGGGGCGGCTATCTCATTTACGCGTTGCCGGAGATCCCCGTTTCGATAGATGGTCGCACGAACGTCCATACCGAAGCGCAAGTGGAGCGTTCGCTCGCGACCTGGAACCTTTGGACGGAATGGGACGGTGATCCGTTGCTGCAGCGGGCGAATGTCGTGGTAGCGCAGCGTAAGTTTCCCCTTACCTTTGCATTGGTTAAAGATCCGCACTTTAAAGCCGTGTTCGACGATGGCGTAGGCATTGTGCTGCTGCGGGTGGCTCCAGCAAAATAGGCTCCTCCGTTCGTCATGGCCCATCGGACACGAACCAACGCGTCATCCGTCGTGACCTTCGGAGATAGCAGAACACCCTTCGACCCGGTACTATGTTCGTGCCATGCGAGCGCGCAATTCGAGCTGGCTGTGTCTTGGGGTAGTCACCGTCCTCTGTGCCTGCGGAGGCAATCCGAGCGGCAGGAGTGGCGCCGTGGCGAGTTCGTCGCCAGCGACCGACGCAAAGTCTTCGACCATATCAATGGTTAGTCCGGCGCCGCCTGTTTCGCCGAGCACAAATCCGCAGCGGCCGTCGCGATCGCACCCGCTGCCCGCTGTACCGGCTCCCTCTGCGACCATCGTCGTGGTTGACGTGCTGCAGAACCGGCATCCCATCAGCCCTCTGATCTATGGAGTGAACTTCCCTCCGAATACGAACTACGTCACCGACAGCGGCGCAACTTTGGTGCGGTGGGGCGGCAACGCCAGCACCCGCTACAACTGGAAGAATTTCGACACCAATGCTGCCGCAGACTGGTATTTCCAGAATCGGCCGATGGACTCGAATCCGCTCTACCAGGATTCGACCTTCTTCGTGAGCAGTATCGCGAACGCGGGCGCGGTGCCGATCATGACGATCGGGATGCTGCCGTGGGTGGCGAAGGACGGGCTGTGGTCGAGCTACAGCTTCTCTATTTCAAAATATGGTGCCCAATGCGCGGTGAACCCCTACGCCGCCGACGACGGAAACGGCGTGAAGTCTGATTGCAAGACTAACGTCACCGGCAACGATCCGCACGACGCGCATGTCCCGCTGC
>Ga0335069_10004694_pt1 | contig 20149 bp, 17 predicted proteins | sample Lox_Sample_11_FD_206714 | JGI IMG/M metagenome (GOLD analysis project Ga0335069, IMG submission 206714) | Soil microbial communities from Loxahatchee National Wildlife Refuge, Florida, United States - Lox_Sample_1.1 | ecosystem: Environmental > Terrestrial > Soil > Wetlands | place: USA... | reverse complement strand
TCGAGCTCGGCGGATAGCCGGGCGAAGCCGCCGGGCGTCATGTAGTTGCGCGCGCCGACCGGCAACGGCGACATGGCGATGTCGTCCTCGTCGTCGGTCGCGTCCGATTCGCGCGTGAAGGCCTTGTTCATCGTTGCCGGGATGCCAGGACATCCTCCCGCAGTCGCGAATTATATGACGCCGGGTTGAGGTCGAAGTTTCCGCCGGTCAGCGGAGGCCGGGCCGCACGGCTGGAGAAGGAGGTGCGGTGGCGCCGGCCCTCCCCGGCGCGGCCACTATAATCGTCGCTCGCCGAATACCTTGGCTCGCCTGTGGCGTCGCCCGCCATGTCCGCACCGCCGTTGCCCGGCCTCGCCACTCCTGCCCGCCGCGCCGCGATTCTCCTCGCCCTTGCCGCCGCTGCGCTTGTCGTGCTCGGCGCATCGCTCGCGATAGGCAGTATCGACGTCGGAGTGTCGGCAATCCTGCATGCGCTCCGCGGCGACACGACCGACACCGCATCGGCGATCGTCCGCGAGTTGCGGCTGCCGCGTGCGCTCGCGGCCTTCGCGGTGGGCGCGCTGCTCGCTCTCTCTGGCGCGTTGATGCAGGTGCTGCTGCGCAATCCTCTCGCCGATCCGTACATCCTGGGCATCTCGGGCGGCGCCGCGGTGGGTGCCCTCGGCGCGATGCTCGCCGGCGCCGCATCGCTGGTGACACCGGCAGCGCTCGTCGGCGCGCTCGCGTCGACGGGGCTGGTCTTCACGCTGGCGCGCGCCGGGATCGACCGCGCGCCGTGGACGAGCACGCGGCTGCTGCTCACCGGCGTTGTCGTCGCCGCGGGCTGGGGGGCGCTGATCGCGCTGATGCTCACCATGGCGCCGGACGCGCGAGTGAAAGGGATGCTGTTCTGGCTGATCGGCGATCTCGGGGGAACCGTGCTTCCCGCGCCCGCGCTCGCCGTGCTGGCGGTGGCGCTCGCCGGTGCGCTCGCATTCGCCCGCGACCTGAACGTGCTCGCGCGCGGCGAGCACGTCGCCCTGGCGCTCGGTGTCGCAGTCGAGCGCACGACGCTCGCGCTGTGCGCGCTCGCAGCGCTTGCGACCGCAGCTGCCGTCACGACGGCGGGAAGCGTGGGCTTCGTCGGGCTCGTCGTCCCGCATGCGCTGCGCCTCGTGATCGGCAACGACCAGCGGCTGCTGTTGCCGGCGAGTGCCCTCGCGGGCGGCGCGCTGCTCGTCGCGGCCGACACTCTCGCGCGGACGGTCGTCGCCCCTGTCCAGCTTCCGGTCGGCGTCATCACCGCGCTCGTCGGCGTCCCGGTGTTTCTCGCGCTGCTCTCGAGAGGCCGAACGTGATGGACGCCGCCGTTCGGCTCGCCTGCCGCGGACTCGAGCTCGCGATCGGCTCTCGCACGCTCGTCGCGGACCTAGATCTCGAAGTGCGCGCCGGCGAGTGCTGGGCGATCGTCGGACCCAACGGCGCAGGCAAGACCACGCTCGTCGCAACGCTCGCCGGACTCCGCGCTCCGGCATCGGGCGAGGTCGCGTATGACGGCATTCCGCTCGCGCAGCTCGGACCGCGCGAGCGCGCGCTGATTCGAGGCTACCTGCCGCAGGATTCGGTCGACTTCTTTCCGGCAACCGTGCTCGAAACCGCGTTGATCGGCCGGCACCCGCACCTCGGCCGCTGGCAGTGGGAGTCCGGCGCCGACATCGAGCGCGCTCGCGACGCGCTCAGGGCGTTCGGCCTCGAAGGCTTCGGGGCGCGCGACGTGCGGACGCTGTCGGGGGGCGAACGCCGGCGCCTCGCGCTCGCCGCGCTCGTCGCGCAGGACCCCGAAATCCTCCTGCTCGACGAGCCGTCGTCGCACCTCGACCTCGGCCAGCAGATCGCTGCGCTCGGCGTAGTGACCACGCTCGCTCGTGAGCGCGGCAAGGCGATCGTGATGGTGCTGCACGACCTGCATCTCGCGCTGCGCTTCGCCGATTACGCCGTCGCGGTGGGCGGTGGGCGCGCGCGCCCGGGCACCGCCGCGGAAATCCTCACCGCTTCGACGCTATCGGAGCTCTTCGGGCATCGGCTCGCGCGCGTCGGCGATGGCACCGCTTCGACGTTCGTCCCGAGCTGACCCGCCGCCGCTCAAATCATCTGCTGGCGGCGTTGCTCCCGGACGTGCTCGAGCAGCATCAGGCTGCGCCGGACGCCTTCCATGTTCGGATTGACATCGAGCGCGCGGCGCGCGTAGTCCAGCGCACGGTCGTAGTACTCAAGCCGGATGTAGATCTGCGAGTAGCCGGCGAGCGCGCCGAAATGGTACGGGTTGCGCTTCATCACTTCGTCGCAGTCCGCGAGCGATTTGCGCAGCTCTCCGACCAGGAAGTAGAGGGTGGCGCGCTTGTTCCACGCTTCCGCGAAATCGGGCTTGCGTTCGATGATCCGCGTGAAGGTCGCGATGGCATCGGTGAGCTCGCCCTCCTCCATCTCGTGGACGCCCATCGCGTACAAGCGATCGATCGAGGCGTCGCCCGAGCGCGCCCAGATCTGCCAGAGCGCATGTTCAGCGTCCTCGCGCGTTTCCTCGTCGGGATCCTTGAGCGCGCGTACGAGTGCGCGAGCGTCTGCCATTGTCCCGATCTCTCCGAGGCGGCCGGCCGCCTCGCGGCGAGCGCTCACGTCGGGTTGCGCGAGCGCCCGCACGGCGGCTTCGCGGCTCTGCCCCTGCGCTGTGTCGGGCGGTTCCGCAACGGCGACGAGGCTCGCGAAGACCGCGACGAGCGCGCACGACAACGCCGCTCGCGCAGCCGATAACGACGCTCGCAACGTGGCCATTCGCGTCCGCGCGCCTTCCATGAGCAACGATGATACGACTAATGCCGGCGCGCGGCGTCGAGCGCGGCGCACAAGCCTTCCATCCCGTCGAGGAAGCGCGGTCCGGGCCGGTGCAGCAGGTTCGCGTCGACCGTGTAGAGATGCCCCTGGGCCACTGCCGGAAGCGTCGTCCAGCGCTTCCAGTCGTCGAGCCACGCGGGACGCACGGCACCTTCGGTGCCGGCGATGATTGCATCCGGACGTGCGGCGAGCACCGCCTCGACGCTCACGCCTGGCGCGGGTAGCGTGAGCGATGCGAAGACATTCTCGCCGCCGCAGATCCGGATCGCTTCGGAAATCAGGTGCTCTCCGCCGACGGTATAGAGCGGCTCGTTCCAGATCTCGTAGAAGACGCGCAGCCGGCGCGGCGCATTGTGCGCCTCGCCGAGGCGTTCGAGCTTCGCGCGGAATGCGGTTGCTCGCGCACGGGCCACGCCTTCCGTGCCGGCCAGCGTCCCGAGCCGCTCGATATCCGCGGCGATGCCCGCGATCGTCGTCGGATTGGTGATGAAGACGGGCACCCCTCGGGCCCGGAGCGCCAGGACCTCGCCGGTCGACGAGTAGGGCCAGGTGACGACGAGGTCCGGACCGAGCGTGACGATGCGCTCCATGTCCAGGCGGTGCACGTCGCCGACCTTCGGCTTCGCCTTCGCCTCGGGCGGCCAATCGGACGTCGTCAGCACGCCGACGACGCGATCGCCCGCGCCTGCCGCGTAGAGGAGCTCCGTCGCATGCGGTGCGAGGCTCACGATGCGCGTTGCCGGCTTCTCCAGCACGACCGTCGCGCCTTCGTCATCGATTGCACTCACTGCCGCGCGCGCCGCCGCGGCCGCGAGCAGCGCGACCAGCGAGAGAGCGCGAACGCCGATCACGGCCATCATCGCCCACCGCCGGAGGCCGTCGCTCCGCCCGCCGGGAACTTCGCGGCGAGCCGTTGGCCATTGTCGAAGACGTCGTTCCCGCGCACGAACCGGTGATGACTGATGATGGGCGGCCTGCACCGGCTCGGCTTTGCCGGAGCGACAGCGGGTTGGCGCAGGCCTCGTACGCGAAGGACAGCGTTCCCGATTCACCCGCTGCGAGGGAGTCGCCGGCGGCCACCTGCGGGACGGATTCTACCTCCGTCGACGGCCGGATCCGGCCCGTGCGCAAGCCGCCCGTCGCCGGGACTGCAGCGGCGCGCGGCCCCCTGATATAATTCGCGCCCTTTCAACGACTTGGGCATCCGGCCTCGCGATCGACGAGCGCGGCCTCCTTCGTGGCGCAAAAGCTCTATATCCGCACGTTCGGTTGCCAGATGAACGAGTACGACTCGGACAGGATGGCCGACGTGCTCGCGGCCTCCGACGGCCTCGCGCTCACCGATCGCCCCGAGGACGCCGACGTCATCCTGTTCAATACGTGTTCGGTGCGCGAGAAGGCACAGGAGCGCGTGTTCCACGACCTCGGCCGAGTGCGCGCGCTCAAGGCCGCGCGTCCCGATCTCATCATCGGCGTGGGCGGCTGCGTCGCGAGCCAGGAAGGCGCGACGATCGTTCGCCGCGCACCATATGTCGATGTCGTCTTCGGTCCGCAGACGCTGCATCGGCTCCCGGCGATGATCAATGCGCGGCGCGTGACGGGTGAGCCGCAGGTCGACATCGCGTTCCCGGCGATCGAGAAGTTCGACCACCTTCCGCCCGCGCGTGTCGAGGGGCCGACGGCATTCGTGTCGATCATGGAGGGCTGCAGCAAATACTGCACGTTCTGCGTGGTCCCCTATACGCGCGGCGAAGAGGTCTCGCGCCCGTTCGACGACGTGCTCACTGAGATCGCAGATTTAGCCGACCAGGGTGTAGTCGAGGTGACGCTCCTCGGGCAGAACGTCAACGCGTATCGGGGTCCGATGGGCGATTCGGGAGAGATGGCAGATCTCGCGACGCTGATCGAATACATCGCGGAGGTGCCCGGAATCGAGCGCATCCGCTATACGACGTCGCACCCCAAGGAGATGACGCGCCGGCTGATCGAGACCTACGGGCACGTCCCGAAGCTCGTCTCGCACCTGCACCTGCCGGTGCAATCGGGATCGGACCGCATCCTGTCGGCGATGAAGCGCGGCTACACGGCGCTCGAGTACAAGTCGATCGCGCGGGCGCTGCGCGCGGAGCGGCCCGACCTTTCGCTCACTTCCGATTTCATCATCGGCTTCCCCGGCGAGTCCGACGCCGATTTCGCCCAGACGATGCGCCTTGCCGAGGACGTCAGCTTCGACGGCGCTTTCAATTTCGCCTACAGCCCGCGACCCGGGACGCCGGCTGCCGCCCTTCCCGACCCGGTGCCGCCGGACGTGAAGCAGGCGCGCCTCGAAGCGCTGCAGGCGGTACTCGACGCGCAATATCGCGCCTACAGCGAGGCGATGGTCGGAACGATGCAGCGAGTGCTGGTGACGGATCGCTCGGTCAAGGATCCTCGGGAGCTGCAAGCGCGCACCGAGAACAACCGCGTCGCGAATTTCGCGGGCAGCCCCGAGCGCATCGGCAGCTACGTGCGGGTGGCAATTACGGCCGCACTCGCGCACTCGCTGCGCGCCGAGCTCGTGCCCGCATAGCGAGAATCGTAATCGTGGCGGGCGGCGTGCGCTGCTTCGCCCGCCGCCGTACGAGGCGATCCATGTCGATCCGATTCGAAACGCTCTCCCGGCAATTCACATTTCGACGCGCAGCCGCGCTGCTCGGCGCCGGGATCGCGCTGGCGCTCTCGGGCTGTGCGACGGCACCGGCATCGAGCCCGACCACCGGCGCGAACGGCGCTGTTGCTGCCGAGGCCGCGCAAGCCGGCGTCGCCGCCGCGCAGGCTGCGAGCGACACGGCCAAGCCTGCGACACAGGGCACGGCAGCCGCGCCTGGCGCAGGAACGCCCCCGGCCGCCGCCGCTGCTGCTGCTGCCGCCGCAGCAGCAGTGACGGCGGGACAGCCGAAGCCCTTCGCCGAAATCGTCAGGGGCGCCAGGGAAACACCCGGTCTCTTCCATCTCTGGCAGAAGGACGAAAAGGTCTGGATCGAGATTGCGCCCGAGCAGTTCGATCACTCCTATTTCTTCCAGGCGAACGTCAGCCAGGGCCTGGGCGAGAACCGGATCTACGCGGGGATGATGGCCGGTTATCCGTTCGGGCCCGAGCAGGTTGTCGCGTTCCACAGGATCGGCAACACCGTCCAGCTCCTCGCGAAAAACGTCAGGTACACGGCCAAGGCCGGCACGCCCGAAGCGCGCGCGGTCGCGAACGCGTTCTCGGACAGCCTGCTCGCAAGCGCCGCGGTCGTCTCGCAGCCGCATCCCCAGCGCAAGTCCGTCCTGATCGAAGCCAACGCGCTGCTGCTCGCCGACATCCCGGGCGCGAACTCGGTGCTCGAGCGGACGTATCGCCAATCCTATTCGTTCGACGCGCGCAATTCGTCGATCGGCAAGACGCGCGCTACGCCGGAGATGGCGACCTTCGACGTCACCGCGCACTACTCGCTCTCCCGCGTCTCGCTACCGCCGGCGCACCCCGCGCCGGGCGCGCCGCCGCCGACCGAGCCGCCCTCGACGCTGCCCGACGTGCGCAGCCTGTTCCTCGGGTTCCACTACAGCCTCGCGAAGCTTCCAGACGAGCCGATGCGCCCGCGCCTCGCCGACGAGCGGATCGGCTATTTCTGGACCGATCGGCTCGACTACACCTCCGACCTGCCGCGCGTGCCGATCGTCCGCTATGTGAACCGCTGGCGCCTCGAGAAGAAGGATCCGGCGGCCGAGCTGTCGGAGCCGAAGCAGCAGATCGTCTACTGGATCGAGCGCACCGTTCCGGAGCGCTACCGACCGGCCGTGCGCGCGGGCATTCTCGAATGGAACAAGGCGTTCGAGAGGATCGGTTTCAAGGACGCGATTCGCGTCGAGGTGCAGCCCGACGACGCAGACTGGGATGCGGGCGACGTGCGCCGCGCGTCGGTGCGCTGGATGGCCACGGCGCGGACGAGCTTCATCGCGATCGGCCCGTCGACCGTCGATCCGCGCACCGGCGAGATCCTGGACGCCGACATCGGCATCGACGCGAATGCGATCCGCACGATTCGCACCGTCCGCGTCGAATGGTTCCCCTCTGCCGCAGCGACGGACCTCCCCGCCTCCTTCGACCGCCGGGTCTGCACTTACGCGGAAGGCGCCGCGCAGGAAGCGGGCTTCGCGCTCGATCTCCTCGAAGCGCGCGGCACGATCGCCCCGGACAGCCCTGAAACGGACACGTTCGTGGACGCCTTCGTGAAGGACGTCGTAATGCACGAAGTCGGCCATACGCTCGGACTCACGCACAATTTCCGGGCCTCCACGATCTATTCGAGCGAGGAGCTCGCCGATCCGGAATTCACCCGGACCCACGGAATCTCCGGCTCGGTGATGGAGTACAACCCGTTCAACATCGCGCTGGCCGATCGTCCGCAGGGCGACTACAACATGCACTCGCTCGGGCCGTATGACTACTGGGCGATCGAGTACGGCTACAAGGAGATCGCGCCCGAGCGCGAGGCCGAGGAGCTGCAGCGGATCGCGTCGCGGTCGAACGAGCGCGAGCTCGCGTTCATGATGGACGATTCGATCTACGCGAGCGGCCTCGACCCGGATGTCAACGTCTTCGACCTCGGGAGCGACCCGCTCGCCTACGCGAGGAACCGCCTTGCGCTGGTGCGCGAGCTGTGGCGGCGCAGCGAGCGGATGCCGCTGAAGGCCGACGAGCAGTACGCGGTCCTGCGGCGCAATCTGTCGCGCGGCCTCGGCGAAGCGACGACCAGCATCCAGCAATCGGCGAAGTTCGTCGGCGGCGTGACGATCCTGCGCGACCGCGCCGGCAGTGGCCGCACGCCGCTCAGCCCGATCCCGGCGGCCAAGCAGCGCGCCGCGTTGACGATGCTCGCGACGGAGGTCTTCTCGGCGGACAGCTTCCGCTTCCCGCCGGATCTGCTGCGCCGCGCTAGCATCAGCTATTTCGACATCGCCAACAGCCAAGAGCTCGGCGTGCCCGCGCCCGCACCCGACGTCGCGATCGACCAGCAGGTGCTCGCGCTGCAGCGGGTCGCGCTCAACCACCTGATGAGCGACACGGTGGCACAGCGGCTTCTGAACAACGAAGCCAAGGCCCCGAATCCGAAGGAGGCGCTGCACCTCGCCGAGCTCTACGAGACGCTGCACGCGGCAATCTGGAGCGAGCTCAAGACCGGCCGGGACATCACGCTTTTCAGGCGCAATCTGCAGCGCGAGCACGCGACGCGCATCGCGAACGCGCTGCTGCGGCCTTCGGCGTCGATGCCCACGGACGCGCGCGCGCAGCTGCGTGCCGATGCGAAGCTGCTGCGCAGCGAGCTCGCCGGGGCGCAAGGACGGCCCGGGTATTCGCCGGAAGCGCGCGCACATCTCGCCGAGGCGCTCGCGATGGTCGACGAGGCGCTGAAGGCACCGATCGTGCGGCAGGGCGTCTGAACAACGAATCTTCGAAGCGACCGGGGCGGCGCGGCCTGACGACGGGCCCTGCCCGGCCGCGGCAGCCGAATGGGGAGCGGTGGCCATATGACCAATCGACGGGAGCGGGAAGAGTTCACGCTGACGCCGCTCGACAATCGCGCGCTCGCGAACCTGTGCGGGCCGCTCGATGGGAACCTGCGACAGATCGAGGCGGCGCTCGACGTCGCGATCGCGCATCGCGGCGGCGCGTTCACGATTTCCGGCGTGCAGGCGCAGACGCGGCTGGCCGCCGAGGTGGTCCGCCGCTTCTATGCGCTCGCCGAAAAGCCGCTCTCCGTCGACGACATCCAGCTCGGGCTGATCGAGCTCACGACGCAGCGCGCGGCCGCTCCCGGGGTGGCCGCCGGCGACGACGACGGCACGCGGCTGCGCACCCGCCGCGCCGATCTGCATGGCCGCACGCCGAACCAGGCGCTCTATCTGAAGCACATCCAGGAGCACGACATCACGTTCGGCATCGGCCCGGCGGGGACGGGCAAGACCTATCTCGCGGTCGCCTGCGCAGTCGACGCGCTCGAGCGCGACGCGGTGAAGCGCCTCGTGCTCGTGCGCCCGGCGGTCGAGGCGGGCGAGCGCCTGGGATTCCTGCCCGGCGATCTCGCGCAGAAGGTCGATCCCTACCTCCGGCCGCTATACGATGCGCTCTACGACCTGATGGGATTCGACAAGACCGGGAAGCTCTTCGAGCGCGGCACCATCGAGATCGCCCCGCTCGCGTACATGCGCGGCCGCACGCTCAACCACTCGTTCATCATCCTCGACGAGGCGCAGAACACGACGCCCGAGCAGATGAAGATGTTCCTCACGCGGATCGGCTTCGCGACGAGGTCGGTCATCACCGGCGACGTCACGCAGATCGACCTCGCGCGCGGTCAGAAGAGCGGGCTTGTCGAGGCCGAGCGCATCCTGGCCGGCGTCCGCGGCATCGCGTTCACGCGCTTCACGAGCGCGGACGTCGTCCGCCATCCGCTCGTGCAGAAGATCATCGACGCGTACGAACGCGAGAGCGAGCGTCGCAACAAGGAAGGCGGGGAACGTTGAGCGCAGCGCCGCGCGTTTCGCTCGCGGTGCAATATGCGGTCGCACGCGCGCGACTCCCGGCGCCCGCGACGCTGCGCCGCTGGGCCGGTGCGGCCGCCGAGCGCGACGCGCAGGTGACGCTGCGCTTCGTCGGGCGGCGCGAGGGACGCGCTCTGAACGGGCGCTATCGCGGCAAGCCGCATCCGACGAACGTGCTCGCATTCGTGTACGATGAGTCGCCGCAGATCGAAGGTGACGTGGTGCTTTGCGCGCCGGTGCTCCGCGAGGAAGCGCGTCAGCAGCGGAAGCCGCTCGCCGATCACTGCGCGCACCTCGTCGTGCACGGGATGCTCCACCTGCAAGGCTACGATCACGACACCGGCCGTGCCGCGCGGGCGATGGAAGCGCGCGAGTCGGCGATCCTCGCCGCACTCGGGGTGCCGGATCCTTACGCGCGCGGCAGCGCCCGCGCACGCCTCGACCGATGAGCGACGACCGAAGCGAAAGAACCGAGAAACCGACGCTGCTCGAGCGGCTGTCGGCGTTCCTCACCCGCGAGCCCGAGGACCGCGAGGAGCTGCTCGAGCTCCTGCACGGCGCGTTCGAGCACAAGCTGCTCGACGCCGACGCGCTGTCGATGATCGAGGGCGTGCTGCAGGTGTCCGAGATGACGGTTCGCGACATCATGATCCCGCGCGCGCAGATGGACGTCGTGTCGATCGACGACAACCCCGAGGACTTCCTGCCGCTCGTGCTCGAGACCAAGCATTCGCGCTTCCCCGTGATCGGCGAGAACAAGGACGACGTCGTCGGCATCCTGCTCGCAAAGGAGCTGCTGAACTTCTACCGCACGCCGGACAGCTTCAGCCTGCGCGACACGCTGCGGCCCGCCGTGTTCGTTCCCGAGTCGAAGCGGCTCAACGTGCTGCTCCGCGATTTCCGCGCGAACCGCAACCACATCGCGATCGTCGTCGACGAGTACGGCGGCGTGTCGGGCCTCGTGACGATCGAGGACGTCCTCGAGCAGATCGTCGGCGACATCGAAGACGAGTACGACTTCGACGAGAGCGAGGACAACATCATCGCCGAGGCGGGCGGCCGCTTCCGGGTGAAAGCGCAGACCGAGATCGCCGATTTCAACGCGCACTTCGGCGCGGACTTCGCCGACGACGAGTTCGACACGGTCGGGGGACTCGTGCTGCAGGCGTTCGGGCGCCTGCCGAAGCGCGGCGAGACGGCGACGATCGGCGACTTCCTGTTCCGCGTCGTCCGCGCCGACAGCCGCCGTCTTTATACGCTGCAGGTCGAGCCTGTGGCCCCCAAGGTGGCCAAACCCGGCGAATCGTCGCCGCCCGAAGAGCGTTGAGCGTGCGCGGCGTGCAAGCGCGCGGGGCCGAAGCGCTCGCATGAAGGCCGCAGGCGCGCTGTCGCTCTGCCTCGCTCTCCTTGCCGGCGCGGCGACCGTGTTCGGCTTCGCGCCCTTCGCGCTCTGGGCGCTGCCGATGGTCACACTCGCGTTGCTGCTGCTGCTCTGGCAGTCGGCGCCAACGCCGGGCGCCGCGGCATGGATCGGCTTTGCGTTCGGCGCCGGCCTCTTCGGCGTCGGGGCATCGTGGGTTTTCATTGCGCTCAACACGTTCGGTGGCATGCCGGCGGCGCTCGCAGCGATCGGCACCGCGGGCTTCTGCGCTTTCCTCGCGCTCTATCCGGCGGCGGTCGGCTGGATCGCGGCGCGCTGGACGAGGGAGCGGTCGTGGCAGCGCGCGCTCGCGGCCGTCGCCCTCTGGCCGCTCGCCGAATGGGCGCGGAGCGTCGTCTTCACAGGCTTCCCGTGGCTCTCGCTCGGCTACGCGGCGCTTCCCGGAGGGCTGCCGCCGGCGCTCGCGGGGTATGCGCCCGTAGGCGGCGTGTTCATGGTGTCGCTCGCGATGTCGCTCTGCGCAGCGGCGCTCGCGCTCGCGATCGACGCTTTGGCGGCGGGCGCTCTCGGTCGCGTGGCCGCGTATCTCGGTACGGCGCTTCTGGTCGTCGCCGGCGGCGAAGCGCTCTCGCTGATCGAGTGGAGCACGGAATCCGGTGCGCCGCTCGCGGTGTCGCTCGTCCAGGGCAATGTCGCGCAGGAATTGAAATTCGATACGCAATTCGCCGCCCGCACATTCGACCTGTACACCGAGCTCGTGGAATCGACACGCGGCCGCCTAGTCGTGCTGCCGGAGAGTGCGTTCCCGATGTTCGCCGACGAAGTGCCGGATGCGGTGCTCCTGCGCATCATCGCCACGGTGGTTCCGCGCAGCGGCGATGCGATCATCGGCTTGTTCACCTCCGAGCCGGCGCTCGAGCCGGGCGGCATGCCGCGCTACTACAACAGCGTCGTCACCGTGGGGACCGCGCGGCCGCAGCTCTATCGGAAACGGCATCTGGTGCCGTTCGGGGAGAAGATCCCGCTCGAGCCCATCGTCGGCTGGTTCATCCGCCGGATCCTCGCGATCCCCATCTCGAGCCAGGCGCGCGGCGACTCCCACCAGCAACCGCTCGAGCTCGCGGGCGAGCGCGTCGCCGTCGACATCTGCTACGAGGACGCCTTCGGCGCGGAAATCCGGACGGCGGCGCGCGAAGCGACGCTGCTCGTCAACGTCACCAACGACGCATGGTACGGCCGCTCGCTGGCCGCGCTGCAGCACAACCAGATTGCGGCGATGCGCGCACTGGAGAGCGGCCGCCCGCTGCTCCGCGCGACGAACACCGGGATCACGTCGGCGATCGGCCACGATGGTCGCGAGATCGCCCGCCTGCCGTGGTTCACGCGCGGGATCCTCGAAGTCGAGGTCGTCGGGCGCCAGGGCACGACCCCTTACGTTCGCTTCGGCGATCCGCTCGCGGGCGTGGCGGCCGCAGGCCTTTTGTGCGCGGCGCTGCTCGGAGCGCGACCCAAACGGGCCTCGGCCCCGGTTGCGTGAAGGCGCGCGTCAATGCCGTAAACTGCGCGTTGCCGCCGGCAACCCACCCGGAAATGCGCAGCTTTCAACAGATCATCCTCGACCTCCAGGACTACTGGGGCAGCCAGGGCTGCGCGCTGCTGCAGCCCTACGACATGGAGGTCGGCGCCGGCACCTCGCATACGGCGACGTTCCTGCGCGCGCTGGGTCCCGAGCCGTGGCGCGCCGCGTACGTTCAACCGTCGCGGCGGCCGAAGGACGGTCGCTACGGCGAAAATCCGAACCGGCTGCAGCATTACTATCAATACCAGGTCGTGCTGAAGCCTTCGCCGCCCGACATCCTCGACCTCTACCTGCGCTCACTCGAGCGACTCGGCCTCGACCTCAAAATGAACGACGTGCGCTTCGTCGAGGACGACTGGGAGAATCCGACCCTCGGCGCCTGGGGCCTCGGCTGGGAAGTGTGGCTCAACGGGATGGAGGTCACGCAGTTCACCTACTTCCAGCAGGTGGGTGGACTCGACTGCAACCCGATCACCGGCGAGATCACTTACGGCCTCGAGCGCCTCGCGATGTACCTGCAAGGCAAGGAGAACGTGTTCGACCTCGTCTGGACCGAGCAGACGGCGCAGGGGATCCGCACCGCGCTCACGTATCGCGACGTCTACCACCAGAACGAGGTCGAGCAGTCGATCTACAACTTCGAGCAGTCGAACGCGCCGAAGCTCTTCGAGCTCTTCGCACTGTTCGAGTCCGAGGCGAAGCGCCTGCTCGAAGCGAAGCTGCCGCTGCCCGGCTACGAGATGATTCTCAAGGCGGCGCACGCGTTCAACCAGCTCGACGCGCGGGGCGCAATCTCGGTGACGGAGCGTGCTGCGTACATCGGGAGGATCCGGGCGCTCTCCCGCCTCGTCGCGCAGGCGTACGTCGATTCGCGCGAAGCGCTCGGGTTCCCGTTGCTGCCCGACGCGCTGCGGCGGAGCGCCGCGTGAGGCTGCGGCGCAAAGCAACGGTCGAATGTCCCACGAGCGGAAGTCGGTGACCATCCGGAGACGCGCGTGAGCACCGCGACGCTCGTGGTCGAGCTCTTCACCGAAGAGCTCCCGCCGAAGGCGCTCAAACGCCTCGGCGAAGCCTTCGCCGATGGCCTCTTCGCGGGCCTCGCCGAGCGCGGATTCACGACCGGGCGGAGCGTCGTCAAGGCCTATGCGACGCCGCGGCGGCTCGCCGTGGCAATCACCGACACGCTCGCAACCTCGCCGGATCAGCCCGTGGTCGAGAAGTTGATGCCGGCCTCGGTCGCGTTCGACGCCACCGGTAAGGCCACGATCGCACTGCAACGCAGGCTCGACAAGGCGGGGCGCGGTCATCTAGCGGCGCTGGGACCGAGCGCTGCCGACGGCGCCGATCGCCTGACGATCGAGCCCGACGGCAAGGCCGACGCGGTGTTCCTGCGCTCCGTCGCGAAAGGCAGTCCGCTGCAAAGCGGTCTGCAGGCCGCGCTCGCAGATACCCTCGAGCGACTGCCCATTCCCAAAGTGATGAGCTACGCGAGCCGCGGCACGTACTACAACGACGCGAAGTTCGTCCGGCCTGCGCATCGGCTCGTCGCTTTGTTCGGCGACGACGTCGTGGATATCACCGCGCTCGGCTTGAAGGCGGATCGGGTCACGGGCGGCCACCGCGCGCTCGCGCGCGCCGACCTGCGGATCGCCACGGCGGAAGCCTACGAGGAGACGCTGCGCGCCGAGGGCAAGGTCATCGCGAGCTTCGCCGAGCGCCGCAACGCGATCGCGAGCGCGCTTGCGAAGGCCGCCGCCGGCGCGGCCGTCATCATGCCCGACGCGCTGCTCGACGAAGTGACGGCTCTCGTCGAATGGCCGGTCGTCCTCGGGGGTCTTTTCGACAAGGCGTTCCTCGCCGTCCCGCAGGAGTGCCTGATCCTCACGATGCAGCAGAACCAGAAGTACTTCGCGCTGGCGGATTCGCACGGCAAGCTCCTCCCACGTTTTCTGCTCGTCGCCAACCTCGAAACCCGCGATCCCGCTGCGATCGTCGAGGGCAACGAGCGGGTGCTGCGTGCGCGGCTCGCCGACGCGCGGTTCTTCTTCGACCAGGACCGCAAAACTCCGCTCGCTGCGCGTGTGCCAAGGCTCGCGACGATCGTCTATCACAACAAGCTCGGCACGCAGCTCGACCGGGTCGCCCGCGTCGAGCGCCTCGCCGGAGAATTCGCGCCCCTCACCCGGGCAGACCGCAGCGCGAGCGAGCGTGCCGCGCACCTTGCGAAAGCCGATCTCACGACCGACATGGTCGGCGAGTTTCCGGAGCTGCAGGGCCTGATGGGCCGTTATTACGCGACGCACGACGGCGAGCCGGCGGCGATCGCCGCGGCGATCGAGCAGCACTACTGGCCGCGCTACGCAGGCGATGGGCTGCCGGAGGGCCCTGTCGCGCAGGCGGTGGCACTTGCCGACAAGCTCGAGGCCCTGGCGGGACTTTTCGGTGTCGGTGCACAGCCTACCGGCGACAAGGATCCGTTCGCATTGCGGCGCCAGGCAATCGGTGTGATCCGGATCCTCGTCGAAAAGGCGCTGCCGATCGCGCTTCCCGATCTCATCGACGCCGCTTTCCGCGCGTTCGCTGACAGGCCCGCAGTCACCGACGCGCGCGCGGAGCTCGCGAGCTTCGTTTACGAGCGACTGCGGGCGCACCTGCGCGAAGCGGGGTACTCGGCGAACGAGGCCGAGGCCGTGCTTTCGCAGCGGCCGGCGCGCATCGATCTCGTTCCTGTGCAGGCGGCCGCCGTCAGGGCGTTCAGCGAGCTGCCGGAGGCCGGTACGCTCGCCGGCGCAAACAAGCGGATCATCAACATTCTCAGGAAGTCGGAGAGCGAGGCCGCACAGGTCGTCGATCGCGGCCGGCTCACCGAAGGCGCCGAGCACGAGCTCTATCTGACGTTCCAGAAGCTCGAGCCGATCGTCGCCAACGCCTGCGCGGCGGGCGACTTCGCCGGAGCGCTGCTCGCGCTCGCGACCGCAAAGCCTGCCGTCGACCGCTTTTTCGACGACGTGCTCGTCATGGCCGACGACCCCGCCGTTCGCGCGAATCGTCTCGCTTTGCTGCGCGGCGTCGCCCAGACGATGAACCGCGTCGCCGACATCTCGAAGCTCGCGGCATAGGATGAAGGGACCCCCACGCCCGCTGCGTTCGCTGCCGCCCGAGGGGGCGCAGTCAGTAGCCTTCGGACGGCCGGGCGGGTACTGACATGGTCCAGCTCGCCTCCGAAGCCGTCGCCCCGACGCGGGCCGTCAAGCTGATCGTGCTCGACCGCGACGGCGTGATCAATCACGACAGTGCGCAGTTCATCAAATCGCCCGACGAGTGGCGGCCGATCCCGGGAAGCCTCGAGGCGATCGCACGGCTCAACCACGCGGGCTACCGGGTGGTCATCGCGACCAACCAGTCGGGGATCGGGCGCGGGCTGTTCGACATGGCCACCCTCAACGCGATCCACGAGAAGATGCATCGGGCACTCGCGCTCGCCGGCGGCCGTATCGACGCGCTCTTCTACTGTCCGCACACCGCCGACTCGCAATGCGACTGCCGCAAGCCCAATCCCGGGATGCTGAAGGAGATCGGCGTGCGCTTCGGCGTCGACATGACGGGCGTGCCGTGCGTCGGCGATTCGGTGCGCGACCTGCAGGCGGCCGAGGCCGTGGGGGCACAGCCGATGCTGGTGTTGACCGGCAAGGGCGAGAAGACGCTGCGCGAGGGGAACATTCCGAAGAACACCGTGATCTTCCCCGACCTGGCGTTCGCCGCGTCGGCACTGCTGTCGGGCGATTGACGACGGGATGGCAGCGGTCCGAGCGCTCGTCTTCCTGCTCTTCCAGACGCTCGTCACGGCTTTCTACGCCGCCGCGATGCTGCTCTTCTCTTGGCTGCCCCGCTTGCCTCTGTACAAGATGGCCGCCTCGTGGTGCGGCGTCGTGCTCTTCGGCGCGCGCTGGATCTGCGGCATCCGCTATCGCGTCGTGGGTCTCGACAACATCCCGGCAACGCCCTCGATCGTGCTGTCGAAGCACAGCTCGACCTGGGAGACGCTCGCGCTCACCCAGTTCTTCCCGCCGCTCGCCTACGTCGCGAAGAAGGAGCTTCTGTCGATTCCCTTCTTCGGCTGGGGCTTCAGGCTCGCTTCGCCGATCACGATCGACCGCAGCGCGGGAACCGATGCGATGCAGCAGATCGCAGCGCAAGGCCGCGAGCGGTTCAGCCAGGGCTTCTGGATCGTCCTCTATCCCGAAGGAACGCGGATCCCTCCAGGCAAGCGTGCCAAATACAAGACCGGCGGTGCGCGACTCGCCGTGGAGCTCGGCGTCCCGGTGATTCCGGTCGCGCACAACGCCGGCTATCTCTGGCCGAAGGGCCTGTTCGGCAAGCGCACAGGGACGCTAACGATGTCGATCGGCGAGCCGATTCCGTCGGCGGGGCACAACGCGCAGACGCTGATGGCCGAGGTCGAGAACTGGATCGAGGCGGAAGTGGCGCGGCTGGGGAATCCGGTCGGTGGCGCGGCGTGATGCGATGAGCGCGCCCGCGCCTGCCGGCGATCGGAGGAGTCGGTGAGCGCCCGGCTGCGCCTGCGCGACCTCTTCCCGGGCAAGCGCAGCGACGACCCGCAGCCGCGCGAAGGTCAATTGCGTCGGATCGTGCTCGCCGGACGGCGTGTCGACTACCGGCTCATCCGCGCGCGCCGAAAGTCGATCGGCATGGAAGTCGGCCTCTCCGGACTCACGGTCCGCGCGCCCCGCTGGGTGCCGGTGCGCGAGATCGAGGTCGCGCTGAGCGAGCGCGACGAATGGGTCGTCCGTTCGCTGATCGAATGGAGAGCGAGGCGCCGCGACGTTCTGCCTCGCGCATGGAAGACCGGCGCCCCGATCGTTTACCTCGGACGCGAGCTCAGGCTGGCGGTTCACCCGGCGCGCACGCGGGAGATTTTCGTCGACCTGCTGAACCTTTCGGTGCTGCACCCGGCGGCGCACGACGAGCGCCAGGTGGCCACATTCGTCGGACACTGGCTGCGCGACGAAGCCTCGCTCATGCTCGCTCCGTGGGTCGCCGACCTCGCCGCGAAAATCACCACGAACACCCCGACGTTCAAGCTTTCCAACGCCCGTTCCGAATGGGGCAGCTGCAACGAGCACGGCGTGATCCGGCTCAACTGGCGACTCGTGCAGCTCCCGTCGCAACTCGCCCGATACGTCGTCGCGCACGAGGTCGCGCACCTGGTCGAGCTCAATCACTCGCCGCGCTTCTGGGGACTCGTCGAGAAGCTGTTCCCCGGTCACGCCGAGGCTCGGGCGACGCTCGACGACTGGACCGCGCTGCTCGAGGCATAGCGCAGCCGGGCGCTCGTCGCCCGCACGCCTTCGGCCTCTCGCGTTCCCTGTTACGATTCCCGGTGATGCCGAACGATTGCCGCGCTCCCCCGCGTGTGTCCGTCTTGCCGCTTGCGCTAGCCGCAGCGATCGCGCTCGGATTGCTCCCGGGTTGCGGCATCAAAGGTCCGCTCAAGCTGCCGCCGCGCGCACCGGCCGGCGCGCCTGCGTCTTCGTCGCCCGCTACGACACCTTCGTCGCCCGCTGCGACACCTTCGTCGACGAGCACGACACCTTCGTCGACGAGCACGACACCTTCGTCGACGAGCACGACACCTTCGGCGCCCGGCGAGACACCGCCGCCGCCGGAAGCGATGCCCGGGGAGCCCCCCGCGGTGCCGACTCAGCCGGCCGATCCCGGGAAGCCATGAGCGCATTCTCGCTTTCGCGCGGCGAGCTCCACGCCGAACGCGTGCCGCTCGCGACGATCGCCGAGCGCTTCGGCACACCGTGCTACGTGTATTCGCGTGCGGCAATCGAAGCGCGCTACGACGCGTTCGACGGCGCTTTCGCCGACCTTCCGCACCTCGTTTGCTATGCGGTCAAGGCGAACTCCAACCTCGCGATCCTCGACCTGCTCGCGCGGCGCGGCGCGGGCTTCGACATCGTGTCGGCCGGCGAGCTCGCGCGTGTCGTCGCGGCGGGAGGCGACCCGGCGAAGACCGTGTTCTCGGGCGTCGGCAAGGCGGACTCGGAGATGGAGACGGCGCTCGTCGCCGGCATCCGCTGTTTCAACGTCGAATCCGCTGCCGAGCTCGATCTCCTGAATGCGGTCGCCGGCCGCGTCGGCAAGCGCGCGCCGATCTCGATACGGGTGAATCCCGACGTCGACCCCAGGACGCACCCCTATATCGCCACCGGCCTGAAGGAGAGCAAGTTCGGTGTCGCCTACAACGACGCACCGGCGCTCTATCGCCGCGCGGCGGGCCTCGCGCATGTCGACGTGCAAGGGATCGACTGCCACATCGGCTCGCAGATCACGGATCTCGCTGTCTACGTCGAAGCTGCGCGGAAGATGTTTGCGCTCGTCGACGCCATCGAGTCCGAGGGTGCCGCTCTGCGTCACATCGACCTGGGCGGCGGACTCGGCATCCGCTACGACGACGAGACGACGATCGACCCCGCCGCGTACGCGCGCGCCGTGCGGGGCCTCCACGGCGAGCGGTCGCACGAACTGCTGTTCGAGCCCGGGCGCTTCCTCGTCGGCGAAGCGGGTTTGCTGCTCACCCGGGTTCTCTACCTCAAACCCGGCGACACCCGGGATTTCGCGATCGTCGATGCGGCGATGAACGACCTGCTGCGTCCCGCGCTGTACGCCGCCTGGCATCCGGTCGAGCCGGTGCGTCCGCGCGCGGGCGACGCGAGGCGCTGGCAGATCGTAGGTCCCGTATGCGAGAGCGCCGACTTCCTTGCGCACGATCGCGGGCTCGTCATCGCGGCGGGCGATCTTCTCGCCGTGCGCGCCGCAGGCGCGTACGGGTTCGCGATGAGCTCGAACTACAACTCGCGCCCTCGTCCTTGCGAGGTCGTCGTCGACGGCGATCGCGTGCATCTCGCCCGTCCGCGCGAGCGCATCGCGGATCTTTTCGCGAACGAGTCCATGCTGCGCTGAAGAGACGGCGAAGCGCGATCCTGAATGCTGCTGCGGCCCGTTTTCGACGTGTGCGAATTCGCAACACTCGTGCATGCAACGTCAGGAATTGCCGGACAAATCTTGCAATTCAATGAAATGCGGCTAGAATTCAGGCAGCAGGTAGCAGCGGGTTTGTCAAGTGGTAGCTCTCGAATTCGACGAATCCAACGCCGCTTGCGCGAAGCAGAAGCAACATAACAGTTACTGCAACCCAGACAGGAGAAACGAAATGGCTGACATGATGTCGATGATGGCGCCCGCCGCCCCGGCAGCGCCGAAGAAAGCGGCGAAGAAGAAGGCCACCAAGAAGAAAGCGGCCAAGAAACCCAAGAAGGCTGCGAAGAAGAAGGCGACGAAGAAGAAGGCCACGAAGAAGAAAGCGGCGAAGAGGGCCACGAAGCGCAAAGCCGCGAAGAAGAAGGCGACGAAGAAGAAGGCAGCAAAGAAGACGACGAAGAGGAAGGCCGCAAAGAAGGCGACCAAGAAGAAGGCCACCAAGAGGAAGGCCGCAAAGAAGGCGACTAAGAAGAAGGCCACCAAGAGGAAGGCCGCCAAGAAGAAGGCCAAGAAGTAAGGTCTTCGGACGGGAAGTCCGCATCCCGGAGGGATGTGGACGACAAAACAGGCGACGCCTCCCGCGTCGCCTGTTTTCATTTGGGGTGCGGGAACGATCGGATGCGCCCTGACCACTGCCTTGGGACCAAGCGCCTGCCCCCGCGCAGCCGGTGATCAGCCGCCCG
>Ga0335069_10004692_pt1 | contig 20158 bp, 25 predicted proteins | sample Lox_Sample_11_FD_206714 | JGI IMG/M metagenome (GOLD analysis project Ga0335069, IMG submission 206714) | Soil microbial communities from Loxahatchee National Wildlife Refuge, Florida, United States - Lox_Sample_1.1 | ecosystem: Environmental > Terrestrial > Soil > Wetlands | place: USA... | reverse complement strand
CTTCGTTTCGAATGTACGAATAGTGGAAGTCTCGGGCGACGAGGTGACCATCGATGTCTGTTTCCACCTCCATCGCACAAGGTTGAACAGCGAAATCGACAGTTGGACCGGGCGAAGGACCGATGTGTTGCGCCGGCACGTATCAAGCTTTCGTCTTGCGCGCCGTCACATCTTTCTCGATCAGACAGTCATCCTCGCCAAGAACATGAGCACACTGTTTTAGGGACCGCATATGGGACGCCTTGATGGTCAGGTTGCATTAGTCACGGGCGGAGCGTCGGGGCTCGGCCGCGCCATTGTGGACCGCTTCGTTGCCGAAGGCGCCCGCGTGGCCGTACTTGATCGTTCGAAAGAACGACTGGGCCAGCTGAAAACCGATCATCAGGGGGCGGTATTGGCGTGTCTCGGGGACGTGCGCTCACTGGCAGACAATATGTCGGCCGTCGAACAATGTTGTGGGGCGTTCGGCTCACTCGATTGCGCCATTGGCAACGCCGGCGTGTGGGACTATTCGACACCGCTCGTCGACCTTCCCGAAGATCGGATCGACGCCGCGTTCGATGAAGTTTTCCACATTAACGTCAAAGGCTATCTGCTGTTGGCAAAAGCTGCGGCCCCTGCACTCGTCAGAAGCGAGGGTTCGCTGATATTCACGATATCCAATGCGGGGTTCTATCCGAGCGGTGGCGGACCACTTTACACGGCCAGCAAACATGCTGTCGTGGGCCTCGTCCGAGAACTTGCTTACGAACTGGCGCCGTTCGTTCGGGTCAACGGAGTCGCACCCGGTGGAATCGATACCGATCTCCGTGGTCCTGCAGCGCTTGGCATGGACAACCGGTCAATCGCCACGCTGAAACTCGGCGAAGCGGCGCATCTGTTCGTCCCAATCGGTCGGCTTCCGACAGCGCAGGAATATTCCGGGGCATACGTGATGTTCGCTTCGCGCGTCGATGGCGCGCCAGCGACCGGATCCGTACTGAACTACGACGGTGGTCTCGGTGTGCGAGGGTTTGCGCAGACTTCGGCGGGCGGCAAACTCAAGGCGCGCTTTGCGAAATAGCGGGAGGAATATCCATGAGCGTCAGCAGTCTCGGTTATATTGGTTTCAAGGCCAAGGACCTGCCCGCATGGTCGCGATTTGGCGCCGAGGTGTTGGGTCTCATGAAAGCGCCGGCGCGCGAAGGTGAAGTGCGTTTTCGTGTTGACGAGCAGAGTTGGCGCATAAGTGTCGAAGAAGGGCCGGAAGACGACATAGGCTTTCTTGGCTTCGAGGTTCCAGGTCCGCAGGCCTTCAACGCGCTTCGGGACCGGGTGCGCGCTGCCGACATCGAAACGGGTAATGACGACCGGGATTTTGCAACGAAACGGGGCGTAACAGACCTGTTCTCGTGCCGCGACCCGCAAGGCTTGCGCGTGGAGGTGTATTACGGTCCGACGGAGCAGCACGAAGTGCCCTTCGTATCGCCGGCCGGAGTCAGCCGGTTTGTCACAGGTGAAGAAGGCGTTGGGCATGTCGTGCTGGCGACAACCGACATTGAGTCGACCCGCCGCTTCTACGTCGAAATTCTCGGTCTCCGCCTTTCCGACACGATCTTCATGAGATTTGGTCCCGACATGGCATTCGAGCTGGAATTCTATCATTGCAATCCGCGGCACCATACTCTGGCGCTGGCTCCAATTCCTGCTCCGAAGCGATTGCACCACTTCATGCTGCAGGCGGCGACAATCGACGATGTCGGCTTTGCGTTGCAGCGCGTAGAAACTGCCGGAGTTCCTGTCACGGCCACTCTCGGGCGCCATACCAACGACCACATGGTCTCTTTCTATGCCCGAACTCCGTCCGGTTTCGAGGTAGAGTTTGGCTATGGCGCGCGGACAGTCGAAGAAGCCACTTGGCGGGTCGTGCGCCACGATGCTCCGAGCACCTGGGGCCATAAGCGTCCGATGCACTGACGAGAACCGATCATGGATTTTGGGATCGAAGGAAAGAAGGCCATCGTATGCGGTGGCAGTGCCGGGCTCGGCCGCGGCGTGGCGAGCGCGCTTGCGCGCGAAGGCGCCCAAGTCACGATTGTCGCGCGCGATAAAGAGCGCCTGCAAAGAGCCGCGGACGAAATCTCGAAGGAAGCAGCGCACAAAGTTCGCTTCGTTGCCGCCGATGTGACGAGCGAGGAAGACAGAGCCGCACTCCTGACGGCATGTCCTGATTCTGACATTCTGATCAACAACGCGGGCGGACCGCCACCTGGCGACTTTCGCACTTGGTCGCGGGAGGATTGGATCAAGGCGATTGATGCCAACATGCTCTCTGCGATCATGCTCATCAAGGCAGTGGTGGACGGCATGATCGCCCGGGGCTTTGGAAGGATTGTGAACGTCACGAGCCACATGGTGAAACAACCCGTGGGAATCCTTGGTCTTTCGAACGGGGCTCGCGCGGGCCTGACGGGTTTTGTCGGTGGGCTGGCTCGCGACGTCGCGCGCTACAACGTGACCGTCAACAATGTGCTGCCGGGACAGTTCGACACGGATCGGCTTCGCTCGAACCATGCAAAGTTCGCAGCCGCACGGAACCTCAGCGCAGAGCAATTCCGCGATGCCGCGCGCAGCCAGATTCCAGCCGGACGGTTCGGTGAACCCAGCGAGTTCGGAGCCATGTGCGCCTTCCTGTGCAGCGCACACGCGGGTTACATAACCGGGCAGAACATTCTCCTCGACGGCGGCCAGTATCCAGGACTGATGTGACATGAACCTCGCGGCGCCGCGTGTTGATATCGGACTTCACACGAACAATCTCGACGCGATGCTGGCCTTCTGGCAAGGAGAGGTCGGCGCCGAATTCAAAGAAGCGCTGCCGATTCGCCCTGGCATGACGCAGTATCGTCATGACGTGAATGGCTCGGTACTCAAAATCAACCACCACAGCGCTTCTCTGCCGATTACTCCGCCTGCCGGCTATCGCGAGTTGCTCATCGCGAGAAACGGCCTCACCGCAGTGAAGCAGCTTAAGGACCCTGACGAGAACCTGGTGAGCCTGGTGCCGTCTACGGACAACATGTGTCAGATCGGCGTTCGGTTGTCTGTGCGCGATTGTGATGTGCACAGGAGATTCTATTCGGGTGTTCTTGGACTTCGGGAGTCCTCGCCTGGGAACTTTCACGCTGGCGACTCTGCGCTCTTTTTCACGAAATCGGCGGACGCAGTGACGGACGCATCGTTTGAGGGCAAAGGTTGGCGCTACATTACATTTCAGGTGTTCAAAGTGGACGAAGAGCACGCGGGCATTCTTGCGCTTGGTGGCCGCGAAGCGCTCGCGCCGGTTACGCTCGGCAAGACTGCGCGCATATCGATGATTCGCGATCCCGACGGCAACTGGATCGAAATCTCCCAACGCTCCTCCATAGTCGGTCCTCTGAGCTAGACTAAGCTGGCGGGTAGTGTCCTAATTTGAATTTCAGCGCGGCAGAATAATGAAGCCACGGGAGTTGCGCGCAGGGATTATGCCTTTCGCGGCCAGCTTCGTCAGCAACCCCGGCGAAGGCACGACGCCGTCATGGTTGTCGCATGGATGGCAGATCGGCTCTTGCCAGATCGGGACGTTTCGTCCGTTCGACCATGCGCCGTGGCCCAATTCAAAAGGCCGGTCGCAGATGAAACAGGTGTAGGTGACGGTCTCTTTCATTTCCCCGCCCTCTGCTCCGCCACGATAGCCGCTCTAACGGCGTCACGCGGTCCCGTGATCGGCGGGACATGCAGCACGGCAAAGAACCGCCGCTTGCCGTCCTCGCGCTCATAGGACCATGCGTAGGCCCGTGTGGCCTTTGGGTGCCCGACTAGATCGAATACCGCGACCGTGCCGTCCCACACAGTCTCGCCCCTGAACTCCTCATGGATAGGGACTGACTGGACATAGGTCGCCGTGCCGCCGTGCTGGGATTCGACGGCTTTTTTCAAATCTTCGGGCGCCTCATCCACCATGCTGTCGATTGTCCAACAGTTTCAGAATCTTACTAAGTTGTTGATTCTACATAGAATCGCACTATCTTACATTCGTGGTCTGAACCTAGGCACAACCTAGAAGTAGGACTGCACCGGGGGAGGTGAAAACCTCCCCTTCCCCTTTTATAGCACTACGATACCGAGTGCGTTTGTCATCGACGCGCGCCTGTTCAATACCGGATGCAATCGGTCGATATACCGCGTTGCGGACATGCGCCTAACGAACGCGTTGGCGGCATATCGCTGAAGCAGGAAATACGCGCATACGTCAGCGGCCTGAATAAAATAGCTATCGGCTGAGTCTTTTCCGTGGGGGTCCTCGATAACCCGCAAAATTGGGATGTTGCGGCTACCCATCCCGAACCAAGCCATGTTCGGTATAGGATTATGCACGGACATTCGCCGCATAAGTCGTTGGAGCGCGCGTCCATTGGTGGCGTCGGTGAGGACCATCCCATAGTCCGCTCTGTGTGCCCCAGGAAAATTTCCGTATTTCAGCGTGTTTTCAAAACGCTGAAATAGCGCCTGCCACGCGCGCTCAAAGACATCATAGTTTGCCGGCTTCCCCACTTTGTTCACGATCACATTCGTGACCGATATCCGATTCATGCTCGCAAGTTCGTCGATCAAATTGCGAAGGATAGCGAGACGAATGTGCCGCCCCATACCCGGTACGGGTGGGGATTTGATGAAATGAGATGCATGTATCTCAGTCCGCACTGGAAGCCCATAATTCGCCCTCATCCTTTTGCGAAACGCCTGAATCTGATTCACGAAGGCGCGCCACGTGCTTTCGTGAATAACCATTCCGGAGAGCGCAAAGTAATTTGTAGGGGATCCGACAAGCCCGGGATCGCCACTTTCGTCTACATACATCAGATACATTTTATGTCCCCGTGCCGTCGTGCGGGGCCGGGTCGAGCGCCAAATCAAATGATAATTGGAGCGGGCTCTTCTTAAATACCCGAGCAAATTTGGTGCGAAATTCATCCATGTTATCGCACAACTTCATAATCGTTATGACGCGCTCGATTTGATCGTGAACTTTCTCGCGTCCGAAATCTTTCAGCCATTGATGGTGATTGCGCAAAAACTTCGGATTTGGGTTCTTCTTGCGAAGTTCCTTACCCACGTCGCCGTCAATCGCGTCGTAAACGAATAGCATGACGTACTTGCCCCATCGCAGTGGGCGGGAGCGTGCGGAATAATGCACGCCCTCCAACCGCGCGAGCTCGTACCAGAACTCCTCCGGAAACATTCGCGCCCATTCTTGCAGTTCATCGGCTATGAACGCTTGCAGCTTGATTTGGAGTGCGTTTCGGGCACGAACCTTTTGATAGCCCGTCGCTTCGTCTATCAGCGCGATAATTCCAAGCTTCGCGCATGAACGGACAATAATCTCTGCCTGTCGAGCGAGATGATGCTGGTTTGGCTTGAGCAACCCCTGGGCTCGGGCATCCAAATACCGTTCGCAAATCTCAATCAGCAGCGTGGCCTCTGACCCAACGGCCAATTGAGGATTCCCGGGGATTTGGAAGCGTATCGGCCCGCCGGAAAGATCGTCTGTGATCAATGGGTTACGCCTGAGATACCGCGACAAATTGCTACTATCGGTCCCCCCAGTAAGAGCGCGCACCATTTCACCTTGGGTGAATACCCGGCGCTCATCATTCAGGACGTGGCAGTCAAGCTTCAGGTCGCCGATAGGAAGCTTTCCCCGGAACATTGAGAATGGGAGTTCGGTAGCCACGCCGTCTTTGTGTGGGGTTTGCTCAGCCTCAACCCTTTGCTCTTCGACAAATGCCTTGAGACGACCAGCTTTCATCCAGCGGGCACGGACGGCATCGCGCGCAATTGCGCTGCGCTGTTCTTTTGTAAGGACGCTCGCCCGTGCGCGGCCACCCTTGGAAGCACCGGTGGCAGAAAGCGCCTTAGCTCTTTCTGAGGTCAGATTGTCCTTAGCCATATGAAGCACCCCTTTCCGAGTCGCGATTTTATACTTGCCCGAGAAAGTATTTGCAATACTTGCCCGAGCATGTATAGTAAGTTTCAGATTTTGGGGGTTTCCATGGCCAACCGCACGCCGCTCGCCCGCCGGACTCAAATCATCGGCGCACTGGTCGAGGGAAATTCGATCCGTTCAACCGAACGTATGACCAACACTCACCGCGACACGATCATGCGGCTTATGGTCGAAGTAGGCGAAGGCTGTCAGCGCGTCATGGACGAGAAGATGCGCGATCTGCCGTGCAAGCGCCTTCAGTGCGACAAATCTGGGCCTACGTGCGCAAGAAGCAAGCGCACCTGAAGCCGGGCGAAAGCGTGCGCGCTGGCGATTTCTGGACGTTCGTCGCAATCGACGCGCAATCGAAGCTGGTCCCGTCTTACCTTGTCGGCAAGCGGACACGGGCGAACGCCGAAGCGTTCATGCTCGACCTTTCCGAGCGCCTGACCAATCGGGTTCAACTCTCGACGGATTCGCTCCCGGCTTACGAGAACGCAGTTGAACAGGCTTTCGGTGGCGATGCCGACTACGGTCAAATCGTTAAATTCTACGACGCTGAACCAATCGGGCCCGGGCGCTATAGCCCGCCGCGCGTGACAGGCGCGGAGAGAACGGTCATCTCAGGGTTTCCCGAAATGCAGCACATTTCTACAAGCCTAGTGGAGCGGCAAAACCTGACCATGCGTATGCAGATGCGCCGGTTTACCCGCCTCACCAACGGCTTCTCCAAGAAGCTGGAGAACTTGAAGGCGGCGGTTGCCTTGCACTTCTGCCACTACAATTTCGTGCGCCTGCACAAGAGCCTTCGCATGACCCCTGCCATGGCGGCGGGCGTGTCTGATAGGCTTTGGACGTTGGAGGAGCTAGTGGATCAGACGAGTAAGTAGGGAACCCCCAATGGCCGACCCCATCATGCATACCATTCCACTGATATGCCCCGACTGCGGGCGGCAAGCCCTCGGCGTGCGCCCGCAAGGCGCGACGGCGCACAACCTGCCAGAGGGCTTCCATTCGGAAACCCGCGACGGAGAACGCGTCGTGGTGTGCAAATGCGGCGGGATCGCATTCCCGCCGAAGGATTCAAATTAGGACACTACCGGCTAGCGCAGGCACAAGTATCAGGGCGCGGATAAGTCTTGAACGTTTCCGCCATGAATCTCATTTTCGCTGCGTTTCTCCATTCACGCCGGCGTTTGGTCCCCGCCGGAAAAGTCTCGGCGCAGTTGCGCCTGCTCGGGGACCAGCGCATCTACCTCATCTGGCAGGAGCGCGATGGACCGCCCGTCTCCGCGCCGGCAAAAGGCGGCTTCGGCAAGCGCCCGCTCGAAAGCGTTCTGAGCCGCGAGCTTGGCGCCCCCCGTGCAGCTGCGCTTCGAACCAACCGGTTTCATTTGCGAGCTGGACGGCCCCATCCAGAAGACGCCAGACCTCCCGGCCCCCTGATCCGCTGCACCGCGGGGAAAGCCGGGGCGAACAATTTGCAGTATTTTGTTCTGCACTGACGACGGACAGGATCGACATCGCGAACGGCGCTATCGTTTTCGAGACGCTCAAGCAACGCAAGAAAGGAGTGTTTCGACCTGTACCAGTGCCGTCTCGATTGCTTCGGTTGGTTCAAGGTAGCCATTGTGTGCCGGGTGGAAGGCTCTGGCCTTGGCGTCGCACGGCGGCTTGGAAATATGTAAAACGCGTAATGCGCAATGCGAAGATAGCCGAAGGATTGTGCAAGCCGAAAGCACTACGTCATGCATTCGCGGTCGAAGCCGGTCAAAAGGGGATACCCCTCAACATTGTCCAGCGCTGGATGGGTCATGCCCGGATTGAGACGACAGCGATCTATGCCAACGCAATCGGCGATGAAGAGCGCAATCTCGCTCGACGCGCTTGGAGTTCTCTGGAATTGGCTATTACTAAAGTCCAATACCCGCGCCCGGCCGTCTTAACGCACGTATCCAAGTCCGCAACGTCGCGCGGTCGCTAGTTAAAATCGGATAGTGTCGCGCCCGACAAGTTGCTTTAGCCCCCGGAGAAAGACGCGATGTCGTTACGATCATGCCAGACTCCGCGCCCTCATTTTGCACATCTGCATAAAGCGCTTTAACGATCACTTTCTCAACGGCCGCCTTTTGCCGCTTACACTGCACAATCAATTGAGCGGGCCCATTCACATTCGCGCCGGGCATCCAAGCACGAATGTCCACGCCATCGTCATTGCGCCCCTTTCCTAGCTCGACGCTAAACCCGGCACGGTCGAAAAACTCGGCCGACAACTGTTCAAATTTCCTCCAGTTGATTCTGTCAATCTCCGAGAAATTTCGATTTAGGTAATCAATGAACCGCTGATCGAAGAAATTGCCATAATGGGCATCCAGCCTTTCGCTCTCAAACAACTTCTTGAGCTCAATAACATTCTCCCACTGTGACTCTTCGGGGCTGCACCAATTTACCCGCGCAGTTTCATACGCAATATGATCATCCATTATCTCCAACGCCATTTTCCCGCCAATTGCTCCAAGGGACTCAAAACATCCCTCAACAAAGGGAGCGGGGTTGAGCATTCTTTCGCCCTCTCCACGGTCGACGCGCTCAATCTCGCTTTCCATCCAAGCAAGATGCCGACGACTGACCTCCTCGGCTATTTTGTGCAGCTCGGGGTCACGCTTGTAGGCGTGAAACAAGCGGATGCCGGGCATATGATTTACCGGTCTTTCAAGTCGGCCAAGTTTGTACAACAGACCTTCGATCATGCCCTCGTAGACAACCGACTCTATGCGGAAATGAGCCTCGTCTTCGGCACCGGAATAATTTGAGAATTCGTCCACCTCGCCGAAAAATGCGTCAATATCGGATCGGCTCAACGCGACCCCGGCCTTTACACCGATGATCTCGGCTAAACTCTCGTATAGCCCCGCTCCATGGATATGTAGACTGCCCAAGAAGGCCTCCGGATCATCAGATAGCTGATCAATTCTAGCACTGACTATGAGCGTCTGGTTGCCTTGGCTAGACCAGCCTGTGAACAGAATACTGCATTCTGTTCACCGATAGACGCGCCGCCACGTGATCTTGCCGTCACAGGCTGCGCATGAGTCGATGCGCTGTGCCGCGCGCATTGCGTTTGGTCTCGGCAGAGAGGGACTGACCGGAACAACTGAAACCGACGCACTACTCCGCGCCGGTGCTTTCCGAATACGACCCCGCCACGAGGAAAGCCGCGCCCGAGATCGCCGCCGACGCAAAGATCTCGCCCCAGTTGGAACGGCTCAGAGGGGCGGCGGCCACCGCCGGCACCCAGATGATGATGGTGAAGAGGCTCACCATGATCGCTTCGAGCGTGGCGGCGAGGCGGGGGACAACGTTGGCGAGGATGGCCACGCCCGCCGCAAAATGGCAGGCGCCGGTGATGTAGCCGAGCGGCACGTGGAACGGGATCCAGGACGGAATGAGCGGCGCGGTCATGTTCATATAGAAAAAGTGCGACAGGCCGCACGGCAGCAAAGCCAATCCGAAAAGAATCTGCCCCGTGCGGAAGCCGCCGAAAGGCGCGGCGGCGCCCTGCATCGCGAAGATCGTCCAGGCGCCGGCGAATTGCGCCATCGTTTCGCCGATCACCTCGTAATGGACTTCCACCAGAGGCTCCGCCACCACGAAGCGCATCTGAAAGAGAAAGCGGACCGCGAGGAGGAGCGCGAGCAGCAGCGCCGAGGCTCCCGCCGTGCGCGGCACGAGAAGTCCGAGGCCGCCGAGGAGCACGAGGCCGCCCGCGATGATGGCGGGAACGTCGCGCCACGGAACGATCTTCGGAATCCACATCAGCCCGAAATCGTGGAAGCCGAGCATCAGCGCGCCGGCGGCCGCGAAGCTCAAGGCAAAAAGAATGCGGCCCCCATCCGTCATGCGCATCGTGAAGTCCCCCCGTCCGTGCGGCGATAATCGGACACTAAGGCGGCCCGAGAACAGTCACGTCCGGTTGATGAGGCCCGCGGCGGCGTTCAATCCGGTGCGACCGACAGCGGCGTGCCGTCGCCGGGCTCGCCGGGACGCCAACCGCCTTCAGGCACCTTGAATGAGGCGGCCGAGCGGCAGCAGCGGGCCGACCGGCAGCAATTCGTAGGTCATCAGACTGGCGGCCACGAGCGGCAGTGTCGCCAGGATCGCGTTCGCCTTGTCCGGCGTGTCGACGTTCATGAGGAAGATCGGGCCGTGTTTCTCGCGAAACCAGAACTGCTCGATTTTCCCGTCGAGATAGAGCTTCAGCGTTGCCGGGACTTCGCTCGCCAGGTGCTTCTGGAGGATCTCCGAGGTCGCCGACGGCGCGGGGGAGGCGATGGCCATGATTTTCATGGGGGGCTCCTGCGTGATGCGGAGGAAGCCTAGGCCGCCCGGCCGCGGAGCCTGCAGTGGCATAAGGGCCAATCGGGGGGCCGCGCCGCCGGCGGCCAGAGAGGGGGGCTTGACAGTCCGTTCACGATATGTTCTAAGTGGCGCGGGACGCCCTCGGCCAAGGGAACCCGGCTCTTTGACATCGTGAAGCTTGAACCGGGGAGGGGCCCGCCCGCCATCCCCGCGCCGCGTCCGGCGCCTGCGCCTCCGCCTCCGCGGTCCGGCTGTCTTTCCCGGCGTCCGCGCCTGCGCCTGCGCGGTCCGGCTGTCTTTCCCGGCGTCCCGCGCCGCCCGGAAAGGACGTGTACGGAGGAATTTGACCCTGGGCGCCCCTGTTCTTCGTCTTGGCCGAACGCGCGCGATCGCGCGAAAGCCTTGCGTGGCGGGCCTTGAACGCATTCCGCGCGGCGACGCGTTTTTTGCTGACCCTGTTTTTCACCCTGATAGCAGGGTGGAGCTGCATGGGCTGGTGCGCCGCCTGAAGCGGCGGAAGCCTGCATCGTCCGCCTACGCCAAGGCTTCGGTGGACACCCTACGCCGCTTCGCTGCGGTGGGTGGCCCGCCATCCGAAGCAGCGGAAGCCAGCGCCGTCCGCCTACGCCAAGGCTTCGGTGGACACCCTACGCCGCTTCGCTGCGTAGGGTGGTGCGGGCGGCCGGACTTGAACCGGCACGGGGCTTTTAACCCCTACGGATTTTAAGTCCGTTGCGTCTACCATTCCGCCACGCCCGCTGGGTGGTCGAGTGTCGAGAGATAGCCGACTCGCCTGTGAATTTCCTCCCCCGCCGCCGGGCCGCCGGCCCTTAATTGACATGCCCCTGCCCCTGACTATATTGCGCGCCTTCCCGCGGGGGGCTTAGGCCACCTGAGGGTCCATTTTCCGCCAAAAAGCTGGATTTTTGCATGTCGAAGCGCACGTCCTCGAAATACAAGCTCGACCGCCGGATGGGCGAGAGCGTCTGGGGCCGCCCCAAGAGCCCCGTCAACAAGCGCTCTTACGGCCCCGGCCAGCACGGCCAGCGCCGCGCCAAGAAACTCTCCGACTACGGCACGCAGCTGCAGGCCAAGCAGAAGCTCAAGGGCTATTACGGCAACATCACCGAGCGGCAGTTCCGCAAATATTATACGGAAGCGGCCCGCAAGACCGGCGACACGGGCGAAGTGATGATCGGCCTCCTGGAGCGCCGCCTCGACGCCGTCGTCTATCGCGCCAAATTCGTGCCGACGCCGTTCGCGGCGCGCCAGCTCGTCAGCCACGGCCATGTGAAGGTCAACGGCCGTCGCGTGACGATCCCGTCCTATCAGGTGAAGGAAGGCGACACGATCGAGCTCACCGCCAAGGCGCGCGACATGGGCCTCGTGCTTGAAGCCGCGAAGAGCGCCGAGCGCGACGTGCCCGATTACGTCGAAGCCGATCACAACAAGATGAGCGCGAAATTCCTGCGCACGCCGAAGCTCGCGGACGTGCCTTACGCGTCGCAGATGCATCCGCATCTGATCGTCGAGTTCTATTCGCGCTGACATCCGCGTGAATCGCAATCGGAAGAGCCCTGCGATAGCATCGCGGGGCTTTTTCTTTCGGGCGCAGCGATGACCTACACGATCTATGGCGATCTGCGCTCGGGCGCGTTCTCGAGCGAGGCGGCGCTGGCGGAAGCCGGTGCGTCTTACACATTCGAGCTCGTCGCGCTCGACAAGAATGCGCAAAAGGCGCCGGACTTCCTGAAGATCAATCCGAGCGGCAAAGTGCCGGCGCTGAAATTGCCGGACGGCGGCATCGTGACGGAATCGCTCGCCATCATGCTGACGATCGCCGACAGGTTTCCCGCGGCGAGGCTGTTTCCGGACGCAGGCAGCGATGCGCGCGCGCAAGCCTATCGCTGGCTCGCCTTCATGGCGGGCGAGATCTATCCGATGGTGGAAATCTCCGATTTTCCCGAGCGTTTCGTGGCGCCGGGCGTCGATGCCGACACGCTGCGCGCCAAGGCCCGCGGGCGCATCCGCGAGAATCTTCTGGTGCTGGAACGCATGATCGAAGGCCCGTGGTTCCTCGGCCCGACATTCTCCGCGCTCGATATCTATGTCGTGATGTTCACGCGCTGGCGCGGCACGGTCGGCCGCGACTGGCTCGAAGGAGGATACATTCCGAAGCTGCACGCACTGGCGAAACGGCTGTCGGAGCGCGAACGCATCGCGCCCGTCTGGCAGCGTCATTTCGGAAAAGACTAGCTCGCGCCGCCGTCTTCCAGCGGCTGCCATAGCTCGACCTTCGCGCCGGCCGGATCGAGGATCCACGCGAAGCGGCCATAGGTCTCGTCCTGGCGGCCGACCGGTTCGACGCCTTCGGCTTTCGCGCGCTCCAGCACGCCGTCGAGATCGTCAACGATCAGATTGATCATGTACGCGTTCTGCGAGGGTGCGAAATAGTCGGTGTCGGCCTTGAACGGCGACCACAGCGTGAAGCCCTGGCGGGGATGGGAAAAGGTCGCTCCATCCCAGTCGTTGATCGGAAATCCAAGAACCCGGCGGTACCAGTCGCCGAGCGCCTTGGTGTCCGCCGTCTTGAAGAAGACCCCGCCGATCCCGAGCACCCTGGCCATGATCGCCCCCGCCTTGTGAGGTTCAGACCTTCTCGAGCGAAATCCCGCGCTCGGCGAAGAAGGGGCCAAGCTCGTCCGCCTCGAACATCTCGCGGATGATGTCGCAGCCGCCGACGAATTCGCCCTTCACATAGAGCTGCGGGATCGTCGGCCAGTTCGAGAACTCCTTGATGCCCTGCCGGATCTCGGGATCGGCGAGCACGTTCACGCCTTTGAACTTCACACCCAGTTCCGAAAGGATCTCGACCACGGCAGCCGAGAACCCGCATTGCGGGAAGACCGGCGTGCCCTTCATGAACAGCACCACCTCGTTCTCGGTGATGTCGTTGCGGATGCGGTCTTGGGCGGTATTGGACATAGAAATCCTCGTGAATTTGGACGCGGCGGCCGAAGATGAGACTTAGGAGCGTGCGCGGGGGCCGTCAAGGCAACGCGAAAAACGGGGCGAATCCTGTATTTCGGCCGCGCAAATTGGCGGCCGTCACTGCCCGATCTTGTTCGGTCCGCCAGCGATGCTTTCCGCGGCATATGGCCGAGCGCGTGCTGCCCAATCTGGAGGGCGCTGTTCACGCAGTTCATCCCCAAGGCCGAGGCTTAAGAGCGGCCGGGATTGGCGCTACTCTCGGCCGGCTCGGATGAGGCTGGCTCCGGGCCAGGTTGAACCGGAGGAGCATGGCATGGCCACCAGTCCCGATCTCGTCGAGTTGCAAAGCGCGGACGGCTTCGCGCCGACGCTTGAGCGCATCGCCAACGCCATCGAGTCGCACGGCATGACGATCTTTGCGCGCATCGATCATGCGGCCGGCGCACGCGCCGTGGGCCTCGCCATGCCGCCGACCATCGTTCTGCTTTACGGCAATCCCAAAGGCGGCACGCCACTGATGCTGGCGGCGCCTCGCGCCGCACTCGATCTTCCCTTGCGGGTGATGGTGCGTGAGGGCGAAGACGGCAAGGCGATCGTCGCGTTCCATCCGGCTGCGCCGGTCATGACGCGGGCAGGCGTTCCCGATGCACTTGCTTCAAAGCTCGATCCGGCGCAGGCGATCCTGGTCGACGCGGCGAAGCACTGATTTTAACGGACAAGGCTGATGGGCTCGGCTGTTTGCGGTCGGGCAGGGGATGAAATCGGCCTTCTCCGCCGGATCGATTGACAGGACTTCCGCGCCCGGACCAAATCACTTCGCCGCCGGGATTCCTTGGGCTGGGATAGATATGCTGCGTTGGTTCGTTCTTCTCGTCGCCGTTTTGCCGCTTGCAGCTTGCGATTCCGGTTGGGTCGAGGACGCCTTGCCGTTTTCGGACTCCCAGGCGGCAGCAGTGCCGCACAAGGACGAGCACTGCACGAAGGTTGCCTATGCGCGCGCCGCCGACGCCAAAGCGAATGGCTATGAGGAGGACATGCGCGACGAGATCTACGCGCGCACCTATGCCGATTGCGAAGCCTGGGATCGTGCGCACCCGGCCCCGCAGGAGGCCAGCCAGTAGATTCGGCCGCTTAAGACCGCACGATCACCGGCGCGCGCGGCCCGAAATTCGCACGCGGCAGCCCGGTTCGGCGCTTTCCCAGGCAATGTCGGCATCGAGCTGTCCGGCCAGCAGGCGCGCCAGCTTCGAGCCGGAACCGGGTTTTGTATCTGCGCAGCCGATACCGTTGTCCTCGACGATCAGTTCAAGGCGCTCAATGCCGACGAGGTGTATCCGGATGGCGCCGGCGCGTTCTCCGGGGAAGGCATATTTGAGCGCATTGGTCACGAGTTCGTTGACGATCAACCCGACGGTGATGGCCTCCTGCGCCGGCATCATCTGCTCGTCGATGTCGAGCTCGATCGCGATCGGCCTCAAGCCCTTCAGCGCGCTCTTCAGATGGTTGCAAAGCCCGCCCAGATACCCGCGCATTTCGATCGAAGTGCCGTCGGAATGCAAATCATCGGTCGTCGGCTGAAAGTGGTCGTGCGCGCTGGCGATCGCAACGACACGCTCCATCGCCTTGGAAAGGCTGGCGCGGACTTCCGGATTGGATGTAAAGCGCCGTTCGAGCGACAGCATGGAAACGACCATCGCGAGATTGTTCTTGGTGCGATGATTGAGTTCGCGAAGAAGCAGCTCCTTCATCTCGTCCGCGGCCGAAGCGCGGTCGAGTGCCGTTCGCAGCGCCTGGCTGAGAGCGGCCAGCCCCAAGGAGCAGATCAGGAATATGATCAGCGCCGGCGCAAATCTCAGCGGCACAATCAACATGTCCGGGGGAAGCACCAGCGCATAAAGAAGAATGGCGCTGAGAAGAGATGCGTAGAGTCCGCAACCGTAAAGCACCGATGCCACGAAGATCGCCGGCAGAAGCACGAAGAAGCATTCGAGGCGTCCGTTGCCCTGAAGCGCCACGACAAAAAGAAAAAAAACGCCAACCAGCAGCGTGGTCGAAAGATAGCGGAGATAGGCCGAGCGTGGTCTGGTTTTGAGGACGGCAAGAAGTTGCCGAAGGGGCCAGCGATAGGGCGTGCGCAGCCGGGCACTCGACAAGCTGTCAAATTGTGACCGGAACGAGGCAGACGTCGGGTTCACCAGTTTCGTCCTGGCAACACGCTCGAACGGGATTAGCACCGCCGCAGGCGATTCAGCAGTTAATTCGGCGATAGAGTCGGGCGACTGCTATTCAGGCGGTCATCAAATGTTCGTGGGCGTGGCCGCGGTCAGGCGTCACCGTATTCGTCCCGGCGGCGCGGCCAGTTGGGATAGGCGCCCCTGTTGCGGCCTTCGGGCGTGATGTCCAGATAGTGGTTCGTGCCCAGCAGCGCGTCGAGGCCGCGCGCATACGTCGAGTAAGTGTGGAAGACCTGGTTCTTTTCATCCCTGCTGAAGACGCTGATGCCGGGCAGGTCGCGGTCGATGTAGCGCGGATCGACGGCGATCGTGCCGAAATTGTAATCGATGCGGCCGGCGGCGATTTCATCTTCGCTGAACACGACCTTGAAGTCGCGATTGAAGTCTCCGTCGCCTGTAGACACCCAGTCGAAGCGCCAGCCCATGCGCGCCTTGTACGCGAGGATTTTGTCCAGCGGGGCGCGCGACGCTGCAACGATCCGCACATTGTGCCGCGCAAGATGCGGCGCCGGCCCGTCGATGTGTTCGGCCTGGAATGAGCAGCCGGGGCAGGCGGCGTTCCAGTCCGGCGCGAACATCAGATGGTGGACGATAAGCTGCTCGCGGCCGCCGAAGAGATCGAGGAGAGATTGGGGGCCGCTCTCCGTCTCGAACATGTAGACCTTGTCGACTTTCACCCAGGGAAGCGCACGGCGTGCCGCCGCCAACGCATCGCCCGCACGCATATGCGCCTTCTCCTGATCGAGCAGCGCCTTGCGCGCGATGAGCCATTCTTCGCGGGAAACGGTCTTCGACGGCTGCATGATCGATCTCCACTTTCACAGAATAGTTTCCTTTATGGTGAAGTATAGGGCGTCAGGGCTTGCTGTCAATTGCCCCGGCCTTCCGTTGACCCGGGGGCCTGCAATCACCAGACTATGCCCAGAGCTGGAACCTTCGAGGAGCAAGACGTGACCGACGCACCGGAATACGTACCGCCCAAAGTCTGGGTCTGGGACAAGGCCAATGGCGGCCAATTCGCCAACATCAACCGTCCTATCGCCGGTCCCACTCACGAAAAGGAACTGCCGGTCGGAAAGCACCCTTTCCAGCTCTATTCGCTGGCGACGCCGAACGGCATCAAGGTCACTGTGATGTTCGAGGAGCTGCTGGCCGCCGGACACAAGGGTGCGGAGTACGATGCCTGGCTGATCAACATCCGCGAAGGCAACCAGTTCGGCAGCGGCTTCGTGGCCATCAATCCCAATTCCAAGATCCCCGCGCTGATGGACCGTTCCGGCGCAAAGCCGATCCGCCTGTTCGAGTCCGGCGCGATCCTGCTTCACCTCGCCGAAAAGTTCGGCGCTTTCCTGCCGAAGGACCCGGCCAAGCGCGCCGAGACGTTCTCCTGGCTCATGTGGCAGATGGGAAGTGCGCCTTATCTCGGCGGCGGGTTCGGTCATTTCTATGCCTATGCGCCGATCAAGATCGAATATGCGATCGACCGCTTCGCCATGGAGACCAAGAGGCTGTTCGACGTGCTTGACCGCAGGCTGGCGGAAACCGAGTACCTTGCCGGCGACGAATACACGATCGCCGATATCGCGGCGTGGCCCTGGTTCGGGGCGCTTGCGAGAGGCCTCGCCTACAACGACGCCCGCGAGTTCCTCAGCCTGCAGGATTACAAGCACGTGCAGCGCTGGGTCGAGCTGATCGGACAGCGTCCCGCCGTCAAGCGCGGCCGCATGGTGAACTGCGCCTGGGGCGATCCCGCCAACCAATTGTGGGAACGTCACGACGCCAGCGACTTCGAAACGAAGACGCAGGACAAAATCGAGGCGAAGGCCGGATAGGCGCGGCACCGACTACCGGCGGAGGCCCTCATGACGGACCTTTTTCGGCTGCCGGGCGCTGTTCGACGCGACAGGGACATCGAACTCTGGTTTTCGAACGCCAACGATGTCCTGCGCCAGTTCGCGCGGCCGTGGTTCGAAGAGATGCGCGGCTGCGGCGCGGATGTTCGCGAGATTTTGCATGACGGCCATCCCACCGTATGCGTCGGCGATGCTGCCTTCGGCTATGTCAACGCGTTTTCGGCGCATGTGAATGTCGGCTTCTTCCACGGCGCGGAGCTGAACGACCCGGCCGGCATCCTGGAAGGCTCCGGCAAACGCATGCGGCACGTGAAGCTGCGCTGGGGCAAACCGGTGAACAGCGCGGCAGTGAGCAAGCTCATCGCGGCCGCCTATCGCGATATTCGTTCGCGTCTCGCCTCGGCGTAACGCGAGGTTACTCCGCCGCCATCGTCTGCAGCGACAGGGCGTGAAGGACGCCGCCCATGCGGCCCTTGAGCGCGTCGTAGACCATCTGGTGCTGCTGCACGCGCGACTTGCCGCGGAAGGCCTTCGATTTGATCATGGCGGCGTAGTGATCGTTGTCGCCGGCGAGATCGGTGATGGTCACCTGGGCGTCGGGGAAGGCTTCCTTGATGAGCGTTTCGATCTCGTTCGCCGTCATCGCCATGATACACCCCTTCACTCAGTTCGTAGGCGGAATCTCTTCGCCACTCATATAGGCGGGAAACCAGCTTTCATGCACGCGCTTGAGCGTGTGCAGCGCCATGTCCCCACCGCCTTCGATCATAATCTTGTGGCCGCCGGTCGTCCCCAACAAAAGTGCCGGCACGCCTTGAGACTTGGCGTCCGCCAGGATCCGCCGGCCTTCGGATTGCGATGCCGCGAGCACGTAGCGCGCCTGGTCTTCGCCGAACAGGAATGCGATCGGATGTGCGTCGATGATGGCGCCGATGTTGCCGGCCATCGCCATCTCCGCGATTGCGACCAGCAATCCGCCGTCGGAGACGTCATGCACCGTGGCGACGCGGCCTGCGTCGATCAGCCCGCGCACGAATTCGCCGTTGCGTTTCTCGGCGGCAAGATCGACGGAGGGACTTGCGCCTTCTTCGCGGCCTTCGATCTCGCGCAAATACAGCGACTGCCCGAGATGGCCCTTGGTCTCGCCGATCAGGATGATCGCGTCGCCTTCGCGCTTGAAGGCGATGGTCGCCATGCGCTCGACATTCTTCAGGAGGCCCACGCCGCCGATCGCGGGCGTCGGCAGGATCGCCTCGCCGTTGGTCTCGTTGTAGAGCGAGCAATTGCCGGAGATGACGGGGAAGTCGAGCCCGCGGCAAGCTTCGCCGATGCCTGCGATGCCGGCGACGACCTCGCCCATGATCTCGGGCTTCTCGGGATTGCCGAAATTGAGATTGTCGGTGATCGCGAGCGGCTTCGCACCCACCGCGCAAAGATTGCGGTACGCCTCCGCCACGGCCTGCTTCGAGCCTTCGAAGGGATCAGCCTTGCAATAGCGCGGCGTCACGTCCGTCGTAATGGCAAGACCTTTCTTCGTGCCGTGCACGCGCACGACGGCCGCATCGCCGCCGGGCACCTGCACCGTGTCCGCCATCACGGTCTGATCGTATTGCTCCCAGATCCAGCGCCGCGAGCAGAGATCGGGTGTGCCCAGCAGTTTGAGCAGGGATTGCGCCGCTGGCCGCGTCTCGTCGATGGCGATGCCGTTGGCGCGCGGCGTGGCGCGATCGAAAGGGCGCTGATAGACGGGCGCTTCGTCCGACAGCGCGGGCACGGGAATGTCGGCGACGACCTTGCCGTGATGCTTCACGACAAGTCGGCCCGTGTCCGTGGTGCGCCCGATCACCGCGAAATCGAGTTCCCACTTTTTGAAGATGCGCTCGGCTTCGGCTTCGCGCCCCGGCTTCAGCACGGCCAGCATGCGCTCCTGCGATTCCGACAGCATCATGTCGTACGCGGTCATGTCGGCTTCGCGCTGCGGAACCTTGTCGAGATCGAGCTCGATGCCGGAGCCGCCTTTGTCGGCCATTTCCGCCGACGACGACGTGAGCCCCGCGGCGCCCATATCCTGGATGGCGATGATCGCGTCCGTCGCCATCAGTTCGAGACAGGCTTCGAGCAAGAGCTTCTCGGTGAAGGGATCCCCCACCTGCACCGTCGGACGCTTCTCTTCGGAATCCTCGTTGAACTCCGCCGACGCCATTGTCGCGCCGTGGATGCCGTCTCGGCCTGTTTTCGAGCCGACATAGACGACGGGGTTGCCGGCGCCTTCTGCGGCCGATTTGAAGATCTTGTCGGTGCGCGCGAGGCCCACGCACATCGCGTTGACGAGGATGTTGCCGTTATAGGAGCGGTGGAAATTCACTTCGCCGCCGACCGTCGGCACGCCCATGCAATTGCCGTAGCCGCCGATGCCCGCGACGACGCCGGACACGAGATGCCGCGTCTTCGGATGATCGGGCTCGCCGAAGCGCAGCGCATTCATCATCGCGATGGGGCGCGCGCCCATGGTGAAGACATCGCGCATGATGCCGCCGACGCCGGTCGCCGCCCCCTGATAGGGCTCGATGAAAGAGGGGTGGTTGTGGCTTTCCATCTTGAAGATGGCCGCGTCGCCGTCGCCGATATCGATGACGCCCGCGTTCTCGCCGGGACCCACTAGCACCCATGGCGCCTTGGTCGGCAGCGTGCGCAGATGCGCGCGGGTGGATTTGTAG
>Ga0335069_10004691_pt1 | contig 20160 bp, 22 predicted proteins | sample Lox_Sample_11_FD_206714 | JGI IMG/M metagenome (GOLD analysis project Ga0335069, IMG submission 206714) | Soil microbial communities from Loxahatchee National Wildlife Refuge, Florida, United States - Lox_Sample_1.1 | ecosystem: Environmental > Terrestrial > Soil > Wetlands | place: USA... | reverse complement strand
GGCGCAGCGTCTCGATGTAATCACGCAGGGGCTCCTTTACCACCGCTGGGAGCATGGTGTGGCGATCCTTCCGCCCCTTGCCCTCACGCACCAGGATTTCGTTGCCGTCGAAATCGATGTCCTTCGTGCGGAGGCCGAGGCACTCCATCAAGCGCAGGCCCGCCCCGTAGAGCAGCATCCCCATGATCCAGTAGTGTCCCGCAAGGTGGTCGAGAATCGCTTTGACCTCGGTGCGTGTGAGCACGACCGGAAGCCGTCGCGGTCGCTTGGCTCGTACCACGTCGGTGATCCGCGGAGTGTGAGGCGTCGAGAGTGTTCGAACGGAGACACTCCGGGCTTGCCGTGAGAATCACGGAACCAGCGCCGGTGCGTCTGCGGGCGGGACAAGAAATTCCAAGCCCCCGAACCCGACGACGCCGTCGTCACTCGCCGCGAGCGTGAGTTGGCGTCGGTTGTCCAAGCGGATCGTGAGCCGAAAGGCGAGCGACTGCAGATCGTGCGCCTGCAACGTGCGCTCGCCGAGCACGCCGACCTGATCGTACGGACCGACATAGCCGTCCGTCACCGGCAACGTCCCAACGTCGCGAGGCAGATTTCCCGCCGGACTGCTGTCCAGCTCGATCGTCACCTGATTCTGCTGCGCCCAGGCAAGCGCGTCCGTCGCGAGTTGGCGGCCGGCGATGCCCGGACGCAAGAGCGGCGCGAGTCCGTTCCGCACCTGCGCGATCGTCGCGAATGCGCGCCGGAGATCGGCGGGGGGCTCGCTCTCCCAGCGCTTGAGCACATAGGCAGAACGCTGAACGGTCGCTGCCATGCCGGCGTATCGCAGGTCGAAGTCGAGGTGCAGCAGGTCGCCGGCCTCGATCACTGCACCGCGATTCGGTCCGAGCCATGGCCAGGTCAGATGGTCGGCGTTATCGAGTTTGACGAGCGAGACGTGCGGCGGAGCCGAGACGTCCAAGCGAGCGAGGTGAATCGCGGCGAGAACTTGCGACGCGACATCGACGTCGGTCGTGGTTCCCGGCTGGATCGCACCGGATGTGAGGACGCGTTCGGCAAGCTCCGCACCGCAGCGCGCGGCTTGGCGCGCCAAGTCGACTTCGTCGGGGGTATGGCTGGCGCGGAACGTCACGGCCGCCGCCTCGGCGGAGCGAAACGTTCCGGCGTAGTCGCGGCCGACCAACCACGCCGCAAACTGTCGGGTGCCGGTGGTGATGCCATCGGCGACCGGTACCCGTGCCGAGTAGTCGATGCCGACACGCTGCGGCCGAAAGCGTGCGAGTGTATCCGCCACGGCGTCCCGGCTGATTGACTGGACTTGCTCGAACACGCCGGACGCGGTGAGCTGCGCGAGTGTCGCCGGCGACGAACCGAAGCCGAAGGCCCGGGGTTGGTCGCCGCCTCCGTCAATGAAGAGCACGGCCTTGTCCCCGGGCTCGGTGATGCCGAGGCTGTCGAACATCGGATCGTGCTGGTGTGCGCGCTCGACCAGCAGCCACGCGTCGAGTTCGGCTGCGCGCAAGGCCGGTACGACGAGGCGCCGCACCTTATCGTTCACCGCGCTGCGGCGCAGTTGCCATTGGGCCGTCTCGTCGGGCAGCCACGCACAGGGCGGCTCGCCCGTTTTCGCCTGATGAGGCGGACGAGTCGGCGGAAATACGCGATCGACGTACCCGCAGCCTGCGCAGAGCACCGCCAGGATCGCCGACGCGATCGATCGCCTGGCGATGGTCGTCCCGCGCGGGCACTGCGAGGACGATGGCCCTCGCGGTATCGAACTGAGGCGATGACTCACAATCCGCCGGCGCGGCGGCCGAACTGCTGCAGCGACCACACGTAGCCTTGGTCGTTGACGGCGCGCAGGCCGATGATGCTGTAGGCAGCGAGCGGGGTCTCGAACCGGATCCATTCCCACGGCACCGGCGGAATACCGAGCAGGTGCGTCAGCAAGACCCCGTTGGTGCCGCCGTGCGCGACAACGCCGATGCGCAGCGTCTGCGCGCGCGCCGGTGCGCTCCACACCGCAAATCCGTCGGTCGGCTGCGGCCGCGCGCCGTAATGGCCGAGCAACGTCTCCATGGCCTCCGTGACGCGAGCGTGAAAGGCGCGAAACGGCTCGCCGCCGGGAAAGCCGTCCCAATAGTCGCGAAACGGGCGACGCGCCGCGACCGTAAAATACGCGTCGACTTCGGCTTGCGACACGCGACGAAGCTCACCGACGCGAATCTCGGCCAGGCCGTTGACGACCGTCGGTTCGAGTTCGAGCGCTGCACCGATCGCGGCGGCGGTCTGACGCGCGCGCGCCAGCGGGCTCGAATAGAGAGCCGCCAGCCCGAGGCCACTCAAGTGTTGCGCGAGTTCGTCGGCTTGCCGCTGACCCAACTCGGTCAACGGCGGATCGCCGCCGATTTCGAGCACGCGAGTCCAATCCGGTTCGGCATGGCGCACCAGCACGATTTCCAGCGGCAGGTTCGAGCGCAGGTGGCGCTCGCGTTCTTCCAGTCCGGTGTTCGCCATGCGATCAACGTTGGGGCGGCATCATACGAGATGGGGCGAGAGACGCAAGGTCATCGTATGGTGACTGGTGGTGGTGACTGGTGTCGGTAGTGGTGCGGGTGACTCGTGTTGGCGAGTGGTGTGGGGCGCTCTTCGTTTGTGCGACCGTGTCGGCGGTGATCGCCTTGCGCCCCTGGCGAGCGCTTGTTACGACGGGCGATGAACCCGGAGGGTGCATGCCAGAGTCGTTCGTGGACAGCGTGGATCTCGAAGCGATCGCGCGGCGCGTCGGGACGCCGTTCTTCGTGACCAGCGCCGAGGTGCTGCGACGGCGTATCGACGACATCAAGCGACTCACCGACCATCCGCACTTGCAAGCGCGCTACGCGATGAAGGCATACTCGGCGCGCAAGATCCTCGAAGTCGTCCGCGAGCACGGCCTGTGGATCGACGCGGTATCGGGCAATGAAGTGCTGCGCGCGCGTGGCGCCGGCTTTCCGATGGGCGCGAACCCGCCGGCGGTCCTGCTGACCTGCGATGTGTTTCGCGACAATGCGCTGCAAGTGGTGATCGAGCACCGCGTGCTGCCGAATATCGGCTCGCCGGCGATGCTCGACGATCTCCAATCCGCCGGGTACCGCGGACCGATCGGCGTCCGACTCAACCCCGGATTCGGTCACGGGCATGTGCGCGCCACCGACACCGGCGGCCCCAGCTCGAAGCACGGAATCTGGCACGAGGACGCGGACGGGGTGCGTCGGGCCGCGGAGCGGGCGGGGTTCCCGATCGTCTTGTTGCACGCGCACGTCGGCAGCGGTCCGACGCTCGACGAGTTCACCGGCAACATGGCCAAGCTCGGGCACTTCTTCCTCGAACGGATTGCCGACTACCCGGCGCTCGAAGCGGCAAGCTTGGGCGGCGGCTTGCCGCACGCGTATCGCCCCGATCTGCCGGCGATCGATTTGACACCACTCGCGCGCGCGTTGCGAGACATTCAGGCGCGTCTTAGCGACAAAGCCGGCCGGGCGCTGCGCGTCGAAATCGAGCCGGGCCGTTACTTCGTGGCGCCCAGCACCGCGTTGGTCGCGCGCGTGACCGACGTCAAGGCGACCCGCACCAACGACAAGGGGCCGGGGCATCTCTACGCAATGGTCGACGCCGGATTCAACGACCTCATTCGTCCCGCGATGTACGGTTCGTATCATCACATCACCGTCCATCGTAGCGATCCGGCGGCGCCGCGTGTACCGGTGGTGGTGGCGGGTCCGCTGTGCGAGTCGGGCGACGTGTTCACCCGCGGTGCCGATGAGTTGCTCGAGCCGCGCGAGTTGCCGCGGCCGAAGCGCGGCGACCTGCTGGTGCTGCACGACGCCGGCGCCTACGGCGTGGCGATGAGTTCGAACTATGTCTCCCTCGGGCGCGCGCCGCAGGTGTGGCTGGAAGACGGTGGGGCGTATCTCATGGCACGCCGCGAAACGGTGGACGAGATCACCCGCCGCGAGTGCTTCGAGCGACTGGAGACAGATCGCTAGCCCTCACCGAAATGTCGAGCCACCGGCGCACAGAGGACATGCCGCGTTTGTTCAACGGATAGTTTCAGATTTTCGCGGATCAACGATCGGTCGACATCGCGCTTGTACGCCTCGATGACTGGGTCGGGGGACAGATCGATGTCGGGCGTGGCAATGGCGAAGGAATACTCCACGCATCGTCCCGTGGAAATCGGACGGCGCAGAGGCGCTCTATAGCCGCGCGGCTGGAACGATGATGTTGTCGCCGAGCCACTCGATCGCCGCGCGCACTTGGTCGGGGGTTTCGGAGATCGGCAGGAGCAACACGACCTGGCCAATGCCCGCGTCGCGGTAGCGCTTCATCGCATCGAGGTCACGGCTGGGCAGCGTGTACGGCGACGCGGTCAACGACAGCTCGTCGCGGCGGCGCCCGCGCGCGGCCAGCAGTCGATCGAGCGCGGCGACGCGTTCGGCCGCCTGTTCGGGTGCGATGTTCCACCCGAACCAGCCCTGACCCAGGTCGGCGACACGATGAAGAGCCGCATCGCTCTCGCCGCCGAAGATGATCGGCGGATGCGGCTGTTGGACCGGCTTCGGCGCCATATACACATTGCGCAGCGTGTAGAACTCGGTGTGGTACGATGCGGCTCCTGCGCTCCAGAGCCGCTTCATCACCTCGAGATACGCGCGCGTGCGTTGCGCGCGCTGCTCGAACGGCGCGCCGACCGCCTCGAACTCCTCTTCGAGCCAGCCGATGCCAACGCCGAAATCGACGCGACCGGCGGAAAGCACGTCGAGCTGGGCGACGACCTTCGCCGTGTACACCGGGTTGCGCTGCGGCACCAGGCAGATGCCGGTGCCGAGACGGATTCGGCTGGTCACGGCCGCGAGATAGGTGAGAACCGTGAACGGATCGCCCAACCCACCCTCGGACGGATCGAGCGGCAGGCGGCCATCTTCCGCGTACGGATACTGCGACTCGTAGTGCTCCGTCAGCACCACGTGCTCGGGCGCCCACAACGCGGCGGCACCGACTTGCTCGGCGGTCTTCGCGATGGCGCGCAGAAACTCCGGCCGGTGACCGGCGCCGAAGGTAGGAAGGAAAATGCCGATTTGCATCATCGTCCTCCGGTCGGATGTGGCGTGGCCGTGCGAAGAATGTCGAGGGCTTCGTCGTGCACGTGTCCGTTGGTTGCGAGCGCGGTGCCGCTGTAGATCGTCGGCACCCCGGCGAAGTCGGTGAAGCGTCCGCCGGCTTCTTCGACGATGATTTTCAACGCCGCCATGTCCCACGGCTTGAGGTCGATTTCCATCATGACCTCGGCCTGACCGCGGGCGATGAAGGTGTGCCCGAAGTAATCGCCGTAGCCGCGCTGGCGTGAAGACGCATCGACGAGGCGCTCGAACACCGGCCAGTAGCCGGCGCGCCGGAGCACGTTGAGCCCGCCGAACACCACCATTGATTCACGCAGCGTGCGGCAGTCGGACACGCGAATGCGCCCGGATTTGTCGAAGGCGCCGTGTCCCTTCTGGGCATAGAGCAAGTCGTCGACGGCGGGCGCGTAGATTACGCCCGCCACGATCTCTCCCTCCTCCTCGAGACCAATGAGCGTGGCGAAATAGGGGATGCCGCGGATGAAACTTTTGGTGCCGTCGATCGGATCGATGATCCAGCGCGGCCCGGCGCCTTCACGGGTCCCGAACTCCTCGCCGACGACGCCGTAGTCGGGAAAGGCACCGATCAAAATCTCGATGATGCGCTGCTCGCACTCGCGATCGGCAACCGTCACCGGCGAGCGATCGGCTTTGCGCTCGACGGTCAATTCGGTCTGGAAATATTTGCGCGCAATCTCCCCCGCAGCGCGTGCGGCGGCGATCGCGGTTTCGAGGCGCTTGTCCATTTGCGCTCACCCTAGCACACGCGCGACCGCGGTGTTGACCCGACGTTCGATCATGCCGGAGAGCATCGCGAGCACAGCGGTGGCGGCGCAAGCCGCGGCGACGAAGATCGGCACCGTTGTTCCCCGCAGCCGGTCGCCGACCCAGATGACGAACGGCTGATGCAAGAGGTACAAGCCGTAGGAATAGGTGCCGACGCGCGTGAGGATATGCGCGCCAGGGAGCCGCGCGAGCCAGTGCGCGAGATTGGCGCCGAACAACAACAGGCCGCAACCAATGAGGGCGTCGGCGGCCACGTAGGTCAGCTTCGATCCGCAGGCGTAGAGTCCGGCAATGTAAAGTCCGAATCCACCAGCCGCCGTTGCAAGCGACAGCAGCCGCCGTTCGATCGCTTGACGGCGAGCGGCATAGGCGGCGCCGAGCGCCATGCCGACCGTGAACTCGAACAGCCGGCAGGTGAACAGCGCGCCTTGCAGCAACGCGCCGCTGTCCTCCGACGGCCACACGATGAGGAACACGTAGCGAGTGATCGCGGTAACGAGCGCGCTCGCCAGCAGGAATGCCGCGGTGCCGAATCGTCGATGCAAACCGTAGAGGACGGGGAACACGATGTAGAGCTGAAGCTGCAATCCGAAATACCACCACGCGGCGTTGGCGTAGTAGAAGATCTCGTTGAGCGGAATGACCCGGTCGCCGATGAAGCTGAGGGCGAAGCGATAGTCGATCGGCTCGATCCGCAGTTGCGACGGCGAGAGCAAGTAGACCACATGCGCAAGCCAGTAGAGCGGGAAGAGTCGGATGAGTCGGCTCCGATACCACGCCCGCCAAACGACGGGGTCGCGCTCGGGCTTGCGGGCGAGCGCGAAGCTGAGAGCAAACCCGCTGAGAGCGACGAACACCCCGACGCCGTGAAAGCCGAGATAGGAAAAGCCGATGAATCCGGCGCGCATCGAGCACGCAAGCGTGCCGGTGTCAGGCCCGGCTTGCGCACACACGCGCTGCCAGTAGCCATGATCGAGCGGCCACGGGAAGCGGCCTTCGCCGAACGCCTTGAAACAATGGAAGTAGGCGATCCACAAAATGGAGAGACCCTTGACCGTGTCGGGCCACGCGACGCGCTCACTCGCCATGGAGTCGCGATGCGTCTAGTTCAAACTGCTCGCGTCGTCGGAGATCCGACTCTCCACCGCCACACGCACCAAGGGATGTTGCACGATGCCGAGTGCCTCGATGATTTCGGGTTTGAGCAAGCCGATGCGGCGGGCACTCTTCAACAGATGGGGAATGCGGCGCCCGCTGAGCACCTCGGCTTCATCGGTCGCGTTGATCGCCTGCTGTTCGCGTAACAGTTGCGGCGCGATGCGATCGGCCTCGTCCATCCCGGCTGCTCGCAATCGAGCGAGGAGGCGACCCAAGAAGATGGGACCGGGCCGATCGCTCAAGACGCTCAGGATCTGGCCCAGCCAACGGCGGGCGAAGTTGATTTGTTCATCGAGCGAGCGCTGCTTCATCCACTCGGCGAGATACAGCACGCCGAATCCCATGTGGCGGCTTTCGTCGCGTGTGATCAACGTCACGATTTGGCGCAGGAGCGGATTGCGCGCGTAGCGCACGAGGTTCTCGAAGATCGTCATCGCGAAGCTTTCGAGGAAGAACTGTTCGGTGGCGATGATTTCGAGCGGATCGTTGGTGGCGAGCAATCCGTCGAAGGTCATCTCGATTCCCGGATCGATGTCTTCGACCGGCTCGTTCATCTTTTCGATGAAGCGGCGATAGGCGAGGTGATGCCGGGCTTCGTCCATCGCTTGCGCGACGGCATGGTTGCGGTAGTCCTCCTCGCGCAGCGCGAGCGCGAGTTTCGCGCACACGTCTTGGGCCACGCTCTCGCCGACTTGCAGCATGTTGAGCGTCCGCCCGAGACCCCGGCGAGTGACGCGCGACTTCAGCACGTCCGGCAGGCTCCGAAAGGTGGCGGTCTGGCCGAAGGCGTTCCAATCGGGATCGACCAGCGATTCATCCGCGCTGACCGCCTGACTCCAGTCGACGTCGTGTTCGATGTCCCAATCGGCCGAGTGTGCCTTGGCGAACAGGGCGTTGATGCCTTGGTGTCCGGTATTGTGAAGTCGGAGCAGCTCGCGCGTTCTCATCTCATTCACTCCCAGATGCATCGAGTTAAGCCCGCGACCGGTCGAGATGCAACCATGTCGGGCATCTCGCTCGCTGCCTTGCCGGTAGCGCGCGGTTTCCCTAGAATCCGCCGCCACAATACCCGAAACCTCCGCGGATCGACGCGGAGCGAGTTGAAGAGGAGCGATCAACGATGGCAGAGTTTGTCCGTGTCGCCGCCGCCGGCGATATTCCGAAGGGAGAAGGCAGAACGTTTGAGCTGAACGGGAAGAAGATCGCCGTATTCAATTGCGGCGGTGCGTACTACGCGATCGATGATGCGTGTAAACATCAGGGGGGGCCGCTGGGCGAGGGCGAACTTGACGGTACCGTTGTCACCTGTCCGTGGCACGGGTGGACCTACGACGTGACGAGTGGCGAGTCGCCGGACGATCCGGGGTGCTCGGTCGAACGCTACGAGGTCAAAGTCGACGGCGACGCCGTCTTGGTTGGAGTGTAGTTGAGTCGTTCCGCGGGCGGCTAGCCGCGGTGCACGATGAAGCCGTGGGTCGGGTCGTAGGGCGAAACCGCAACGGTGACGCGGTCGCCCGGGATAACCTTGATGTGAAACCGGCGCAGCCGGCCGCTGATGCGGGCGGTGAATTCGCGCCCCTTTTCGCCCTGGACGCGAAACTGTCCGCCGGCGAGGGATTCGGTGACAGTACCCTGAAATTGAATGAGATCGTCTTTTGCCACGGTAGACTCTTTTACGCCCCGCCGCGCACGCGCATGACGCGGGCGGCTTGCCGGCGGCGCCGCCGGATTGCTTCACGGGTCTTTCGGCGCTTGCGGTCGCCGGGTTTCTCGTAATGTTCGTGACGCTTGAGATCCTTCAGCAGGCCCTCACGCATCACCAATTTCTTGAACGTCCGCAAGGCGGACTCAACGCCTCGGTCGTCGACGACTACGGTCAGCGCCTGCGTGCGACGTAATGGCGCGGGGACCCCATCCCCGCTTGCGCTTGGATGACTCTGGGGCAGCGCTTCTTCACGCAGTTCGCTCGCTTCGACCATACTGTTCTTTCCTCCGTCTCCGCCCGCGTTTCACGCGCGGGAACTCATTTCGTCGTCTTGCGGCGCTATCGCTCATGGCCGGGCGCCGCAGGCTACACGGCTCCGACAGCCACCACACCACCCCAATCACTCTGCGCGTTGCTTCCGGTGATTACACCGGAGTTGACTCTCGTCCGAGGTCAGTCGGTCAGAACAGACGAGATACCGCAGCACCGCCGCGGCATATAGCAGCGTTCTCAGCCTGAGTCGAGACCAGTTGAGTGACGCTGCGGTGGGCGCGGGCATTCAGCGGCGATGCCACCCGCCGCCCGAGCCGCCACGGCCGCCCCCGCCTTCGCGTTCGCGCGCTTCGCTGACCTTGATTGGCCGGCCCTTCAGGTCCTTGCCGTCGAGCTGTTGGACCGCTTGCTGGGCTTCGGCGTCCGAACTCATCTCTACAAAACCAAATCCGCGAGACTGGCCGGTCGCGCGGTCCATGATGACCGCGACCGATTCGCAGGTGCCCACCGCCGAGAACGCTTGCCGCAGATCCTCCTCGCTCACGGAATACGCGAGGTTGCCCACGTGAAGTTTCTTTCCCATCCTAACTCTTCCTTTCTGATCGCGGTTACGACGGTGTCAGCACCCGCGTTCGAGCCGTGAGTGCGACCCCTCCGTCGAAGACCCAAACATCCTTGGAATCCACATTGCGCCCGCGTTGCAGGGTATGGTGGCTGGCGACAAGCACACGCGATCAATCGCGGGCTTCTTTAGCACTGTCGATAGGCTCATCGCAAACGCAAATCATCAACCGCGTGCAGTCCTAAACGACCGCTCGGAGCGCGCGTCGATTGCTCGGGGGCCCGGCGCGCCGCGGCCTTCAGCCACGCCGTTGCCGGCGTTGGGCGGCGCGGAAATCCGGTTTTCGCTTCTCAACGAACGCGTTGCGGCCTTCGATGGCCTCGTCGGTTTGGTAGTACAGTTCGAGCGCGCTAAAGCCCATCTCGGTAATGCCATGAATGTGATCGGTGTCGGCGTTGAACGAATACTTCGCCAACTTGAGGGCCGTGGGGCTCTTTTCCAACAGCTCGGCGCACCACCGCTGGACTTCGGCGCGTAGCTCGGCCGCCGGCACGACCGCGTTCACGAGGCCCATCGCCAACGCCTCAGAAGCGCTGTACTGACGACAGAGGTACCAAATCTCGCGGGCCTTTTTCTCGCCGACGATGCGAGCGAGGTAAGCCGTCCCGAACCCCGGATCGACGCTGCCGACGCGCGGTCCGGTTTGGCCGAAGATCGCGGTGTCCGCCGCGATGCTGAGATCGCAGAGCACATGGAGCACGTGCCCGCCGCCGATGGCGTAGCCGTTCACCATCGCGATCACCGGCTTGGGAATGTTGCGGATGATGGCGTGCAACGACGCGACATCGAGGCCAATGCCGGGGGCGTTGCCGTAGCCCGCCCCGCCGCGCTCCTTCTGGTCGCCGCCGCTGCAGAATGCCTTGTCGCCCGCGCCGGTGAGTACGACGACACCCACCGCGTCATCCTGCCAGGCCTGGCGAAACGCGGCCACCAGCTCATCAACGGTTCGCGCGCGAAAGGCGTTGCGCACCGCCGGACGGTTGATGGTAATCCACGCTACTCCATCGGTCCATTCGAACAGAATATCCTCGAACGGCATCGCTGCCCTCCTTGCCGCGGCACGAGGCGCATCTCAGCGGCAAGCGCGCCGCGATGTCAACCCTGTCGAGAGTCACAACACTGCCCCGACCCCAAGGGGCGCGCTCGGAGAGCCCGCACCACCAGGGGGCGCATTCGCTGCGGTGGAACACGATCGGCGAGCGGGTCCAAAGGCGGCGCGCTTCCAACGGGGGGATTCGGCCTCGGTCACGATCTCGCCGTGGATTGTCCTTGACGAAAGTGTGAAGTCTCGTGCTACAAGCATGGGTCATGACCAATTGCATTTTGCGTAGCCTTCAGACGGCGGGATTGCGCGTATGCCTGGTGCGAAGCGCGATCGCGGCGTTGCTAATAGCGTTGGCGATATCACCGGTGGAGGCGAATGTAGCGGTCACGCAAATCGATGCTCGTTTCTACGCGAACAGCGCGAAGAGCTGCACATTTACACCGACTCTTTCGACCACTCCGGCCTTTCGTCTCTCCTTTGATTCCCTCAATTTCAATCCGCCGCCAGGCTTGATCAGCGGCACAACCGTCAGCCCGACCACCGTGCCGTTCACCAACGTGGTCGCCACAAAAGATGGCGTGGCCATCGCCACCAAACCTGCGGCCGGCAACAACAGACAAGCTGGTGCCGTCCCGCTCGCCCAATTTTTTGCGGCTATCGTGGGCACAATCAGCGTCGACGGCTCGCAACAAGTGACCTTCGATATCTATCATGACGATGGGTTTGCGATCGGCTTTGGACCGGGAGCCACGCGCATCAAGCCGGTCACCAATCCAGCAGCCGCCACCATGCCGATCTCGGGGTTGCCGCTGATGTGGCAATCGACCAGCTCGGGATCGACGACGGTCAAGACCACGGTTATCGTGCGATTCGATCGCGCGGGCGACTACGACTTCGAGCTCGACTACATCAACTGCAAGGGCACCGCGATGACGTTGACGATGTTTGCCGACACGCAACCCATCCCGTCGTCGTTGCCGGCGCTGATTACCCCGGCGACTCGGACGCCGACCGAGACGCCGACCACGACCCAGACAATCACGCCCGGCGGTCCGACACTGACGCCGACGGCGACGTCGACAAGCACCGGGACGCCAACGGCAACGGGAACCCCGCCGACAGCCACCGCAACCCGTCCGACGCGGACGCCGACGAACTCGCCGACCCGTACTGCAACGCCGACGCCGACGTCGACGGCCACCCCCCTGTTGCCGATCGCGATTACGGTCGGCGATGCTCAGGGGAGGGTCGGCGACGTTGTCACGATCACCATCGCGTTTGAACCGAGTCGCGATGATGGCGTTCCGGGGCAGGGATCGGACGAGATTTCCAACGTGGGGTTTGTCCTCGCTTTTCCAGATTTGAATTTCGATACGACCGACAGCAATGGCGACGGGGTCCCCGATGCCATCACATTCAACCCGGATCACAACCCCGACTTGAACAACTTCGCGGTCACGGTCTTCAACAACGACGCGGCACAGACCGGCATGCTCGAACTCGAAGTCGATCCGATCCGATCGGGTGATTTCACGATTCCGGGGAGCAACTTGATGAGTATCGCGTTCAAGATCCCGTATCCCGGTCCCGGCGGCGATTTTCCCGTGACCGCAAGCGGCGCCGGTGCGCTGGACGTCCATGGCGATCCGCAAACGGTCACCAGCGTCACCTCGGGAGTGGTACACGCTCTGCCACCGTTCACACGCACCCCCGCCCCGGTCCCGACGGACGCTATCATCGCGGATACCAGCGGTGGCAGCGGCTGCCGCCTCGATGGCAGCGCGACCCCAAGTGTGTTGCCGTTGCTGGTTCTGGTCGCGTTAACGGCGGCCCGCCGTCGGACACGGCGATCGTAGCGGACAGTTCGCACCCGTCACGCCTTTAGAAGACGAGGTGGAGCGAGGATGGACGGGTTCACCCATCGGCACGTTGAAGCCAACGGCATCCGCATGCACGTCGTCGAGGCGGGCAGTGGGTTTCCGGTGCTGTTGTGTCATGGATTTCCGGAGCTGTGGTACTCGTGGCGCCATCAATTGCGTGCGCTGGCGGACGCAGGCTTCCGCGCGATTGCACCCGATCAGCGGGGGTACGGGGAGACGGACTCACCATCCGCCATCGATCAATACAGCATCCATCATCTCGTCGGTGATCTGACCGGTCTCCTCGATGCGCTGGCGATCGACCGAGCGGTCATCGTCGGTCACGATTGGGGTGGATTGCTGGTCTGGCAAATGGCCCTGCTGGCAGCACACCGCGTTGCCGGCGTAGTGGGTGTCAACACTCCGTTCTTCCCGCGGTTGCCGATGCGGCCGGTCGCGATGATGCGAGCGATGGCCCAGGGCAACTTTCATTACATTCTGTATTTCCAGGAACCCGGCGTTGCCGAAGCGGAACTGGATCGAGACGTGCGGCGCACGTTGCGCGGCTTCTACCAAGGACCGAACCGCGACGCGCTGGCTCAACTGCTGGAAAACCCCGCGAGCGTTCTCGGACCCAACTCCGGCGGCTTGCTTGACCGGTTGCCGGACAATCCGCCGGGCGACTTTCTGAGTGCGGCCGACTTCGACGTGTTCGCCGGCGCGTTCGAGCGAACCGGGTTCCGCGGCGGCCTCAACTGGTACCGCAACTTCGATCGAAATTGGGAGACCACCGCCTATCTGTCCGGAGCGCAGGTGATGCAACCGGCGCTGATGATCACGGCGGAGTTGGATCCGGTGCTCCGACCGGAAATGGCCGACGGCATGAGGGAGTGGGTACCCAACCTGCGACGCACCCTGCTGGTCCGCGGCTCGGGCCATTGGACGCAACAGGAAAAGCCCGCCGAGGTGAGCGCGGCGCTGCTGGAGTTCCTCGTCGAGTTTCGCTGACGCGCGGGCCGATTCAAGCCTCGCGGATGAGTGCGAACACTTGCTCGCGCAGCGAGCCTTTGCGCGGTCCGAAGCGGCTCCGGGTCGCGATCGCGACTTCCTTGCCGACGATGTCGGCGGTGATGAGATCGCTGACGAACTGACCGATGGCGCGGTGCATCTGCTGCCGGCGCGCGCGTACTCGCGCGTCGCGCTGCGCCGGCGTCAGCCCCTTTTCACGTGGATTCGGCAGCGAGTCGGCGTGAACGGCTCGCAGCACTCGACGCAGTCGCAACTCCCACCCCGGCGGCAGCGTGACCACCCAGTCGCCGTGCTTGCGCCCCGGTCGTGTTCGAATCGGCTGCGGACGCGCCATAGGGTCCCCCGCCTAGCAGGGCCGCGCGTGGTTGTCTATCGAAATCTGCTGAGTCGGTCGCCGGTGGACCCAGTCCGCCGTGTCGCGCTAGCGTGTGTGTCGGGAGGAACGCATGCGATGATTCACTTGGTCTTTTGCCTGCGCCGCGCGTCGCACCTGTCGCGCGAAAGCTTCCAACGCTATTGGAGCGAGACGCACGCGCCGCTGGTGCGCCGCCACGCCTCGGCACTGGGCATTCGGCGGTACGTGCAAGCGCATACCATCGCACACTCGATCGCCGCCGCCGCGCGCAGCGCGCGCGGCGCTCCTCCAGAGTACGACGGCGTCGCCGAATTGTGGTTCGACGAAGACGAACTCGCTCGGCGCGGAGCAAGCACCGAGACAGTCGAAGCCGCTCGGGCGCTGTTGGAAGATGAGGCTCGCTTCATCGATCTTGCGCAGTCGCCGATCTTCCTCACGCGGGAGAACGTTGTGATCGGATGAACCGCGGAAGGGGTCAAGCGGCTGTCCCGAGTCGGACGGCCCACGGTAGTACGATCAGCAATTGGATCGCGTCGAAGATCCCGTGGGCCACGATGCATGGAAGCAAACGGCGCCGGCGATCGTAGAGCCGCCCGATGACGAGCGAAATCGTCATCACGCCGATCAACATGAAGGGTAGGCCGTAGTTGGCGTGGGCCAGGGTGAACAACAACGTCGACAGGACGAGCCCGAATCGGGTTTGCAAGAAGCCGCGAAAGAATGCTTCCTCGATCAGCATCGCGGCGGCGATCACGAGAAGCTTGCGCATCGCGTCGAGCCCGGCAAGCCAGACGATCATGGGTGGGATCGTTCCCGATGGCTCCGGGCTCAGGCCGACCCGGGTGGCGATCAGCGCCGCACTCAGCGTCACGGCGATCGTCAACACCCATCCGCCGATGCCGGCAATTGCCCCCACGCGCACGTCTGCGATCAGATGGGTCCGGCGCGTCGCTGGGTCGCGTCGAAGCACAGATGCCGGTACCAGGACGTGCCACGCCACCAGAAAGAGCACCAGAACGCCGTGGCCGAGGAAGAGGGCAGGGAACCAGATCTCATCGATCTCGAATGCATCGCGAGTCTTCCCGGCTGCAATCGGGTAAAAGACGACCGCCGCGAGTACGGCGACCAACAAGAGTAACGCAACTGCCCGCCGCCACAGAAGATCAAACTCGCTGCGAAGGAACGACAAGCGACCGGACGCGGCGCACCCTGCCAGAAACACGGTTGCCGCCAGCGCGGCCAATTGGAACGCTACCACCGGGCCAGCAAACCGAGATCGGCAATCCCGGTCAAGCTGCGGAAGGTCTCGTTGCGCCTCCGGGAGCGCCGGCGACGGAACGTGCTAGTGAATCGTGACCGCGTCTTGATCGAGGCGACGGTCGAGCGCGTCGAGGGCGTGGGCTCGTGCCCGCGCTGCCAAATGGGTCCGCACGGTTTCGAGCAGCCGGGCGCGTGACACCGGCCGTGGTAGGAAGTCCACCAACCCTTCAACCATCGCCCGTTCGCGGTTCGACAGGTTGTCGTGGCAGGTGAACAACACGACGGGAATGCTCCGCGCGGCGGGGATCGCGCGGAGCGCTTCCAGTGTCATCCACCCGTCCATCCCCGGCATTCCGAGGTCGAGCAAAATCAGATCGATCGGCTCGCGTTGCACCACCTCCAGGCATTCCATTCCGCCCGCTGCCGTGCGACAGCGGATGCCTTCCCGCTCCAACGACAGGACGGTGATGTCCAGATTTGCCGGGACATCATCGACCACGAGCACGGTACCTGACGCCTTGGACCCCATTGGAATCCTCCTCACTTGCCGCCGACCGCTATTTCAACCTTCGTGCCGCGGAGGTTTCGCTACGGAAGCGAGCACCTGATGTCGCCGGGCGTGTTGGGTAGCGCGTAATTGTTGACGAGCACACGCGGCGCTGACGCGGTTCGTCGCAATTGTGCACCGTCAACTCAATTGCTGACAGATGCCGGGTTCGCGAATAGCTTGGGCAATGCGCGGAGTTGGCGCATAGCAAAGCAAAAGGAGGGGCCCCAATCCAAAAGGACCCCTCCTTCAAAGTTCGAGGCGTGAATGGCTACGCGGTGAGAATGTGAATGGTGCAGGCGGAGCCGAGGCCGATGACATGCGCCAAGCCGACTGTGGCGTTCTCGACTTGGCGGTCACCCGCTTGGCCGCGGAGGTGTGTGACGACCTCGTAGATGTTGGCGACGCCGGTCGCACCCAGCGGATGCCCCTTGGACAGCAAGCCTCCGCTGACGTTCACGGGGGTCTTGCCGCCATGCGCAAACCAGCCCTCGTCGATCCCGCGGGCCGCCTCGCCGTCCTTGCAGAGGCCGAGATTTTCGTAGTGGAGCAACTCGGCGGTGGCGAAGCAGTCGTGCAGTTCGACGAGGTCGAGGTCTTCCGGTCCAACGCCTGCTCGTTCGTACGCCTGCTTTGCCGCGTTCCGGGTGAGCGTGCTGACGTCGGGTAAGGTCAAGTCGCGTTCGGTCCACGGATCCGACGTGAGCACCGAGCAGGCGACCTTGACCGGCTTGTTGCCGTGTTTCTTCATGACCGATTCAGAGACGAGAATGGCAGCCGCCGCACCGTCGCCGGTCGGGCAACACATGTAGAGGGTGTTCGGGTAGGCCACCATGCGTGCCTTCATGACGTCGGCGAGGGCGACCTCGACCTGATACTGCGACAGCGGATTCTTCGTCGAGTGTTTGTGGTTTTTCACCGAGACCTTGGCGAAGTGTTCCATTTTGGTGCCGTACTTTCGCATGTGCTCGACGCCCGCTTGGCCGAAGACCGCGGGCATCAATCCGCTGCCGAGAATGCCTTCGACGCTGCCCTCGCGCGACGCATTGCCCCCGCCGAGCAGCCCGGCTTTACCCATCTGTTCCGAACCGACGGCCATGGCGATGTCGTATTCGCCGGAACCGACCGCAAAGTAGGCTTCACGAAACGCGGTTGAGCCGGTCGCACATGCGTTCGACACGTTGATGACCGGAATGCCGGTCTGTCCGATCTGCTGCAAGATGCGCTGTCCCACCATGGCGTTGGCTTGAAACAGATTGCCCGACGCAAGCAGCTGAATGTCCTTCATCGCCATGCCGGCGTCTTTCAGCGCCAGCAAGGCCGCCTGGGCGGCCAACTCCGGAACATCCTTCTCCGGATAGCGGCCAAACTTGATCATGCCGACACCGAGCACGTACACGTCTCTCATGGAAAACCCCCTTTGCGTCCCACACGGCGGGGATGTTACGCCGGGCGCCCCGGACGGAAGAAAAACGCGATCACATCGTTGCCTTCTCGATCCTCGCGAACCTTCTTGGTGATCATTTCGACCGGCATCCCGAACCGGATTTTCGCCGGATCGGGTTCGACGTCAATGATGTTGCAGCGCACGCTCACACCCTCAGGCAGGTCCACGATCGCCGCGACGTACGGCGTCGGAATTCCCGGCGCCGATTGATGCACGATCGAGTAGACCCACAGGGTACCGGTCGAACTCAACGCAATTTCCGAGAAGTTGCCGGAAGTGCTGCACTTCGAACAGGCCACCCGAGTGCCGAGATATACCGCCCCGCACGCGCCGCATTTCTTGCCTACCAAATGAGGACGATCACCCAATCGAAGAAAGGGTACGATCGGTCGCTGTTTCTTTTCCGCAGTCGTTGGTGCTTCATCTGCCATCGAATCATTCTCCCCGTGACGAACTGAGACCGACGGCTGTGGTGGCCGACACTCCCAACAATCCCTCACGTACTGTTGCGGGTCAAGTGACGCACACGCTTCACGAACTCCAGATGCCGACAAGGACGCCGACAAACAGATAGGCAGCGAACGCCAGGCCTCCGATTGCCGCGCCCCGTGCGCGCGAGGTTCGGAATGCGGACTGCGCCGCGACCATGGTGGTCGCCAAAAGCCAAAACCATACGATCACGCGTACGAGTCCGCCAACGCGAGGAATCACCGCCATCAAGTTGAAGACCGCTGGGGCATCGGCGAAGCCGAGGCAGGCCGCTACCGCACGCATCGAGCTTGGACCGCCGCGCACGACCCATCTGCCGATCACATACGTGAGGACACTCAGAGTTACCCAGCCCACCACGCTGACCAAGATCCCAAACAGGGCACCGATGGTTCCTGGAAGCGCATGCAGCGACGCGCCGGTGCTGATCCCAGCCAGGAGGACCACGCCGATGGCCTGTGACAGTCCCACGCGCTCGGAGGCAACCGCATCATAGACGCCGCGATCAAGCAGTAGTGCGCGAATCAACCGTTCGATTACGCTGAAGCGATTCACCATTGGCGATCGATCCCGTTGCACCATTGGCGTCTTCTATCGGGCACGCCCGCCGGCTTCAACCGAGGCGGCAGGAGGCCTATTGCGTCGCAAACTGCGTATTTCTACGTAGTGCAGGATCGTCACTGCATTGCCGCCGATTGTCACTCGGAGTGTTCAACTTCGGTTGCCGAATTCGGAGCGGTCGCAATCGCATCCGCCACATCATCTGGCACCCCCCTTGCTGGGTGCCCGTGTACTAATGATGCGGACGCCAATCGTCCGCGCACGGAGGCCAGCGGCAGTGATAGGTGAAACGGAGACTCTCAGTCGAAAGCGGGCCTTCGTTCTGCTCCGCTACGCCTTCATCATCGCCGCGGCGTATCTCATCCTGTTTGAAGGTCGTGCGCCGCAGGTCGATTCCGTCATTCCGTACTTGATCCTGGGCGCGCTTCTTTCGAACGTGCTCCTCGGGTTGCTGCCGGAGTCGTACCTGTTCGGTTGGGCCATCCAAGTTCCGGTGCTGGTCGCCGACACGCTGTGGATCGCGTACAGTCTGTCGCTCCCCGGTCAGATCGGCCAGCAGTTCTTCCTGTTGTACTTCTTCGTGCTGACTCTCGCGGCGGTCGGGGAGAGCCTTGCCATGGCGCTGATCGGCGCGGTGCTGATCGGCGCGCTTGACTGTTACATGTCGGCCTCGGGCGATTCCGTGTGGACGTCTCCATCGCTGGTGCGCGTGCCGTTCTTTTTCACGGTCGCGTTGTTCTACGGCCATGTCGGCATTCGTGCCCGCACCGAGCGCGAGCGGCAGTTGCGCGAGCAGGAAGTGGCCCGCCAACTCGAACGCCTGGTGCGCATCCGCACCCAAGAAGCGAATGCGCGCGCCGAGGCGATGGAGGCCCTGTACCGCCAGGCGGAGGAAGCGAGCCGTCTCAAGACCGAGTTCGTCGCGACCATGTCGCACGAATTTCTCAGCCCTCTCCACGTGATCCTCGGGTACGCGGATCTGCTCATGCAGGGATCGTGGGGCAAGCTGGACGCGGCCGCCCAGGAGTTGGTCGATCGCATGCGCATGAATGCCCGCCGACTGCTGGCGATGGTGACCAACGTGCTCGATCTTTCCAAAGTCGACTCGGGCGCCGCGCCGCTCTTCCTCGCGCCCGTCGATCTGGCGCTCCTTGCCGACGACGTGACCGAACCAACCGCGTTGCCGCGCCCCCCGGAGGTGACGCTGCGTGTGCGGGTCGAGCCCGACCTGCCGATGCCGGTCACGGACGGTCACAAGTTGCGCACCCTGGTCGGGCACTTGCTCGCCAACGCGGTGAAATTCACGCCCGCCGGTGAGGTGAGTCTCATCATCGACCTTGATCCTAGCGGCGATCGGATCGTCTTCAGCGTGACCGACACCGGCATCGGCATCGAGGCTGACCACCTGCAGACCATCTTCGAGGATTTCCGCCAGCTCGACGGGTCACTGCAGCGGCGCTTTGAGGGTCTGGGACTCGGCTTGGCGCTGGTCCGTCGTTACGCGAATCTGCTGGGTGGAACTCTGGACGTGGCCAGCAAGCCTGGATCCGGCAGTTGCTTCAAGTTTTCTCTACCGCTCGCCCCGGCGACCGCCGAGCCGGTCGTCGAGTTCCGCACCCAACAGGTTGCATGAACCCAGCGGTCACCGCACGGGAGCGCCAGCGCACGTTCTTGCTCGTCCGCGCCGTTCTCATCGTTGCCGTCGGATCGCTGGCGATCGTGACGTTTCCCGCGGCGCTGCCGCTCGCGGCCATCGTGATCATCGTCGCGGCGCTCGCTTCGAATCTGGGGCTCGCCTGGCTGGACAGCGATCGCTTCTTTCGCTGGTGGCTGCAAGCACCGCTGCTCGCGGTCGATACCCT
>Ga0335069_10004690_pt1 | contig 20161 bp, 15 predicted proteins | sample Lox_Sample_11_FD_206714 | JGI IMG/M metagenome (GOLD analysis project Ga0335069, IMG submission 206714) | Soil microbial communities from Loxahatchee National Wildlife Refuge, Florida, United States - Lox_Sample_1.1 | ecosystem: Environmental > Terrestrial > Soil > Wetlands | place: USA... | reverse complement strand
TCCAGATTGGAGGGGATGAAAACATACCTTTTGAGCCCCCCCCGCGCGCCGTAAGCGGCCACCGCGTTGGCCAAATTACCCGTCGAGGCACAGGCCAGGGTATCAAAACCCAGTTCTTTGGCCCGGGTGGAGGCCACCGCGACCACGCGGTCCTTAAAAGAATGGGTCGGATTGGCGCAGTCATTCTTGATATAGAGGTGGGACAGGCCCAATTCAGCGCCCAAACGGTCGGCCTTGATCAGGGGCGTATAGCCCTCTTGGAGCGTGTTATATTCGAACCCTTCGACCGGCAGGAGTTCCCGGTACCGCCAAATATTGAGCGGTCGGGAGGATATTTTCTCCCGGGTCATGTCCTTTTTAATCTGCTCATAATCATAAGCGGCTTCCAGCGGGCCGAAGCAGAACTCACAAACGTATTTCGCGGTCTTCTCGTACTCTTGGCCGCATTCCCGGCATTTAAGCGCTTTCACCCAACTCATGGTTTTCTCCTAAGGCTCTCCGGAGCGAACCTTTTTTATCAATAATAAAAAAGGCCTCCATCCCGAGATGGAAGCCTTTTGGTCTTGGATTTCCATCTCTCATCTTTCCCCGGAACATTGGTTAAGTCCGAAGCAGGATTTGGCACCTGACGACCCTTTCGGGTCCGGTTGCCGTGGCATCACAGGGCCTGTCCCTCCGCCACTCTGGATAAGAGCTTTAAATTGTTAAACGAATGTTACAAGGACGGCCCTTCAGTGTCAAGGTCGGCTTCCCCCGCCATCCATTTAATCCGTCGCCACCTCGATTTTCAGTATCTGGTATTGAAGTAATCCCGCGGGAACCTGGATATCCACCTTATCCCCGACTTTCTTGCCGATCATCCCCCGGGCGATGGGGGTTCGGAGCGAAATCTTGTTTTCGGCGAAGTTGGCCTCCTCTTCCCCGACGATGCGGTAAAGTTCTTCACCCTTGGTTTTGAGGTCCTTGACCGTCACCTTACATCCGATAGAAACGTGCTCACCGGTGATGTTCTCGTCTTCCAGGATGCGAACCCGGCCCAGCTTGTCCTCCAACTCCCGGATGCGGGCCTCCAAAAGACCCTGCTCCTGCTTGGCCGCGTCATATTCGGCGTTTTCCTTGAGATCCCCATGAGCCCGGGCCTCCTCCAGGGCCTTGGCCACCTGGGGCCGGCGTACGACCTTCAGGCGATTCAGTTCCTCCTGTAATTTATCCCGAGTGGCGCGGGACACTAAAAAATCAGCCATGGCGGTCTCCTAGTTGAATTGGTGTTACTTGGCGCTTTTTTGGCACTTCGGGCACAAACCGTACAACTGCATACGGTGGGAAGTGATCTTGAACCCGTGTTTCCGGCTCACCATTTCCTGCAGCTCCTCGATGCGGGGGTTCAGGAACTCAACATAAATCCCACAACGGGTGCAGATCATGTGGTCGTGGTGCTGGCGGTTGAACTCCGGTTCATATTGGATGCGCCCGTCGCCAAAGTCCAGCTCCCGGGCCAGTCCGCATTGCGTCAAGTGCTTGAGGGTCCGGTAAACCGTGGCGAACCCGACGTGGGCCTGCTTTTCCTTGGCCTTCTGGTAAAGCTCCTCCGCGGAAATATGGCCCCGGTGCTCCAGGAAGGCCGAGAGGATCAACTCCCTTTGGGCCGTTAACTTCAGGTCCTTTTCCTTCAAATATTGGCTGAAGACCTCGTATTCAAGGCCTTTTTCGTTAAGCGCCGTCTTCATCGGGTGCCTTTTCGTTCGGGGATTTTCGGGGTTAGGGTTAGTTGAGCATCACGGGCATCAGGACGTTCGATCGGACCACGTGCTGGAAGGCCCCCGCGATATTGTCGGTGACGTCGCTGAGGGTCTGCAGGTAGTCCTCCTCGACCTCACGGCTCTCCACGAGGAAAGAGGTCTTCAAGAGGACCGAGAGCTGGCCTTTGATGACCTTCGACACCCTCAGCATTTCGTTGCGAAAATAATCGGGGTGGTCTTTGCGCACCCGTTTTACCGTCTTCGGCCTGGCGTATTTCTTTTGGTTCATGGATATCGAGGCGATCATCTGGGTCAGGTGGTTTTCCAGCATGGCCCGGTCCACGTGCTGGCGATGGACGAGCCTCTCAATCAAGACCTCCAGGTAAGACACGTGCGAGAAGAGTTCCCGGTATAGCTCCAAAAAGCTCTCACGAACATCGGAGTCCTGTGACATTGCCATGGTTTCCTCCGGTCCACCTTTTAAAGAATTATACTCTTTTTCGCCCCCCAAGCAAAGGGAGCCTGGGGAGGCGCTTATTCCTCCAAGAGTTTTTCAATGGCGCCCGTGAAATCCTCCTCCGGGTGGGCCCCGACGAGGGAGAGGGCGATCTTGCCCGTCTTGTCGATGAAGAAGGCGGTGGGAATCGGGTTGATGCCGTAATTCTGGAGGGTCGTGACGCTGGCCAAGCCCACCGGATAGTTGATTTGGTACTGGGAAAGGAATTGCCGGAAATAATCGATTGACTTGCCGTCGTTCAATTCCACGGAGAGGCCCATCATTTCAAGGCCCTTGGAGTGGTAGGCTTGGTAGATCTTCACGAGGGAGGGCAATTCCATCCGGCAGGGACCGCACCAAGTCGCCCAGAAATCGATCAGGACAACCTTGCCCCTTAATTGGGAGAGGGTCAAAGCCGAGCCCGAGGCGTTGATGAAATCGGCTCCAATTTCCGGCGCCGCCGTCCGGCTGTTTTTGGAAATCAGGTCGATGCCGTTCCCCTTGGACCCGCATCCAAAGGAAATCAAGAATAACGCCAATAGCGCGAAAAAGATTTTTTTCATGTCCTCACCTTAACTTGAATCGGATAAAACGGGGCGGATGCCGGAGCGGTCAGAAAAACCCGACGTATTGAACGCGGACAATCCTTGAAAAAGCGGCCCCATTGTTGATATCCCGAAAATCCAGGCCCACGCGGAGGGGATTATCCACGTTAAACACGACATTCGCGTTGAACTGCCAAAAACTGGAAAGAACCTTGTCCAATTCCAGGTTAAAAGCCAAGGGGGGGGCAACCGCGAAGGAAGCGCCGCCAAAAAAACCGAGGTCCCGGCTGGAATCAAATCGGTCGAAGCTGACGGCGTTCAACCCTCCATGTAGCTGGAGGAACCCCAATTGGGAGAACTCATGGCTTACTACGGCGTAAAAACCCTTTTGAAGTCCCGGGTAAAAACGCCCTCCCGCCTCGGATCCGTATCCCCGGTCATCCCAGGCCACCGCCAAGGCCACCGGGGCCACTTTTTGGTCGAGGATTTTGAATTTCAAGGCCAGTCGGGGAGTCTGGACCTGAATGGTCCCCTGGCCGATGACATTGGTGGCGTTGCCGGAGAAACCAAACATGAAAAAATCCTGGAATCCCACATTGGCCCTTAAAAACAGCCCCCCATTCTCATAAAGCCGGGTGACACAGTCGTAGCCCCCATGCATCAGGGTGTAGGCCGTCGGGGCTTCCACCATCTCGTAATTGGTGGGGGCCGAAGCCACATCGCCCTTGGCGGATGCCGGCGAACCGGCCAGGGTTAAGGCAAGGATGGGGAACGCGATCAGGTACTTATGAATGGAAGTCCTCCTTCGCGGAATACTATCAGGGTTGGTTCCCTTGAAGTCAACCAATCGAAAATCAGTACTTCTCAATGAATATCGTCTCCACTTTCGAAATATTCCTTCCCAAAAAACGCTGGGCCTGCTCCTTGAACTTTCGGCTCAAATCGCTGACATAAAACTTCCCGCCCCCTTGGCCCGCCAGCTCGATCCCGTGCATGGCCAGGTTCCGGTGGAGGCTCCGGGCGGTTTCATCCGCCGAATCCACGATTTTGACCTTCGGTCCCGCGATCTTGGAAATTGTCCTTTTCAAGAGGGGATAATGGGTACAACCCAAGACTAGGGTATCTATCTTCTCCCGCAAGAGGGGTCGGAGGTATTCAGCGGCGACGGCCTCGGCGATGGGGCCGTTTGCCTTTCCTTCCTCGACCAAGGGCACGAAAAGGGGGCAGGCTTTGGAAAACACTTTGGCCCTGGGTAAAAGCGCGTGAATAGCCCGGACATAAGCCCCCGAGGCGATGGTGCCCTCGGTCCCGATGACGCCGATCCTTCCGTTTCGTGTGACTTCCACGGCCGCGTAGGCCCCCGGCTCGATCACCCCCAGAATGGGCAGGTTGAATTCCTTCCGAACCGCTTCCAGGGCCCAGGCGGAGGAGGTGTTGCAGGCCACCACCACGCATTTGACCTTCTGAACCCTCTGGAAATACCGGATGATCTGGCGCGCGTATCGAACGATGGTTTCGGGACTCTTGTTGCCGTAGGGAATTCGGGCCGTGTCGCCGAAGTAAACCAGCTTTTCCTTCGGCAATTCCTTTCGGATGGCCTTGACGACCGTTAAGCCGCCCAAACCGGAATCGAAGATGCCGATGGGGCGGTGTTTCAACGCTTGCGCCCTTTTTTCGAGCTGTCTTTCAAGAGCTTGTAGTCGATGGAATCCACTAGGGCTTCCCAGGAAGCCTCGATAATATTCTCCGAAACACCCACCGTTCCCCAGGAATCCTTGTTATCCCTGCTCTCAATGAGGACGCGCACCTTGGCCGCCGTGCCCTCCTTGGCGTCCAGCACGCGGACCTTAAAGTCGGTCAAGTGGACATCCCGTAAGGTGGGATAGAACTTGGTCAGGGCTTTGCGAAGAGCCTGGTCTAAGGCGTTGATAGGCCCATCCCCCTCCCCCACGGTGTTCTCCAACACGCCATTGACCCGGAGTTTGATGGTGGCCTCGCTGATGAGCTTCTCGTCGCCCCGGTTCTCCACGATCACGCGGAAACCCACCAAATCGAAGAAATTCCGGTGTTTGCCCAGGGCTTTCTTGAGGATCAACTCGAACGATGCCTCGGCGCCCTCGAATTGATAGCCTTCGCTTTCCATTTTCTTGACTTCGTCGATGATGGCCCGCGTTTCAGGGGTGTCCTTGCCCAGTTTGATGCTGCGGGCCCCCGCCTGGTGCAGCACGGCCGCGCGGCCCGCCTGGTCGGACAGGACCAGCTTGCGCTGGTTTCCCACCTGCTCGGGGTTCACGTGCTCATAGGCCTTGCTGGATTTGCGCATGGCGTCGATATGCATGCCACCCTTGTGGGTAAAGGCGTTCTTGCCGACGTAAGGGGCGTTGGCCCGAGGGCTCAGGTTGAGGATCTCATCCACCCGATGGGAGATCTCGGTCAGTCTTTCGAGGCGGACCGGCTTCAAGAAGTTGTAGCCCGTTTTAAGCGACAAGTTGGCGACGAGGGAGGTCAGGTTCGTGTTGCCCACCCGCTCGCCGTAGCCGTTCACGCAGCCCTGCACTTGGGTGGCCCCGGCCGCAAGGGCCGCCATGCTGTTGGCGACGGCCAGATCGGAATCGTTGTGACAGTGGATGCCCAGTTGGGCCTGGGGAAAGCGCTGGCGGACCCGTGTCACGACCGCGTCAATGTCTTCCGGCAAGGAACCGCCGTTGGTGTCGCACAGCACGAGGCAGTCCGCCCCACCCTGAAGGGCCGACTCCAGGCATTTGAGGCTAAATTCGGGATTGTGTTTGTAACCGTCGAAGAAATGCTCCGCGTCGAAAAACACCTCGTCCGTCTTGGATTTCAGGAACTTCACGGAATCAAAGATGATCTCGAGGTTCTGTTCCAGGAGGATATTTAGGGCCTTGGTGACATGGAAATCCCAGGTCTTCCCCACCACCGTGATGGTGGAAACGCCGGATTTGACCAAATTCAGGAGGTTCGTGTCCTCGTGGGCTTTGTGGCGGGCCCGCCGGGTCATTCCAAAGGCGGACAGCCGAGCCTTGAGCTTGAGCTTTTTCGCGCGTTGGAAAAACTCGGTGTCCTTGGGGTTAGCCCCCGGCCAGCCACCCTCCAAATAGTGGAGGCCTAACTCGTCCAGCGCCTGGGCGAGGGCAAGCTTATCCTCGACCGACAGGTTGATTCCCTGGGTCTGGGGCCCCTCCCTCAATAACGCGTCATAAAGAACGATCTTTTTTTCCACGATTCCGCCTATTTCTTGCCCAAGTTGAATTTCTTATGAATGGCCGCCACCGCCTTGGCCACGTCTTTCTGGTCGATGATGACCGAAATCTTGATCTCGGAGGTGGAGATCATCTCGATATTGACTCCCGCTTCCGCCAAGGCCTGGAACATCTTGGCCGCGACGCCCGAATGGGAGCGCATGCCCACCCCCACCACGGAAACCTTGGCGATGTCCTCGTCGGAAATGACGCCCGCCGGTTTCAGGACCTTGGCGGCTTCTTGCACCACCTTCATGGCCTTCTTGAACTCCGACTTGTCCACCGTGAAAGAGACGTCCGAATGGCCCTTTTCACCGATATTCTGGATGATCATGTCCACATTCACCCCGGCCTTCCCCAGTTTCGAGAACAGGGTAGAGGCGACTCCCGGACGGTCGGGGACGCCCCGGACGGTGATCTTGGCCTCGTTTTTATTATAGGTCACCCCGCTGATGACCACTTTTTCCATGGCTTTGGTTTCCTGCATGACGATCGTCCCTTCCTTTTCATTGAATGTCGGCCTCACGTGGATCTTGATGCCGAAGTTTTTCGCGAACTCCACCGATCGCGCGTTCAACACCTGCGCGCCCGCGCTGGCCATTTCCAGCATTTCATCGTAGCTGACGACCGATAATTTCTTGGCGTCCTTGACCATGCCCGGATTCGCTGTGAAAACTCCGTCGACGTCCTTGTAAAACTCGCAAACGTCGGCTTTCAAGGCCGCCGCGATAGCCACCGCCGTCAGGTCGCTCCCCCCCCGGCCCAGGGTCGTGATCTCGTTGTCCCGGGTCATGCCCTGGAAGCCCGCCACGACGACCACCTTGCCCTGGCCCAGGGCTTTTCGGATGGTGGAATCCCCCACCTTCACGATGCGGGCCTTGGTATGGACATTATCGGTGACAATCCCCACTTGGGGGCCGGTAAAGGAGATGGAGTCACAGCCGGCGGCCTGTATGGCCAGGGCCAGGAGGGCAATGGATTGTTGTTCCCCCGTGGCCAAAAGAACGTCCATCTCCCGCTCACTGGGGCTGTCGGTGATTTTCTGGGCCATGGCGATCAAATCGTCCGTCGTGTCGCCGGGGGCGGACACGACCACGACCACCTGGTGCCCTTTTTTACGGGTCTTGGCGATGCGGCGCGCCACTTCCAGCATCTTGGAAGCGTCGGCCACCGAGGAACCGCCGAATTTTTGGACAATGACAGCCATCTGAACCTCGTGAGTTAAAGTTTCAACGCCCTGATGATCGCGTCCATCTCCGCCTTCACCACCGTGGGCTGTACACTGCGGGATATGGCAGTGTCGGGGTCCTTCAAGCCATGTCCGGTCAGAGTGCAGACAATCCGCCTTTGCCCGTCGATGAAATACTTTTCCTTGTTTTTCTTGATGACCCCCGCCAGAGAGGCCGCGGAGGCCGGCTCACAGAAAATCCCTTCCGTGGCGGCCAGCATCTCGTAAGCCTGTAGGATCTCCTCATCCGTCACCGCCTCGATCAATCCCCGGGACTCATCCCGCGCCGCCTCGGCGGGCTTCCAAGAGAAGGGATTGCCGATCTTAATGGCGGTCGCGATGGTCTTGGGGTTCTCGATCACGCGCTTCTCCACGATAGGAGCCGCGCCCGCCGCCTGGAAACCACACATACGGGGCAACTGGCTGGCGATTCCCTTCTTCTGGTATTCCTTGTAGCCCTTCCAGTAAGCCGTGATATTGCCGGCGTTCCCCACTGGGATGGCGTGGTATTCCGGCGCGTCACCGATGGTATCCACGATCTCGAAAGCGGCCGTCTTCTGGCCTTCCAAGCGGTAGGGGTTGTTCGAGTTCACCATCGTTACCGGATATTTCTCAGCCAGTTCCCGGGTCAATTTCAAGGCCGCGTCGAAGCTTCCCTCCACCGCGATCACCTTGGCGCCATAGATCATGGACTGGGCTAATTTCCCCAGGGCGATGGAACCGTGGGGCAGGAGCACCGCGCAGGAAAGCCCGGCGTGGGCGGAATAGGCCGCCGCCGAGGCGGAGGTGTTGCCTGTGGAGGCGCAGACGACGACCTTGGCGCCCTCCTCCACCGCCTTGGACATGGCCATGGTCATGCCCCGGTCCTTGAAGGAACCAGTGGGATTCAACCCCTCAAATTTGAAATAAAGTTTGATGCCGTTTCCCAATTTTTCGGAAATACGGGGGCCGTAGAGAAGCGGCGTGTCGCCTTCCTTCAAGGTGATGACGGGGGTTTTGTCGGTCACCGGCAGGTATTGCCGGTATTCCTCGATGACTCCTTTCCAATAAGCCATGTTACTCTCCCCGATCCATGCGGATAAGCAGGGTCTCTTCCTGCACGAAAGGAAGGCCGTTGATCTTCTTCAAGGCTTCCTGGACGTTCTTTTCCAACGCCTCATAAGTCACGATGACCACCGGCACCTTGTCGCCCTTTTTTTGTTCTTTTTGGATGACCGAGGCGATGGAAATCTGGTTCTCGCCCAAGATGCGGGAAATGGCCGACAACACGCCCACTTGGTCCAGGACCGTGAATTTCAGGTAATAGCGGGATTTGATGTCCCCGATCTTCTTGATGCGCTTGATTTGGGGGTTGTCCGAAAGGAACCAGCAGTTCGAGATTTCTCCCGCCACGTTGTCGCTGATGCTGCGGCCGACGTAAATCAGGTCGCTCATGACCGCCGAGGCCGTGGGCTTGTTGCCCGCCCCCAGGCCGTAATACATGGTGGTCCCCACGAAATCCCCGGTCACCAGCACGCCGTTGTATTCCCCGTCCACCTTTGCCAACAGGTGCTCCTGCGGGATGAGGGTGGGATGCACCCGAACCTCCACTTCATCCCCCTCCACCTCGGCGATGGCGAAGAGCTTGACCACGCGGCCGAACTCCTCCTTGGCGAACTCGATGTCCTGGAGGGTGATCCGGTCGATGCCTTCCACGTAGATGTCCTCCACCTTGACCCGCTTGGAGAAGGCCAGGGAGGCCAGGATGGCCAGCTTGTGGGCCGCGTCCATCCCGTTGATGTCCAGGGTGGGGTCGGCCTCCGCCAGGCCCTTCTTCTGGGCCATTTGCAGGGCTTCCTTGAAGCTCTTCTTTTCCTCAGTCATCTTCTGGAGGATGAAATTGGTGGTGCCGTTGACGATTCCGTAGATGGACATGATGTTGTTGGCCGCCAGCCCGTCGTTGATGGCTTGGATGACCGGGATGCCGCCGCAGACCGCCGCCTCGAAATAAATGTCCACCTTGTTCTGCCGGGCCGTGGCGATGATCTCGTCCCAATGGACGGAAAGCACCGCCTTGTTGGCGGTAACGATGTGCTTGCCTTTCTTCATGGCGTCCAGCAGGTAGGTGCGGGCGGGCTCATAGCCCCCCATCAATTCCAGCACCACGTCGATATCCTCGTCGTTGAGGATGTCCTCGTACTTGTCGGTGATCATGCCCTCGGGAACGGCGACTTCCCGCTGTTTGGCCAGGTCCCGCACCACGATCTTTTTGATGCGCAATTGGGCCCCGACCTTGGCTTCGATAAGAGAGCGGTTTTTTTCCAACAGGCGATAGACGCCTTGGCCGACGTTGCCAAAGCCGACCATGCCGATTTGGATGACTGATTTCGCCGTCATTGCCCTCTCCCGAAGGTCTTTAAATAGCAAAACGCCCCGCGCTTGCGATGAAGCCGGGGCGTTTTGGTAAAGGAGCTATAGATTATCGGAAAAGGGGGGTTCTCTCAAGGAAAAACCCCGGTTTTCAGGGCCTTTCGCCTCACGACACCCAGTAGTTCAGGGCGTGTCTCACGGCGAAATAAGCCTGCAGCGGGAGCCAAGCGAGAGCCAGCCACAAGGCTTTCTCCTCAAGCCATATCGCCAGAAGAATGAAAAAGGGAAAGATGACCGAAAGGTACCGGGAATAGGAAACCAATTCCGTCGAGAAAGCCGAGACGATTCCAAGACCCAGCAACAGGAAAAAATAGGGCCGCGGCAGTCTTTTCCACGCGAGGAAAGTCGAACCGAGCCAACCGAGAAATGAAATCCGGTTAAGCAGGCTTGTTTTCAGGTCATCAAACGAGTATTGAACCGTGAAAAAATTGCGGCTCCACCACTCGAGAGGGTTCATGGAAAGCACCGCGAGATTCCCAGTCACCAGGTATTGGTGGGCATGAAATCCGGCGAGGGCGTCGCCCGTGGATTGTTCCATCACTAAAAAATAAACCCCTAGTCCGGTGATTTGGGCCGCGAGATAGGCCAGGTCCCGCTTTCGAATTTCCGCCCTGAAAACCCAATCGGCGATCAAAAGGATAAACAAAATAATGCCGGGGGGCCGGCTGAGCGGCAGCAAAAAAGCGCAGCCCAAGGCTCCGTAAAGTTTCTCGTTTTTCCGAAAGTAAAAAAAAGCGACAAGCAAAAGTAAGAAAAGGGACTCGGTGTAAACCAGGCCGTTAAAGAACCCCATGGGGAACGTCAGCATCAACAGGCAAGTTGCCCAGGCCGTTGATTCGGAGAACTCCTCTCGGGTCAGCCGATAGAGGAACCCTATTCCCAATAGGGCCAAGAGAAAGGAAAGCGGCAGTCCCGCCAAAAGGCCGCTCCCTGCCGTCAGGGGCTTCAGGAAGCCAATGAGCCAGGGCAGGAGGGGAAAATAAGCGTTGCTCACTTGATCCGGCTTATAGCCCTGATCCGCCAGGTATAGGTAGTGCTGGGCGTCCCAGGTCTTGAAGAGGGTCCAAATCCCGATCGGCTCCCCAACGGGATAATGGAAATTGGAAAGATAATTTTGGTCTTGGAAAGTGAAAAGCCTGGCGCCCAGTAGGATCAGGAGAAGGGCGGAAAGCTTGAGGACGCCGGCGAGGATAAGGACTTTTTTCAACCGATCCGGGGCCGCCGCGATCAAACGACTTCCTTGATCCTTCGCAAGGCCTCTTGGATGGTCTTCTCGCCCACCGCGTAGGAAAAGCGCATGTAACCTTCCGCGCCGAAAGCGATTCCCGGTGTCACCGCCACTTTCGCCTTTTCCAAAAGGTACTCCGAGAGTTCCATCGAGGTGGAACGGCCCGGCTTGAGCAGGCCCTTCACGTTGGGAAAAACATAAAAAGCCCCCGCGGGCTTGAGGCACCTGACCCCGGGGATGGAGTTCAATCCGTCCACGATGATGTCCCGGCGTTTGCGGAACACTTCCACCATCTTTTGGACCTCTGAATCCGGCATGGCCAGCCCCGCCACGGAGGCCTTTTGGGAGATGGCGGTGGGGTTGGAGGTGGAATGGCTTTGGAAGTCGGCGATGACCTTCATGACCTTCGAGGGTCCGGCCGCGTAGCCGATGCGCCAGCCCGTCATGGCGTAGGCCTTGGACATCCCATTGATCAAGATGGTCTGCGCCGCCACTTCCTTTGAAAGGGAGGGGAAGCAAACATGTTCCTCACCGTAAACCATCTTGGCGTAGATCTCGTCGGAGACGACCCAAAAATGGTGCTTCAGGGCCAATTCGGCGATGCCTTCCATGGCTTTCCGGTTGACCACCGCCCCCGTGGGGTTGCTGGGGGAATTAAGGATGAGCACCTTGGTTTTGGGGGTGATCTTAGCCTTGACCGCCGCGGGGGTCAGTTTGAACTCATCGGCTTCGGAGCACTCCACGTAAACCGGCGCGCCGCCCGCGAATTTCACCTGCTCCGGGTAGCTAACCCAATAGGGCGAGGGGATCAAAACCTCGTCACCCGGGTTGACCAGGGCGAGGAAGGTGTTATAGAGGGAATGCTTCCCTCCACCCGAAACCACGATATCACCCGGCTCGTAATGGACCTTGTATTCCCGGTCCAGGTATTGGCCGATGGCCTTGCGCAGTTCGAGCGTCCCGGCCGCCGGCGTGTATTTGTGGTGGCCCTCGTCGATGGCTTTCTTGGCGGCCTCGCAAATGACGGCGGGCGTGTTGAAATCGGGCTCCCCTACCCCGAAGTTGAGGATGTCCTGCCCCTCATCCTTCAGTTTCTTGGCCTTCGCGTCGATGGCCAGTGTCATCGAGGGGCTGATTTGTTTCATCCGCTCAGCAATATCCATGTCCATCCGCCTTTAAATTAAGAAAATAACTTCCTGATGTTCCGCAGCGCCTGACGAATCCGGTCCTTATTCTCCACCATGGCCATGCGAACGTAACCCTCGCCCTCGGCTCCAAAGCCGGAACCCGGCGAGATTGAGACGGCCGCGTCCTTGAGGAGCATCATGGCGAAGTCCATCGAGCTCATCTTGGCGAAGCGCTGGGGAATCTTGGCCCAAAGGTACATGGCGGCCTTGGGTTTTTCAACGGGCCAACCCATGCGGTTCAGTCCGTCGGCCATGATGTCGCGGCGTTCCTGGTAGATGGCCGCCAGCTTACGGAGGTTCTCCTCCGGGCTGTCGAGGGCGGTGATCGCCGCCACTTGGATCGGCGTGAAGATGCCGTAGTCCATATAGCTCTTGATCTTGGCCAGGGAAGCGACGACCTTGGGGTTCCCCGCCACGAAACCCACCCGCCATCCCGCCATATTGTAGGACTTGGAGAGGGTAAAAGCCTCCACGCCGATGTCCTTGGCGCCGGGGGTGGCCAAAAAGCTGGGCGATTTGTAGCCGTCGAAGACGATATCGGCGTAGGCCAGGTCATGCACCACCAAGACCTGCCGTTTCTTGGCCCACTGGACGATTTCCTTGAAAAACTCCTGGTCGACGCAGGTCGTGGTGGGGTTGTGGGGGAAATTGATGATGAGAATTTTGGGCCGGGGTTTGGACTTGGCGTAAACCTTTTCGACATTCTTGAGGAAGGCCTCGGGACCGTTCAAGATCGAAACGGGCACCAAGGTGCCCCCCGCGATGATGACGCTGTAATGGTGGATGGGATAGGTGGGCGTGGGCGTGATGACCTTGTCACCCCGGTTGATGACGGCCAACCCCAAGTGGGCCAACCCTTCCTTGGATCCGATCACCGACACCGCTTCGGTATAGGGGTTGATGGAGACACCGTATTTGCGGTCGTACCAGCGGGAGACCGCCTTGAGGAAGGCCGGGATGCCCTTGGAAGTGGAATACCGGTGGGACTTCTTGTCCCGGACCACTTCGATCAGCTTGTCCACGATGGGTTGGGGCGTGGGGTTGTCCGGGTTCCCCATCGACATGTCGATGACGTCCTCCCCCTTGTGGCGCGCGGCCAGTTTTTCCGCGTTCAACCGGGCGAATAGATAGGGAGGGAATTTCTTGATGAGGTTGGCTTCAGTTTGCAGGGGCATCTTAACTCCAGTTCACGGTGGACCGGCGGGTAAGCTACACCCTCACCTTCGGGATGCTCGCGAAGCGATGGTAGGAAGCGGCTCTCTTCTTGAGTTGGGTCCGGCTCATGGCCCGCAAAGAGGAGGTCCCCAGGCCTTGCACGGTGAAGGAAGCCACCAAATTCCCGGCGATAACCGCCTGTTTGAGAATCTCCGGCGTGACCTTGCCCGCGCGGGCGAGATAGCCAATGAAGGCCCCGGCGAAACTATCCCCCGCTCCCGTCGGGTCGGCCACCTGATCGAGGGGCACGGCGGGCGAAAGGAAAGCCCAGTCCCGTCCGAACATCATGGCCCCATGCTCCCCCTTCTTCACGATGACGATGCGGGGGCCCAGGCGGATGAGGGCCCGAGCGCCCTTGGAGAGATGCATTTCCCCGGTCAAGAGGCGGATCTCCTGGTCGTTCACGACGACCAGGTCCACCTTTTTCAGGACCTTCATCAAGGTCGGTTTGGTGATGTTGATCCAAAGGTCGCGGGTATCCAAAACCGTGAACTTCGGGGATTTCATCTGGTCGAGCACCGAACCCTGGAGGCTGGGATGGATGGCCGCCAGGAACACGAAGGGGATTTCCCGGTTTCGGCCGGTGATGCTGGGGGCGAATTTCTCGAAAACCCCGAGGTTGATCTTCTCGGTGTGGGCCACCGCCATGTCGTTCTCGTAGCGGCCTTTCCAGAAGAAGGTTTTTCCCTTCTCACGGGTCACCATTTCCGTGTTGATCCCCCGGTTGCGCAGCATCCGGAGGTCGTCCTCCCGGAAGTCGTCCCCCACCACCCCCACCAGGCGGACGGGGGCGAAATGGGAGGCGGCCAAACCGGAATAAACCGCCGCCCCCCCGAGTGTGCGGGGAGTGGAACCGTAGGGTGTTTTCAATCCGTCATAGGCGACGGAACCGACGATCAAGACTTCGGACATGCTTAACTCCCGGATAAGAATAGGATTTAGGGCTTGCTCGGCTCGAAAAGAACGTATCCCCGCCAAACGCAGAAGATGATGAAAACCAGGACCGCCAGCAAGGCGTCCCCCGTCAACCGCAGGATGAGCGGATTATCCTCGTGTTTGTTGCATTTCACCTTTAATCCATGGGCGGTTTCCCCTACGAAGTAATAGTGTTTTTCATGGTCATAGGTCAACGGCTTCAAGAATCCCGCCTGGACCAGGGCGTTTTCATCGATGTCTTCGGTGACGGGCTTGGAGGGATTAGCCATGTTCCATTGGTTCACCGCCTTTTGGAGGATTTCCACGCGGTGGTAACAGGCCATTTCATCGGCCGGGATCAGGAGTTGGCGGAGGCCGTAAACCGCCACGACCGTAAAGATCCAGCATCCGGCGAAGATCGTCCAGCCGGTTTTCCAGGTTAAAAGGGTCGTTTTTTTGGGTTCCAAGGGAAAGCCCCCTAAATTTCGCATGAGTATAGCAAAAGCGGGGGGACTTAATTGAAAAATCACGGCAAGGGGGGGAGAGAAAAATTTTCGAACGGAAGATTACGCGGAATTGAGGTGGAGTTTTTAGCGTAGGATCAATAACTTGCCGATCCATCTCCCGCCATCCCAACTGGCTTCGACGTAATACAGGCCGTTGGCAAGGGTCGTCCCCCATCCCTCGGAAAGGGAAAGGACCACATCCTCCCCTGGTTGAACATGCCGAAAGACGGTTGTTCCCACTTTGCGGGAAGCGACGGTGAACACCTGGACCTGAACGTCCGCCGGCTTGGAAAGCTTCAGTCCATGCAGCCGGACCGGCTTGGTGCCGTCGGCGGGATTGGGATAGAAAACCGTCCCGGTGTCCATCCCATTCTCGGTGGAGGGCGTCGAATCGGGGGTCGGCGTATCCGACTGCCCCCTAAGCGACGCCGGCGCGAAACCCGAGCAGCTTCCGGCGGTCACCGCCGGATTGGCGAAGGAAACCTGGTCGAAATTGGGGCCTCCCGAGTTGTTGGAGGAGGTGGGTACCAAGCGGATCAAATTACCGCCTGAGACGAGCGGCACCGCCGCGTTCAGGTTGGCCCATGTATCCCAATTGGTGGTGACGGTGAAGTTGACCGTCACCGCGCTGGAAGCCGAGGGGCTGGAACGGCTGAACAGCATGGCCCGGGTCGATCCGCTCCCATTGGCGTAACGGAAAGTGAGTGTCACGGTTTGGGCGCCAACGGAGTTCAGGGCGAAGGTGATTCCCGCCGTGTTGTTGTTGGTTAAATCCACGAATCCCGTGCCGTTGTAGCCGGAGTGGTTGTTGGTCACCGCCCCGCTGAAACCACAGGCGTTCTCCGCCTGGATCACCACCGTCAAGGGGGTGGGTGTTTTCGTGGGGGTATTGGTCCGAGTCGGGGTGCCGGTCCGGGTGGCCGTCGGCGTGGCCGTCCTGGTGCGTGTGTTCGTCGGCGTACTGGTCCGGGTCGGGGTACGGGTATTGGTGGGGGTGGAGGTCCGCGTGTTGGTCCTAGTCAGGGTCGGGGTGGGCGTCCTCGAAGGCGTGGGACTGTTGGTGGCCGTATTCGTCGCGGTGTTGATCCGGGTATGGGTAGGGGTGTTCGTCGCCGTTTTGGTCGCCGTCGACTTAGCCGTGTTGGTCGGCGTCAACGTCGGGGTATTCGTTCCTGTGTTCGTGGCGGTCTTCGTGGCCGTGTTGGTCGGCGTATTGGTGGCGGTGTTCGTTCGGGTAGCCGTGGCCGTTCCCTGGCTGGGATCAGGCGTGGGGGTGAAGGTGGGGTGGAGGCCGCAAGGAAGCACCTTATTGACGACTCCACTGATATTGATGGAGTAGGCCGCGGAAGCCTCGTCCACGGCGATACCAAAGGTGTTTCCGGAAAGAACAACCTGGTCCGGATTCAGCCAATTCCGGTCGTAAAAAACGTAGCCCCCGTCGCTCCAATCCGCCACGTAGAAGCTCCCGGCGTCCACCGCCAAGGCCGTAGCGGCATAGGTGACCGTTTTGACCACGGTTCCAGTTCCATACGCGAAAGGGTTCCCGGGGGTTGATTCGGTAAATTTAACGATTCGGCTATTTCCACCGTCAATGACATATAAATCGGACCCCACCTTCAAAATGGCATTCGGGTTACTCAACCCCGAGGGCCCCGAGGACACCGTTGGGGTAAAGGTATGGGGTGTTCCATTGGGTTCCAGAATATAAACATTGGGGCCGTTATAAAAACCATAGATATTCCCGGCCGAATCCGCCCCGATGCCAAAGGAAGGTCCAAACGCCGATGTAACCGTGGTGGCTTGGTTGGAGGAGAGATCAACCTTGTCGATGGTTCCACCCTGGGTCTCAACGTACATGTAGGGATCAGGTCCTGCCGCCACCGCGTAGGCGCCCGGCAAACCCGTGATGGTTTTAACCGGGCTGCCATCGCTGGTCTGGTACACCCTCAAGGCTCCCGAGGAAGTGTCCGCGACGCAAAGCCAATGCCGGGTGGTATTGACCGCCAATCCCGGGCTGCCGCCGTTCCCGCCGCCGGGAACCGTGGGGGGGGACCAGGGCGCGCCCGCCAGCAAGGAACAGATGGGTGTCGGGGTCGAGGTGACCGTGGGAGTGGCGGAAGGCGTGAGTGTCCCCATCGGGGTGGACGTTGGCATGGGGAAAGGCTGGAGGTAGATGAGAACCCGGGAACGGTCCATATCGGTCGTGTAAAGGTTGTTCTCGTTATCGAAGAAAGCGGAATAGACGGCCGAGCCAACATCCTTGAGGGTGCCCCACGCCGGGGAGGCGTTTTGCGGGTCGAAAACGTTGCGGGGGTTTGGCACCACCACCGGTTGCAGGGAACCGACGAAATCCCCGACCACCATGACGCTGTCATCCACGGTAAAAGCCGGCTGGAAAGTGAAGTTGAAGCAGGGGTAATTGCCGGCCGGACAGTAGGTCGTAATGTTGGTGAAGCTCCCATCCCGGTCGAAAACGTGGATGTTGGAGGCGGGCACCGCGCCGCCGAACGCGCAACTCACCCCGTTGTTTTGGATTCCGGCGGCGTCGTACTTCAAAAGGCGGGCGTTCCCCGCCGCCTCCAAGGACGAATCGGAGATATAAAGATCCCCCGCGTGGTCCAATGTCAGGGCGCCGGGCACGTTCAACGTATAGGCGCTGGGCGCGCCTTCCACGCAAGGCTGGCCGGGTTGGCTCGTATCGAGCGTCCCATGGTTCCCGCAGTCGTTGTTATTGGCGTCGTTCTGCCCCAGGATCATGTCCACCGTCCGGGACGGGCTTAAGGGGTTGCGGATCCTCAATGCCCGGCCATGGAACTGGTCGGCCACCCAAAGGTAGGAGACGGCGGCGTCCCAGGAGGGGATGAAGTCGAAAGCGGTGAAATTGACCTGGGCGCCTCCCCCGTTTAAAACCGGGAGGGACGTCGGTAGCTGCAGGGCCGGTACGTCCCCGCCATGGAGCGGCAGGTTATAGACCGCGATGTTGCCGTTGACCGGAACCCACAAATGCTGTTGGGGAGCGCCGGTGGAGGTTCCATCCGCCGTGGCTTGGTCCACTTTGGGCCGGCCGAAGAAGGTTTGGTTATCGTCATACTGGTAGAGCGCCGGCGTCTCCTGGGGATTGACCACGAACCCATCCGCGGCCTGCCCATTGCGGAGGGCCTGTGGGCCCGAGGGCATGTTCCAATACATGAGCCGGGTTTCGTCCGCCACGATCAGCTGGTGGGCAGGCATGTTCTCCTCCACCACCACGCCCACCCCTTCCTGGAGGTTGGCCGGCCCAATCTTTTGGATCGAGTGGATCTGGTTCTGCTTGAAAACGTCCACGTCCGCGGAGTGGGCCTCGCCCGCCGGGAGGGTCCCCATGTCGGGGATGGGCGCGGGAAAGCGCCACACGTCGCTCAAGCCGTTCTTGTAGCCCAGGTAGACATTGCCGGTGGAATCCACCCCCACCCCCACCCCGCCGTCCGTGTAATACAGGGGGCCGATGTTATTGGGCGGGTAAAGGTAGCTGAAGGGATTGGACCCGTCCCCAGAGGTGGAATTGGGGAGGTTGGTGAGGGATGTCGGGATTTGGGCTTGCAGCAGCAACTTTTGGGGCGTGAAGCTGATGGAGCCTGTCGAGGGAATGGTCACCTTGTACATGATGATTTCCGAGTGGGGATCGGTCACCCAAAGGTCGTCCACCGCGTTGCCGGTCGTGCTGGCGGCATCCGGCAAAAGGTCAATGGAATGAAAAGCCGAACTAGGGATATTAGGGATAACCTGGTCGTAAGGTTGCCCGTTCTGGTATTGGGGCACATTGTTCGCGTCATGGGAAAGGGGCCGGTAAATCACGATCCTCCCGTCACCCACGAAGACATTGCCGGAGTCATCCACCCTCACGGCCAAAGGACTCACCAGTTGGTTGGGTCCGGTCCCGCTCCCGGCGGAAGTGAAGTCCGGTTGTCCCAATACCAGGTCGGCCGTGGAATCGGGGATTCCACCCAAACCGTTATGGTTGGGGAAACGCAGGACGCGGCTGTTCCCGTAATCGGCCACCCAAAGGTTGCCCCAGTCGTCGATGGCGGCCCCGGACACTCCCCCAAAACCGGGGTTCGGCCCGCTGAAATTCAGGTTGTTGTTGGCGGGCCCCGAAGCGCCGGCGTTGGGAAGGTAAGCGGTGAAGGAACCCTGCCCCCAAATGGCCACCGCGTTGATCGGTAAGGGGTGGCTGGGATCCAGGTCGCACTTGTTGAAGCGCAAGACCCGGTTGTTCAAGGGATCCGGAACATAGAGGTTTCCTTGGGAATCCACGGCCATGTTGGAATAGGAACCTCCCTCGGAGATGGACTGTTGCTTCTGCCCCATGCCGCAAAGGGTGTGGGCGTTGGGCGGGGTGAGGTCGAAGGGATAGTTGTTCTGGAAGTTCTGGTAATTGCTGTCCCCATTGCAGGCACAATGGCTGAAATCGGGCTGGCCTAAGACCAGGTCGGCGGCGTAGCCGGGCAGGTTGTCCGAGGTGAGGGCGGTTGTGGCGTTGGGATGGAATTTGCTGATGTCGCTGAATCCCAAAACGCGGTTGTTTCCCGCGTCCCAAATGTAGAGCCGGTTCGGGACGGAGAACCGGTCCACGACCAGATTTCCGCCGTTGTAAATGCCGCTCCGGGTGGCCTGGTTTTGTTTGGCCTCCGCGAAACCGGAATTGGCGATGGATACTCCGGACCCGTCGGGCGCCTGGTCGGTCTGCCCCAGAACCCGGTCGGCCCAAAGATCCCCCGCGACTCCCCGGGTGGCCAAGACGGAGGGCGGTTGATAAGCCACCGGGGCTTGGGGCGTGCAGTTGAGGTTGGGAGTGGAGGTTGGAAGCGGGGTGGGGGTATTGGTAGGGGTGCCGGTGGGGGTGCACCCAATATCCATATAGCCCTGGCTCTTCACCTCGATGGCGGACACCAACGCGTTGTCATCGATCCCCACGAACTGGATGCCCAGGGTCAGGTTGGAGGGCGAGACCGCAACGTCATAGGATTTGGTCAGCAGGGACCGGGTCCCATCCGGGGCCACGCAGAGGGAAACCAGGTTGAATTGATCCACTTGGTTTCCTTGCATCAGGATCTTGAAGGTCCGGCTTTCCCCGTAGCCGTGGAAACACTCAGTGAAATAAAGGGTCACGTGATAGGTCCCCGCTTGGGGCACGTCGAATTGGTAAAGCACCGAGCCGTTATAGAGGATCGTGTCGAACAGGGGGTAAAAGGCGGGATCGACTCCCTGCAAAGCGCATCCCCCATTAATGGGATTCCCTCCCCCCACGTTCCCGAAGGAGCCGGGGGCGTAAGCCCGGTCGGCCACGAAGGATTGGCAATTGGGGCCCGTGATGTCGGCCCCGCCGCAATTGATTCGGGCGGCGTAGGGCGCCGAACCGCCCGGGGTGGCGCTGTTCGTCGGTGTCAGTGTGGG
>Ga0335069_10004689_pt1 | contig 20167 bp, 18 predicted proteins | sample Lox_Sample_11_FD_206714 | JGI IMG/M metagenome (GOLD analysis project Ga0335069, IMG submission 206714) | Soil microbial communities from Loxahatchee National Wildlife Refuge, Florida, United States - Lox_Sample_1.1 | ecosystem: Environmental > Terrestrial > Soil > Wetlands | place: USA... | reverse complement strand
CAGAAAGACGTTCAACTGCGCGGGATAGTTTACGATCTGCATCCATCGTAAACTTGGATATGACCTCCCAACAGACTGCGCCCGAAGCCGTACGGTTGGAAGATCTCGACCAGCAGTCCTCCTCTCAATCTCTGAACGCCGCGCGCGAACTGCTGCTCGAATACGGCCGCTTCGTCATCGCCCAACCGGGCGCGGCGCGATTCTGCTTCGGATCGCTCGAACAGGAAGCGGCTCGCCTGCCCCACAGCTATCTCGAGCAAAGCGGAGGCTGCATCCTGGCCACGGTCGAGAACACGCCGACCGGCTTCCCAGCCGGCTTTATTGCCTGGCGCGAACTCCCTCCCTCAACCCATGTCCTTCCCGATGCCTGGGAGATGAAGCGCCTCTGGGTCCGTCCCGAAGCCCGCGGCCTTGGCCTCGGACGCCGCCTCACCGAAGCGGTCATCGCCCGCGCCATCTCGGTCCGGCGCAAAGCTATCTATCTCGATACCGCACCCGCATCCATGAGCGCCGCCCACCGCATGTATCGAGAAATGGGCTTCATCGAATGTGCGCCCTACAACAACACCCCCGTCGACGGTCTCGTCTGGATGGTCAAACTCCTCTGATTTCCGCCACAGCCAAAAAATCGCTTTTCCGGCGCATCCGTACCTTCTTCATTACCACTTAAGTTGCAGACGACAGCAATTCTTCTTGCATCCCTCTGGGGAGCATGTTAACTATTGAGCCAATACCTTCCTGGTAGCTGCCGTGAGACAGAATTCCTCCGTTGAAAGGCGGGCCCAATGATGAAAATCGGCACCACGATTCGTGCGCACAGGCTCCAAAAAGGTCTCTCGCAGGGCGACATCGAAAAGAAGACCGGCTTGCTCCGCTGCTATCTCTCGCGCGTCGAAAACGGCCACACCGTACCGTCGCTCGACACCCTCTCCAAGATCGCCGTCGCGCTCGACCTGCCCATCTCACAGTTTTTTGCCGACGAATCCTCGGGGCGTCAGCTGAACACCCAGCGCCTCACCGACGAAGAGCTTCGCTTCCTCACCCAGATTCGTCGCTATTCAACGAATCTCAATGACAGCGACCGCAAGCTGCTCCTCGCCATGGTGAAGAAGTTCGCCACCACCGCCGTTCGCTAGGCACCTGCTGCACCGCGTTGCTCTGCCCAGGTCTCGTCGAGGCCTGGCAGTTCAATGTTCGCTATTTGCGCGGAGCCAAGCCATACATCTCCGACCCAGCCATCAGAAACGCACCCACCCCAAACACATAGCTCGTCTGCTCCTTGTAGGTGTCCGGGCCGCCGCCGATCGGCTGTATGCTGCCCAACCGTCCGTCGTCGAAGACATTCTCCAACAATCCGTCCCAGCCCTTCCGCACCACCGGCAGATACTCCTTGCGGTTCAGAATGCCGTGGTTGATCCCCCACGCCATTGCATAAACGAAAAACGCCGACCCCGATACCTCCGGCAGCGGATACGACCCGAGCAATCCAGGCTCCCATAGCCCCTCCACACCCTGGATCGATTTCAGCTTCTCCGCCATCTGCCGAAACTGCTCCACATACTTCGGCCTGCTTGGATAATCCTCCGGCATCGCCTGCAGTACTTCCGCCAGCCCCGCCATCACCCACCCGTTGCCGCGCGACCAGAAGATCTTCTTCCCATTCGCTTCATGCTTGTCCATGTAGCTGGTATCGCGCGAGTAGAGATGCTCCACCGGGTCGTACAAAAGCTTCGACGTTACCCACCATGCGCGATCCATGTGATCGAGATACGCCTTGTTCCCGGTAATCTCGGCCAGCTCAGCCCACACCGGCGGAGCCATGAACAGCGCATCGCACCACCACCACCTCGGCGTCGTCGCGTCATGCCACGGCGGGCAGGTATCGGTGCACACATCCGGCAATGTCATCAAATGATCGAACTCGGTCCGCGTCGGCTCCAGCATCTTCGGGTCGCGATACAGCTTATACAGCGCGAGATACATGTACCCAACCGCATGATCGTCCGCATGCGTCATGCGCGGTCCGAGCTGCCACCCAAATCTCTTACCCGCCTCCAGCATCGCGTCGCGATAGTTCTCTTCGTGCAGCGCCGCAGCCGCCGCCACATACCCGCGATACAGGGCTGCAAAGGTCCAGTCCTGGTCGAAGTCGTTCCGTGACTTCTCCAGCTGCCAGTCCCCCACCTTGCGCATGGCCTTGGCGATCGCGTCTCGATCGAGGGCCATCGACAAATCCGTCGCCAAGGGCCCCGCCTTGTCCGGTGTATCTCCCGCCGGCGTCGGCGTCTGCCCGCGCGCGCCAAGACCGAGGCCGCCAAGGCCCGGACAAAGCACAGCGATCAGAAGAATTCGCGAAAGAAATGAATGACGGAGCATGCCAACCCTCGCCGCAGCAGCGGACGCATCAGGATACATGCCCAAGGGCGATCAATCCAGGAGTCTCACGTCCCGCTCGAGCCGTAGCAACCAGACGTGACTGCCCGGGTCTAAACGTGACTCCCAGGTCTACACGTCGTTGCCCAGATGCTAGACGTCGTTGCCCAAATGAAAAATCGGCTCGACGCCCTTCCCGCCGGCCAGCAGCGCCTGCTCTTCTGCAGCATCTAGCGGCTTGTAATTCTGCGCCACATCCATCGCCAGCCGGAAGTACTTCTCCTCCCCCGGCGGAATCGCTGCCGTCACCGGATGCCCCAGCGTCCAGCGCAATCCCAGCGATGCCTCGTTGGGAAACGCCGCCGGCTGATACCAGCACTTCGGCTCCGGATGATTCTCCTTCTCATCGGCAGGCCACACCGTCTTCGCCATGCTCTTCAGGCACAGCACTCCGACGTTCTTCTCCTGCGCCTTCTTCAGAATCTGCGGCCCGAATCCCGCCTGCGTGAACAGCACCCAGTTCACCGGGAACAGAATCGTGTCGAAGTTGTACCGCTCCAGCGCCGCCACCGCCGTCTCCGCTGAGTGCACGCTGAACCCGATGTAGCGAATCTTCCCTTCCTTCTTTGCCGCCTCCATCGTCTCGATCGCGCCGCCCGGTCCCAGCACCTTGTCGAGATCTGTCATCTTCGTCAGCGCGTGGAACTGATACAGGTCCACATGATCCGTCTTCAGCAGCCTCAACGACTGCTCCAGATCCGCCCGCGAATCGTCCTTCAGCCGCCCATCCGTCTTGCAAGCCAGAAAGCAATCCTTGCGATAGGGCAGCAACGCCGGTCCCAGCCGCTCCTGCGCGTTGCCGTAGCTCGGCGCCACATCGAAGTAGTTCACGCCGCGATCCACCGCCTCGGCCACAATGTTCGAAGCCTCGCTCGTCGTCTCGTTCATCACCACGATCCCGCCGAATCCAATCATCGAAAGCTTCTCGCCCGTCTTGCCCAGCGTGCGGCGTGCAATCGGACTCGACGGTGTCTTCGCCGCACTGCGTAATGAGCCAGTCGAAGCCACCGCAGCGGCACTGATCGCAGCTTGCTTCATAAATTCGCGACGCCTCATCGGATTCCTCCTGCTATCGGTTAAGAATTGTGATTGAAATCGGTAGTTGGAGTCAGCTTGAACGTTGCGCGGTCCTTGCGCACAAACATTCTGGCACAGATCGGAACAACCGAGCGGCGAATGCAGGGAGTATTGGCTTCTATGCGGCCAGCTTCGCAAGAAAGAACCCGAACAGCACAAGACCGGCCACAATCAGCGTCACCGCTGCGGTCAATCGTGCCTGAAACACAGGCTTGGGTGAACCGAGCCTCGGCACCATCGGCGCCGCAAACAACAACCCACAGCTGAATCCGCCCAGATGCGCCATGTTGTCGATGCTGATCCCGGCGCCCAACACACGCGTGCCCCCGCTGATCGAGAGACCCAGCACCAGATTGATCGCCGCAAAGTAAATCACCGACCGCCGCAGCTTCTTCAACTCAAACGGCGGCACCGGCAAGCGTGGCGACTTCAGCAGCACAATCAGCGCTCCGGCAATCCCAAACACCGCTCCCGAAGCACCCGCTCCCGATGGAAACACAAACACGCTGTGATACTGCGCCAGATCGTGCGAGTAGCTCCACCAGTTCCACAGCGTCGACAGCAGATTTCCCGCCGCGCCCGTCAGCAGATACACCGCTAGAACCCCGAACGATCCCATCAGCGGTTCGGCGAGCATCCCCAGGTTCCACAGGCACCACATATTGGTGGCCAGATGCACGATGCCCACATGCACAAACATCGCTGTCACAATCCGCCACCACTCACCCAGAATCAACACCGAACCGGCGTTGTTCGCGCCCCATCCGTAAAGCTGCTCGGTTGTCGGAGAAATGGGGCTCACATGCCGCGCCGCCATCGCCAGAAACACCAGGCAATTCAAGCCAACCAGCACATACGTCGCCGGAGCAGCCGCCCAGCGCGACCGCCGGCGCACTTGCGCCTGCGACTCCGGCTGCGGCACGGAATATCCGGTATATCCGGACTCCGGCGGCAGGATCTCCGGCTGCGGAATCTGCGAGCTGCTTCCCATACTTCAATCGTAAATGGATTCCCTTTCGCCTGCATGATTGCCCAGACAATCGCGTGTTGAAATCCGCCACATTTGCACAGCCAATCGGCCCACCCCGTCACATCGATCCGCCCCCATCCGCGATGTAGTCTGTTCCTTGGTCTTCGACTCAGGACTGCAAGGAGTATCGGGGTGACCTCAGGAACAGACAAGCGCATTCGACGGGCACTGCTCAGCGTGACCGACAAGACCGGCCTGGCGGACTTCGCCAAGACACTCGCCGACCACGGTGTCGAACTCATCTCCACCGGTGGAACCGCCAAAGCGCTGCGCGAGGCCGGCCTTGCCGTCAAGGACATCAGCGACCTCACCGGTTTCCCCGAGATGCTCGACGGCCGAGTCAAAACCCTCCACCCCCGCGTGCACGGCGGCCTGCTCTACATCCGAGGCAACGCCGAACATGAAGCAGCCGTCGCCGCCCACGGCATCCAGCCCATCGACATGGTCGTCGTCAACCTGTACGCCTTCGAGAAAACTGCTGCCCAACCCGGCGTCGCCTTCGGCCATCTCATCGAAAACATCGACATCGGCGGTCCCTCCATGGTCCGCTCCGCCGCCAAGAACTTCGAAGACGTCGCCATCGTCACCCGCGTCTCCGACTACCCCAACCTGATCGAAGAGCTCAAGCAGACCGGAGGTGCCTTGTCGCGTGCGACCCGCTGGCGTCTCGCCAAACAGGCCTTTGCCACCACCGCCGCCTACGATTCCGCCATCGCCAACACCCTCGACACCGTCGCCGAGGCGCCCGACCCCAAAGCAGCAGCCGTCTTTGACTCCGCCTCCCTGCCCCAGACCCTGCGCATCAACCTGCCCCTCGCCCAGTCCCTTCGCTACGGCGAAAACCCCCACCAGCGCGCCGCCCTCTACGCCGACGGCTCCGGCCTCGGCATCGCCGGTGCCAAACAACTCCAGGGCAAGGAGCTCAGCTTCAACAACCTTGTCGATCTCGACGCCTGCTGGGAACTCACCCGCGAATTTGACGAGCCAATGGTCGCCATCATCAAACACACCAACCCCTGCGGCGCAGCCACCGGCACAACCATCCTCGAGGCCTACCAGAAGGCGCTCGCCTCCGATCCCGTCTCCGCCTTCGGCGGCGTCATCGGCATCAACCGCGAAGTCGACGGCGCTGCCGCCGAAGAAATCGCCAAGCTCTTCGTCGAGGCCATCGCTGCTCCCTCCTTCACTCCAGAGGCCCGCGAGCGCTTCGCGACAAAAAAGAATTTGCGTCTTGTCGAAGTTCGTCCCGCCCCCTTAAAGCCCGTCGTCAAAAACGTCTCCGGCGGCCTTCTTCTTCAGGATGCCGACACCGGGCGCGTCACCGAAGGCGAACTCGACGTCGTCACCTGGCGTCCGCCCACCGCCGAAGAACTCCGCAACTTGCTCTTCGCCTGGCGCGTCTGCAAACACGTCAAGTCCAACGCCATCGTCTACGCCCGCGACGGCCAAACCATCGGTGTCGGGGCCGGTCAGATGAGCCGTGTCGACGCCGCCAAGTTCGGCGCACAGAAAGCAGTTCTCTCGCTGCTGGGCACTGTCGCCGCATCCGACGCGTTTTTCCCGTTCCCTGACGGCCTCGAAGCCATCGCCGCTGCCGGGGCCACCGCCATCATCCAACCCGGTGGTTCGGTCAAGGATCAGGACGTGATCGCCGCTGCCGACAAGCTCGGCGTCGCCATGGTCTTCACCGGCATCCGCCACTTCCGCCACTGAACCGCCATACCATCGGCACGCCTCCGGCTCAGGAGCTTCACTTCGATCCGGCCACCAAGGTGTGCGCCGGGGTAACTGCAATTTGGCGCAGCATGTTGCTCCGCCGCGACAATTCGCGGGTAAAATCGTCTTTAAACATAGGCGGATCGGTTCGGCCGTCTGCGTATAGAGTCGTCTCGTGCTCCGGGATTCCTTCGCGCGCATCCCGTCCCGGTCCGAAAGGCGTGGTACCCCTTAGAATGATGAGAACAAATCATTTGCCCCACATGACTCGGCCTGTCATCGCCGCGGTCGCCCTTGCGTTTACATCCGCCTTCGCTGCCTCTGCTCAAACTGCGTCCGCCGCCAACACGGCTCCGGCGAGCACTCCCGCCCCCACGCAGCCCAAGCTCGGGCAGGATGCACTGGCCCAATCGTCGAATCGCGCCAAGGCGTATTACCATGCCGCCCTCGCCGACATCTATGAGGAACAGGCGGTCAACTCGGGTCAGCCCGAATACATCACCCACGCCATCGAAGAATACAAAGATGCGCTCAACGCCGACCCCGGTTCCGCCGAGCTCGCGGACGCGCTGGCCGATCTCTACTTCCGTACCCCGGGCCATCTTCACGAAGCCGAAGCCACCGCCCGTGGCTTGCTCAAGACCCAGCCGAACGACATCGATGCGCACAAGATTCTCGGCCGCATCTACCTGCGTCAGCTCAGCGAAGCCCAGAACTCCGTCTCTTCCTCCTCGCCGAACGGCAACGTCCTCGATCAGGCCATCGCCGAATACGAAAAGATCGTCTCCCTCGAGCCCAAGGACGTGGAAGACCGCATGGTCCTCGGTCAGCTCTACACCGTAAAACACGAACCCAAGAAGGCCGAAGAACAGTTCAAAACCGCCCAGGCCATCGACCCTGACTCCGAAGACGTCATCCTTAACCTCGCGCGCCTCTACGGCGAAAACGGCGACATGGAGCATGCAGCCAAGGTCATTGAAGACGTCCCCGAGTCCGACCGCACCTCCAAGATGGAGTTCGCACTCGGCGCATCCTACGACCAGCTCAAGCGCCCCAAAGACGCCATCGCGGCTTATCAGCGCGCCCTCGACATTGAGCCAGGCGATGTCCGCACCATCGGTGCACTGGCCCAGGCGCTGCTCAACGACGACCAGCTCGATGCCGCAATGAAGGAATACCACCAGCTGTCGGATGCCGATCCCGATGACACCAGCGCCCTGATCCATATCGGTGAGATTCAACGCCGCCAGGGCAAGTATGAAGATGCGCTGGCCACCATCCGTAAGGCTGTCAAGAAAGAGCCCGACAATCTCGAAGCCGGATACAACGAGGGACTGCTGCTCGACGTGCTGGGCCGGTTCGACGAAGCCGTCGACGTGTACAGCCACATGGTCGATCTCACCTCGCACGCCAACGGCGCCTATCGCGAAGACGAAAAGAACAATCGCGACATCTTCCTCGATCGCCTCGGCGCCGTCTATCACGAGCAGAACAAGGTCGATCAGGCCATCGCAACCTACCAGAAGATGATCGATATGGGCGGGGACTCCGCCCTGCGCGGCTATCAGGGCGAAGTCGATACCTACCGCGACGCAAAACAGTTCGACAAGGCCGTCGAGATCTCCCGTAAAGCCGTCACGACCGATCCCAAGAACAGCGACCTCAAGCTCATGCTCGCGGGCGAACTCGCCGACGCAGGCAAAGTCGACGACGCACTCGCCATGGCCAAGGCCCAGCTCAAAAACGACAACTCCGACAACGATCGCAAGGTCTGGCTCGACCTTGCCCAGATGTACACCCGTTTGCACCGCTGGAAGGATGCCGAAGAGGCCCTCAACAAAGCCGCCTCCATGACTTCCAAGAAGGAGGACCGGGTCTACCTGCTCTTCCTCCGCGGCGCCTGGGCTGAACGCCAGAAGCACTTCGAAACCGCCGAGGACTTCTTCCGCCAGGCGCTCGACATCGACTCCTCCAACGCCATGGTCCTCAACTACCTCGGCTACATGCTCGCCGACAAGGGCTCCAAACTGCCTGAAGCCCTCAAGCTGATCCGGAAGGCCGTCGAGCAGGAACCCATGAACGGCGCCTATCTCGACTCACTAGGATGGGCCTACTTCAAGCTGGGCCAATACGAGTTGGCTGAAGAGAATCTCCGCCAGGCCGTCGAACGCGACCAGACCGACCCCACCGTACACGAGCACCTCGGCGATCTGTACGAGAAAACAGGCCGTATCCGTCTCGCCGCCGCGCAGTGGCAGCTCTCGCTCACCCAATTCTCCCGCTCCGCCGCCGCCGACGTTGAGCCCGCAGACGTCGCCAAACTCCAGCGCAAACTCGAAAGCGCGCGCGTCAAGCTCGCCAAAGAAGACAATCTCTCCGGCGTACCGAAATCGGAGTAAGCTCTCCAGCCGAATCCGCAACAAGAAAGGCGGCCAACCTAAGCTGGCCGCCTTTCTTCTGCTCGATGGATCTCATCCCGCGTTCCCCTGCGGGAGCAGGAACCTTTTCAGCCCCTGGAAACGATCCCGAGCAATCGGGGCTTCAGCCCCGGCTTCTTGCCCCCATCTTACCCCCAAATCCTGCGGAAAAGACGGGAAGATGGAGTTTTTCCCGGCTCCCATGAGCCACCCTTTTGAGCCGCCACGCCCTCACTTCGCCTGCGCTGCCGACGACGTGTACTGGTCCACATTGTTCTTGTCCACCAGCGATGTCCCGGTATCCACAAACACCGGGTACGGTGAGAACGGATCGGCCCCAAAATCCTTCGCCAACTGCGACGGCGGAGCATGGAAAACCTCATCCAGCGCCTTCAGGCCGTAGTAGCCCATCGTGTATGGCTTCTGCACGATGGTCGAATCGATCGTCCCGGTCTTGATGCTGTCCAGCGTATCGGAGTTCGCATCCCAGGCAATCAACGTGCGGTCTGTCGCATTCGCCCGCTTCACCGCATCCGACACCGGCTTGCCGCACGCCGACTCCAGGCACACAAATGCATCGATCTTCTTCGGACCCGTCAAGGCCACCAGTTCCTGCGCCTTGTCATACGCCACGCTCGCATCGCTCTTGGTGTCGATCACATCGACGATCTTGATGTCGGGCCGTGCCGCCAGTACATCCTTAAAGCCCTTCAGACGCTCGTCGATGTTCGACTGACCCGCCAGGGTGAAGAAAACGACGTTCCCCTTCCCCCCCAGCTTCTCGATCAGCCGCTTGCCGCCCATGCGCCCTGCCTCAAGATTGTTCGTCCCGATGAAGAACAGCCGGCGGCTTCCCGCAGCGTCCGAATCAATGGTGATCACCGGAATTCCAGCCTGCACCGCGGAGTCGATCTCCGGCTGCAGCACCGATACATCCGCCACCGAAATCAAAATGCCTGCCGGTTTCGCCGACACCGCCTTCTGCAGCTCCTGCAACTCCGCCTGCGGATCGTAGTTTGATGGTCCCACCACCTTTGCGGTCACCTTCAGCTGCGTCGCCGCATGATTGAATCCCGCCGCCGCCGTCTGCCAATAGGGCAATGCCGAGTTCGCCGTCACCATGTAATAAACTTCCTTGAGCGAGTGCCTCTCGCACCCCGTCCAGCACACAACTCCCAGCGCCAAAGCCGCCAGCGCAAATCGGTTCATTCTTCTCATCCCTACCCTCCCTGGTCCCTGTGAATCGCTCCTCAAAAAAGCCCGCCGAAAGCGGATGCCCGGGCCTTCAAAAATGAGTCGGCAGGAGAATACTCCGTGCCAACACCGTTGTCCATTCTTGGCAACAGCGGATTCTAACTCACTTTGCTCGCGGAGCACGTGGCTGCGCGCACCTTTCTTCCATGCGGTATAACCAAAGCTGGGTTGCGCACCATGTCGCCAGCAGAGACCAGCCTCCAAGCCCAGCTTCCCGCGGGAGTCGCCGTCACCGCAGAGACCGGCAGCCTCCTGACGCAGCGCGTCTGGCCCGAGCCCCCGCATGCCTACCGCACCCCGTTCGCACGCGACAGCGCCCGCATCCTGCACTCACGCGCCTTTCGCCGCCTCGCCGGCAAGACCCAGGTCTTCGCCCGCCTTCCGGGCCTTGCACCCGGCGATCACTTCCGCTCCCGCCTCACCCACACGCTTGAAGTCACGCAGACCGCCCGCACTCTCGCCCGCGCACTGGGACTCAACGTCGATCTCGCCGAGGCCCTGGCTCTGGCCCACGACATCGGCCATCCGCCCTTCGGCCACGCCGGCGAAAAAGCCCTCGATCATGCCCTTCGTGCCCATGGCCTCGCCTTCGACCACAACCTGCACGCACTGCGCATTGTCACCTGGTTTGAAGAGCGCTCCGCCGCCTACCGCGGCCTCAATCTCACCCTCGCCGTGCGCGAAGGCATCATCAAGCACTCCCGAGATTACTCCGCCGCCGACCATCCCGAGCTTGCCGAATACTTCCTCGACGCGCGCCCGCCCCTTGAAGCCCAGCTGATCGACCTCGCCGACGAGATTGCCTACCTTGCCGCCGACCTCGACGATGGCCTCGACTCCGGCATCCTCTCCCTCGACCAGGTCCGCGGCTGCGTCCCGCTCTTCCGCCGCTTCGACGACCTCACCCTCGCCAAATACCCCGATGCGCGCCCCAAGATCCGCGTCAACGAAGCGCTGCGTCGCATCCTGAACGCCTTTGTTACCGACCTGATGAGCGAGGTCCGCCGGCGCGTCGCCGCAGTCGGCGCATCCACCCTCGAGGATGTTCGTCGCGCACCGCAACGTCTCGTCGCGCTCAGTCCTGCGATGGAGTCCGAACGCGCCACCGCAAAGGCGTTCCTCTACGCCAACTTCTACAACTCACCTGAAATGGAAGAATCCCACCAGCACGCCGCTGCTGTGGTCAAAGGCCTGTTCACTGCGCTGATCGAGGCCCCTTCGTTGCTCCCCGAGGACCATCAGTCGCAGATTCCCACCGAAGGTCTCGCCCGCACCGTCGCCGACTATATCGCCGGCATGACCGACTCCTACATCGAACAGTTCTGGCAGGACGTCACAAGACGCTGAACGGCAGAATTCTCCATGTGCCGGATCCCATTCCTGAATCAAATGGACCCACCGCAATCCGCACCTGAACGGATGGCCGTCGCTGCATCAATAAGGCTTGCTCTACTGCACGCTGCCCTGCGGCCGCAGCCTGCGCAGCTCCAGCGCGCACTCCACTGCGTTCTGCGCATGCAGTCGCAGATTGTCCGACGCCGCCCAGATCCAGAACCGGCTGGTCTCCGACGGATTCCGTGCACCCACCTCGGCACGCAGCCTCACCAGCACATCGTTCTGCCCCGTCGCCGCAAGATTCGATGGTGAGTCCGTATCCTCCAGCACCAGGTCCATGTGATCGCCGCTCAGAGCCTCCTCCAACGCAGCAATCTCCATCGCCCGATCCAGCTCCACCGCAATCGAAAACGTGTGCCCATGAAACACCGGCGCCAGGATCGTCTGCAGCGCCAGCGGCTGCCACCGATTTCCGGCCAGCCGCGCATAATGCTGACGCACGCGCCCCTCAACCCCGATCAGGCTCGCCGCCGCATTCTCGCCCAATCCCGAAAGCATGTTGTATGCCGATTGCGCATCGAACTTCGCCCGCGGCAACGACTGAAAGCTGAGCAGATTGATCGTCTGCTGGTGCAGCTCGTCCATCGCCGCCCGTCCGAACTCGCTCGCCGGCAGCAGCAGTGTTGCCGCAACCGAACGCACAGGCGCCCGTTGATGCAACCGCTCCATGATCAGCGCCAACACCAGCGCCGCCGAGTGCGCCGGTATCACCGCCGGCGTAAAGAGGTCGGCGCTTGAAGCTTCTGTTCCCACCCACGGCGCCCGCACCAATACGCCCGTCTCCTGGTCCAGCGCCCCCGAAAGATCCAGCACCGAAGACCCCGCCGTCAGCGCCTCTTTCCAGTGTTTCCTTGTCAGGTCCGCCGAACCGCAAAAGAACGTGAAGTCCGTCTTCTCAAACGCATCCGCGGCAACAGGCTGCACAAAGGTGACCTCATCGCCCACCTGGTCCAGCGTCCCCAGAGCCTCATCCTGATCCAGAAGCACAAAGTTCGCCGCCGCCATCGGCGACTCGGAGAGAGCCTCTTTCAGTTCTTTTCCAAGCAAAGTGGATGCCCCGGCAATCGCAATCTTGTACACGATTTTCCTTCTGTTCTTCTCGTTGTTGAATGACTATGAGTGCGTGGCGGGATCAGGCTCCGTGGGATGCGCGCTCTGCATCTGGCCCGTATCCGGCGCGGGAAATCTCCGCCGCCGCTGCCATGAGTACGCCGCGCGCGCCCAGATCCCCGAAAACATATAAACCAGCGCCAGCGTGAAAAATACCCCCTGCGAGTAGCGCACGGTCACATACAGAATGATGGAAAGCAGGAATAGCAATTGGAACGGATGCCGCTTGGTCAGGTTGATCTCCTTACCCGACCAGAACCGCCACGTGCTCACCATCAGGAAACCGCAGAGCCCCACCAGAAGCAGCCACGGAATCGCCACCCACCACTCCTCCACCGGATAAGCGCCAAAAAAGTGCACCGTCGCCGCCAGAATCCCCGCCGCCGCCGGAATCGGCATGCCGACAAAGTACTTCCGGTCGGGCCGCCCCGGATTGCGCGGCTGCGCATCGTGGCTGATGTTGAACCGCGCCAGTCGCGATGCCCCCCCAATCAGATAAAGAAAGCTGATAAATCCGCCGGCCTGCAGCAGATGCTGATGCAGTTGTGCCTGGATCGTGTCCGGCAGGAAGTAAAAGCCCCAGATGTACGCCAGCAGGCTCGGCGCAACCCCGAATGTGATCACGTCCGCAAGCGAGTCCAGCTCCTTCCCGAACTCGCTTGCGGTATTCGTCATGCGCGCAATACGCCCGTCCAGCGCATCAAACGGAATCGCAAACAGGATCGCGATTGCTGCCCAATCCAAGTGCGTGTGCGCATCCCCGTTGGCGCTGATCGCTGCAATCGTCTGCGTAATCGAGAAATAGCCCGCGCCAATGTTGCCCGCGGTAAACAGCGAGGGCAGCAGAAACATCCCCCGCCGCAGCCGGGCCTGCGCGCGTGCCCGAGCCAGCTCCGGGTCGCGGTGGTTCATGCGTGCGCTCCTTGCGGCACCACGTTCACCTTCTCGGTCGCCACGGCCTTCACCACCATCGGTGCGGCCTCCGGCATCGCGGCAATAATGCTCGCGCCGCCCTTCACCCTCTCGCCTACCTTCACGCGAATCAGCGCCTCCGCCGGTACCAGCACGTCCACACGCGAACCGAATTTGATCAGTCCCACGCGCTGCCCGCGCTCCACCTCGGCGCCTTCGCTCAGGTTGAACACGATCCGCCGCGCCAGCAGTCCCGCGATCTGCTTGAACGTCACCTCGCAGTTCTTCCCGCGCACCGTCACAATATTCTGTTCGTTGCGCTCTGCCGACTTCGGGTTCATCGCATTCAGATACTGCCCCTTCTGATAACGCACCTCGGTTAGCACGCCCGCAATCGGCGAGCGGTTCACATGCACGTCGAAGACGCTCAGAAAAATGCTGATGCGCTGTCGTTCACCGCGCGGAGTCGAGATGGTCACCGTCTCCGTCACCAGCCCGTCGCCCGGCGACACAATCAACCCATCCCCCGCCGGAACATTGCGATGAGGATCGCGGAAAAACCAAAGAAAGAACGCCGCAAGCAAAAGGGGCGGAATCGCCCACACCTGGCTGCCGGTCGCCCACGCAACCAGAGCTGCCACAGCAATCAGACTGCCGCCGTATATATAACCGTCACGAACCATAATCCCTAACGATTATACGGTCGAACCGACTGCCACCAATTGTTTGGAAGAGGAGACAAGGATTCCCAAAGAGAGCGGCAAACTGCGCCGTTGGTCGGATCGCCCGCAATCTCAGGAACCGAGAGCCCTACGCCAACACCGCTGCGCGGTGTTCCAACGCGTAGATCAGGTCCTTTGCGTGGAGTTTCAACTTCTTCAAACGTACCTCTTCCAGCTGCTCGTCCACAGAGAGATACGGCTTCTGAATCAGTTCTTCCAACCGCTGAGCGTAGCGACGGTGTTCTGCGTGCAGGCGATCAAGTTCTTCACTCAGCGTGGCATCCTTTACTTCATCCATCAAAGCACCCCCGCATTTCCCGGCCATCCAGAGTTGGATCGTTCCCCCTGGAATCCGCCTTCATCGAACATTTACATATAGCGCTCTTCGAAGGCAAAGAGCAAGCGGGAAGCGTTCCAAATTTGGACTGGGACTGTGGATTTTGCGAAACGAACCTTCAAGAGTGACAGGGATCACTTTGAGGAACTCCCGATTTCACTCAGAATCCAGACCTTCCTCCAGCCGTGATGCGCGGCCTCCAGCCAGCGCACGATGCATAATGACCGCATCCTCTTTAGGATCAGCATAATAGCCGGGCCTCAGACCGGTCTCCTCAAATCCCGCGACCCGATACAGCGAACGCGCGGCCCCGTTCGACTTCCGCACTTCCAGAATCACCCTCGTCGCGCCCCACGCTTGAATGCTCCGGCCGATCTCATCGAGCAAACGCCGCCCCACTCCCCTTCGCTGCCGTCCCACCGCCACCCCAATCGTCTCCAGCTCCGCCTCCGGCAGCACCATCGACGCCACCGCAAATCCGACGATTGTCCCGGATTCGTCCTCTGCCACCAGCGCAATCCGCCGCGGCGCACTCCCCGCACGCACAGCCGTCTCATACATCTCACGCGCCCAGTGCGGAGCCTGCGTCAGGCTGTCCGCAATCGCAATCACGCGATCCACGTCCGAGTGCAACATCGCGCGAATCCTCACGCCCGTCGTGCCATCGCCTGCGCCGGTTCGCCAAAAATCTCCGCATCCGACCGCCTCAAATAGTGGCCATCCAGCAGCGCCAGATCCGCATACTCGCCCGCTCGAATCCTCGGTGCAGCCATCTCAATCGCATCGCTTGCATGCGGCGCCTCCGCCCGCACCAGATCCGCACCCGGCCACACAGCCTTCACCAGTTCGGCTGCCGCATCGTCGCAGACGGCCACCCTCTCCGGTTGCGGCATCATCGCTTCCAGATCCGCCCGCCCCGCCAGCACTTCGCGTATGTTCCCGGATTCTCCCGCCACTCGCAGAAACACTTCGTGCCGATGTGCATCGAGAGCCGCCGCCTCCACGCCCGCTTTCCGCGCCAGCACAGCCAGTCGCGACACCGCGACCACCGGAGTCCCGCCAGGCTCCGCCAGCCCCTTCACCGCGCTCAGACCGACCCGCACTCCGGTAAAACTGCCCGGCCCATTCGTCACTACGATCGCTTGAATCAGATCCAGGCCCACCTGTGCCCGACCCAGAAGCTCTGCCACCGCCGTCACCAGCGTCGCTGAATATGTCTTGCCCGCCAACTCGATCTGCCCCAGCAGCTCCGTCCCCTCTGCACCCAGCCGCGTCAACGCGACCGAACCCGAAGGCCCGCACGTATCGATTCCGAGCACCAGCCCCGGCCCGCGTTCCGCTGTCTGCGTTCCTTCCGTCATGCTGTCTTCAGCATGACAGATCGCCACCTCCCCATCCAACGCTGCAAAATCCGATACTCTGACAACGGGCGTGATTTTCAATTTCCTGACGCCGGCAACCCCGCCGCGCATCCCATCACGTAGAAAGGGACACCTGACGATTGGCTGCCGCCGCAACATCCTTCCATGAAACGTGGCGGCCTCGCGCCAATCCATGGGCCATCGCCATCACCGTCACCCTGGCCACCTTCATGGAGGCGCTCGACACCTCCATCGCCAACGTCGCCATGCCCCACATCGGTGGATCGCTCTCCGCCAGCCCCGAAGAGGCCACCTGGGTCCTCACCAGCTATCTCGTGGCCAACGCCATGGTCCTGCCCATCAGCGGCTGGATCGCCAACCGTATCGGACGCAAGCGCTTCTACATGTCCTGCGTCTTTCTCTTCACCCTGACTTCGCTGCTCTGCGGCCTCGCGCCGTCGCTCCCCATGCTCGTCTTCTTCCGCGTTCTCCAGGGTGCAGCGGGCGGCGGCCTCCAGCCCAGCGAGCAGTCCATCCTCGCCGACACCTTCCCGCCCCAAAAGCGCAGCATGGCCTTCGCCGTCTACGGCGTCGCCGTCGTCATGGCCCCCGTGCTCGGCCCAACCGTCGGCGGCTGGATCGTCGACAACTACACTTGGCGCTGGATCTTCTTCCTCAACATCCCCGTCGGCATCGTCTCGCTCTTCCTCACCAATCGCCTCGTCGAAGACCCACCCTACCTCGCCGAGATTCGCAAACGCCGCCAGGGCATCGACTACTGGGGCCTGGGCCTGCTCATCGTCTCCATCGGCGCCATTCAGATCATGCTCGACAAGGGCCAGGAAGACGACTGGTTCAGCTCCCACTTCATCACCACGCTCGCCGTCATCGCCGTCATCGGTCTGGCTCTCTTCTTCTGGCGCGAACTCTCCATCGAGCACCCGGTCCTCGACCTCCGCCTCTTCGGCCGCAGAAACGTCGGCATGACCCAGCTCGTCATGTTCATGGTCGGCGTCGCCCTCTACTCCTCCACCGTCCTCATCCCCCAGTTCCTCCAGGAGATCATGGGCTACTCTGCCCGCCAGGCCGGCATGGCCGTCTCCTCCGGCGGACTCGTCCTCATGCTGCTCTTTCCCGTCGCCGGTGCGCTCGCGCCCAAATTCGATCCACGCCGCCTGGTTTCAATCGGGTTCGTGATCACCACCTTCGGACTCTGGCGCATGACCGAGATCAATCCCAACATCAGCTTCGGCATGGCCGTCAGCTGGCGCGTCTTCATCGCGCTTGGCCTGCCCTTCCTCTTCATCCCCATCAACACGCTTTGCTACTCTGGCATCCCGCAGGAAAAATACAACGAGGTCAGCGGACTCACCGCCCTCATGCGCAATCTCGGTGGCAGTGTCGGCATCAGCTTCGTCACCACGCTGCTCGCACGCCTCAGCCAGAAGCACCTCGCCATGCTCACGCCCGACACCACGCCCGGCAATCCCCGTTTCGAGACCATGCAGTCTGGACTTGCAGGCGCCTGGATGCGCCACGGCTGGGCCTTGCCCGATGCCGTGCATCATGCGGGCGCGCAGATCTTCGGCATGGCCCAGATCCAGGCTCGCCTCCTCGCCTATGTCGATGTCATCTGGGTCATGGTCGTCGTGACCACGATTCTTGTGCCCATGCCCTTCCTGATGAACCGCCCCAAGAAAGCTACAGCCGCCGCGCCGGTCCATTAGCGACTTCGCGCTTCGCGCGAAGTCCCCAAAAAGCCTCGGATCGTATGCCGCAGGTTTTTCAAACCTGCCGCCGCGATCCGAAAACCACACCCGGCGCGCACTGCAGTGCGCGCCGCATCGACGCGGCTTGCGCAGCGCCCAAAACAGGTCAGGCCGGGAGAGCCGCCAACGCTTCGCGTTGTGCGCGCCTCTTCCGGCCCGACCCTACTCCCTAATCCCTGTTCACACCGCCCCCAGCGCCTGCTCCAGATCCGCGATCAAATCGTCCTTGTCCTCAATCCCCACCGACAGCCGGATCCGCCCTTCCGTAATCCCCATCGCCACCCGCGTCTCCGCGCTCACCGACGCATGGGTCGTCGTCGCCGAATGCGATGCCAGCGACTCCACGCCCCCCAGCGACTCCGCATTCAGAAAAATCTTCAGCGCGCCCAAAAACCGTGCCGCCTCCTCGCGCGACTTCAGCTCGAAGCTCATCATCGAGCCGAACCCCTTCTGCTGCCGTACCGCCAGTTCATACTGCGGATGCGTCTTCAATCCCGGATACGCCACCTTGGCCGCCTTCCGATGCCCGGCCAGAAACTCCGCCACCGCACGCCCATTCTCCTCGTGCTGCTTGATCCGCAGCGGCATCGTCTTGATCCCCCGCAACACCAGATAGCACTCGAACGCCGACAGAAAATTCCCCGCCGCCTTCTGCACCAGAAGAAAGCGCTCCTTGTGCTCCGGCTTCGTTCCGATCAGCGCGCCGCCAATCCCGTCCGAGTGCCCGTTGAGATACTTGGTCGTCGAGTGCATCACAATGTCCGCGCCCAGCGCCAGCGGGCTCTGCAGTGCCGGCGACAGAAACGTGTTGTCCACGCTCACCTCGGCCCCGTGCGCATGCGCAATCTTCGCCACCCCCGCAATGTCCGTCAGGATCATCAGCGGGTTCGACGGTGTCTCGATATGTACCAGCTTCGTCGTCGGCCGCATCGCCCGTTCCACAGCCGTCAGATCGCTCGTGTCCACATACTCGATCTCGATTCCGTAGCCCGAGACGATCTGGTCGAACAGACGAACGGTTCCCGCATACACATCCTTCGAACACACCACGTGATCGCCGGCCTTCAGCATCGCAACCAGAGCGTGGATCGCTGCCATGCCGCTGGCAAACGCGTGCCCGCTCGTTCCGCCCTCCAGCGCAGCCAGCGCCGTCTCCAGGCGGTCGCGCGTCGGGTTCCCGGCACGCGAGTAGTCCCAGCCCCGATCCGTGCCGATCCCGGTCAGTTCAAACGTAGAAGAAAGGTACAAAGGCACATTCACTGCGCCCGTCAGCGGGTCCGGATGCTGTCCCGCATGCACTGCCAGCGTCGCGTACTTGTATTCAGCCATGTCTTGTTTGGGAAATGCTCCTGCCTCTAGCTTACCGAACCAAGCTAACCGGTATCCGTTATCCCACGTGCCATCGTTCTGCGCCGATCGAGCATCGACCTTCCAAATGTAAGGTGGCAACGTTCATCAGAACGGAGGAAGCAGGGGCCTTCAGGCCCCTGATATCCCGCACACAAATGTCGTGGCTTTAGCCACGGGCCTTGTCAGGCACTCGCTCCCTCACCGCCACGCCGCCGCCGCAATCCCAATCCACGTCCCGCACAGCAGCACAATCCCCACTCCCTCCTGCCAGCCCCTCAGGCGATGCTGCACCGCCACAATCGCCATCGTCGCCCAACTCTCCCACACCAGCACCGCCGTGTGCAGCACTACCACCGGCGCCACGCGCCACCCCCCGGCAGCGATCAGCACCTGATCGCACGGCTGAAGCGGGACAAAGGGCAGAAAGAATGTCGCGCCCAGAACATTGAACATCGCAACGAACCCCGCACGCCTTCCCAGGCAGCGCACAAACAACACCGCAACGGCCGCGAGCGCCAGCATCATCAATCCGCCGAACGGCACGGCAAGCGTACGCTGCAGATGGGCATACTCCGTCACCCCCAATCCGAACGGTGGAGCGGCAAACGGAGCCCATCGGCCCTCGTAGTCACGAAACTGGAACCGGACGGAGTAGTAGCCCCACCGCAGCAAAATCAGTACCCACCCGAAGCGCGCCACCAGCCCATACGCCGCAGCATTCCCCGCAAATCGCCTTGGCGCAAGCACAGGGAGACACACGCAGGCGCCGAGCAATCTGGCCCATCGCGCCCACTCTTGCCACCGCTGCCGAACCTGTGGGTCGTCCACGGCCCAGATTATGACGCAAATCGCGCAGCGCTCCGCCTGGACGGCAAGTCCTTGCGAAGTATTTCCCCTCTTTGGTGCATCATGATGATGTGACCACTTTCTGCAATACCCATCGCATCGCTCTGTCCCCCCTGAGCGATCGCCCGGTCTTTACCGGAACGTGGTTGCCCCCCTACCCCCTAGGGTCCGATTCACCCTCTCTTCGCCTTCTTCAATAAATCTGCAAAATGCCCACCCGCGGCCCAGTAACCTCCGTGCGTAAATCGAATTTGCGCCTTGCAGAATAATTCGACAAAGTCACTCACCGGCCGCATACGGGTAACCAACCCTGCGGTTCCCGAACGGGCAGCTCAAAAGCCCCTTCGTTGGATGGAGTTGCCCGCAATTACTGGGCTAAGATCGCTCCATTCCTTGAGAGCAGACCAGCTCCAATCGGCTGCTCTTTGAACGTGAGGT
>Ga0335069_10004688_pt1 | contig 20173 bp, 18 predicted proteins | sample Lox_Sample_11_FD_206714 | JGI IMG/M metagenome (GOLD analysis project Ga0335069, IMG submission 206714) | Soil microbial communities from Loxahatchee National Wildlife Refuge, Florida, United States - Lox_Sample_1.1 | ecosystem: Environmental > Terrestrial > Soil > Wetlands | place: USA... | reverse complement strand
GGTCCCGGTGTCTATTCTGGCGATTTGGCTGGGCGGTTCCGTCAAAAACGGCACGATGGATGTCGTTGCTCTGAAATCTGAAGTAAGAGCTTACTGGCGTTTGTCGGCGTGGTCTTCCGTGGCACTCTGGGTTGGCGCCCACCTCCGCTTGGATACAAGAAGCCTTGTCCATGCGTTTGTTCGGTTTGGGATTCCGCTGTTCGCACTCACAACCAGTTATTTCTGGGTATACCCGAGTTCCCTCTCCTTCGTGGAGCACCTCGGGTCGAATCTGCTGTTTGCGATCTTGGTTTCATGGGCGGTGAAGCAACCGAGATAGTTGTTGAAAATCCCCTTCTTAGAAGTGAGTCATAGCTGGTGCAATGGCCCCAGTCGGACGCCGCGGGGTTCGAGTTCCGCGAGACTTCGTGGTGCACCGGCCTTCAGCAGTGGGCTTGCGTGGGAGGGTCTTGTTACACGCTCTTGGTGCTTCGCGTACATTCCGGCCAGACAGATCAAGCCTCGCCGCCTTTTTTCCTTGAAACTTGAAACCTGAAACTTGAAACTTCCTCCGTGAAAGCTCTGCGCAACCTGAAGATCATCGTGGCCGCACTGGCTGTGCTGGTGGCTGCCGGCACGGCGGGCTTTCACTTCATCGAAGGCTGGCCCTGGTTCGACGGCTTCTACATGGTGGTGACCACGTTTAGCACCATCGGTTACCAGGAAGTGCACCCGCTTTCCCACGCCGGGCGGATCTTCAACGTCACGCTCATTATCCTGGGCGTGGGCATGCTTTTTCTGGCCATCGGGACCGCCACCCAGGCTTTGTTAGAATTCGAGCTCGGACAGTTTGTCGGAAGGCGGCGCATGGAGCGCGAGATCGAACGCCTGTCGGGACACTACATCCTCTGCGGCGCCGGGCGCGTGGGGCGCAGCGCGGCGCGTGAGCTGGCGCGTGAGCGTGTGCCGTTCGTGGTCGTCGAAAACGACAGAGAAAAGCTCACCAAGTACAGCGATGCGGGCTGGCTGACGCTCGTCGGCGACGCCACGCAGGAGAAGATTTTGCGCGATGCCCATATCGAGCGCGCTCGCGGGCTGGTGGCCGCCACCACCACCGACGCGACCAACATGTACATCGTGCTCACCGCGCGCAGCCTGAATCCGAAGCTGCGCATTATTGCCCGCGCCAGCGAAGAAGAGGCGGAGAAACACCTGACCTCGGCGGGCGCTGACTCCGTGATTTCGCCCTACACCTTCGCGGGCCGTCTGGTCGCGCAATCGTTTTTGCGGCCCCACGTGCTCAACTTCCTCAACATCGCAGTCTCGCGCGAAGGCAAGCTTGACTTGGAGATCGAAGAGATCCACGTGGAGAACGGCTCCAGCTTTGCCGGCAAAACGATCGAGGGCTCGCGCATCCGGCAGGAGCTGGGCGTGATCGTGCTGGCTATCAAGCGCGAAGCTGCCGGCATGAGCTTCAATCCTGCGCCGGAGGACCGCATCGAAGCCGGCGATTATCTGATCGCCATGGGCGAGCCCGCGAGCCTGCGCCGGCTGGAAGAAACCGCTACGGCGCGTGCCCGATGAAGATCGTCACATCCGCCGAAATGCGCGAGATCGACCGCGCCACCAGCGAGCGTTTCGGCGTCTCCTCGCTCACGCTGATGGAGAACGCCGGGACGGCGGTTGCCGATTTCGTTATGCGCCGTTATTTTGGCGCCGAAAGCGTCGGCATCATCTGCGGCAAGGGGAACAACGGCGGCGATGGATTTGTGGCTGCGCGCAAACTGCACGAGGCCGGGATGCAGGTTTCCATCCTGCTGCTGGCCGATCCCAACGAACTGAAGGGCGATGCGCTGGCGATGTTCCGGCGACTCCCCTTGTTGCCGGTGCTGGCCCGCAACGAAGCCGAGCTGCGAAGCGCGGCTGCTCAGCAGGTTTACCAGGCTGATGTTCTCATCGACGGCATCCTGGGCACGGGCTTTCGGCCGCCGGTAAAGGGCTTCTACGCGGACGCGATCGAAAAGTTTGCCGAAGTCAGCGAGCCGATTGTCGCCATCGACATTCCTTCCGGTCTCGATTCCGACGATATGCGGCCGCACCCGGATGCGGGCAGTCCCATTGTCCCCGCCAGCGCCACGGTAACCTTTACCGCCCCCAAGCCGGCGCACCTGTTCAGCAATGCGGTTCGCGGACCGGTTATGGTGGCGCCCATCGGTTCTCCCGATGAGGCGATCGTCTCCAACCTGGGGTTGGAAGTGCCCACATGGCGCGAAATGGCGAGCCTGCTCGCTCCCCGTGATCCGGAAGCGCATAAGGGCAGCTTCGGTCACGTGCTGGTCGTTGGCGGTTCAGTGGGAAAAGCTGGCGCGGCAGCGATGGCCGGCATGGCAGCGCTGCGCTCGGGCGCGGGATTGGTTACGGTAGCGTGCCCGCGCTCGGTGCTTCCCACGGTCGCCGGTTTCATGCCGGAGCTGATGACCGAACCGCTGGAAGAGACCGAAGCCGGGACGATCTCCCTGCGCGCTCTCGAGTACGGCCGGATGGATGCACTTGTCCAAGGCAAGACGGTGATCGCTCTTGGCCCTGGCATCGGGCGTCACACCGAGACCACGCAGTTCGTCCGCACGCTGGTAGAGAAATTCCACGTGCCGATGGTGATTGACGCGGATGGCCTGAACGCATTCCAGAGCGCCACCGAGAAGCTGGAGGGTTCGTCGCACCCGCTGGTGCTGACGCCGCATCCCGGCGAGATGGCGCGGCTGATTGCCGGCACCGTCGCCGACGTGGAAAAGGACCGCATCGCGGTCGCCCGAAGCTTCGCCCAGGATCACAAATCAGTATTGGCCCTAAAAGGGCATCGCACGCTCAGCGCGTTTCCAGACGGGCGCATCTGGGTGAACCATAGCGGCAATCCCGGCATGGCCAGCGGCGGCATGGGAGATATTCTCACCGGAATGGTCGCAGGTTTCTGGGCGCAGGGTCTGCACGGAAAGTCGCCGGGTGCAGATGCTTGGCCATCACCGGCTCACGATGCGATCGTCACGGCTGTCTATCTCCACGGGCTGGCCGGCGATGTGGCTCGCGAGCGGCAAGGCGAGCTGTCATTGACAGCCACCGACCTGCTGGCCGCGCTACCCGAGGCCGTTCGCCGCGTCGAGGCGACTGCGCGCGAAAAGTACACATGGCTCAACCAACTGCCCTCGCCCGCCGGGTCATGAAGGAGTTTTTCACTCACTCCGCCGAAGAAACCACGGAGCTCGGCCGCCGTCTAGCCACAGAACTGCGCCCACCCAAACTGGTGCTGCTACGCGGCGAACTCGGAGCAGGGAAGACCACTCTGATCAAGGGAATCGCCGAGGGCTTCCACGCGGCGTCGCAGGAGAATGTCACGAGCCCCACGTTTACTCTGATACACGAGTACCGCGGGCCGGGCGTGAATGTGTATCACGTCGATCTCTACCGGGTGGACACGCAGCGCGAGCTGGACACGCTCGGCCTCGACGACCTCTTCGACGAAAACAGCGTGGTGCTGATCGAGTGGGGCGAGAAATTCGCGCGCTTTCTTCGTGAACGCGATGTAGAGGTCACGATCGAGCGTCTGGGCGAGAATGACAGAAGGATAAGAATCGCCACGGATTAACACGGATTGGTACGGATCCAATTCACAATCTCTGAAATGTTGGGTTCGCCGAGGTTTTTATCGGTTCGACAGCTTGTGTGGCCTGTTTTGAAGGGGCACGCCTTCAGGCGTGCCGCAGAGGCGCCAACAAGAGACATCCGGCTTTAGCCGCTGAGGGAGTCACCTCAGGGCCTAAAGGCCGATTCATTTGCCCGGTCTGTTGGCAACGGCTGAAGCCGTGCCCCTTCAAGGCCGGATACGCCGAGATCGGAGCGGCGCTAATCTTTCCCCACCACCGGGCTGCGGCGCTCCAGCAGGATCGTGTCGCGCCAGCGTCCGTCGAGCCGCCCAATCCGTTCACGACGGCCGACCTCGCGAAAGCCAGTTTTCTTCAGCAGCGCAAGGCTGGCAGCGTTCTCCGCGAAGACCACGCCCTGCAGGGTCCAGATGCCGTGAGCTTCGGACTGGCGGGTGAGTTCCTCTTGCAAGGCTTTGCCGATGCCCCTACCTTGCGCCGCTTCGGAGACGTAAATGCTCGCCTCCGCAACCCCGGCGTAGGCCTTACGCGGCGAGACTGGGCTCAAAGCCGCCCATCCCACCACGACGCCCTGACTTCGAGCCACCAGCCGGCAGAACGGCAGATGCGCCTTGTCCCACTGTTCCCAGCTTGGAGCGGAGGTCTCGAAGGTGGCGTTCCCGGAGCGGATGCCTTCTTCGTAGATGGCGCGCACCTGCTCCCAATCTCCAGCCGTCATGGGTTCGATGACGAAATCCATCGCGCTCAAAATCCCATGATGTTGTAGCCGCAATCCACGTAGATCACTTCGCCGGTGATGCCGGCGCCGGCGTCGGAGGCCAGAAAGACCACGGTCTCCGCTACTTCGTTGACATCCACATTGCGCTTGAGCGGCGCCCGTTCGGCGTGCGACTTGAGCATGTCGCCGAAGCCGGAGATGCCGCGCGCCGCCAGCGTCTTCACCGGTCCGGCGGAGATGGCGTTGACGCGGATGCGCCGCGGACCCAGATCGTACGCGAGGTAGCGCACCGAGGCCTCCAGCGCCGCTTTGGCGACGCCCATCACGTTGTAGTGCGGCACCACCTTGGTCGAGCCGTAATAGGTGAGGGTGAGGATCGAGCCGCCATCCTCCATGAGCGGGGCAGCGGCGCGCGCCAGCGCGATCAGCGAATAGACGCTCACGTCGTGCGCGATGCGGAAGCCTTCGCGCGTGGTCGCCAGAAATTCTCCCTTGAGCTCATCGGCGGGGGCAAAGGCAATGCTGTGCACCAGGGTGTGCAGTCTCCCGTAATGCGACCGGAGCTGGGTAAACAGCTTGTCAATCTGCTCGTCAGAGGAGACATCGCACATGAACGCTTCGGCGCCGGGCAGCGCCGCGATCAGGTCCTTGGCTTCCTGCTCCAGGCGCTGGTTCTGGTAGGTGATGGCCAGGCGCGCACCCGCCCGCTGCAACTGCTGCGCAATGGCCCAGGCGATGCTGCGCTTGTTGGCCACACCGAAGACCACGGCCGTGCGTCCTTCCATACGGTTCGACATCCCTACGCTCCTTATAGCCACAGAGACACTGAGACCCGGAGAAAGATAGATCAAGAGTTCTGTACCCGCTGTATCTCTGTGGCAGTTTCGCTGTCAGAAATTGCAAAGGATATCAGAAAGGCTCAATCAACAGTCTCAGCCAGGGGCTTCAAGGGGGTCCCAGTGCGCACCGGCCAAAGCGCGCTGATGACAGAGAGCAGATACACGCTGCCGATCATGACGAAGCCCCATGAGAGCCCTATGCGATGGGCGACCAGGCCCACCATGAATCCCAGCACCAGTTGCAGGCCGGTACCAAACAGCATGAACGTGTTCTGTATGCGGCCCATGAAGTGGGGCGGGACCAACTCCATGATGTTGGTGTTGAGGGCCACTCCCCCGACGCCGCGTCCCGAGCCCATCAGGGCATAGAGCATGACGGCTATCGCCAGCCAGCGCGAGAACGGCAGCAACACCAGGCTGAGCGCCAGAAGCGAGAACGCAACGCCGACCGACTGACGCTTTCCCAGCGCCTGGATTGCTACCGGCGCGTAAAACGCGCTGGTGAACGCGCCCACCGCCCATCCCGCATTCAGCCAGCCATATCCGACCGCTCCCGCCTTCAGGATGCGGTCGCTCAGCGGCGCGGTCACTACGCCTTGCGCCAGCATCGCACCCAGGAAACAGGCGTAGCTCATGCCCAGCATCACCAGGTGCGGCCTTCCACGCAGGTACGCAATGCCTTCATGCAGTTCGTGAGTGAAACGCGCCACCGCGCCCTCGGGGAGCACTGCCGCATCCGCCGGACGCACCACCACGCGGCCTTTTCTCACCGCCAGATAACAGAGAAACGAGACCGCGTAGGAGCTGACGTCGATCAGCAAGACACCGCCCAGGCCGATGTGGTTGTACACGAATCCCACCAGCGCGCCCGCCATCAGCCAGCCGCCCTGCACCGCGGCCAGAAGAAAGGTGTTGGAAGCCACGAAGTGTGCCTCGGGCGTCAGCTCCTGGATGAGGGCGTTGATGGTGGGCCAGAACATCCAGAAGCCGCTGGCCACCAGCATGGCCATGAGGTAAACCTCCCAGAGCTGCGCCCGGTGGCGGAGGGCGAGGACGGCGACAACGAGGATCACCAGCGCACGCGCCGCATCCAGCACCATCAGCAGCCGGCGCCGGTCTTCGCGGTCGATGATGACGCCGCTTAATGGCATGATCAGCATCGCCGGAATGGTCTGCAGCACGAGCAAGGTACCCAGAGCGACCTCCGAATGCGTGGCCTGGAGGATGTACCAGATCACCGCCGCCATGTTCATGCCGCTGCCCACCATGGAGACCATGTTGGCGATGAAAACCAGCCGCAGCGGTCTATGTTGCAGGATGGCGCGCATCACTCCTCACGCCATCCACTGTAATTGAAGATCACCACGCCGCCAATGCGGATATCGCATGCACCGGGCAATCACGGGTCAGCAGATTTGCTTGTGCCATAATGGCGCGTCCGTTCAGGCGTTCACTCACGGCTGCGCAGCGTTGCTATGGCGAGACGAATTCGCAACTGGCTGAAGGACTTCGTGCGCCACCGCCCGGAGCTTTATTTCCTCTACCACTTCGGACGGGTGTTGAAGCGGCAACAACTCCTGTTCATCGACTATCGCGTGACGCCCTCGCCACGCTACGGCTACGGCAATCCGCCGCACCCCAGGCTCTACGACCTGATCGCGAAGGACCGTGCCGGCTACAGGGCTACGCTGGAAAAATTCCTGGAGTTCAAGGAACCGCTGCTACGAATTCCCACGCAGGCGACGTCACCCCTCGAGCCCGGATGGGTTAACGGGTGGCTCTCGCCGTTCGACCTGGCCAGTCTCTATTGCCTGGTAGCGCTGAATCACCCGCAGCTGTACCTGGAGGTGGGCTCCGGAGTGTCCACCTGCGTGGCCCGGCGCGCGCTCCGCGACCACCAACTCCGCACCCGCATCATCTCCATCGACCCTCAACCGCGGGCGGAGATCGACACGCTCTGCGATCAAGTCATCCGCCAACCGCTGGAAAGCGCCGATCTGGCCATCTTCGACCAGTTGGCGCCCGGCGACATCCTGTTTATTGACAGCTCGCACCGCGTGTTCACCAACTCCGACGTGAGCGTGGTCTTTCTCGAAGTACTGCCGCGTCTGCAACCGGGCGTGCTGGTGCACCTGCACGATATTTTCCTGCCCAACGACTATCCGCCGGAGTGGCGCGATCGCTACTATTCCGAACAATACATGCTGGCGGCGATACTGCTGGGCCAGACCGCGCGGTTTCGCATCGCACTGCCCAACGCCTTTGTCAGCCATGATCCGGAGCTCAGTACGGTGCTGGGGCCGTTGTGGCGCGATCCGCGGTTCGCTCCCGACTCTGCCGCGAAAGGGCAGCGCGCGGCGGTGGCCGACCGGAGCGGTCTGGGCTCGTCCTTCTGGATGCGTACCGCCTAGCAATTTGCTTCCTGCCAGATGCCCGGGTCAGACATAATGATGCCCCCCACCGGGAGGACCGATTGCGCCTGCCGCCCTTCAACTGGAAGTACATGGCCTGCGGGCTGCTGCTGGCGGCCATCGTGTACGCCGCCGGGCCGGTCGATAGCGGCCGTATCCAGATCGACTCCGCCTATTACGACGGCGGGGCGGTCCCGTTCAACGTAGTGGAACCGGGTGGCAGGAAGAATCAACTGCGGGTCGGTCCCTGGCTGCTGGGAGTGCGCGCCGCGGATTCAAGACCGCGCGATCAGCGGCGCAACCTGTACGTCGTCTTCCCGGGCACGCAGCACCGGGCGCCGGGATGGCCTGAGTACGACCACAACTGCGTTTTGAGCGATCTGCCTGGGACGGAAGAGCCCGTCGAATGGGATGTTTACTGGGCTGTCGTGCTCGATCCCACACTACAGGAAGACTTCCGCAGTGAGCGGGAATTGGTGCTGGCTGCGCAATCCGGCTTTTTCCCTCCCGACCTGCTGGAGTTCAACGATGTTCCCGCCGATGGCTTCCTGCGTGCGCAGATGAAGGTGCGCACCCTCGGTGATCTGGTGCGCTTCCGGCGCAAGGACGGAACCTTGCCGCGCCTGCTGATCACTCCCGCCGGATATGCGGTCCGCGGCAGCATCGAGCCACGCTGAATTTGTGATTTTGTGATCTCTGGTTTGTGATTGGAGAGCGCGCCTTAATCACTAGTCAGAAATCGCAAATCACAAATCCCCTTCAGTCTTTATACTCAGTGATGGAGCGTGTGTGATCCCTTTCATCCAAGTCGGTCCACTGCGGCTGGGCACTTACGGGCTCATGCTCTGGCTGGCTTGCGTCGCCAGTTATTTTGTCCTAAGCGCTGATCTGCGCCGCCGAAGAATGCCTGGCGACCCGCTCAATGTCATTCTGCTGCTGGCGGTCGCCGGTCTGGCGGGGTCGAAGCTATACTACCTGCTGGAGAGCCCGTCTGAGTTTCTCTCCGATCCCTTTGGCCTTTTCTTCTCCAGGAACGGCTTCACGTGGTTTGGCGGGCTCCTTGGTGGGGTGATAGTCCTTCTCTGGCTGGCGCGTCACTATCGTGTTCCCACCCTCGCCTTCCTGGATGCGTGCAGTCCTGCCGGCGCCCTGGGCTACGCCATCGGGCGTATTGGATGTCTGGTATCGGGTGATGGGGATTACGGCATCGCCACCAGCTTGCCCTGGGGAATGAAGTTTTATCCGGAAACAGGATGCCAGATGAGGCACTTCATCTGCGTCGTCCACGGCGCCCTTGTGCCCAGCTATGGGGCGAACGTTGGCGGCTTTCCGCCCGACGCCATCGTGCCCGTGCACCCGACGCCGATCTATGAATTCCTGGTGGGGGCGCTGATCGCCTGGTTTCTCTGGCGGCAGGGCGCCCGGCGTCTGTCCGACAAAGCCCCGCCTGGAGGGATCATCGGCGCGTACCTCATACTGACCGGTGTGGCGCGGTTCCTGGTGGAGTTCATCCGCATCAATCCGCGCTCGGCTTTCGGCGTGCTGACCAACGCTCAGGTCGTAAGCCTGCTTTCGATCCTTGCCGGTGCGCTGCTGATGTTCCGTGCGCGATCGCCAGCCCCGTCCCCCAACGGCTAAGGCCGTCGTCTCGGAGGCCTGTCACTGCTCAGCTCGCTTTTGTAAAAACCGCTCCAGGGGACACCCTGAACACTTGGCTTCTGCTTTCAGGCAATGGTGCTTGGCGGTTTGCACCAGCAAGGCGTGAAGTTCGTCGAAGGCCCGGGCTGTGGCAGGTGCATGCCGCAGGACAAACTTGTGCCGGCGTCGTCCGGCGAGCGGCGAGTTCGGCGGCTGATCCGGCACTGCCGGAATCTCCTGAGCGAACGCCTTCTCCACCAGCCGGCGCACGTCTTCGTAGCGCGCCTTGGCCGTGATCAACCCATGGCGCTCGAAAATGCGCCGCGTGTACGCATCCACCACGAAAACCGGATGTCCGCCGGCATACAGCAGAATGGAGTCGGCGGTTTCCGGCCCTACGCCGTTGAGCGCCAGCAATTCTTCCCGCAGCTTCGCGGTCGGTTGCGCGAACATCCGCTCCAACGACCCGCCATAATGCGCGTCGAGATAGCTCACGAATGTCTTCAGCCGCTTTGCCTTTTGGCGAAAGTACCCGGAGGACCTCACCATCCGCGCGAGTCTGGGCAAGGGCGTGTGGCGAACTCCGTTCAGGTTGAGCACGCCTTCGGCGCGTAACCCGCGCAGAGCCTGCTCTACGTTGGTCCAGGCGGTGTTCTGGGTCAGGAATGCGCCAACAATGACTTCGAAGCGGGAGTGGGCCGGCCACCAGTCCTGCGGCCCCCACATAGCCATTAGTTCCCGGTAGAACGCCCGGACGCTAGCCTCGCGATCCAGATCGACACCCTCCCAATCCAGTTTAGCGGAGAGAATCGAACCCCTGGCCAAACCGGTTGACAACTTTTGTCAATGGCGGATAGGGTCCCGGAAGAGGTGCCAGAAGTACATGCCCGAACGGTGCTAACTAGTTAATATTCAATGACCTAAACTTAAATGACAATTTCTGTCAGCAGCCCCCTCGACAGGCTTCGGAACGGGCGAAGCCGGGGGCCTGGTTGCTGAGGTTGCCGTGTGGCTGCGGCGACCGCAAGGAAAGTGGGAATGTCTCAACGGCTCGGCGATCTTCTCGTGAAAGAGAAGGTCATCTCACAGGAACAGCTGGACAAGGCGCTGACGGAGCAGAAGCGGAATGGCTCGCGGCTGGGCTCCGTGCTGGTGAAGCTGGGCTTCGTTTCCGACGAAGACGTCACCAACTTCCTCTCCCGGCAATACGGTGTTCCCGCCATCAATCTTTCGTATTTCGACATTGACCCTTCAGTGGTCAAGCTGATCCCGCCGGAAACCGCGCGCCGCTACCAGATCCTGCCCCTCAGCCGGGTCGGGGCCTCGCTCACCATCGCCATGGTGGATCCCACCAACGTGTTCGCCATGGACGACATCAAGTTCATGACCGGCTTCAATATCGAGCCGGTGGTGGCCTCCGAGACGGCGATCCTGCAGGGCATCGACAAGGCCTACGGCGACACCCACGAGGAAGACCTGGAAAAGGTGATGGCCGACATCGGCGAGACGGATGCCGACGTCGAGCTGCAGGCGGGCGACGAAGACGAATTTTCCGCCAGCGAGCTGGAGAAGGCGGCCGAGGAAGCGCCCATCGTCAAGCTGGTGAACCTGATCCTCACCGACGCGGTGAAGCGCAGCGCCAGTGACATCCACATTGAGCCCTACGAGAAGGAATACCGGGTGCGCTTCCGCGTGGACGGCATCCTGCAGACCATCATGACGCCGCCGCTGAAGCTGAAGGACGCCATCATCTCGCGCGTCAAGATCATGTCCAAGCTTGATATCAGCGAGAAGCGGTTGCCGCAGGACGGGCGCATCATGCTCAAGGTAAAGCTGGCGGGCAAGCGCAAGACGCTCGACTACCGCGTCAGCACCCTGCCCACTATCTGGGGAGAGAAGATCGTTCTGCGGCTGCTGGACAAAGACAATCTGCGGCTGGACATGACCCAGCTCGGCTTCGAGTCCGAGTCGCTGGTCAAGTTCGAGAAGGCCATCCTGAAGCCCTACGGCATGGTGCTGGTCACCGGTCCCACAGGATCGGGCAAAACCAACACGCTCTATTCCGCCATCGCGCGCTTGAACACGCCGGAAACCAACATCATGACCGCGGAAGACCCGGTGGAATTTCAAATCGCCGGCGTCAACCAGGTGCAGATGAAGGAACAGATCGGACTGAACTTTGCCGCCGCCCTGCGCTCCTTCCTGCGGCAGGACCCCAACATCATCCTGGTGGGCGAGATCCGCGATTTTGAGACCGCCGAGATCGCCATCAAGGCGGCGCTGACCGGGCACCTGGTGCTCTCCACCCTGCACACCAACGGAGCGCCGGAGACCATCAGCCGCCTGATGAATATGGGCATCGAGCCCTTTCTGGTCGCGACTTCGGTGCACATGATCGTCGCCCAGCGGCTGGTGCGGCGGATCTGCAAGGAGTGCAGTGAAGTAGTCGAGGTCCCGTACCAGACACTGCTGGAATCCGGGTTTTCGCAGCAAGAGGCCAAGACCGTGAAGATCCGCAAAGGCAAGGGATGCACCGTCTGCAACAGCACTGGCTACAAAGGACGCACCGCACTTTACGAAGTGATGGAGATTGACGATGACATTCGCGAGCTGATCCTGGTGGGTGCGTCGGCGGTGGAGCTGAAGAAGAAAGCCATCGAGCACGGCATGATTACGCTGCGCCGCAGCGGTCTGATCAAGGTGGCGGACGGTGTCACTACCATGGAAGAAGTGGCGCGCGAGACCGTCCACGGATAAGGGAGGTTTTAGGACATCATGGCAGTCACTCTCAGTGAACTATTGAAAAAGATGCTGGAGATGTCGGGCAGCGACCTGCACCTCACCACCAACTCGCCCCCCCAAATCCGCGTCCATGGTCATCTCACTCCGCTGGACTTGCCGCCGCTGACGGCGGCGGAGACCAAGCAGCTTGCCTACAGCGTCCTGACCGATGCGCAGAAGCAGCGCTTCGAGGAGACACTGGAACTGGACTTCTCCTTCGGTCTCAAGGGACTGGCCCGCTTCCGCGGCAACTGCTTCAACCAGCGCGGCGCGGTCGGCGCCGTCTTCCGCGTGATCCCGTTCGAGATCAAGGGATTCAGAGAGCTGGGCCTGCCTTCCATCGTAGCCAAGCTGTGCGAGAAACCGCGCGGTCTTGTCCTGGTCACCGGGCCTACCGGTTCGGGCAAGTCCACCACGCTGGCAGCGATGCTCGACAAGGTCAACGTCGAGCGCCATGAGCACATCATCACCATCGAAGACCCCATCGAGTTCGTGCATAACCACAAGAGCTGCCTGGTGAACCAGCGCGAGGTCAACGCCGACACCAAATCCTTTGCTGCCGCCCTGCGCGCCGCGCTCCGCGAGGATCCAGACGTGGTCCTGATCGGCGAAATGCGCGATTTGGAGACCATCGAATCGGCCTTGCGCATCGCCGAGACCGGACACCTCACCTTCGGTACCTTGCACACCAATACCGCCGCCTCCACCATCAACCGCGTCATTGATGTGTTTCCGGCCCACCAGCAACCTCAGATCCGGGCCCAGCTTTCCATGGTTCTGGAAGGCATCCTCTGCCAGACCCTGCTGCCCAAGATTGGGGGCAACGGCCGGGTGATGGCGATGGAGATTTTGGTGCCGAATGCGGCGGTGCGGAACCTGATCCGCGAGGACAAGATCCACCAGATCTATTCCGCCATGCAGTCCGGCCAGGACAAGTTCGGGATGCAGACCTTCAACCAGTCGCTGGCGTCGCTGTACTTCCAGAGACAGATCACGCTCGAGACCGCCATGCAGCGTTCCTCCATGCCGGACGAGCTGCAGGACATCATCAACCGCGGAGCCGTGAGCGCAGCTCGGGGCTCCGCCGTAGCACGCAAGTAAGTAAGCCCTGGGCCCGCGGGCGCATCGGCGCCGCCGCGGGCGAACTGAGTAAGTGGAGGACCCAATGCCGGTTTTCACCTACAGTGGCACCAACACCGCTGGCACCAAGGTCAGCGGAGAACGCATCGCCGAGAGCAAGCAGGCCTTGACCATGGCGCTGCGCCGTGAACGCATCAACCCAACTACCATCAAGGAGAAGGGCAAGGAGTTTGCGGTTCCCACCCTGGGCCGCGGCAAGGTGCCTACCAAGGACCTGGCTATCTTTTTCCGGCAGTTCTCGGTCATGATCGATGCCGGCCTGCCGCTGGTGCAATGCCTGGAGATCCTTGCTGCCAACCAGGAAAACATGACGTTTCAGAAGGCCCTGACCGGCGTGCGCACCACGATCGAAGGCGGCGCCACTCTGGCCAACGCCATGCGCCAGTATCCGAAGGTGTTTGACGACCTCACCACCAACATGATTGAGGCGGGGGAGACCGGCGGAATCCTCGACACCATTCTGCAGCGCCTGGCCACCTACGTGGAAAAGGCGGTGAAGCTGCGCTCGGCGGTGAAATCGGCGCTGATCTATCCCTGTTCGGTGGTCGGCATCGCCGTGCTCATCGTGGCGGGGTTGCTGAAGTTCGTGGTGCCGATCTTTGCCAACCTGTTCGTCGGCCTGGGCGTTGCCCTGCCGCTCCCCACCCGCATGGTCATGAAGCTGAGCGAGATCGTCGGTGCTTTCTGGTGGATCGGACTGGGAGGGATCGTGGGCCTCTTCTTCGGCATACGCCAGCTTCGCAAGGATCCGCGCGGCCGGCTGTGGTTGGACAAGCTCCTGCTCAAGATGCCCGTCGTCGGTATGCTGCTGCGCAAAATTGCGGTGGCGCGGTTCACCCGCACCATGGGCACGCTGATCACCTCCGGTGTGCCCATCCTGGAAGGTCTGGGAATCACGGCCCGCACCTCCGGCAACGCCGTGCTCGAGCAGGCCCTGTTGAAGGTGCGCAAGTCGATCGAGGAGGGCCGCACCATCGTCGATCCTCTCAGAGAGAGCGGCGTGTTCCCCAACATGGTCACCCAGATGATCGGCGTGGGTGAAGCCACCGGCGCCATGGATGCCATGCTGCAGAAGATCGCCGACTTCTACGAAGACGAAGTAGATGCTGCCACCAAGGACCTGCTCACGCTGTTGGAACCGATGATGATCGCGTTCCTGGGCGTGGCCGTCGGCGGCATCGTTATTTCACTGTACATGCCGCTGTTCAGCATGATCAGCAAACTGTCGGGTGGCGGTTAACAGAGGCAGCTGAGAAATTGGCTTCTGGCAACATCACGTGTCAGGGCACGACTTCAGTCGTGCCGAAGATGGCAGCTCTCGGCGTCATCCCGAGCGAAGCGCGAGGTGAGGTTGCAAGCCGAGCGCGAGTCGAGGGATCTTGCGGTTGTGGCGATGTCTTGGGCCTTCTTGAATCATGCTGGACAATACCGAGATTCCTCGCTTCGCCCTTACTCGCAACGACTCGCTCGGGCCGGCTCGGAATGACCATAGAACAAAAGTTCCTAACGGCACGACTGAAGTCGTGCCCTGACACGTGTTCCTCCCGCCACTCACAGATTGAGGAGGAAACGGCAGGGCGGCAGGGCTGCCCCGGGTGCAAGCGATGAGAAGCGAATTCAACGAGCGCACCTGGCTGGCGTGGCTCTCCAAGGTGCGCATCATCGTCATCACCTTCCTGCTGGCCATCGAACTGCTGATCCTGCGGCTCACGGCCACCGCGGTGCCCGAGGGCGCCTTCCTCAGCGTCATTGCCCTCTGGTATGCCATCGCGCTGTTTTATGTGCTGCTGCTTCCGCTGTGGCGGGAAGCGGGGACCCAGGCCCGCTTGCAGGTGGTGAGCGACCTGGTCTTCGCCAACGCGCTCATCTACCTGACCGGTGGCATTGACACTTTTTTCAATTTTCTTAACCCGCTCATCATCATCATGGCCTCGATCCTGTTGTCGCGGACCTGGGCCTACCTGAGCGCGTTGTTGTCATTTATTTTGTTCGGCAGCATTCTGGAGCTTTCCTATTTCGACCTGATCCATTCCTACTCCAACACCCGTCCCGACGCCAGATCGCTGCAGCTTGTCATCTTTATCAACCTCATCGCCTACCTGGCGGTCGCCTACCTGGCCAGCAAAATGACCGCCCGGCTGCGCCAGGTTCACTTCGAACTGGAAGACAAGAGCGGAGCGCTGCAGAACCTGCAGGCGCTCCACAAGAACGTCATCGACTCGATGAGCGGCGGCTTAATCACCACCAACCTGGAAGGGCGGGTGACGCTGCTCAACCCCGCCGGCGAGAAGCTGCTGGAGACCTCCGCCGGGGCGGCGTTGGGCAAGCCCGTCGCTCAGTATTTTCTCGATCCGCTGCCCGCCATCGGGCCACACCTCGTGCGCACCGAGGTACGCTGCCTGGTTCCCAGCGGGGTGGAGAAGACCTTCGGGATCACCGCCTCGGAGTTGCACGTTCCGGGGCGCGGCTTGACCGGATACGTCTACGCCTTTGCCGACCTGACCGAGGTCCGCCGCCTGGAGCGCGAGGTGCGCATGCGGGATCGTCTGGCCGCCATCGGCCGCATGGCTGGGGGTATCGCACACGAGATCCGCAACCCGCTCACCTCGATCGCGGGCTCCGTCCAGGTGCTCTCCGGAATCTCAGAGCTGAACTCGGACCAGAAAGCGCTGGTGGAGATCGTGCTGCGCGAATCCGACCGCTTGAACGCGATCATCACCGACTTCCTCATGTACGCGCGCGAGAAGACCTACAAGATGGCGGTGGTTGACCTGGTTCCGCTGCTCGACGATACGCTGAAGGCTCTGGAGAGAACTCAGAGCGCCCCGAGGATTGAGATCGTGCGGCGCTTCGAGACGGAATCCGCCTGGGTTCTCGCCGATCGTGATCGTATCCGCCAGGTGTTCACCATTCTCGCCAACCATGCCCGGCGCTCGATGCCCGAGGGTGGACGGCTGACCGTTACCCTGGAGCCCGCGCAGGATCGCTGGCACATCCGCTTCGCCGACAGCGGTCGCGGGCTGACCTCGCAGCAAGTCGAGAAAGTCTTTGAACCGTTCCAGTCGGAGTTCGGCGGCGGTACCGGCCTGGGCCTGGCGATCGCGTATGAGATTCTGCAGGCCCACGATGCCCGGGTTTCGGTCCACTCCTCGTTGGGCGAGGGAATCGAATTTGACCTTGAACTGAAACGGGCGACGCTGCCGCGCGGCCCCGAACCGAAGCCGGCTGCTGCTGCCCACGCCAGTCTGCGGTCCCTCGAGGCCGGCGGCGTGCTCGAGACCCCGAGCGGGGTGAAGCATGGCTAGTATCCTGGTGTGCGACGACATGCGCGCCATCTGCGGCGTGCTCGAGATTGCTCTGCGCAAGGAGAGCCACCGGGTCGAGACCGTGACCTCCGGCTCGGAAGCCAAGCGCAAACTGGATTCCAACATCTACGACGTGGTGGTCAGCGACATCAAGATGCCGCAGACCGACGGCATCGAAGTGCTGCGCCATGCCCGCCGGATTTCGCCTGAGACGGCCGTCATCCTGATCACAGCCATTGAGGATTACGAGGCTGCCGTCCAGGCCGTGAAGGCGGGCGCGTTCGATTACATCCACAAAGGTCCGCACCTGATCGACGAGGTGGTGGTCTCCATCAAGCGGGCGCTGGAATCCGTGACCTTGCGCCGGGAGAACTTTGCTTTCCGACGCGATGCTGGCATCCGCAATTCGCTGGAAAACATTGTAGGCGCCAGCCCGCTGATGGAGAAGCTGAAGCAGACCATTCGCACCGTGGCGTCCAGCGCCAGCACCGTGGTAATCCACGGCGAAAGCGGCACCGGCAAGGAGCTGGTGGCGCGCGCCATCCACGACTGCTCGCCGAGGACGGCCCAGCCCTTCGTTTCCATCAACTGCGGCGCGTTCCCCGAGACCCTGCTGGAAAGCGAGCTGTTCGGTTACGTCAAGGGCGCGTTCACCGGCGCCACGCAGAACAAGGCGGGGCTGTTCGAGGTGGCCAGCGCGGGGACCGTCTTTCTGGACGAGATCAGCGAGATGAGCCTGGCCATGCAGGTGAAGCTGCTGCGAGTGCTGCAGGAGCGCGTCCTACGTCCAGTCGGCGGCACCACCGAGATCGCCATTGACGTCCGCGTGATCGCTGCCACCAACAACGACCTCGACCGCATGGTCGCCGACGGCGCTTTCCGCGAGGATCTCTATTACCGCATCAGCGTGATTCCCATCGAAGTGCCGCCCCTGCGCGAACGCCGCGAAGATATCCCCCTGCTGGCCAACCACTTCCTCAAGAAGTTCGTCGCTGCTTCAGGGAAAAGCCTCGTGCGCATTGCCCCGCAGTCGCTGGGCGAACTACAGGGATACGACTGGCCCGGCAATGTGCGCCAACTCGAGAACACCATCGAGCGCGCCGTGGCGCTGGAAGCCAGCGACGAACTGAACGTCGAACTGCCGCTGGAACGCTCGAAGATTCGCGTGGCGGCAGGGTCCGGTAACGGATCCATTTCCATTCCTACCGAAGGCCTCGACATGGAGCGCTATGTGGCCGACCTTGAGCGTTCCATGCTGCAAACCGCGCTGCGCCAGTCCGGAGGTGTGCAGACCAGGGCCGCGGAATTGCTGCGCCTCTCCTATCGCTCCTTCCGGCATCTCGCCAAAAAATACGACATCTAGAGCCAAAAGCTAAGAGCTAAGAGCTAAAACCAAAAGCCAAAAGCGTTTTTCCGACGCTATACTCACCCTGTCATGTGGCAGATCCTGCGCCTGTTCTGGAAGGCGACTCGCGGTCATCGGCTCGCGCCCTGGCGCAGCCCTTACCTGCGCTGGCGCATTGAGACCTATTGCGGTGTCAAGATGAGCCAGATCGGCTTCCTTGAGTTCTGGGGATTCATGTGGAGAGAACGTTCGGAGGTGCTGCGCTACCTGAAGTGGACGGCCCAGATGGAACGCTACGCGCAGATCAAGCCGAAGAATCCGTAGGAAGTGGAAAGTGAAGACGTGGCAAGTGGAAAGTTGTGCGCTTACCACTTGCCACTTACCACTATTTCCGCCCCCTTGCCCACTTCGAGCGCGCGTGTCGCTGAACCCTGGTTCATCGCAATCTCGAGAAAACCCATGCTTCCCAGTATCCCGAAGATCTCACCCGGGTTGCCCTCGGCGTAGGCGATCCTCATGCTTATGACCTCGTGCGTTCCAATCACGATCTTGAACTGCGGAGGGTGGGGAGCGAACAGTTGCGGAATGTCGCGCGGGGTTATGTTCGTGACCACATTCCCGAATCTGTCCACTTTCAACACAACGCCCTGAATCCCATCCTTGGAGGCTTTCGGAACCGGGACGCTGAAGCGCACGAAGTCACTGATCTCCTTGCCGAAGTCCGAGGACTCCAGGCCACTGCTCAGCCAACCGGCAACAGCAGCGAAGATGTCCCGCCCATGGAATGTCTGGCTCACGGGGCGCAAGAAGTAATTCTCCGCAGTGATGTGGCGCACAGATACCTGTTTCTCGCGTTCCAGCGCGAGCGACAGTACGCCGTTATCGGGCGCCACGAAGAGGTATTTTTCGGTGCGGGCGAGGATGGGTCGTCGCGCCGATCCCACGCCCGGATCCACTACCACCACGTGGATGGTGTCTGGGGGAAAATAGCTGTACGCCTGCGCGATGGTAAGCGCGCCGTCCAGCAGGTCGTAGGATTGGACCTCGTGCGAAATGTCCACGACTCGCGCCGAAGGGTTGATGTTGTACACGACCCCCTTCATCGTGCCCACATAATGGTCGCTCGCGCCGAAATCGGTGGTGAATGTGACGAACCGCTGCTCGGCCATGCGTCGTTTCCCCGCGCTGAACTTAGCGCGCCGGAATCGCGGCTGTCAATTTTCCGCAGGCCCGGCTGCGGGTAACATCCGCTCGAAGGACAGGAGATGGTGCGCATGAAAAAACTGCTGGCGATCGTGGCGCTGCTCGCCCTGGTGCCGCCGGTCGCTCAGGCACAGAAGACCAAGTCGCGGACGCGCGCTCACCGGGAAAATCCCGCCGATGCGGCCACGGCGGCACTGCTACAGGTGGACCGGGAGTTTGCCAAGAGCGGCGTGGCCAAGAGCATCGAAGACTTCATGGGGTTCATCGCCGAGGACGTCCGCTTCTACTCCGCCGGCGTCATGCGCACCGGCAAGCTGCCCTTCCGCGAGAGCTGGGCCAAGGGCTTCGCCGATCCCAACTGGAGCATCACCTGGGCGCCTCTCTACGCCGAGGCCGCGCAGTCGGCTGACTTGGGTTACACCACCGGCAGCTTCGAGATCCGCGACAAGTCACCCGACGGCACGCCTTTGGTGCGCAAGGGGAGCTACGTCACCGTCTGGCGCAAACAGCCTGACGGCACCTGGAAGGTCGCGCTCGACATCGGCAGCTTTGTCCCGCCCAAACCAGCGGCCCCGCCGGGCGAAGGCCACTGACTCGCGGACCTTATCCTTTGTCCTGCAACTCAGGGACGTGCGTCGTGAGGTCAATGAAGACCCGCCTGAATTGCTCGAAGAGCCGCTCGAATTGGCCGACTTCGTCGTCCGAAGTGACCTGGATTTCCGATTCGTAGTCCCCGCCAACTACGCGGGTCGCGACCACGGTGATGTGCTCCAGGCGTCGAAATACCAGACGTGTCAGCAGCGTCAGCACCAGGAGGATGCCGAGCGCCAGAGCCGTGACCGTCAAAATCACGAGGACGTTCGCCGTGCGCCTCATCGCCAGGTAAAAGCTCGAAATGTCCCGCACGACGAACATTGCGCCCACGGTATTCCCCGCCGCGTCGTGGATGGGAAAGATGCCGCGGACAAAGACTGAATTCCCCTCCTGGAAACGCTCCAGCACCTTGCCTTGGCCGGGCACCGCGGCCAGGTCTCCGTCGAATCGAATGATTCTGTCGGAAGCTGTCGTTTTGTCCGCTACTACGAAGCCCGGGTTGTCATCCCAGTTGTCGCGGCGTTTCCAGACCGCGCTCGAATCGGCCCAAAACTGCCGGTCCAT
>Ga0335069_10004686_pt1 | contig 20177 bp, 25 predicted proteins | sample Lox_Sample_11_FD_206714 | JGI IMG/M metagenome (GOLD analysis project Ga0335069, IMG submission 206714) | Soil microbial communities from Loxahatchee National Wildlife Refuge, Florida, United States - Lox_Sample_1.1 | ecosystem: Environmental > Terrestrial > Soil > Wetlands | place: USA... | reverse complement strand
ATGTGTGCGTGCAGCCGCCGGAGGTCGGCCTGCTTGGGCTCGGGTTGACTGGCGAGGTACGCCTCGACTTGCTCAGGTACATCCATCTCACGCCGCATGCTAGCAACGAACTGTCCCATGCCGGGTCGGATGGACGCCGCCCAAGCATCGCCGGTGTCCGCATGGATGGCCGTCAGCCGCGAACAGAACGACCATCCGCTCGTGCCGCATTCCGGGCGGGCGCTGGGCTGCCGCGTTTCCGTGGGCCGCGCTGTCTGCGGCATCCTGTTGACCGTCCCGGCGGTAACACCGGCCGCAGGTCACGGCGGAGAGGGTGGCCGGCGGGAACCTCGACCAGGACGATCCGGACGCCGTCGGGGTCCTCGATCCACATCTCGATGAGGCCCCAGGGCTCCGCTATCGGCTCCCGCACGATCGGGACTCCGGCGGCGGCCAGCCGGGCGTGCTCGGCGTGTACGTCGCGGACCTGGATCCAGATCATCACCGAGCGCCCGGGCGGGCCGGGCGCGTGCCCGGAGACCTCGAGCAGCCCCTGACCGAGGTAGGACACCAGCCCGGGATCCTCCGGCGGCCCGAATTCCCGGTAGATGGCCAGGCCGAGCAGGTCACGGTAGAAGCGGCGGCTGCGGTCCAGGTCGCCAGGGCGCAGCAGGATCCGGCTGCTCAGAACGTCCACGCCACTATTCCAGCATCACGGTGAGTGACGCGGAAGATTGAAGAGAACGCGCGCAGTCCCGCCCAATCTGAGCGGCTTTCGAGCGCGGGCTCTGTGCGGTCGTGGCCGCGCATAACAGGCCGTTCCGTCGTGCCGGTATCGGCGGGTGCATGCTGGTACTCTGCGTGCACTGAGCCGGCGGCGGCCGGTGACCGGTTGTGCGCGACACTGGGTGGGCGAACCTCTGGATGGCACTGCAGGTCATCGAGATCCGGCCAGGAGCAGAGGTCGGCGGTGACGGCCATGGATCCCACGCCAGCGGCTCCTTCCCTGCCGCCTGCAGGCGCGCTGTATGACAGCCGCCGCGGCGTTTGGTACGTCAAGCCGGCGCTGCGCGGCTGGCTGCACCTGCTGTGGTTCGAGGCGTCGCTGGTGCGGGGCACCTTGCTGGTGGCCCGCGCGCATGGCGCCGTGCGGATCACGGCGCTGGCCATCTACGCGGCCAGCGTGACCGCCATGTTCGGGACCAGCGCGCTGTATCACCGCGGCACCTGGAGTGCGGCGTGGAACCGGCGGCTGCAGCGGCTGGACCAGGCGATGATCTTCCTGCTCATCGCCGGCACCGCCACCCCCGCCTTCCTGCTGGCCACATCCGGGACCTTCCAGCTGGCCTGCCTGATCATCATGTGGGCGCTGACCGTGGCCGCGGCCGCGGTCCGCCTGGCCTGGATGAGCGCCCCGGAGCTGGTGGCCGGCTCGGCGTTCGTCGGGCTGGGCTGGGTCGCCGCCCTCGCGCTGCCGGGCGTGTGGACCCGTGCCGGGGCGGCGGCGGGCGTGCTGATGCTTGTGGGCGGGCTGCTGTACACGGCCGGAGCGCTGGCCTACCACCAGCGCCGGCCTGACCCCTGCCCGGCCGTGTTCGGCTACCACGAGGTCTTTCACGCCTGCGTCTGCGCCGCCGCGGCGTGCCACTACGCTGCGGTAGCGCTGTTCCTCACCAACCGCGGCTGATACCGGCCGGGCATGGCCCGGCAGGCCCAGCCGCACTGTGGTGCCGCGTTACCGGCCAGGCCCGGGCCCGCGCGGGCCGGTGCCTGCCGCGGATCGTCCGTCGATCCCCCGGCGGCCACCCGGTCTCACCCGGGACGGGCGCCGGGCCGGTACCCCGCGCCGGGCTGGGGGATCACGCAGCACCCGGGCAGGTGATCCCGGCCGGTGCCTCAGCCGATGACCCGGACGTTCTCCGCCTGGGGCCCCTTCTGGCCCTGGGTGATGTCGAACTCGACCTGCTGCCCTTCCTGCAGGCTGCGGCCGCCGCCACCGGCGATCGCGCTGACATGCACGAAAACGTCCGGACCGCCTTCCACGGCGATGAAGCCGTAGCCCCTGTCGCCGTTGAACCACTTCACCGTGCCCTGCGCCATCGTGACCTTCCTCGTCCCGGGCCCGGCGCCCGCCACCACGGCGGGAGCCCGCCCCTGCCGCAATTGCTGTGGCCAGCCTGTCACTCCGCGCCCGGCGCAGGTGAACCGGGCGGCCCTGCAAGCAGGCCCGGCAGCCAGAACAACCCCACGGCCCCGCTGACCCGCGCACTATCCGTCACCCAGCCCCGGTGCCGGGCGGGACCGGTTCTCATGGCCGCCAGCCGGGCGTTCCAGCCCGCTGATATGCCCTGCGGACAGTCACCAGGATCGCGCCGCCGGCTGTCCTGCTGAGCGCGGCCGCTACGGCACGGTCACCGCAGCCAGCGCGGACGTCACGTTCTGTAGCGCACCTGCCTGCCGCTGACGATCCGGATCCGCCGGTCTGGGCGGCGATGACGTCGGGAGCTTTCCATGGCGACGGTCACCCAGACCAGGGTGTCCGGTCATTTGGTCGTGATAGCCGATCAGCTGGGCCGTACCGCTGGTCGCCGCCAGCAGAACATGACTGGACAGTTCGGTATGCGAAGCGGGCGCCTGGTTCCACGGCGGCGCCGGTGACGACACCGGCTGGCCCGGCGCCGCCGAGGGCAGGGCGAAGGCCGCATCGAGGTCATCGCCCTCGAGCGCCCGGTGGCCGTACCCCTGGGTCTGCGCCGCGTCGAGCGGATCGGCGAACGTCTGCGCGCGGGCGCCGGCGCGCTCGGGCAGCTCGACCCGCAGACCGTTGCGGGCACGCAGGACCGCGGTCCGCACGTTGGTTCGGTCATGAATTCGGATTATCTCCTGATAGTCGCTGATTCGTCAGGCGGTGATACTCTGCGAGTGAGGACAACTTGAGATGAGATGAACGCGATGCCCTTCAGGCCAGCGCCGTCACGAAGAGCGTCCAGCGCGACACAATCCGAAATCGCCGTCAGCCGGGTGCTCGCTGACATGGGAAGCGCCGACCAGCTCGCTCACGCCGATCCCGCAATCCGCGTCGCCTGCCCCGTCTGCGAGGCACTCAGCCATCAGCGATGCCTGGAGCGCAACCCAAAGCAGTACGTCACCCCGCACGCCGAGCGTGCCGCGCTCGCAACCGGTGCCGCCGCCTGAAGGAGAGCTGATGATGGCTTTTGATGAGGTGAGGCGGACCGGGCCGGTGGCGGACGCCCTGGCGCGCCCGCTGCGGGACTTGCGGATCTCGGTCACCGACCGCTGCCAGTTCCGCTGCACCTACTGCATGCCCCGCGACGTGTTCGGCCGGGACTTCGTCTTCCTGCCCCGCGAGGACCTGCTCACCTTCGAGGAACTGACACGGCTCGCCCGGGTTTTCGCCGGCCTGGGCGTGCGCAAGCTCCGGCTGACCGGCGGCGAGCCGCTGCTGCGCCGCGATCTGGAGCGCCTGATCGCGATGCTGGCCGCCATCGGCGGCATCCAGGACATCGCCCTGACGACCAACGGCGCGCTGCTCGCCGGCAAGGCCCGGACGCTCGCCGATGCGGGGCTGCGCCGCGTCACCGTCAGCCTGGACTCCCTCGACGACGCGGTCTTCATGGCGCTCAACGACGCCGGCTTCCCGGCTTCCCGGCCGCGCGGGTACTGGACGGGATCGCCGCGGCCGCCGGAGCCGGGCTGGGGCCGGTCAAGGTCAACATGGTGGTCAAGCGCGGCTGCAACGAGCAGTCGATCCTGCCGATGGCGGCCCGCTTCCGGGGCAGCGGGCACGTGCTGCGCTTGATCGAGTACATGGACGTCGGCACCACCAACGGGTGGCGGCTGGACGAGGTCGTCCCGGCCGCCGAGATCATCGCGCTGATCGGTGGGCAGTGGCCCCTCGAACCGCTGCCGGCCAGCTATCCCGGCGAGGTCGCAACCCGTTACCGCTACCGGGACGGCGCGGGTGAGATCGGCGTCATCGCCTCGGTCACCCAGCCGTTCTGCCGCAGCTGCACGCGCGCCCGGCTCTCAGCCGAGGGGACGCTGTACACCTGCCTGTTCGCGGGATCGGGACATGATCTGCGCGCCATGCTGCGCGGCGGTGTCAGCGACCAGGCGCTGCGCGAGCAGATCGCAGCCATCTGGACAATGCGCTCCGACCGCTACTCCGAGCTGCGCACCCGTGCGACCGGCCGCACGCCGAAAGTGGAGATGTCGCACATCGGCGGCTAGCACGCCGCGAGGCCCCACAAGACAGCCCGCCGCGCGCACGTGCCCGGCATGCCAAGCGGGCCGCTGAGCAGGCGGGCTCGCCCATCATCGACGAGGGAGAGCCGGTGCTCTGCATCCACCCCGGCGAGCGCCGGCCGCTGCGCCCCAAGCCCGGCGGCCCGGTCGAGGCGGGTCTTCTGCTAAGCTTAAGTTTTAACCTTTTTCCTGGTCAGCGTCGTGTTCGTGGTGCGCGGCGTGCCGGCTTCGCCTGGGAGCAGGTGGCGGGGTGCTGGGCCTTTGCTGCTGCCTTTGGGCCGGCCGGGTCCGGGGCGGGAGGGTTTCGCGACACGGGCGGGTGTTCCCAGGTCGCGGCGGATGTTGCGAAACCCGCGGCGGACCCGGCCCGGTGCCAGCGGCCGGGCGGGATCGGGCTGTTTCTCCCAGGGGCGGCGCAGGCCGGCAGCCAGCGGGCGGGCGAGCAGGAGCTGGGCGTGCGCGGCCATGATGAGCCTGGCCCAGCGGTCGGCCTGCCCGGGATCGCGGACTTTCGCGGCGGTCAGGCCGAGGGTGCCCTTGAGGAGCTTGAAGGCGTGCTCGATGTCGAACCTGGCGAGGTAGGCGCGCCAGAGCTCGTCAGGGACAGGGGGCCGGGGCCGGCGTGCCAAAGCCACATGGCGCGGTGCGGGTCGCGGCCGTCGGGCAGGCGCTCGACGGTGACGTGGACGAGGGTGCCGTGCAGGACGGGCAGCTGCTTTCGTCCGGCGAACCAGCCGCGGCCGCCGTGGATGAGGGGATGGACGCGGTGCCAGGCCCCGGCCCGGACGGTGCCGTAAAGGGGCGTGTCCGGCAGCGTGAGCTCCTCGTCGGGTTCCGGGTTCGGGGGCAGGGGCTTTTTCCGGCCTCTGGGGCCCTGGCCGGCGTCCGCGGCGAAGTCCGCGGGCTCCAGGCAGTGCACCGCGGGCCCGCGGCGGGCGGGACGGCCGTCCTTGCCCTGCCAGGTGACGGGCTCGGCGTAGAACACGCTGCCGGCGGCGAGCCGGACCAGGACGTGGGCGGGACAGCCGAGGAGCCCGTCGGTGAGGGCGGCGGCGCTGTAGCCGGCGTCGAAGACGAACAGCGGCGTGGCCTCCCGGCCGTGCCCGGCGGCGCGCAGGCGGCGCAGCACGTTCCTCACCTGCGTGATCGTCTGCTCCGTGCGGGTCGCGGGGGTGGTGCGCGTCACGTCCAGCAGGGCGGCCCACGCGGTGCGCAGGTGCCCGATCGCCGCGGTGAACTGGTACTCCCGGCCGGGCGCGGTCCTGGACGAGCCCTTGCAGTGGCAGGCGCCGTTGTGCACGTGCTCGCGGCCCGGCGAGCACCACGCGTCCGGCCGGGGGTACGCGGTCGCATCGACGGCGAACCGCAGCCGGCTCCACCGGGCGCACGCGTCCCGCACCTGCGCGGCATCGTCCGGGGACAGCCCGGCCAGCGCGCGGTCCAGCAGCCCGCGGTCGATCACGTCATGCTCCGCGATCCACGCGAGCGCCTCCGGCCCGTCCACGGCCTGCGGCAGCTCCGACGCCAGCAGGCAGAACAGCCTCTCGTCATCGATCCGCCCGGCGGACAGCGCGTCGTACAGGGCGCCGTGGCCCCGGGTGAACTCCGGCTCCAGGCACAGCCGCACCAGCGACGTCACCGCATGATCCGCGCACAAGACAGCGTCCGTGAGCTCGAACAGCGCGTCCGCCCGCCGCGCCAGGCAGTCATACACCCGGGACCGGAACTCCCGCAGCCGCTCCAGTGCCCGGTAGCGCGCGACCGCGTCCGCGAACACTGCCGGATCTGGCGTCGCCGGACTGGCCGCCACCGACGCCAGCAGGACGCTCCCGGTCTCGGGCAGGGTTTGCAGCCCTGAGCCGGGCCGTGGCAGGGTATGAAGCACGGCCGTTTCCTTTCGTGATGCAGGATGCGTGGCAACACCAGCATCAGGGAAACGGCCGTTCCTCACCCGTCAATCAGATATGAGCGAAAAATCCGCATATGCTCTGATATGAATAGAATTCAGGTTAAGACTTAAGCTAAGACGGCATGCCTGAGCAGTGGGCCGGTTCACCGGCGAGAACGCTAGGGTTCTCCGGGCAGCCCGGCCCGCCCGGCGGTGCTGCCAGGACCGGCCCGCGACCCATGACGGCTCAGACGGCGGCGGGCGCGACCAGCGCACCGGCACGTCCCCGATCGTGGGCAGGCGCAGCTTCCCGCTGGTCAGCACCTTGAACCGGGCGCCGGCGGTGAACCGGATGGCCTGCCGGCGGTCCTCACGGGACCGGAACCGGGGCCGGCCGGCCTTCGGCCCCTTCCGCCTGCTGGCGACGGAGGCGAAGAAGTCCGGTACGCGGCGTCCAGGTCCGCCAGGGCCCGCTGGGGCACCACGGCAGATGCCGCACCGGGCCAGGCCCGCTGCGGGGTGGCCTTGGCCGCGGTCAGCCGCGTCGGCAGGCGCGGCCCTCTCGGTCCGGCGCCAGCACATCGAACGCCGCAACGGCCCCGCCTGACCGGCTCACGCCGCCCTCGCCACCGGCCTGAAAGCCCGGCGCACGGGCATCTTTTCAGGTCGCGGGCGCGTCGGTACCGGTCAGCAGGGCCAGGATCTCCCCGACGGTGCGTTCCCGGCCGTCCGGTTCTGGCAGCGGGAGGTGCGCCTGGACGTGGTAGCGGTTGCGGCGGCCGTTCTTCTCCTTGACCACGTAGCCGGCCTCGGCCAGGTCGGTGATGATGCCGAAGGCGCTGCGTTCGGTGATGTCCAGGCTGGCCGCGATGTCGCGCAGGCGCACCCCGGGGTCATCGGCGACGAGCAGGAGAACCCGGGCGTGATAAGTCAGGAAGGTCCAGCCGGCCACTTTAACAGGTTACCAGGTTCCGGAAAAAACTTGCTAGTTTCCCGGTGCGGGTATAGCGTGGTCTCAGGCACCGGACGTCAGCCGCCACCAGCGGCCAGCTTCCCGGGGCTACCGGAGGAGCAGATGCGCACCGATGCGGCCATCACGATCGCTGGTGCCCATGACGCTCGCACTGCCGCGTCCCGGCTGACGATGCCGGCGCCTGATGGAAGCTGCCGGGCCGATCCTGGCCTGGCGGCGGCGGTGACGCGATGAAGGCCAGCGACGTCGAGGCCGCAGGCCGCCCTGCTCGGGCCCGGCCTGGCGCTGCCGCTGGTCATCCCGTCACAGAGCAGCGGCAAGGACGCCGCAGGCGGTTCAGCTTGCATGCACCCGCCGGCGCCCGCCACAGGGCCAGCGCGCTAGCGGCCGCCCTGGGCCGCGGCCGCCGGCAGCTGACGCCGGCGCTACTGGGCGTCGGCTAGCGGCCGCCCGCCCGCCCGTCCTCCGTCGCAGCGTCCCGGCCGGCCGCTACCAGCGGCCGCCGAGGACGCTGCGGCGGGCCCCCACCTGCAGGGAAGGCACCATGCCCGAACCAGCCGTACCCCGCCCGGATCCGGGCCCTGCCACCACCCGGCCGCGCCCATCCCTTAACGGCACCGCCCCGCCCAAGCCACCGGTCCCGCCGATGCCATCGGAGGTCACGCATAACGGCACCGTCCCGCCCAAGCCACCGGTCCCGCCGGTGCCCTCGGAGGTCACCAAGGCGCGCACGCCCCGACAGCGGCCCGCGGCCGGCGTGGTCCGCACGGCGATGTCGCCGCTGCGCAAGATGATGCGCCGAGCCCCCCGCCGTGCGTAGTCCCGGCCCGGGTGCGGGCGGTGCGCGGCCATCATGGTGTGCCGCGCGCCACCCGGCCTGTCCCCGGCTCACGTGACCGGAAGCGCCGTGCCGCACTGCGCGGCTCATGAAGCCAGCCTCAGGCTTGCCTGCCGGGCAGACCGCGGCGGCTGCGTCATCGCCGCGCTCGGCGGGGAACTCGGCATCGCGTCCGCTCCCGCCCTGCGCGAGCAGGTCCGCAGCCTGCTCCGCGCCGCCAGCCACCTGATCATCGACCTGTCCGCGGTAGAGCGCGCGGACGCCAGCGGGCTGGCGGTCCTGGTGGGCTGCGGGCACCGCGCCCGGCTGCTCGGCGGATCCCTGCGCCTGGCCGCACCATCACCCGAGGTGACCAGGGTGCTGTCAGCCACCGGCCTGAACCAGCACCTCGATATCTTTCCCACGGTCCGGGCAGCGACCACCGGCCAGCCGGGGCTGCCCGACGCGATCTTCTCGCCGGCAACTGTCCCGGCCCGTGGCCGCATCGATCGCGCCCTCGCGGGCGCAGCCCCACAATCGGCTATGCCTGCCAGTGACCTGGCGGACGGACCCCGTTAGGTGTGGTAGTCCGGTCTGGTGCGGACCGTCTCGGCTGCGGTGGCGAGCGCCAGAGTCGCGTGCACCTGGGCGACGGCGGCCCAGACGGCGGCACTGTCCTGCCCGTCTCCCTGCCCCAGGTGCTCCTCGGCTTTCGCCGCGAGTTCCTCGGCCTTGCGGTAGTGATCTGAGCCATCCATCGCCACTCCAGTTGTCTCGTTGCCTGGTACTGGAGTGATACCGCGCTCGCGCGTCCTGTGAACTGGCCAGGGAACGGGTATACCGGAGCCCAGATGGCGACGGACACCACCCGGGACATGGACGCCTGGGCCATGCCCCGGCGTGCCGGGATCGTCGGTGCCTATGCGGTCCACATCCACAAGCTGGCCGCCCTCGGCCAAGCCGACAGCATCATTGGCCGGGCGGCTGTTCGTCGCGGCTGTCACCGGATAGGGGAACCAGATGGCCCAGCAGCTGGCTCAGCGCGACCACGGCGGCCGCACCCGCGGCCAGCAGCAGGGCTTATCCCGATGTCGGGCGCGTCAGGGATCCCGCGTCGCCGGGTGAGCCGGCCTGGCTTCGCCGAGGCTGGCGGTGCGGCGGATGAGCCTGCGCTCGGGTATGCCGGGTAGTTCGGCACCGGCACCCTGACCTGCCTGACCGGCGAGGTGCGCTGCGTACCGGCTGGCCAGCGGATCGGCGGTGGCACCGTGCACGAGGACGCTGAGCACCACGGTGATCGTGATGACAGCGGCGGCGTGATCGGCAACGGGACTGCCCAGTTCTTCCAGGGCAAGGAGGCAGAACACCACGGACGCCAGGCCGCGGGGACCGAACCAGGCCACCAAGGCGATCGTGGCCCGGTCCAGGCCAGAGCCGGCCAAGGCTACCGCCACTGGCGCCATCCGGATCACGGTGAGGCTGAGGACCGCGTACAGCGCGATCTGCCAGTTCAGGACCTCCACCGCGGGCGCGACTGCGACAGCGCCGAACGTCAGCCAGACCAGCAAGGACACCAGCGCGCCGGTTTCCTCCACGAACGGAACCAGCCGCTCGCCGCGCCGGCCACTGGCCGTGCCGAACGCGAGGCCGCCGACGAACGCGGCGATGAACCCGTTGCCGTGCACCGCCACCGACGAGGCGTAGGCGCACACCGCCAGGCCCAGCCCTGCCGGGCCGGCAAAACCCTCGGCGGCCCAGCCGCGCTTGCGCGCCGCGCTCACCAGCAGGCCGCCCGCGCCGCCCACGGCCACGCCGACGGCAACGCCCAGGGCCAGCTCGGCGACCGCGACGGCCGGGCCGTGGCCGGCGATCTCACCGGCCGTCGCAGCCCCGGCCAGGGCGACCGACACGAATGGCGTGGCGATCCCGTCGTTGAGGCCGCTTTCCACGTTGATCAGCCGGCGGATCCTGGCCGGCACTACCGGGTTGGCCATCATGCCCGCGCCGAGCGCGGCGTCGGTCGGCGCCAGCGCCGCCCCGACCAGCAGCGCCAGCCAGATGCCGGCGCTGCGGTCCAGGGCGAAGGCCAGCAGCGTGCCCAGGCCGATCGTCACCGGCAGCGCGGCCCCGAGCAACCGCAGGTACAGGCCGGAATCGGCGCGCAGCTCGTGCAGCCCGACCCGCGAGGCATCCGAGAACAGGACCAGGGCCAGGGTGAACTCCGCTAGGGTCTTGATCAGCTCCTTGCTGGGTGTCACGCTGAGGAACGCCAGCGGCCAGTGGGTGAGCAGCAGCCCGGCCAGCACGAACGTGATCGGCGCGGTCACGTCGAACCGCTCCAGCCTGGCCGACAGCGTCCCCCACCCGAACACCAGGACAGCCACGATGGCCAGGTCCGCTACGCTCACACGCCCGGCTCCTTCCGGCCGACGTCGTACCGGACGGTCACGTGCCGGCCCGGACGGCCAGCGCGCCCTGGGCCTGGGGGGCCTCGCGCTGCCGGGAGAGCCGGATCAGCTTGCCCACCGCGACGGTTGCCATGTCCTCAAGGATCTCCTCTATCCCGTGACCCGCCAAGAGGCCGTTCGGCACCTTCCAGCAGGGACATCGGGACTAAGGGTCCCTGCTGCAACGGCCGCATCGCGCCTTGAAGCGAGCAGCGCCGCTACGGCAACTGCTCGATGGCATCACGGATCTGGATCAGTTCCGGGTCCAGCGGCGCGATCGCGCCGGGGGCGTGATTCACGAATATCGCCTGGTGGCGTAGGTTGTCGAGTGGCCGGGGGCATTTCGGCCCCCGGCTCTCACGGAACCGTGCGTAACAATCTCTCGTTACACGGCTCTTGTCGTTCTGGTCACCAGACGGCGGGAATCCAGGTGACCCAAGCCCAGTGGGCGAAGAAGCGTGGCCGTTGTTTCACGGCTCTGTTCCACGCGTTTTGTGCCGTGCGTCGTCCCCGCAGCCGTTTGTGTTTCTTGCGCAGCCAGCGCAGCAAGTAGGCGTTGATGCGCGCTAGGAGGGGATACAGCGCCGACGGGTAGCAGGCGCCGGTTGGGTCGGACCAGGGCGCCCTGCCGGGATTGCTCCCGGTGGGTTTCCCCGGCCCGCCCGCCGCACCCGCCGTGCGTGTCTCCACGCAACGGACGCTCCACGTGTCTTGCCCGCCGGTCATCAGCCCGGGGCTGGTGCCGGTGTCCAGGGGGCCGGTATGGTGCTGCCGCGGTAGGTGCAAACGAGCGTGATCGTGCTGATCAGATGAGGAAGTTGCCGATGACCTAACCGTTGTGTGCCGAATTTGCGAATGCTGTCGGCCCAGACGGCAAGCGGCGGTACAACGTCGGCGTGCACCGCACCACCGTCTACGACTACTCGGGGGAAGGAGAGCTGACATGGCCGCCGACCCGCAGGATTCCTCACGGCGCGCCGGGCAGGTTGTCTGCCGCGTGCTGCCCGCCGGAACATTGTCATCGGTGCGGAGACGGCGTAGCTCGTCGCCGCCGTCCAGGCCGCGCTCCGAACCTGCCCGCCCTCCCGACCGCCGCGTCGACCTTCCGTTGTCCGGCCGGACAACATGCCAAGTCGCGGCGCAACGTGCGAGTGTCGCCGGGTGCTGCCGACCGCTGCGGCTTGCCGTTGCCGGTTGCTGTTGCGATCATGCCGGGACACCCGGGCAAGTCCACTGTCCGCGGGCTGCGCCCGCCGCCGTGAAGTGACCGCCGTAACGTGCTCCGCACTGGAGCAGCGTGCCCGAGCGCGGCCACGCGTGCCGTCCTGCCGCGTCACGCCTGAGCGGACTTGGCGTCGGCCTCGATCGCGGCGGTGTCAGCCGTCAGATGCCTGGCCTCGATCTTCCGCGCCTGCCTCATCGCCCGCTCGACCTCCGCCCCCATGTCCGACACCGCGACCACCACCAGGCCCGCCTGCCCGGCATCCAGGTGCTCGCCGAGCTCCTTCAGGTCCTTACGGCTCATCCCGGCCGCCGCATGACCGGCCACCGCGCCCAGCACCGCGCCGCCCCCGGTGGCGACCGCGAGCAGGCCCCCGCCGATAGCGGCGAACGGGAACAGGACCAGCACCAGGCCGGTGGCCAGCCCCGCTCCGCCGCCGAGCACGCCGCCAACCCGGGTCGGCGTCTCATGCTTCTTGGTGATCTTGACCTTCCCGTCGGCCCGGCGCTCGATCACCGCGGCGTCATAGGCATCGATCACGCCCGCCTTGGCATGCAGGTCCTTGACCGCCTCATAGTCGGCGTCCGCGTCGGCGGCGTTGTCGTACGTCCCGACATAGGCCACGAACGTGGCAACTGCCATCGTCATACCTCCGGTACCCGTCAGACGGCCGGTCCCGCTACCACTGCAGGGGACTGCTAGCCCGGCAGCCACCCGGGCCGGTGACCGATGGCCAGGACAGGCCGGGCCACCGCCTGGCGGCTGCGCGTCAGCCGTCAGTAGCCAGGATGCTACCGCTGACCCGACGCACCCGGATCATTCGTAACGGGTGACCCGGCTTGCAGCGCCTCAGCAGCCGGGCTACGGATCATCCCGTGCATAGTCCGGATCACGGCCGTCCCGCGGCCCCCATTGACGTACCGAAGGCCCGGGCCAGCGTGTCGTCCACGGCCCGGGCGAACACCCCGGCGCCCTGGTCCGGCGACGGCCATCGAGCTGCTCGCGGGCGCCGGTCTTGCCGCGGGCCCGGACCCGGCCCCCGGGAAACGGGTGCCTGCGTCGCGGTCCGCCGCCCCTCCCTCCCCCATCGGACTGACTGCTCCCGCCCTATCCGCCGGAGCGGAGGGGGAAGGGCCGATTCGCGTGATGCACGTCCACCTGGCACGTTGACCTGTGCTCGTTGCCCCGCGGTCAGATCGGTCCTTGATGCCCGACGGAGGCGTATCACCATCCGGCGGCAGTCTGGCGGGGGACTCGTGCACCTTCCGCCTGCAAGCCGGACTGACGGCCGCCGCCGTAGCTGGCTCTTGCCCGTGCCGCACTCACTCGGCTGTGCGGGCGGCGGCTTCAGCTTCGTGATGGTCAGGTGACTGGCCGGGATGATCGAGCGTGCCGTCTGGCCAGATTCCGGTTTTCTTGCGCGTCCACTCGGCGGCGCCGCGGTTGACAGCGGTCTTGACCAGCGCGAATACCGCTCCCTGCAGGACCGAGGCGAGCAGGATCTCCCCCCAGCCCCGCTCTGAATCCAGCGGCGCGGGCGGATCCGATCCCCGGCCGACGACCTTCCACAGGTTCTTGAAGATCAACCCGGACAGCACGCCGCCGACGATCCCGGCCACGATGGCCACCGGCTTGTACAGCAACTTGAACATCGCCGCCTCCGCCCCTCGTGATAACCGCCCGGGGCCTCCCCGGGATCTAGCCTCCGCCCGACCTCAGTGCCCGCCGCCCGCGGCGAAGCACCTTCACGTCGTGGGCCTGGCCTTGCACGTCGTACCAGGCCATCGCACGCCGCACCGGGCGCGCCTGGTTGTTCTTGGTCACGCTGCCCAGCGCGTACGCCCCGATGGCCCGGGTAATGACCGATGCCTGGAAGCGGCGATCGTGCAGGACGATGTGCCCCAGCACCGCGACCCAGACCCCGTACCTGGCCATCCGCTCGGGCAGACCGGCCCGCGCGGGCCCGGGCTCAGCCGGGCCTCCTGCCGGTGCCCTGGCCTGGCCGGGTTCCGTCTTCGCCGTCATGCCGCCCCCCTTCAGTCCTGCAAATTCCCGACCGCGGCCCCGAAGACCAGGCCCCGGCCGTGGATCAATTGTCGCCCCGGCGGTCCCGGTCTGGCCAGCCCCAGAAGTCCTGATATCCGCGGGGGTCGCCCGGCCGCGCTGCCGGATGGCGGCGGGCGGTACCCATGCGGACCCTGTCCGGCTCGGAAACTTGGTCTCGTGTCGTGAGCTCGGGTTTTGCTGCGGGATCCGGGGTGTGCCTGGGACCCTCTCGGGGTGCTGTTGTTGATCGTCTACCGGTTGGTGAGGCGCCTGTTCGGCCTGCTGGCGGTGCTGGTCCGGTCGGACCTATCCAAGGACGCCGAGCTGCTGGTGTTGCGCCACGAGAACCAGGTGCTGCGCCGTCAGCTCAGCGGCCGCCTACGGTGGGACCATGCCGACGGGCTCTGGCTTGCGCCGTTGTCCCGGCTGGTGAGCCGCCGCCGGTGCCCGGAGACCTTCCCGGTCACGCCGGCCACGATCTTGCGCTGGCACCGTGACCTCGCGCCCGCAAGTGGACTTACCCTGACTGGCGCCGACCAGGACGACTGTCCACCGGTACTTCGGTCCAGACGCTGATCATCCGGATGGCGTGGGAGAACCGGCCTGGGCACAGGAGGATCCAGGGCGAGCTGGCGCGGCTTGGCCATGCGATCGCGGCGACCACGCGAGGGGTGACGGTCTGGCTGTCGGGGTTGCGGCTGGCCAGGGCGACAGGCTGCGGTCCGCCCGGTCCGGGCAGGCTTGCCACGGGAGCGCCCGGCCTGTCGGGCGCGGTCGTGCAGGCTTGCGAACACGGTGTCGGCACGGTCGAACCGCCGCAGGCGGCACCTGGCGGGCGATGCAGTAATGCATGAGCCGGGCGGCTTGCGGCTGGTCGCGGTGGGTGCCGGAGAGGGCGTGGGTCCGCAGTCAGGTTACGTTGCCATTGTAAGACAATATGTCTTACAATGGCGGCATGGCCGACACGATAACCATCCGCACCGACGACGAGACCGAACACGCCCTTGACGTGCTGACCCACGACGGCAGCTCGCGGTCGGCCGCGATCCGGCAGGCCGTGCTCGAGGCGGCCCGCCGCCGCGAGCGCGCCGCCGAGATGCGCCGGGCTGTGCTGCGCATGGACCTGGGGCAGCCCGACGGTGTCAACATCGCGGAGGAACTGGCCCGCGACCGCGCCAGCGAGCGCTGATGATCTACCTGGACTCGGCGGCAGTCGTCAAGCTCGTCCACGCCGAGCCGGAATCGGCTGCGCTGCGCGCCTGGCTGGATGATCGAACCGAGACCCAGTGGATCAGCTCGGTGCTGACCGAGATCGAATCCTTCCGTGCGCTCGCCCGGTACGCGCCGGAGGCGGCCTCCCGACTGCCCGCCGTGCTTGACCAGATCGACCTAATCGACCTGGACCAACCCATCCGGATGCTGGCCCGTACGGTCACCCCGGCGACCGTACGCAGCCTAGATGCCATCCACCTCGGCACAGCTTTGCGCTCCCGCCCTTCACTGACCTCATTCGTGACTTACGACAAGCGCCTGCTCGACGCGGCCCAGGCAGCGGGCCTGCCCATCGACGCGCCCGCCTGACAGCAATCGCCGACGAGGCGACACCAGGCCACCAAGCGCCCTGCTATGCGCGATACGCAGCACGAGGCAATCCCGAGACATCGGTCAACCTGGAACCTCGCCAGATTCGCGTCCGACGCGGCCCCTTCGTCCCAGGAGCCAGTGACGAGCCAAGTGACAACGGCCCCGGGCAGCGGCAGCCGTCGCCAGACGTCCTTAGACGGGTCCCGTCACCTTGATCTCTGCCGATGCGACCTGGCCGGACGAACCCAGTCTCTCGGCAACAGAGACGGGCTGTGGCCGAAGCCCGTCTTTACCAGGCTGTCAGCAGCCTGACGCCATCGCATCGAGCCTGATTGCCGCAGGTCACAGAGCGCCAGTGTCTTCAATGCATCGCAACGTGCCAGCCGTCAATTGCCGCCGAAAAGACGCCGAAAAGACGCTGAAAAGACGCTTTGTCACTTCGTTAGTCACTTAGCCCCTGAAATCAGATATCGAAATTAAAACGGAAAAAGTTTATCTGAGCTGGAGCCCCGTTACGGAATCGAACCGTAAAACATTCTCCTTACCATAGGGTTCCGATTGACTCCCTGACCAGGGATTTCCGTGAACGGCCAGATCAGAGGCTCTGCTTCAGCTCGGTTGGGCCAGGTTCGGGGCGGTTCGCGCCGGATGCGGCCTCCCAAAATTCCTCCCAACCGCCCGTGGAGGAGGAGCCCATGTCCGGCCCCCGTTTCGCCCGGCCCGATCTGTGTTCGATACACGCGGCTACCGAGCGGGCAGGGCCTGCCGGAGCAGGCCGCGGCGGGTTCCGCGCCGGCGGCCGCCCGCTGGGCGATGATGACCCGCCCGCACTCCCGGCGAGCGGCACCGGCCGCGCCATCTGCCGGTCCACCGCGGCGGCCGTGCTCGCCGTGGCGGGCATCGCGGCGTCTGTCTCCTACTGGCACGCCTACGCGGTCATCCGGGCCCACGGCGAGCCCGGGATCACCGCCCTGCTCGAGCCGGCCACGATCGACGGCCTCCTCTACGCCAGCTCGATGCTGATCTTGCACGTGGCCGGGCACGGCAGCCCGGTGCCCGGCCTGGCCCGCTGGCTGCCCGGGCTGGGAATCGCGGCCACGCTGACCGCGAACGTGGCTCAGGGCTGGTCCCACGGTCCCGTCGGCGTGGTGATCGCGGCCTGGCCAGCGGCCAGCCTGGCGGGCTCGTATCAACTCCTGATCTGCCTCGCCCGCACCTGCGGGACGATGGAGCGCGGCCCTTCGGCCGGGCCTGCCTGCAACGGCCAGGCGTGGCTGGCTGTGGTGCGCGCCGCCCCGGCCGCAGCCGTTGACGGCGGGCGCTCAGGCCGCAGCGGGCGCATCACGCCGGGCCAGATAACGGGAGCCGCAGGGTCAGGCCAGGGTGCAGCACGCTAGGAACTCCGGCGGGCAGCGGCAGGATGAGGGACCTGACGCCGGTGCCGTCAACGACGCGGCGGTGGCCGCGCTCATGGCTTACCTGTAAGCAGGGACGGTCCGCCGTCTCTCCGCAATGCGATTGCGGCCGCGCCGGGCAGATCAGGAATCCGGGCCTGCCGGTCAGCCGGCCGCACGCTGCGGGTGAATCTGGGTGTCATGAGAATCCAAAGGCCTGGCTTGGCAGGGCAAGCATCCCTGCCGGGGACTATGCGGCCGCGGCCCGGTTCCTCGGCGAGACCCCTGGGTCCTGAGGTGGCCCTCGATGAGGGAAACACTGCGGAACCGGCGGCCGGGAATGGCACCAAGATCCAGCGGTTCGGTCCCGGCCGCCGTCACGTCGATTTCCGCCGCGGCCAGGGCGCCCGTTTTGTCCAGCCGCTCAAGGTGGACCCGGATCAGGCGGGCGCCGAGCCGGCCCGGGGGTGACGAGCTACCCGGCGAGCCGGAGCCAGACGGCGCCTGGACCTGGCTCACCTTCCGGGCGCCCGGCGTCCATCCGACCCGGCATGGGACAGTTCGTTGCTAGCATGCGGCGTGAGATGGATGTACCTGAGCAAGTCGAGGCGTACCTCGCCAGTCAACCCGAGCCCAGGCAGGCCGACCTCCGACGGCTGCACGCACGCATCCTTGCGGAATTTCCCGGATGCAGGCTGTGGTTCACCGATGGCACGAACGCGGACGGCAAGGTTGTGGCAAACCCGAATATTGGCTACGGCGCCTACACCATCACCTACGCCGATGGGTCATCGCGAGAGTTTTATCGTATTGGCCTGAGCGCCAACACGACTGGCATTTCGGTCTATGTGCTTGGCCTCGACGACAAGACCTACCTGGCGCGCGCCTATGGCGGCTCGATCGGCAAGGCCCGCGTTACGGGCTATTGCATCAAGTTCAGACATCTCGCAGTCATAAACGTCGATGTCCTTCAGGCTGCCATTCAATATGGGATGAGCGTCGATCAGGCGGGTTGAGCCGGAGCAGATGCGCCAGCCGGACAACCTGCCCGCCTTCTGCCGTGTCCACAGGAACGGTCGTCCGCTCATCATGCATGTGAGTAATATGCCATTGCGCTGACGGGCGGGACCTGCCGTGAATCTTACTGGGCGGTTGCCGCCTTGAACTTCACGACCAGTTCAGCGGGTACCCGGCCGCGGTCCTTCACCTCAATGCCCTGGGCCTTGGCCCACTCGCGCACCTCGGTGGTGTTCAGTCCGCTTGCCGATCCCCGGCGCGCGCTGCGGACTGGCCGTCGGCCAGTGCCGCCGGCCCGCTTGGCCGCACCCACATAGCGGGCCAGGGCATCCCGCAACTCCTGGGCATGCTTAGCGTTCAGGTCGATCTCATACTCCGTGCCATCCAGGCCGAAACGGACGGTTCCTTCGGCGGCACTGCCGTCAAGGTCATCGATGAACAGGGTCTGTATCTTCTGAGCCACGGACGCTCGAGTCCTCTCACTGATCGCTGGCGCACTAGTGTATGCAGTTCAAGTCGGATAAGCGTACCGCCATGCCGACGGACTCAGTCGCTGCCGACCTGGATCGGCCGCTGCCGCGCCCGGCAGGGACCGGGTTCCGCTTGAACCGCTGACGGTGAGCGGCTTGCCAACTGCACCCGCCGACGCTCGCGGACCGGTCCGGCGAGGCTCGGTAAATTCATTCACGCTCGAAACCATGACCTCATAGCTGAGCGGTACCCTTTATCTGAATTCCTTCAGGGCGTATACGACAGATCCCTGCCGATTACGCGCTCTACCGGGTATCAAGCTACGTAAGCGGGGCACTCTGCGCTAATATCAGCCAATTCTGGCCCATACCGAGGTTTGCATGTTGCGGGTGCGGTCCTTCACGCCCTCCGGGTGTTACCGTCGAGCCGAGGGCCGGTTTCGGCGGCGCAGGAGGGCCCATTGTCAGGTTTGACGAGCCTGCTGGCGGCTGGGAACGAGCGGCGGCGGTCGCGGCGCGAGCGGCTTCGGCCCAGGTTACAGGCGGGAGGTGAGCTCGGTCACGATGTCCGCCGCTGGCTGTGACTTCGTCGCGAGTGCGACGCCCTGTCCGGCCCACATCGAGAGCGCTTCGATGTCACCGGTAGTCCCGGCCATCGGCGGTGCCGGCTCGTAACGAACGATCGCTTCGCCGGAAGCGAAGTGCGCGATCACCTCGCCCGCTCCCGGCCGCTGCGCGAGCGGAGGGCGGCCTGCGGCCTGCCACGCGTCGGCGGTCGAGTTGCGGAGCGCGCGGTGCGGAGAGTCCGGCCACCCGACCGAGTACAGGTTGGGGTACCGCTGCGGATCGGTCTCGGCCGCGGCTATCAGCCGGCGCCGGTAGTCCTCGTGGATCGGCATCTCCTCAGCCAGCAGGAACCGCGTGCCCAGCCACGCGGCCTGGGCACCCAGCGCGAGCACCGCGGCGACTCCCCGGCCGTCGCCGATCCCGCCGGCCGCGATCACCGGCACCGGCGCCACCGCGTCCACCACAGCGGGCACCAATGGCAGCGTCGCGACGGTGCCCCACACGTGCCCGCCGGCCTCCCAGCCCTGCGCGACGACCACGTCCACGCCGGACGCGACTGCCCGCCGCGCCTCCTCGGCCGTGCCGACCGTGTGCATGACAATTCCCCCGGCGTCGTGGACCTGCTGAATGTAGCCGCTGGGATCGCCCAGGAAAAACGACACGATCCGCAAGCCGGCCTCAAGGGCCGCATCCAGGCGGCGGTGACGATCTTCGGTGAGCACCAGGTTGCCGCAGAACGGCCGCGCGGTCAGCGCCGCCGTCTCCCGGACCACGGCCCCGGCGTCTTCTGACCACGTCAGCGTCACCATGCCGAGCGCGCCGGCGTTCGAGACCGCCGCGGCCAGCCGGGGAACCGCAACCATGGGCGCCAGCACGATCGGCTGCTCAATCCCGAGCAACTCGCACACCGGGGTGCGCATCGCGTTCACCCCTTGCCCGGCTCGACATAGGAGGTCGGCATTGACCCGGGGGACCGCCGGTCCCATCCGTGAAACTTCGAGTAATCCCCGGCGTCCCAGGCCTCGCGCAGCCCCGACGTGCTCAGATCCCAGTCCGGGCGGATCCCGGCAGTTGCCGCGCGCAGATCATGCCACAGGTCGTAGAACGACGGCCGCCCCCAGAACCAGTAACCGTTGTAGATGCTGTGGATGACCAACCCCGGCTTGAGCACCAGCGTGTGCGGGATCATCGGGTTATGCTCGGGGTCGGTGTACTCCTGGATGTCCAGATCCTGCTGGACGGTCCGCTCGGGGTCGGACAGGAAAGGCCACTGGGCACCCACCGAGGCGCGGAACTCCTGCAACGTGTGATGATCGTCGGTGGCGATCGTCGCTACCTGTGTATACGCCACCGCGATCTTCGCGTAGTTCTCGGCCAGCTCCAGGTGCTGCCGGTGCTCTTTCGGGCAGTAGTTGCCACGCGCGAGCGTCAGGATCAACGGGTCCCGGCCCTGGATCTCGCTCAGCGTGCGGACGGTGCCGGTATGGTCGGGCAGCGCATAATCAGG
>Ga0335069_10004685_pt1 | contig 20178 bp, 19 predicted proteins | sample Lox_Sample_11_FD_206714 | JGI IMG/M metagenome (GOLD analysis project Ga0335069, IMG submission 206714) | Soil microbial communities from Loxahatchee National Wildlife Refuge, Florida, United States - Lox_Sample_1.1 | ecosystem: Environmental > Terrestrial > Soil > Wetlands | place: USA... | reverse complement strand
CGCGGGCGGGGCCCCGCTGGGCGGCTTCCTGGCCGATCTCTGGGGGAAGCGGCGCGCCAACGCGCGGCCGCTGTTTGCCGGGCTTGCGAGCCTGGCCTCGGCCGCCATCTGGATCACCGCGTTCGGGGTTCTGCACGGAACCCCGCAGCTCGTGGCGATGATGATCGGGGCCGCGGTTTCCGTACTGTACGTCTCGGGCGCCTCCGCGCTCACCCAGGACGTGGTGCACCCCGGGCTGTGGGCCGTCTCGTGGAGCCTGTGCGTGATCGTGCAGAACCTGCTGGGCAGCTCACTCGGGCCGCTGGTAACGGGCGCGATCTCGGACTGGCGCGACCTGCGCACCGCGTTCCTGGTCGTGCCCGTGGCCTCCGCGATGGCCGGCGCGTTGTTCCTGGCGGCCTCCCGGTTCTACGTTCGGGACAAGGAGCGGGTCGAGCCGGTGGAGGTGGTGGTGCAGAAGGCGAGCAGCGCCGCGTGAACCTCCGCGCGCCCGGCATGTGGAACGGGTCTGCTACAGCATGAAAGGGATCAGCGCCCTGGTGCGCTTCCTGTATTCCGGGTACGTGTCCGGGAAGAGCTGCTCCATGATGCGTTCCTCCACGCGGACGCGGTAGGCGACGATCGCGCTGAAGGCCACCAGGACCAGCAGCCCCGGGGCGCCCGCGATGAATGTCGTTCCCAGCATCATGGTGAGCATGCCGGCGTAGATGGGGTGACGGATCACGCGGTAGGGGCCGGAGGTCACCAGCTCGTGGCCCGTCTTGGCCGCTGGCCTCCCGCTCCAGTTCGTTCCCAGCGTGGTCCGTGCCCAGACGGCACCGGCGAGCCCGACCACGCACAGCACCGCGCCTGCTGCCTGGATGGCGGGATGGTTTGCCGCGAACCGGTGGATCCCGGTCAGGACCACGTTTCGGAGGTAGGGCACACGCAAGACCACCACGATGGCGATCGCAATGAGGAGGCGTATGCCGACCGCGACCAGCGCGGACCCGTAGCGGCTGGCGTCCCTCTTGATGCCAATCGAGGCGACCACCCAGTAGACAATGAACGCGAGCCAGCAGGCGCCCATGACGTAGTCGTAGATCACGACCGGAGTATGTCACCGGCGGGCCCCGGCGGACCAGCCGGCACCGCGGAGCGGCACCGCGGAGCGGCGCCGGGCCCTGCCTACACGGGCACCGACCTCAGGAAGATGGTGAACGCGGCAATCAGGAGTACCAGCGCGCCCAGGGCGCAGACCACAACGAGAACGCTCTTCTTCACGGCTCGATCTCCTCGGTAGTGGGGGACACGGGATCCGCTCCCGGCGCGGCTCCCCGGGCCTTCCGCGCCTGGTAGATGCGCTCGAGCTCGCCGAAGTCCACGCGCAAGAGGTCCATGATGCGGAAGAGCCTCGGCAGGTCCCGCCGCTGGAAGCTCTCCTTCTTCAGTTTCCACGTGACGTCGTAGGCGTCGTCCGCCAGGAAGAACCCCACCCCGCGCTGGTTGCGGATGATCCCGCGCTCCTCCAGGTAGGCATACGTGCGCATCACGGTGTTGGGGTTCACCTGGCGGGCCTCGGCGGTCTCCCGGATGCTCGGGATCCGCTCGCCCGGCTTCCAGGCGCCCGAGAGCACGCTTTCGCACATGAGGTCGGCGATCTGCAGGTAGATGGCCTGGCTGTCGCGGGGCTCCATGGCCGCCGCCCGCCTATACCTCGGCCTCGCGGAGCCGGAAGTACGCCGCCACCCAGGAAGCCGGCGCAAGCGCGATGACCACTGCCTCCGCTGCCACCTTGAATGCCTGCATCCCGTTGTAGCCCCGCGATCCCGGCTTGAACAGGTCCTGCAGGCCGGTGCCGTTCATCTGGAACGACCAGCGCCCGAACCGCATGGTGCCGCTGCCGTTGCCCGGGCCGAAGCCGGTCCCCATGGCGGTGAGGTGCGGCGCGATCCCGACCCGCACCGCGATCAGTCCCATGATCCCGAGGCACACCCCGATCACCATGAGCGAAAGGACCGTCTTGATGAACGAGAGCTTGCGGAACCAGATGGAGCCGAGCAGGAAAAATGCCTGGATCACCACGTAGCGCACCACGGCCTGGCCCACGGCCGGTGTGAACGGGTTGAAGAACCCGTGCCCCACGCCAAAGACCAGCCGGTCCAGCGCCTCGCTCGCGGCCGCGGTGGCGCAGATGAGAACCAGGACACCGGCGGCGTACCCCGCGGAGGTGAGGATGAGCTTCACGGCCACTTTCTCAAGCGTGGAGCCCGGCAGCGTGAGGTAGGCAATCCCGCCGCCGCCATGCCAGACCTCGCGGAACGCCATGCTGGTCACGATGCACCCGCCCAGGAACAGCAGGCCCTGGAAGTAGAACCAGTAGTTGTCCCCGGTGACGGTCCCGTCCGGGGCGCCGCCCATGTTTCGCGCCAGCGCGCCCACGGCCGCGATCACGATGATGCCGCCGGCAACCGCCGCCGCCGCAATGAGCAGGCCGCGGTAGCCGTGGGCAATCTCGCGGAGAACAAGCCGCCCGAGACGACGCGTGCTCACCAGTGAGGAGAACGCGGCAGTGGTCATCGCGCACCCCCTTCGGGGGCTGATCCGGAGGCTCCGGCCCCGGCCGCCGCCCTTTCGAACGCCGCGCGCACCTTGCTGCCCGGGGCGGTCACCGCGTTGAACAGCGTCTCCAGGTCCACGGTGGTCTCCTCTTCTCCCGCGTTCTCGCGGAGCACGGCGTAGCCGCCCAGCGTCTTCTCCGCGTACAGCACACGCTCGTCGGAGGGCTCGGTGGGCTCGATCCCGGCGCGGAGGCGGGCGCCCACCGCGCTCATCGCCTGGGAGAAGATGATCTTCCCTTCGTCCAGGATGATGATGGGGTCGATCAGGTTTTCCATGTCGCGCACCTGGTGCGTGGATACCAGGATCACCTGGTCGGTGCCGCCCGCGCGGGCCAGCAGCCGTCGGAACTGGCTCTTGGAGGGGATGTCCAGGCCGTTGGAGGGCTCGTCCATCAGCAGCAGCCGGCATCGGGACGCCAGGCCGAAGGCGATCAGGAACTTCTTCTTCTGGCCGTACGAGAGCTCGGAGAGCTTCTTGTCCGTGGGGATTTCGAACTCCTTGAGGCAGGAGGCCAGTGCCTCGTGGTCGAAGCGGGGGTAGAACGGCGCGTACAGGCTCTCGTATGCCCGGGGCAGAAGCGCGGGCACCGCGAGCTCTTCGGCGATGAAGCAGATGTCCTCCAGCATCGGCGCAGGACGCGTGGACGGGTCGAATCCGAGGACACGGCACGTGCCTTCCTGCGCGATCCGGAGGCCGCAGATCAGCTTGAGCAGGGTGGTCTTGCCGGCGCCGTTCTTGCCCAGGAGGCCGTAGATGTTGCCAGGCGTGAGCTGCAGATCCAGGCCCGAGAAGAGTCTCTTCCTCCCGTAGCCGAACGACATGTCCCTTATCTCTACCACTTGGTGCTCCTTTCCATGGGCGCTTCCTCAGCCGCCTCCCCGCGACCCTTAGTGTTCTATTTAACTAATACACTATCACACTACGGCCGGGTTGTCAACGGTTGCTGGATCAGTCCTGGAGGGGTGGGCGGTTCGAGGTTGGCGATGAGGCAGGCCGTGCGCGGATTCCACGGCGGTCAGCGGGAGGGCACCGGCATCCGCTCGCACCGGCATCCGCTCGCGCCGGGTCCATCAAGATGAGGTTGTCCAACGTGACACCCGGCTGCTTTGGACACGAACGGAACTTCCGGGGTACGATGGGCCAATCATGAGCGACAAGATGAGGCTGATTCCGTTCCGGAATCTCCTCCAGCGGTGCATGGCGGAGTTCAAGGCCAAGGGCTCCATTTTCGACATCCCCTCGCAGCACTTCTGGACCCCCAAGTCGGCCAACCTGGCGCAGATCTTCTCCGCTTCCGCACCCGTCAACCCCGTCGGGCCGGCGGCCGGACCGCACACGCAGCTGGCGCAGAACATCATCGCCTCGTGGCTGGCCGGCGGACGGTACTTCGAGCTGAAGACCGTCCAGAAGATGGACTCCCTGGCCATAGAGAAGCCGTGCATCGACGCGGCGGACGAGGGCTACAACGTGGAGTGGTCCACGGAGCTCAGCCTGGACCAGGCCTACCAGGAATACCTGAAGGCATGGATGGCGCTGCACGCCTTGTCCGCGATCATGAACCAGGGGCAGCCGGATTCCTTCCTCTTCAACATGAGCGTGGGCTACGACCTCGCCGGCATCAAGACGGAAAAGATGGACCAGTTCATCAACCGGCTCATCGATTCCAGCGCCCAGCCGCTGTTCCGGCAGTACCGGGACGAGCTCGCGGCGGCCCTGGCCGACCCCGGGCTGCTGGCGGGTACGCCGTGGGCCGGGCGCGCCGCCCAGGTGCGGGAGTTGCCCGGGCGAATCCCGGGCACGATATGCGCCTCGGTCACGCTTTCCACCATGCACGGGTGCCCCCCGGGAGAGATCGAGTCCATCTGTGCGTACATGCTCACCGAGAAGAAGCTCGACACCCTGGTGAAGCTCAACCCGACGCTGCTGGGCCACGCGCGGGCCCGGGACATCCTGGCGGACCTGGGCTACGGGTACGTGCAGCTCGACCCCGACGGCTTCCGCAAGGACCTGCAGTACGCGGACGCGGTGCCCATGCTCACGCGGCTCCTTGCACTGGGGCGCGGCCAGGGCCGGCACTTCGGCGCAAAGCTCTCCAACACGCTGGCTGCCGCGAACCACCGCGGCGTGCTGCCGGGCGGAGAGATGTACATGTCGGGGCGGGCGCTGTACCCGCTCACCATCACGCTGGCGGACATGCTGGCACGGGAGTTCCAGGGCCGCCTTCCCCTTTCGTTCTCCGGCGGCGCTGCCTCGTGGAATGTCGCGGCCATCCTGGATGCCGGCATCCGCCCCGTGACCCTCGCCACCGACCTGCTCAAGCCCGGGGGCTACGGCCGCCTCAAGGAGATTGCCGAGATCTCCGAAGCGCACGCGGCGTCCTGGGGCACGGGTGCCGTGGACCCGGCGCGGACACGCGAGGCGGCGCAGGCCGCGCGCGTGGCCGAGCCGGTGAGAAAGGAGTTCCGCGGATCCAGCAAGGTCGGGGTTCGCGGTCCGCTTCCCACCTTCGACTGCTTCGTGGCCCCGTGTACCACCACCTGCCCAATCCAGCAGGACGTGCCGGAGTACGTGCACCTCGCGGGGGCCGGCCGGATGGCGGAAGCATTCCGCGCCGTGTTCCTGAGGAACCCGCTGCCGTTCATGACGGGCTACCTGTGCGACCACGCGTGCATGGGCAACTGCACCCGCATGGACTGGGAAGGCACGGTGGAGATCCGCGAGATGAAGAAAGTCGCGGCCGAGCGCGGCTACGACGAGTTCCGCAAGTCCGGCCTTCACCGGTCCGCCTCCGCGCCCGCGCGCGGCATCAAGGCCGCGGTGGTGGGGGCCGGCCCGGCGGGGCTGGCGGCAGCCTCCTTCCTGTGCCGCGAAGGCTTCGAGGTCCACGTGTTCGAGCGGGAGAAGGAGCCGGGCGGCATCGTGCGCTACCTCCTGCCCGGGTTCCGCATCCCCGTGGGCGCGGTGGAAAAGGACGTCACCCTGCTTCGAGACCTCGGCGCCCACCTGCACTTCGGTGAAGACCACCGGACCGTGGAAGACCTGAGATCCGCCGGGTTCCGCTACGTGGTGGCCGGCGTGGGTGCCGAGGCCCGCAGGGAGGCGGGCATCCCCGGTGCGCGGGATGCGCTTTCCTTCCTGCGGGAGTTCCGCCGCGACCCGTCGCGGGTAGGGCTGGGCCGGACCGTCGCGGTGATCGGCGCGGGGGACACCGCCATGGATGCCGCCCGCGCGGCAACGAGATGCCCCGGCGTGGCGGAGGTCCACGTGGTGTACCGCCGCACGGAGAACGAGATGCCCGCTTCCCGCGAGGAGTACCGAGACGCGCGCGCGGAAGGAATCACGTTCCACTTCCTGCGCTCGCCGGTGAGCTGGTCGGAGAAGACCGGGCTCCTGTGCAGCGTCATGGAGCTGGGCCCCGCGGACCGGTCGGGCCGGGCGCGCCCCGTGGCCACGCCTGCCACGGAGCTCCTGTCCGCGGACAGCGTGATCGCGGCCCTCGGCGCGGACGTGGACGCGGCGGCCCTCGCGGCCCTCGGCGTGGCCGGCGCGGTGAACGCGGAAACGCAGGAGACCTCGCCGGGGGTGTTCCTCGTGGGAGACGCGGCGGAGGGGGCGGCCACGATCGTTCGAGCCATCGCCTCCGCGCGGCGGGCCGTGGAGACCATCGCCGCCCGGGAAGGCGGAACCCGGTTCAAGGGCTGGCCGCTTCCGCAGGAGGACGTGAAGGCGCTGCGAGCTGCCCGAGACCGGCGCATCACCACCGTCCGGGACAACGGCGCGTTCGCCGCAACAGAGTCCAGCCGCTGCCTGGGCTGCCGGGCGCTGTGCGTGAAGTGCGTGGAGGTCTGCCCCAACCGCGCCAACACCGTGGTGACGGTGCCGGGCCTGCGCGATCCCTACCAGATCGTTCACATCGACGCCTTCTGCAACGAGTGCGGCAACTGCGCCACCTTCTGCCCGTGGGAAGGGCGGCCGTACAAGGACAAGCTCACCGTGTTCGACACCGAGCAGGATTTCCTGGACAGCACCAACCCCGGGTTCTTCCTGGAGGGAGCCGCCGGCGGGCCGGCGGCGGGAAAGATCCGCGTGGATGGGCGCGTGGGGCGGATCGAGCGGAACGCCGCGGGCACCGTGACGGCCGAGATCGGGGACGAGGCCACGCTGGCCGTCGTCCAGGCCGTGGTGAAGGATCATTCCTGGCTGGTGGGAGGGACGAGATGATCGTTCTCAAGAACGCCACGGTCGTGCACCTGCACCCGGCGGAGGTCATCCACGGGGTCGAGATCGTCATCGAGGGGTCTCGCATCCATTCCGTGGGAAAGTCCGCAGGGGAGGCGCTGAAGCCCAGCCGCAGCCTCGACCTGGCCGGCCGGCTGGTGATGCCCGGCCTGGTCTGCGGCCACGACCACTTCTACTCGGGTCTCTCCCGCGGGATCCTGGCGCGCATTGCCCCCACGCCGGACTTCGTCTCCACGCTGCAGAACCTGTGGTGGAAGCTGGACCGGGCGCTGACGCGGGAAACGGTGAGCCTGAGCGCGCAGGTCTGCGCGCTGGAGGCGGTCAAGGCCGGCTGCAGCGCGGTCATCGACCACCATGCCTCCCCGTCCTTCATCGACGGGTCGCTATCGGTCATGAAGGAAGGGTTCGAGAAGGCGGGCCTGAGAGGCATCCTCTGCTACGAGACCACGGATCGAAACGGTCGGGACGGCGCGAGCAGGGGCGTCGCGGAGAACGTGCGCTTTGCGCGGCAGGCGCAGGAAGAGAAGACCGCGCGGGGCGAACACCACCTGGTAGAGGCGATGATCGGCGGCCATGCCCCCTTCACCCTTTCCGACGAGGACCTCAAGGCTCTCGGGGATGCGGTGGTCTCCACGGGACGCGGGTTGCACGTCCACGTCGCGGAAGATACCTTCGATTCCTCGTTCTCGCACCGCGTGTACGGAAAGGATCCTCTTTCGCGGCTGGATGGCTTCGGGCTGCTCACCGACGGGTCGCTGATCGGCCACGGCCTGTATCTCACCGCGGCGGACCGCGACCTGCTGAACCGCCGCGGCGCGTACCTGGCGCACAACAGCCGTTCGAACATGAACAACGGCGTGGGCTACAACGGCGCGCTGCCGCAGCTGAAGAACGTGGTGCTCGGCACGGACGGCATCGGCTCCGACATGCTGCTGGAGGCGAAGTTCGCCTATTTCCGCCACCGGGACTCCGGGGGGCCGCTGGGCCCCGGGGCGTTCATGCGCTTCCTGCAGTCGGGCAACGACCTGCTGCGCCGCTATTTCGGCGAGCAGTTCGGCCGGGTGGAGAAGGGGTACAAGGCCGACCTCGTGATCCTGGACTACGACTCGCCCACGCCGCTGGTGCGGGAGAACGTGGCCGGGCACGCCCTGTTCGGCATGGGAAGCCGGGACGTGAACAGCGTGATCGTCAACGGGAAGATCGTGATGGAAAACCGCACGTTCCCGTGGGACGTGCGCCCCGTATACGCGGAGGCCCAGGCCGCCGCCCGGTCGCTGTGGCAGCAGATGGACCGGGCGTAGGGTCCTCCGCCCGCCGCGCGCCGGCCGGGCCCCGCGTCAGAGCAGCGGCTGCAGGATCGTCTCGTATTCGACCAGGGAGCGGGAACCGATCACGCGGGCAATCACCTTGCCCTGCCGGTCGATGATGAACGTGGTCGGTATGGCGGATAGCTTCCCGTATTTCCCCATGAGTTCCCAGGAACCGTAGAACACCGGGTAGTTCAGGTCGTATTGCCGGTAGAACCGCTCGGTGTCGGAGTTGCTGCAGAACACGGAGGCCCCGATCACGGCTACTCTCCCCGGGTAGGCCTTCTCGAGCTGCTCCAGGGCCGGGATCTCCTGGCGGCACGGGGCGCACCACGTGGCCCAGAAGTTGAGCACCACGAGCTTGCCCCGCAGCGACTTCAACGCCACCGTATGCTTTCCAAAGATGTCCGGTTCGGCGAAGTCGGGCGCCGGGTCTCCCTGGTACAGCGGCGGGTAGTCATCCGCCGCAACGGGCGCGGAAACCGCCGGTCCCGCCGACTGGCCCGCCGACTGGCCCGCGGAGGGGGCGGCGGCGGCGCCCTGCGCGAAGGTCGGCCCCGCCAGGGCCAGGGATGCAAGGAGCAACGCACCGATCATGAAGAATCGCACGCGGGCCTCCGTTCCAGGCGCAACGCCTTGATCCAAAGATAGCTGCCCCGCCGAGGAAAGAGTACCGCCGCCGCTCCCCGTGGTCCCCGCTTGTTGAAAACCTGGAGGAGTGCGCGCGGATCCTCCAGGGCTGTTGTCGAACCCACCCCTGCACGGCGACCACCTGGCGTGGGTAGCCTGTCAGAAGCATTCGAGGAGAGGATCCTCGGAATGCTCACCCTCGAGGCCCGCCGTGAGCCCTGCCGTGAGCCCCGCCCGGCCGGCGGGCCTGGACCTCCAGGGACATGTAGCAGACCTTGAAGGGCAGGTGCGCCACCCGCCTCCGGTCGTGCTGCGCGAACCCCTTGGAGCGATACCACCGCTTCAGCTGCTCGTTGTCATCTATCAGTCCCACGGAGACCGTCGCTCCTCCCATGGCGCGGATGCGTTCTACGGCGAACCAGAGCAGCTGCGTGCCGTATCCTTTGTGACGGTTGCCGGGTCCCACGGCAAGTCTTTCGATGTAGTACGTGCCGTCCGCGCTCCCGGACTTCTTGATCGCCACCGTGCCGACCAGTTCACCGGCGCGGTACATCCCGTAAAGCACCATGCCGTCCTCCACGTGCCGCCGCAGGTTTTCCGACGTGGTGAACGCGGCATTCGACGGGGCGTTCTTCTCGGTGAGGCCGAACTCCCGTGCCACCGTGCCGAACGCACGCCGCAGCAGCCCGGCGCAGCTCTCCATTTCCGCCGGTGTTCCCATCTCCCTGATCTCCGCGGTCCCGTCCATCCCGCGCAGTATAGCCGTGCTTGACCCCCGCGAGCAGCCGCGCGTAGCTTTCCGCATGACCCGCCGCGTTGCCGCAGTCCTCGCGTTCGCCGCGCTCACCGTCACGGCCGCATCCGCGCGGGCGGACGCCTACCAGTACCACCGCACCTGCCGCAACGGAACGCCGGCCTCCCAGGAGGAATCCGAATCCCGCCACGAGCTGGTCCTCCAGGACGCGATCCCGTACGAGAAGATCACGTTCCTGGCGATGCGGCGCCCCTGCACGGCTGGACGCGAGCAGTTCGTCATCACGAGCACCGTGGACCGGTCGGACGGCACGCTCCTGAGGGCATCGATGAGCAACGAGCTTTCCCTGCGGCTGCGGGTGAAGTGTACCGCCGCCCTGGAGGGGTGCGCGGCACAGCGAAATGAAGCACATGCCCTTCTACTCCCAGGTCGTCAATTGGGACGATGAGGACTCGGGCTTTCCCGACCTCGAGGCGGCTCGGCAGTGGGAGCCGAACTGCTGCGGGATCGCCTGCCTGCGAATGATCCTGTCGTACTACCACGCCGACGGTGAGGCGGGCTCCACCAGCTACTGGGCGCTCCTCCAGCGCGGGCTGGCGCGGGGCGCCTACTCGGAACGGGGCTGGATCCACCGCGGGCTCCTGGAAATGGCCGGTGAGTTCGGCGTTCGGGGCAGGTGTCATCGCCAGGCGGATCTCGCGCAGGTGGTGGCCGCGATCCGGGGCGGCAGCGTGTGCATCGTGTCGGTGACCCGGTACTTCCTTGGCGGCCAGCCGGACGCGGATGGCTCGCCGCTGGCGCGCGGCGGGCATCTCGTGGTGGCCTACGACACCCTGCAGGACGCGGCCGGGGTGTCCGCGATCATCTGCAACCACCCGAGCTCGGGCCGCCCGTGGAACAAGGCTGCCTGGCCGGTCGAGGTGCACCAGTGGGAGCGGTCGATGTCCGGTAACTACATCGAGTTCTTCCCCGGGCAGGGAGAGCTGAGCAGCACCACCTTGCCCAGCCGGTGAAGCGCGACGGCCGGCGAATGAGACGCGCAACGACGTCTACGTGGTGAACGCCGGATGCGACCCGGTATCTCGCTCACTACCGGCCGCGGCACCGGGGCCATACGCTGGCTTTTCCGGATGCTTGCCATGTCGGACGTTACCACGGTTTCTGCAAAGATCTGTTGCAAGAATTTGCAGGACTGTGTACACTCCAAGGGTCATTGTTGGACAGGGAAGGGGTTTGAGGGTCATGCCAAAGCTCAAAGTGATCTCGGAAATCGCCAACGTGTCGATCAGCACCGTGTCCCGCGTCCTGGCCAACAAGGATAACGTGAGCCAGGAGACGCGGGAGCGGGTGCTGAACGCCCTGGCCGAGATCACCGGTAGCGACACCCCTCACCGCGCCAGCGGTCGAAGTCTCACCGTCGGTGTCCTCGTCCCGGAAAAGGGGGAGTTCATCAACGATGATCCCATGACCTCGATCGACATGACGTCCCTCAGGGAGGAAATCGAGTCGGGCGGCAACCGCGCCCTGATGATCCGCTACGGCGGCGGCGAGGGCCCTGGCACCGCGCCGCCCGACCTCGGGAAGCTGGACGCCGCCGTGGTCAACGATCCGGGCGTCGACGATCCAATCGTGCGCCTCCTGGAACAGAAAGGGATCCCCTTCGTCGTGACAAACGGGAGGTTCGGGGAACCTGCGCGCAACTACGTGGACTACAACAACCAGGACGGGGCGCTGCAGGCCGTGCGGCACCTCGTCGAGCTGGGACACGAGCGAATCGGCGCCCTCACGGGCCCGATCATGAGAATGGTCTCCGTGAACCGCCTCGCGGGCTACCGCCAGGCGCTGGAGGAAGCCGGCATTCCAGCCGTGGAGCCCCGGATCATCCCGGGCTCGTTCAGCCTCAACGGCGGCTACGACGCCTGCAAGGCGCTCCTTGCAGCCGATCCCCGGGTGACCGCCATCTTCGCCTTCAGCGACCTTTCCGCTATCGGGGCCATCCGGGCGTTGAAGGAAGCCGGCCGTAGCGTGCCCGGGGACGTCTCCGTGGTAGGTTTCGATGACATGGAGCTGGCGCGGTACTCGGACCCGCAGCTCACCACGGTGAGCAGGTTCAAGTTCGACATCAGCGCACTCCTGGCACGCGCAGCTGATGATATTGGGAGAAATCGTGACATCGAGCACGTCGGGATCAGCCTGAAGACGCGGCTGATCGTCCGCAGCTCCACCGGCCTTCCGCGGGCCACTTAGTCCTGGATCAACGAGCTCTTTGCAAATATTTGCAGAAAATAGTTGACAATATTTGCAGAACGATCTATCATGACACCTCGAGCGCAGGGAGCCGCGAAAAGCCGGTCTCCCGTGCGAGGAGGAGGAAGAGATGATGATGCGAGTCGTTTCATGCCGGCGAGTGGTCCAGCTCCTTCTGCTTTCCGTGCTGGCGGTCTCGACGGCCGCCTTCGGGTTCGCGGAGTCGAAGACCTTCCAGATCTACATCCCCTGGGGAGTCGAACGGGCCGAGGGAACCGATCCCATGGCCAACGCCTTCCGGGCCTGGCGGGACCAGGTGGCCGTGAAGAAGTTTCCCGATCTCAAGGTCGAGGTCATCACGGCGAACTGGGACGATCACTGGACGTTCCTGAAGACGCGGATCGCGTCCAACGACGCACCGGATGTGGTCGTGCAGCGGGTCGACCAGGGCCACGGGTATGTCACTCCCACCGCGGAGCAGGAAAGCCACGGACAGGCGTTCTGGATCCCGTTGGACGACGTGGTTGCCGCGGTCAACCCGTACACGGGAAAATCGCTGGCCTCGGAATACTCGGCAAGCGCGATCGCCGCGGCGCGGGGCACGCTCAAGAAGCTGTACTACCTTCCCATCAGCCAGGGCGCGCGGGCCTTCATCTACAACGCGGAGGCATTCCGCAAGGCAGGCATCACCAGGGCACCCTCGACGGCGGCGGAGTTCCTGGATGTGCTGGCCAGGCTGCGCGCGGCCGGCTGGAAGTACCCGATTGGCGGCACGGGGATGGCCACGGATTCCGGCTTTGCAACGGATATCGCCAACGGGCTGGCCGCCTCGTCCCTCCTGGGGTGGTTCACGTCCATCGCGGGCAGGGACGTGGTGAACCCGAACTTCAAGGCGGTGTTCCAGGCATTCGCGGACGGAACGATCTCCTACACCGACCCGCGCATCCGGGCGATCTACGAGTTCCAGAAGAAGGTGGCGGAGTACGTGGACCCGGCCACCTACGGGCGCAACTTCGACGGCGTGTACGGGCCGTTCACCAACGGGGACTTCGCGATGATGAGCGAGTACAACGGCCGTTTCATCCGGGTCAACGCCGCCATCAAGGCCGGGACCGCCAAGGTCACCGAGACCGGCAGCTTTGGTTACCCGGTGGCGGACAAGAAGACATTCGCGTTCAGCGATGCCTTGGTGACCCTCCCGGGCCAGATCTCGTCGTGGGGCTGCACGTTCAGCATCTACGCAGCGGCGAAGGCCCGCGGGACGTATGACGCCGCGGTGGACTTCCTGCAGTGGTGGGCCTCGGGCGCCCAGGACACCTTTGCCTGGAACCGCGACACCCCCGAGGCGGCCAACGGAGACGTGCCGCCCACGCGTACCGCGATCGACCGCTGGAAGTTCAAGAGTGCCGGGGAATCCATGCTGCAGGACTTCGCTCCCGGCTGGGGATCCCTCATGCTCGCCCCGAGCGGCCCGATCCAGGAGAAGATCTACCCGCTGGCGCAGGCGTACGAGCAGGGCCAGATCGGCTACGACGAGTTCGCCCGCCAGGCAGACCAGGTGCTGAAGAAGGAGGCCCGCCTGGCGCTGTCTCGCATGTAGCCCGGGCGCTCACGGGAAGCACTGCGGGAAGCACTGCGGGAAGCAGGATGAGCAGCGGCGCGTGGTCTACCAGCGGGGCGGCCTCCGGGTCCGCGCTGCGCCACCGACAGGCGCGGCAGCGGCAGCGGCAGCGCCGGTCCGGCGTGTACCTCCTGGTGGCCCCCGCCGTGCTCACCCTGGCGGCCTGGTACTACTACCCGGTCATCCACTCCTTCGTGATGTCGCTGTACGACTGGGACGGCTTCCTCAGCGCCCGGTGGGTCGCCCTGCAGAACTTCCAGGAGCTGTTCACGGATCCCGAGTTCTGGATCTCGCTCCGCAACATGGCCATCGTCCTGGCATTCAGTCTGACGATCCCGTTCCTCGTGCCGTTTTTCGCCGCGGAGCTCGTCACGGAGCTGGACTCTCCGCGGTGGCGGCAATTCTACCGTACGCTCCTCGTGCTCCCGGTGGTGGTGCCGTCCGTGATCTGGATCCTGATGTGGCGGACCATCTACGACCCCACCACCGGCGCCCTGAACCGGTTCATCCGTCTCCTGGGGAGCCCGGACTTCTCCTTCAACTGGCTCAACGAACCATCCACGGCGCTCGGAGCGCTCCTGTTCATAGGGTTTCCGTTCGTGTCCAGCACCGCGCTCCTGTTCTTCTCTGCGGCCCTGGAGGACATCCCGAGGGACATCTTCGACGCCGCACGGGTGGACGGGGTGCCCCGGTGGAGGAGGATCCGGCACATCGACCTCCCGTTCTGCCTTCCCCAGCTGCGCTTCCTGCTGGTCACCAGCTTTGCGGGAATCATCGCCAACTACACCTCGGTGCTGCTGCTGACGCAGGGGCGCCCGCTCAACCGCACGCTGCTGCCGGGCTACTACCTCTACCGCGCGAGCGCCGGGGACCAGCGCTACGGGTACGCGAGCGCGGTCTCCCTGGTCCTGGTGGCCTTCATCCTGGCCATCACGGTGGTGGTCCAGCGGCGCATCCGCTCGGATGCCGAGTTCGGGGCGGGAACATGAGGCGCCTCCCCGCCGCCAAGGCACGCCACCCCCTGGTCCACGCGTTCCTCGTCCTGCTCCTGGTGCTGGCCCTCGTGCCACTTGGTCTCATGGTGCTGATCTCCCTGAAGAGCCCTGGGCAGTACATGCTGGACCCCGTGGGGGTCACGCTCCCGCTGCACCTGGGCAATTACGTGAGGGCGGCCCTCTTCCTGGCGCCCAGCTTCCTGTGGACGCTCGTGGTAGCAGCAGGGGGAATCGGGCTGAACCTGCTGACGTCATCCCTGGCGGCGTACGGTTTTGCCCGCTACCGGTTCCATGGCAGCGGCGTGCTGTTCTTCTCAATCACCGGCCTGATGTTCATCCCGGCCATCCTGGTGCTGTTCCCGCTGTACCTGTGGAACGTCCGCCTGGGACTGCGCGACATCTGGGGCCTGGTGGTCTCCTACTGGATCCTGGGCCAGTGCTTCAGCGTGTTCTTCCTGCACAACGCCTTCCGCAGCCTCCCGGAAGAGCTCTTCGAGGCTGCACGCATGGACGGCGCCGGGCACCTCAGGCTCTGGGCACGGATCGTCCTGCCCCTGAGCCGGTCCATGATCACTACCCTCGCGGTGATGATGCTCTTGTGGATCTACACCAACGACTACGTGTGGCAGTACATCATGACGGGCGGCTCCGCCAGGACCGTGGTCCCCGTGGTGCTCCGCGGCCTCAGCCAGACCGGAAGCGCCGGCACGGACCTCGACCGGGGGCTGGAGTCCGCCGGCTACGTGGTTGCCAGCGCCCCGATGCTCCTCGCGTTCCTGCTCGCCTCCCGGGCGTTCGTGCGCGGGCTCATGTCCGGCTCCGTGAAAGGCTGAGCGGACCATGCCCCGGGCCGCCGGTGTCACCGAGAGCTCCCGCACGTTGGACTTCTCTCTCACGGACCGCGTCCGGCTGCGGGTCGAGCGCCGTCCGTTTTCGATTGTGTTCCTGCTGGACGGCCGGCAGGTGCTTCGGACGAGCCGGTCCGGCGCGTTGTTTGCGCGGCGCGGCGGCCGGGAGCTGCGCTCCCGCGTCCTGAGGTCGTGGCGGGATGACCCGTCGGGCATACGCCTGCGCGTGTCCTCCACCGCGGAGGTCGACTTCTTCCTCGAGGCGCGCGCCCTGCACCCGTTCGTTTCCCTGACCCTCCGCCTGTGCGATGACGGTCCCTGCGAGGCCCTGGGCGCAAGCTTCGATTCGCCGCGGTCCGACGCCTGGTTCGGCGCAGAGGTCATGGCCGCGTCCCAGTGGCCGCTCAACGGGCGCCGCATCCGGCGCGATCCCTTTCTCCCCACGGGGAACCAGGCGGCGCCGCTCTGGCTGTCCCAGCGGGGCGCCGCGCTGTTCCGCCGCGACCACCAGCCCATCGGGTTCAGCTTTCATGACCCGGTCCGGGGGACGCTCCGCATTCATGGCAGGGGCGCCGCGGAGCTGGAGTTGTGCGTCTGCGTCTCCGCCAACCTCCGCGAGGCTCACCGCGCCGCGCTCTGCGTCCTGGGCTCACCGCGCCGGCCGCCGCCCGTCCAGTACTTCTCCGCTCCCATGTTCTCGACGTGGATCGAGTTCCTGACCCGCGTCGACCAGGAGGGGATCCTGGGCTACTCGGATGCCATGCGGGAGCACGGTTTCCCCTGCGGGGTGCTGGTGATCGACGACCGGTGGACCCGGCACTACGGGGACCTGTCGTTCGATCCATCGAAGTTTCCGGATCCCCGCCACATGGTGGAGGTACTCCACTCTCGCGGATGCCGCGTTGCCCTCTGGGTGACCCCGTTCCTCGACTCGGCATCCGCGCGGTACGGGGAGGCGCGACGCCTTGGCTATCTGCTGCGCCGGAAGGACCAGCAGGAGCCGTTCCTCGGTACCTGGTGGAACGGGAAGTCGGCGCTCGTCGACTTCTCCCGACCCGAGGCCCGCGCCTGGTTCGTGGATGGACTCCAGGCGCTGGTGCGGGACGTAGGCGTGGACGGGTTCAAGCTGGACGCCGGTGACGCCGAGTTTCTCTCCCCGGGATACGACAGCTTTGCGCCCATGAACCCCTGGGAGTATGCGGACGCCTTCGCATCCATCGGCGCGCTGTTCCCGTTCAACGAGCTTCGCGTGAGCTGGCTCACGCAGGGCCTGGGGCTAGTGCAGCGCCTGCGCGACAAGTCGCCGACCTGGGACCGGGCACACGGGCTGGGCTCGATCGTTCCCCACGGGCTCTGCGAGGGGCTCCTGGGCTATCCCTATTTCTGCGCGGACATGATCGGCGGCGGATGGGACGCCGGCTTCCGGGCCGGGACGCCCCTGGACGAGGAGCTCTTCGTCCGGTGGACGCAGGCCAGCGCGATGTTCCCGATCATGCAGTTCTCCTACGCGCCGTGGCGGCTCAGCCCGCGGTCTGCCGAGATCTGCCGGCAGTACGTGGAGCTGCACGAACGCATGAGCCCTTACATCTACGAGCTTGCGCGGGAGGCCGCGAGGGACGGCACACCCATCGTGCGGCCGCTGTTTTTCGAGTTCCCCTCGGAGCCGCCCGCCTACCGCATCAGTGACCAGTTCCTGCTCGGGTCCCGCTTCCTGGTGGCCCCCGTGCTGCGCAGGGGCGCCCGCCATCGTCCCGTGTACCTGCCCCGTGGAACCTGGAGGGACTTCTGGACCCGTGGCGAGCTCAGGGGCCCGAGGCCCTTGCGGGCATACCCCGCGGGCATCGGGACCCTGCCAATCTTCGAGCGAGTCGGCCGGTAACGGCCACGCCGGCGCCCCGCGTGGAGCGCTGCCCTTCCGGCCCGCGCCCGGGCGGACCGGGCGCGACTCGAGACCAGGCCGGCCGCGCCGCCGGGAAACCTTGTTTACTTTGTCGTGAGAGTTTCGTGATGTCCCGGCGCGACCTTCTGCGTGTCGGGCTTCCGGCGTGGGCGCCCCGCCCGACACCCTGCGCATGCGGGGGACACGCAGATCGAGGGAGGCAGGAATGAAGCGCTACGTACTGTTGACGGGAGCCCTTCTGGCAGTGGCCATGGCGGGCTGGGCGCAGGACATGAACGGATCCTCCGGGACGGGCTCCGGCATGAGCTCGGGCTCCGACACCGGCTCCATGATGGCCCCGGCGGACACCATGAAAGAAGACACCACCATGAAAGGCGGCACGGACTCCATGATGGCCGCGCCGAACGCCATGAGCGGGTCGAACACCATGAAGGGCTCCACGGACTCCATGATGATGGCCGCCATGGACTACGACACGCTCAAGAGGGAGGGAAAACTCGCGGACACGAAGATGGGGATGCAGCTCAGGAGTGCCATGAGCACCGGCATGAAGTCGATCTACAAGGACCTCATGGCATCCGAGAGGCTGGCCGCCAAGGGGCCGACCGTGCTCTTCTTTGCCGCCGACTGGTGTCCCTCCTGCCAGGCCGACCTGAAAGACATCAACGCCAACGGCTCGAGGCTGGGCGCGGTCAACGTGGTGGTCGTGGACTACGACAAGAGCACCGACTTGAGGAAGAAGTACGGCATCACCGTCCAGGACTCCTTCGTACAGATCGGCGCGATGGGAGAGAAGCTGGCCGCATGGAACGGCGGCGGCGTGGATGGCATCCTCATGAACGTCCAGAAGGCCATGTAGGTCCCGGTGACCGGCGGGAGGCGGCTGCCCGGGGCCGCCTCCACGCCGCGCGCCCGCGGTGCTACAGGCTCGGCAGGAACCCCGCCACGGCGAACACCATGCCCAGCGTGACGGCGGCCACCGCGGCCTCCGCCCCGACCCCGATCAAGAGCGGCTTCACACCGGTGCGCACCATCTCGCGGAAGCTGGTCCGGAGTCCCACTCCCACGAACGTGACCTGGAAGGCCCACTCCGAGAGGTTGCGCATGGCGCCGACGCGACCCTTGAGGTACGCCTGCTCGGCGCTGCCCGGGAACACGGCGAACAGGATGCTGAACAGGACCGACAGGCCGATGAACCCCAGCACGAACTTGGGAAACTTCTGCCACAGGAACAGCCCCTTGGCGCCGACCTCGCGCGCCATGCCGCGCCGCGCGTAGTACACGGCGAACCCGAGGATCACGAACCCCATCAGCGCGTTGCGGCACAGCTTGGCCAGCGCCGTGTACGCCACGGCGGCCTTGGAATAGATGGCGCCCGTGGCCACCGCCTCCGCCGTGTTGTCCACCGCCAGTCCCGCCCACAGCCCGAAGAGCTTGTCCGACATTCCCAGGGCGCGGCCGACCAGGGGATAGGCGATGAGGGCAGCCGCGCCGAACACCAGGATGACGGCAATCGCGTATCCGGTTTCCTCTTTCTTCGCGTCGATGCTCCCCGACGCGCCGATGATCGCGCTGACCCCGCAGATGCCCACGCCGACCGAGAGCAGGCTGCCCAGCTTCTGCGGCAGCTTGAACCAGCGCGCAAAGAGCGTGACGAACGCAATCGAGAAGAGGATCTCCACCACCACCATCAGGAGGCCGATCCCGCCCAGGCGCGCCACGTCGGTGACCAGGAAGCGCGCACCCATGATGACGATGCCCACCTTCAGGAAGAACTCGTAGCTGCCGATGCCCGGGGCGAGCCACTTCGGCAGCGGGAGGAGGTTCCCGATGGCCATCCCGCCCACGATCGCGACGATCACGTTGGAGGCCAGCGAGCGGACCCATGCCAGCGTGATCACGGACTGCAGCCAGTCGGACAGGACCTTGCCGCCCACGGCGAGGATCAACACGAAGAGGACCCCGGGGATGTACCTGCCCATTCCTTCCAGCGCCCTGCTCACCTCCCGCGCCTCACCACGGAATGACCGGAATGCCCGCCAGCACGATGGCCGCCAGGGCGACCCCCACGATCACGGTCCACCAGTCCAGTGAAAGCGAGCGCCTTTTGTCGGAGCCCTGCATGGTCCCCTCCTTTTGAAGCACACGCGGCACTTGTGCCCCGCCAGGAGACCGTTGGTCAATCGAGAACCTCGGAAATGCTGGGTTTCGAGGCCCGCGCAGCCCGCCGGGCGTCTCTGGGGCGTCGCGGGGGCGGCGTGCACCGGATATTCGAACGCGGAATCCGGTCCCGCTCCGCGTATCGCCCGGCGGCCGTCGCCGCCCGTCAGCCCACGGGGGTGCTGCGGCGGCCCCGCCGCATGTCCACGCGCTCGTCCCTGCGGAACCGCAGCCAGCGCTTCAGCCCGCGCTCGATCAGCACCAGCACGTCCTCCGTCAACCCGGTGGCGGCGGCGCCGTCCAGCGACACGGCGTGGAAGATCGTGATGAGCATGGCACGCGCGTCCCGGAAGAGGCTGGTGCGAAACACGCCCTTTCGCGTGCCCTCGTCAAGGATCTCGCCGAGCAGGGATTCCACGCGGGCAAAGAGCGATCCCGAGCCGGTGATGCGCTCTTCGGCGCCGGGGAACAGGTAGCGCCGTTCGCGGCTGTAGATCCCGCGGAGGATCTCGTTGCCCCGGAGGCTCAGCACGGTGTAGCGGAACAGCGCCTTCAGCCGGAAGAGCGGTGAACGCAGGCTGTTCACGCGCCGCTCCACGTCGCGCACGCCGCGGTCCTCTATGGAGTCCAGGATGGCCGTGTACATCGCTTCCTTGCTGGCAAAGTAGGTGTAGAAGCTGCCCATGCCCAGGCCGGCGGCCGCGGTGATGTCCTTGATACTGACGTCGCGGTAGCCGTGCTGGGAGAAGAGTCGTTCCCCGATCCTGAGCAGCGCTTCCCGGCGGTTGGTGCCCATTCGTCTCCATGGGGAAACCGGATGCGCGAGTCGAATATCCGGTTTCCCGCTCCCTTTTCGGGCCCTTCCCGCGCCACCCG
>Ga0335069_10004684_pt1 | contig 20179 bp, 26 predicted proteins | sample Lox_Sample_11_FD_206714 | JGI IMG/M metagenome (GOLD analysis project Ga0335069, IMG submission 206714) | Soil microbial communities from Loxahatchee National Wildlife Refuge, Florida, United States - Lox_Sample_1.1 | ecosystem: Environmental > Terrestrial > Soil > Wetlands | place: USA... | reverse complement strand
AACTGATTGTGGCCGCGGATTTCTTCACCGTGGAAGTTTGGACCCGACGAGGTCTGCAACGTTTCATCGTACTGTTCTTCATGGAGCTGTCAACGCGCAAGGTGGAGATCGTCGGCATTGCCTCTGTAGCAAACGGGTTGTGGATGCTCCAGATCGGCAGGAATGTTACCGGTGCCGTAGACGGAATCCTGAACGGCAAGCGCTACCTGATTCATGATCGCGATCCGCTGTTCACCGTAGAGTTTCTGCGTATGCTTGCCGACCTGGGTGTGAAGTCCGTGAAGCTACCACCGCGATCACCGAACCTGAATGCCCACGCCGGGAGATTCGTACGCAGCATCAAGGAATCCTGTTTGAAGCGGGTCATCTTGTTCGGTGAGAACTCGTTGCGCAAAGGACTTCACGAATTCGTAGCGCATTATCATAGCGAGCGAAACCACCAAGGTCTTGATAACCGGTTGATCATCCCCGACGAAACCCATGCTGGTGATCGTGGACCGATCCGGCGCCGCGGGCGGTTGGGTAGCATGCTGAACTATTATTACCGCTCCGCCGCGTGAAGTCTCCACAGTTGCCGCCAAGTGATTCCGGGCGCTCGTCATAAGCCCGATAAGTCTAAGATGTAACCCGAACCGCCAAGCCTCCAGTCACTCGGCAGGAGGATGACCCGCTGCATTCCTTGCATTCTCCGGTTCTTAGCTTGGTTCGTAGTTTTCGCTCAAACCAGCACTTGACCGCGCGGCTTACGTTCGAGTTTCCGGCGCCGTCGAACCTAGCACCGGCGTAACGCCGAGAATAATACCTAGCGCAATCGTGAGCGCGATCTTCTCGGGCGATACACCTTGGCGCAGCAGTTGGATGAAGGGCTTCAGCCAGCGGTAGTTCGGTACGGGGTCCGTGCCCGTCATTGCGCGGAAGCCAGCTTGCGGACTTGCACGGCGAGGGCCTGATAAGAAGTTTCCTCGAACGATCCTCCGTGACGCCAAACGACTTTCCCTTTCTGGTCGACTATGACTAAATAAGCGGAGTCCTCTGCTTTGACTCCAAGCCGCTGCTTCCAAGGTTCCGTGCCGCCGTAGACGGTGATCACGTTTTCGTGATCGGCTTTTGGAGTCCCGCGGCGCATGCCGCTATCGATGAACCACTTTCCCAAGCGCGCCATGCCCCCGATCATCGGGATTTCATAGAAGGTGACCTGTGGATTCTTCTCAAAATCCTGTCGAAACTGCTTGGTCCAGGCTTCCACCGCGAATCGCGACTGATAGGTGAAGCCAAACAGCAGCAGCGCTACGCGGCCAGAGGCGTCTTTCGGCAGAATCGCTTTTCGCCCGCTGAGATACTCGCCTCTAAGTTCGGGCATGTTCTCGCCGGCCGTCAACTCACTCGCCGCAGATGATAAAGAGGCCATGGTGGTCACCAGTGCAATGGACGGGATGCGGCGAATCATACTCCCACCTTCGGTGGCTGGCCCGTTTCCAGATGGCCCAGTACCAACTCGGGTGTAGCCAGCACTTCGCTTTCCCCATTACGCTTCCATGGCTCGCCATAGAGAACCGCAAGGTTGGCGTTCTTTGTGAGCATCAACTGCACGTCACTGATGTGGCGTTCATGGAAGGCGCCCTCGCAGTAGGCCAGATAGTAGTCCCACATCCGGCAGAATGCTTCGTCGAAGCCCAGGGCGCGAACTTCGTCGATCGATTCGTGGAATCGCCGGCGCCACTCCGCCAGTGTATAGGCGTAGTGCAGCCCGATGTCCTCGACGTTATATAAGGAAAGCCGCGTCGAACGCACCAGTGAGTTGAGAATCTCTCGAATCGAGGCCAACTGTGCGCCGGGGAAAACACGCCGCTGAATCCAGTCGCTCTGCTTCCTGTAAGCATCGAAGCGGTGTTCGTTCATCGTGATGGCCTGCATCATCATGCAGCCGTCCGGCGTCAACAGCCGGTCACAGGTCGAGAAAAACGTATCGTAGTAATCTAAGCCAACCGCTTCGAACATCTCGATGCTCACCAGCTTATTGAAGCAGCCCTGCAGATTCCGATAGTCCTCCAGCAGCAGGTTGATCCGGGTTCCCGCCTCTCCGGCGCTGGCGAATAGCTGCCGGGCTTCGTCATGCTGCTCGCGGCTGATGGTGGTGGTAGTAATCCGGCACCCGTAGTGCCGTGAAGCGTGCAGGGCAAAAGCGCCCCAGCCGGTACCGATTTCGAGGACGTGGTCGTCGGGTCCCAGACGCAATTTGCGGCAGATCCGGTCGAGCTTCTCAATCTGGGCTTCTTCGAGCGAATCGTTGGCCCGCCGGTAGACAGCGCTCGAATAGACCATATTGCGATCCAGAAACAGGCGGAAGAAATCGTTGCTCAAATCATAGTGCGCCTGAATATTACGGCGGCTGCCCGCGACCGTATTGCGGTTCATCCGATGGCGTATCCGGTGGAAGAAGCGGTTGGCTAGCGAAAGAACAGGGTTGCCGCCTTCTAGCTCTGATAGATTACGCGCCGCCAGGCGCACCACTGAGACAGGATCCGGCGACGACCAGTCGCCATCCACGTAGGAATCGCCGGCGCCATCGTCACCACCCCAGAGGACTCGGGAAAAGAAGCGATCGTCGTGCACGGCGATCGTAGCCCGCAGGCCCGTGCCCGCTTCGCCAAAGAGGTAGGTTCGTTCCGGGGAGATCACTTCGAGTGCGCCGTGACGCACGTTTTCCAGCATACGGAATACGGCTTTCCGCGCAAAACTCATGCTCATGTTCGTTTCGTTGCCTCCTGGACGGGCGGTCGCACTCGGGCCGGGTGGGTATACACAGGGACTCGCTTCAAGAAGAGACGCAGCGCCTGCCAGTGAATCGCGCCGATCACCTTGGCGGTCATCCATGGATGGCGCAGCAGGACGCGGCCAAGGCTTCGGGCGGTCCAGGGCTCTCGTTCGAGCACGAGCGTCGCATCAAAGAAAGGCTTAAAAGATTCACATTCCGCTCCGCCCTCGATGGTATTCATGTGAGCCACCAGTCTGTCTGACGGTTCGGTGAGCACGAATTCGTAATCCAGATTCATGTCCATAAATGGCGACACGTGCATGGTCTTGGGGCAGCGATAACGCAATGCGTTCGCCGAAGGCTGCCGGTTCTGTGGCCACAGCCAGTAATTGCGGCCCTCTCCGAACGTGCTGTTCACTTCGGCTAGGACGGTATCCAGATAACCGCTCCGGTCATAACAGAAGTAAAACGATATTGGATTGAAACAATAGCCCAGATAGCGCAGGTGGGTCAGCAGAAAGATCGGACCTTCGGGCAACGGGACGTTGTGCGTGCGGGCATCTAACGCCACGCGCTCACGCAAGGAGAGCCGCGGGTCGCCAAAGTGGTCCCGCTCCTCAAAGCTGGCCCAGTTGAAGCGGTTGTAGCTCGTCCATGGTGACTTCGCCATCAGCTCGGGAATCCGGTCGACATCCAGCCACGCCATGAAGAGCTTGTAGGTGAACTCATGCTTACGCGGGCGGAAGCGGCGATGCCGTAGCGTACCTGTGTAGAGTCCAGCTGCTGGAATCATGCGAGCCGGAATCATAAACAAGGCGCTCCCAAAGCTTCAGCCACCCGCATGCCGCTCCGCACCCCGTCCTCGTGAAAGCCGTAAAACCAGTACGCTCCGCAGAAATGCGTATGGTTCTTTCCGCTGATGTCCGGCCACTTTTCTTGCGCGCGAATCGCCGCCCGCGTGTAGAGCGGATGCTCATAAACCATCCTGTGCAGTGCCCGTCCAGGATTTACGTGGCCGTTCGCATTCAACGTGACGCAATAGTCCTCCGCCGTGTTGAGCGACTGCAGCCGGTTCATGTGATAGGTCATGGTGACCTTGCCCGAATCCCCCAACAGATAATTCCAAGAAGCCCTTGCTGCTGGCCGCTTGGGGAGCAGCGCGGGATCGGTGTGCAGACACGTTTCGTTCCGGCTCGTAGTGAAACAACTCAGGACTTCGCGTTCCACCTCGGTTGGCTGCGCGAGGAGCGGCAGGATCTGATCGCCGTGGCAGGCGAAAACAACTTCGTCGAACTGCTGGGCAGGCCGGTGCTTGAATCGCAACGTCACCCCTGGATGGGAACGGTCAATGGAAGTGATCGTCGCGTCCTTGGTGATACGCTCGCGGAAGGGCGCGGTCAGCGGGGCCAAGTAAGAATGGCTTCCGCCGCGAATCACCTTCCATTTCGGGTGAGTGTTGATCCCCAGCATGCCGTGATTTTGCATGAACCGGATCAGCGTCACTGCCGGAAACATCGGCATCACCTCGGGCGCCATGGACCAGACCGCGCCCGCCATCGGAATCAGATACCGATCCGCGAAAACCGGCGAGAACCTCCCCGCGTCGAGAAACTCTCCCAGCGTCTTGCCCTCCGCAGCCGGATTGGCGAGAACCTTGGGTGCCTCGCGATTGAATCGCAGGATTTCCCGCAACAACGTATAGTGCTCTCGCGAAAAATAATTGCGCTTCTGCGCGAAAAAGCCACCCAAACCGCGACTCGAATATTCAAAGGCTCCGTCGTGCTCCGTCACCGCGAACGACATGTCACTTGGCTGCGTCTCAACGCCCAACTCAGCCATCAGCCGGCAGAAGTTTGGATAGGTGCGGTCATTATGAACGATAAAACCGGTGTCCACCGGGACTGGTCCCCGGTCAGACTCCACCATTACCGTGTGAGTGTGGCCACCCAGTCGATTGTCGCGTTCGAAGACGTGTACTTCGTGGCGGCGGCTCAGATAATACGCTGCCGATAATCCCGATATGCCGGAGCCGACAACCGCGATGCGCTTCACATTCTCACCTTCAAATCGCCGCCTTCACCGGCATATTTTGAATCTCTGCGGCCGGGGGTACCCGGCGGAACGGCCGCAAGTCTCGCACAATGCCGAACCAGCTAAGAGTTTTGAGGACCAAGTAGGTGATATCGAGTTCCCACCAGCGCTCTCCCTGGCGGCAGCTACCGGGCGAGTAATGGTGATTGTTATGCCAACCCTCGCCGAATGTGATCAGAGCGAGCCAGAAGTTGTTGCGGCTTTCGTCCGGAGTGTCGAAGCGGCGAGTGCCCCACAAATGAGCCAACGAATTGATCGCGAAGGTGCAGTGGTAGAGTACGACTGTCGAAACCACATAACCCCACAGAAAGGCCGGCCATCCGCCGATCAGGGCCACGATCGCGCCAAAAGTCACCGTCGGAACCCAGTGGTGCCGATCCAACCAACGGATTTCCGGGAACCGGAGAAACTCAGCCACCGACCTCGGATCGTATTCATCGAAATCATTGGAGATCACCCAACCCACATGCGCCCACCAGAAACCGCGAAGTGTGGGTGAGTGGACATCCCGATCCCGATCCGACTCACGGTGATGCACGCGATGATGCGCCGCCCACCACAGGACTCCCTTTTGCGCCGAACTCTGCGCCAGGAATGCCATCGCAAACTGCGCAACCCGCTCAAGCTTGTAACTACGGTGCCCGAAATAGCGGTGATAACCTGCCGTGACTCCAAACATGCGGATCGAGTAGGTCACGGTGAGCCAAGCCACCAGCGAGATTGTCGGCGGGGTCCACCACACCGCCAGCACGCCGGTATGAACCAGCAGGAAGAAGAAAACCGCCCCGAATTGGTATTTCGGTTTGGGGACGAAGGAGGTCACGAACTATTATTAGCTGCGTCCGGGTCTTATGTCAAGTATTTGTCCATGACAAAATATTGACAAAATAGCAATCCCTGCTACAGTCAATTAAGGATGCAGACGCGCTACCCAATTCGAGCCGTGGCGAAAATCACCGGCCTTAGCCTAGACACGCTGCGCGCCTGGGAGCGCCGCTACAAAGCAGTGGTGCCGGAGCGCTCCGACCGGGGACGCCAGTACGGCCCGGAGCACATCGAGCGACTGCTGTTGCTCAACCAGTTGGTGCAAAAGGGGCACGCGATCGGCGGGATTGCTTCGCGGTCCGACGAAGAGCTGCGAGGTCTTCTGACTCAGCAGACCAGTCAGCCAGTCTACACGCCGACACCACCGGCGGACACGCTGGCTCCGATTCTGGCGGCGATCGAGAGTTTCGACACCCTTCGTGCGAGCGACGAACTCAGCCGTTTGGCGGCCGTTCTTAGTCCCCGCGACTTGGTCTACCAAGTTGCGGTTCCACTCATGCGCGAAGTGGGAATCCGCTGGCACAACGGAACGCTAGCCATTGCCCAAGAACATCTGGTTTCGCAGATGCTGCGTACCCTCTTGGGAAGTATGATGCGTCTGTTCCGGCCACCGAACCCAGTGGTGACGATGGTTCTGTCAACACCTGCCGGCGAATCGCACGAGTTCGGTATCCTTGCCGCTGCGATGCTGGCTTCCTTGGCGGGAGTGGAACCCGTCTTTCTGGGTCCAAACTTGCCGGCACGCGAGATTGCGGATGCCGCGCGGAGGACATCCGCGAAGGTGGTTGCCCTGAGCATCACATTCCCGTCCGAGACGACGCAGGAGGAACTGAACGCCCTCGCGGCAGCCATGCCGGAGGACACCGAATTGTGGGTCGGCGGCGCGGGCAGCGCCGATCTGGACCTCACCCATCTCGGACGCAAGACTGTATGGATAAAGGATCTTCCGGCTCTCGAAAACGAGTGCCGCCGCTGGAGAAACTGATCTATGAAGACGGCGCTCAAGCTTCTATTCGCGGCGATTTTCCTATGGATGACCGTGCTCACGATCCGTACCAGTCTGTCGGTCAGCCTTTGGAGCGCTTGGGACTCTTATGCCGCCAATCCCTGGGCTGTCGCAACGCTCTACGACGCCTATTTCGGCTTCATCACCTTCTGGGTATGGGTGGCTTACAAAGAAAACACCCTCTGCTCGCGTCTTTTGTGGCTGGTGCTGATCCTCGGCTTGGGCAACATCGCCATGTCGCTCTACGTCCTCATCCAGCTCTTCCGCCTAAAACCAGACCAATCCGTTGAGGCACTACTTCGGCGATGAATCATGGGCTCACTCTAGTGATCATCGGTGCCGCGAGCTTGGCGGTGTTGATGCTGGTGCTGTGGTTGATCCATCTGCGAACCGGCAACGCGGCTATTGTCGACGCAGGTTGGGCAGGAGGACTCGCTCTGCTTGGAGCGCTCTATGCGGTGTTGGGTGGTGGATACTGGCTTCGCTCCGCGCTAATCGGAACGATGTCGGCAATCTGGGGACTGAGGCTGGCCATATACCTACTCACCACGCGCATCGTCGGGCATCCAGAGGAGGGACGCTATCAGGAACTGCGACGGCAGTGGAAGACGAATATCCCGTTCAAGTTTCTTTTGTTCTATGAATTCCAGGCGCTGTTATGCGTGGTGCTTGCGGTGCCATTCCTGACGGCCGCGCGCAACCCGGACCCTAGGGTTTCTTTGCCCGAAGTGGCCGCCGTGGCTCTCTGGACTCTGGCGATGGCTGGTGAGGCCGCTGCCGATGCGCAGCTTAACAGGTTCAAATCCGACCCATCCAATAAAGGCCACACCTGCAAAGCGGGATTGTGGCGCTACTCCCGCCACCCGAACTATTTCTTCGAATGGCTGATCTGGGTCGCGTTCGCGTTGTTTGCGCTTACTTCCCCGGGCGGATTCTGGGGACTGCTCTCGCCCGCTCTCATCTTATATTTCGTGCTCCGGGTCACCGGTATCCCAGCGACCGAAGCGCAGGCCATCCGCACGCGCGGCGAAGAATACCGCCGCTATCAACAGACCACCAGCGCCTTCGTGCCGTGGTTTCCGAAGGCAATTCCGCAGGAGAAGACATAATGGAAGCCTCCACCCTCACAGCCGAACAAAACCTTCGGCAACCTAAGGCCGCCTGGTACGAACCCTTGGTCGAGCGTGATCTTGTACCTGATCGGATTTTGCGAGCCGGAATTCGGCGTCTTATTGCGCAGCGTCTCCTGGAAGAAAACAAGGGCGATCCGGAAAAGCAGCAGGCTCACTTGATGACCTATGTCGAGCAGTTGAAGGCCAGCCCGATCGCCATCCATACGCCCAAGGCGAATCAGCAACACTACGAGGTTCCCGCGGAGTTTTTTGCGTCCGTGTTGGGAAGCCATCGCAGATACAGTTGCTGCTGGTGGCAGGAAGGTGACACGCTCGATGCGGCGGAGCGCCGCATGCTCGACCTCACCGCAGAGCGCGCACAGATCGAGGACGGACATTCCATCCTCGATCTCGGCTGCGGATGGGGCGCCCTCTCGCTGTACGCTGCCGCGCGGTTTCCGAACAGTACCGTCGTGGGCCTATCGAACTCGCACTCCCAGCGGCAGTACATCGAGAATCAAGCTATCGAACGTGGTCTTACCAACCTCCGCATCGTCACCGCCGACATCAACGATTTCGAAACCGGTCAGCAGTTTGACCGCATCGTGTCGGTCGAGATGATGGAGCACGTGCGGAACTATCAGCGCATGCTTCAAAAAACGGCTTCGTGGATGAATCCGGAGGGCTTGTTATTCGTTCACGTATTCACCCATCGTCGATTTGCGTACCCCTTCGAAGTTCGCGATTCGAGCGACTGGATGGCGCAGCACTTTTTCACCGGCGGGCAGATGCCCAGCGATGACTTGCTGCTCTATTTCCAGAACGACGTCAACATCCGCAATCACTGGGTGGTGAACGGCCAACACTACCAGAAGACCGCCGAGGCGTGGCTCGTCAATATGGATCAGTGTCGAGACGCACTGCTGAAATTGTTCTCCGGCGTTTATGGCAAGAACGAGGCGTTGAAGTGGTTCGTACGCTGGCGCATCTTCTTCATGGCCTGCGCCGAACTGTGGGGTTACCACCGCGGCGGTGAGTGGATCGTTTCGCACTACCTGTTTGAGAGAGCACAGGCGTCGGCTTGAGTCGTCGCACGAAGTAAATGGCAGAGACATTAGACATCTTGATCCTCGGTTGCGGCTACACGGGTCAGCGTGTGGCGAAACGCTTCCTGTCCATGGGAGCCCGCGTGACTGCGACCACACGGAATCCCCAGCGACTGGCCAGTCTGGGGGCTGAGATTATCGGTGCGGGCGACTTGCCCAAACACGTCCGGCCGGAGATGCTAGTTCTCCATTCCATCCCCCCGGACGGCCCGGCAGGCTTGCTCGATCCGCTACGGAATACGGCTCGGCGGCTCGTGTATCTGTCCTCCACCGCTGTCTACGGCGCAACGAGTGTCGTGAATGAAACCACGCCCGTAGACGAGGGTACGGAACGGGCGCGAGCACGCTTGGAAGCAGAACGGGCTATCGCGGAAGGACCTTGGTCGGCGCTGATTCTGCGCCCGGCGGCGATCTATGGACCGGGACGTGGGGTGCAGGAGTCGATCCAGCGCGGAGAGCACAGTCTCAGTGACAGGTTTGTGAGCCGAATCCATGTAGACGATCTTACGGCCCATGTCGAGGCTGCGCTACTTTCCACAATCAGCGGAGCTTATCCGGTCGCCGACGAGGAACCCTGTACGTCGCGCGACATAGCGGAGTTTTGCGCACCGCTGCTGAATGTTCCAGTCACAGGCACCGGACACGAGCGAGCGGATCGGATGCCGCGATTTGCAAACAACCGCCGCGTCGACGGCTCCGCGATTCGACAGGCTCTCGGTATCGCGCTAACTTACCCTTCTTATCGCGTCGGTGTGCCCGCCGCTTTGTCCGGCGAGGCGACGAGTACTCGCGATGGTCATCAGCAAGTATGAGTCTCAAGTTTCATACACTGCGACGACAACAGTGGATTCCGCGTCCGATTGACGAGGTATTCGCGTTCTTTGCAGACGCCCGCAATCTGGAGGAGATCACTCCTCCATGGCTCGGTTTCCGGATTGTCGCGATGGATTCCGGCTCCATTTCGGAAGGTACGGAGATTCGTTACCGTCTGCGATTGCATGGCATACCGATTCACTGGAGGACCGAGATCCGCAGGTGGGAGTCTCCTTATCGCTTCGTCGATGTGCAGAAATCGGGACCATACAAACTATGGCACCACACCCACCGCTTTGAAGCGCACGACGGTCGAACCAAGATGACCGATGTCGTGAGATACACGCTGCCTTTTGGTCTCCTGGGGCGAATAGTTCACTCGTTGAAGGTGCGCGGCGACGTGCGACGGATCTTCGACTACCGGCGTCAACGCATTCACGAGTTGTTCGCGGAACACACGGGGGTTGCAATTTGAAACCATTGATTCTGATCGCCGGTGCCACTGGTTACGTGGGTGGAGAGTTACTGAAGGGCCTGCTGGCCGCCGGTTACCCGGTGCGCTGTTTGGCGCGTCGGCCAGAGGTTCTGAGCGCCAAAGGGTTATCGGGACTTGAGGTCGTCGCCGGAGATGTTCTTGATGCCGCATCCGTGCACGCCGCAATGGCTGGAGTCGACACCGCTTACTATCTGGTGCACTCGATGGGCTCGACCGAATCCTTTGAGGAGCAGGACCGTGCCGCAGCAGAGAACTTCGCGGACGCCGCCAGGGAGGCAGGAGTTCGGCGGATCATCTATCTCGGCGGACTAGGGCACAGTGAGGAAAAGCTCTCCGCGCATCTGCGTAGCCGCCATGAAGTGGGCGACGTTCTCAGATCGCCTGGTGTTCCGGTCGTCGAATTCCGCGCGTCGGTGGTTATTGGGTCCGGCAGTCTGTCCTTTGAGATGATCCGAGCTCTGGTGGAACGCCTTCCGGTCATGATTGCGCCGCGCTGGGTTTCGGTGGCGGCTCAACCGATCGCTATTGCGGATTTGCTCGCCTACCTGCTCGCGGCCCTGGACCTGCCGCTCGACGGCAACAGGATCTTCGAAATCGGAGGCTCGGATCGAGTGTCCTACGGCGGCCTGATGAAGGAGTACGCGAGGCAACGGGGATTAAGACGTCTCGTGATCTCGGTCCCGTTGCTGACACCGCGCTTATCCAGCCTTTGGCTTGGTCTGGTCACTCCTCTCTATGTCCGTGTGGGCCGCAGGTTGATCGACAGTATCTGCCACGCCACGATTGTGGAAGATCAGACGGCTCTCACGCAATTTAAGATTCGGCCTTGCGGGTATAGTGAAGCGATCGCGGCGACCCTCAATGCGCATGGGCGGCATCTGATGATCGATTCGCGGACGATCCACGTGACCGCTGAGCCGGAACATGCTTTTGCTCCCATCCGCCGGATCGGCGGCACCAGAGGCTGGTACTACGCCAATTGGCTGTGGTGGCTTCGTGGGTTGCTGGACAGGCTGTTCGGCGGCGTTGGACTTCGCCGCGGCCGCCGTGATCCGGATTCTCTTCGCGTTGGCGACACCGCGGACTTCTGGCGCGTGGAAGCCATGGAGCCAGATCGCCGTCTGCGACTGGCTGCGGAGATGAAGTTGCCGGGCCGCGCCTGGCTGGAATTTGAAGTGACGCGCGATGCCACAGGTTCTGTCATCCGGCAAACAGCCACGTTCGATCCCAAAGGGCTGCTGGGCCGCGCATACTGGTACTCTGTTTTTCCCCTGCATCAGTTCGTTTTCGGCGGAATGCTTCAAAGCATCGCGTCCAAGGGCCAAAGCAACAGCTGAGCGCATGCCCACCTTTCTCAAAAGCATCCTCGTCGAAGCGCCGGTGGAAACCGTTTTTGGTTTCCATGAACGGGAAGACTCCCTGCGACTCTTGAGTCCGCGGTTTCCCCCGCTGCGGGTGATTCGAAAGACCGGCGGCATCGAGCCTGATTCGAGAGTGGAACTTAAGATCGGACCCTTTCTGTGGACCGCTCTCCACACGGATTATGAGAAGAACCGCCTGTTTGCCGACGAACAGGTTCAAGGACCGTTTGCAAAATGGGTCCACCGCCATCGAATTTGAATCGGTGGACCGAGCCACGCGCTTAACCGACCGCGTTGCGTATCGACTTCCTGGAGGCGTCTGGATGAACTGCCTGTTTGGATGGGCCGTGCAACTCGGCCTCCATCAGATGTTTCGCCAACGCCATCGGATGACCAAGCGTTACTGCGAGAAAGGACCCAAATGAAAACTTCCGTGCTTAGCGTCTTGCTTCTGGCCATGAGCTTGTTTGCCGCGGATTCCGTACCGCAGGTTGGTCAACCCGCCCCTGATTTCACACTGCCATCCCAGGATGGGAGCAAGATCAGCCTGCACGATTTCAAGGGAAAGTGGGTCGTGCTGTACTTCTATCCCAAAGACGGCACAACCGGCTGCACGATCGAAGCGCATAATTTCCAGCGTGACCTTGCCAAGTACGAACAGAATCGCGCGGTGATCGTAGGAGTGAGCGTGGACTCCACCGGCAGCCACCAGGAGTTCTGTGCGAAGCAGGGCCTGACGTTCAAGCTACTGGCCGATACAGACAAGTCAGTCTCGCGGCAGTACGCGTCATTGACGAATCTACTTGGTTACAAAATATCGTCCCGCAATACGTTTCTGGTGAATCCGGAAGGTCGGATCGCCAAGGTGTGGACCGGGGTTAATCCTGGCCGGCATAGCGCGGAAGTTCTCGCGGCGCTCACGCAAATTGCCCGCTAGTTTTGCTGTATTGCCAGGGTGCGTTGCCCCGAGAATAATTTTTGGCGTTGGGGCTCCTGCGGCACTGCGGGCAGCACTGGAGACACTCCATCAGTGATCGTCCATTTCAATTCTTTGCGGAGCCAAACTGTCAGGGTTGTCCGCGGCTGACCAAAGAGAGGAATTCGTCGCGGGTCGCCTTGTTCTTGCGGAAAGCCCCCAGCATCGCACTAGTGACGGTACTAGAGTGCTGCTTCTCAACGCCCCGCATCATCATGCAGAAGTGGCTTGCTTCGCACAAGACCGCCACGCCGCGCGGGGAGACGGCTTCGGAAATCGCTTCGGCAACTTCCTGAGTCAGGCGCTCCTGTACCTGCAACCGCCGCGCGAACATGTTCACCACGCGCGGTATCTTACTCAGTCCGATCACTTTGTTGGCGGGAAGATACGCTACATGAATCTTGCCGAAGAAGGGGAGCAAGTGGTGCTCGCACAGGCTGAAGAATTCAATATCCTTCACCAGCACCAGCTCGCCGAACTTGACCGTGAACAGGGCGCCGTTGACGACCTCCTCCACGCTTTCTTGGTAACCGCTGGTCAGATAGCGGATGGTTTTCTCATAACGCTCCGGCGTTCTGAACAGCCCCTCACGCGAGGGATCTTCGCCCAGGAGCTCCAGCACGCCCTTCATGCGCGCCGCGATTCCCGCAGTTTGCCGAGAGATCACTGTGACGATGGCGTTCTGTCTCATGCGGTTTTGATCTGGTCCTACACCGTAAAAATGACCTGGAAACGCCGTTTGAAACAGCGCCTCCAGGCATGGGCACAAACATCTGTGGAAATCGATGTTATTGGGGCATCATTACCGAGTCGATCATGTGGATGACGCCATTCGAAGTCACGATGTCGGTTTTCGTCACATGCGCGTTATCGACCATCACGCCGCCATTCATGGTTTTGATGCTGACGCTCTGGCCTTCCACGGTCTTAACCGAAGTGAGCTTCACGACGTCCGCAGCCATCACTTTGCCAGCTATGACGTGATAGGTGAGAATGCTTTGCAGTTTCGCCTTGTTTTCCGGCTTGAGCAGCGAATCCAACGTTCCGGCAGGCAACTTGGCAAATGCTTCGTCGGTGGGCGCGAACACCGTGAACGGCCGGGCCCTTCAACGGTGTCCACCAGCCCCGCGGCCTTTACAGCCGCTACCAGAGTGGTGAAGTTTCCGGCGACAGCGGTGTCCACGATGTCGGCCGCCGAGGCGACTGAGGTCAGGGCGAGCGCGCCAGCCAGTAAAACGGTCAAACGTAGTTTCATTTTTTGCCCTCCATTTCTTGAACTTGTGTACGAACCGATTGTCGACGCGCTTCTAGATTCGCGCGTTTGAGCAAACGTAATTACATTCCGGGCGAACTAACCTTCAAGTCCAGCTCCTTGGTGACCAGCTTTAGCGTGCCCTTGGAGGCGCTCCCGAATACGAACAACAGCGTTGCCGTGTTGGGTTTCGTGGCAATGGAAGCCGGCCCCAAGACTGTGTCTTGCGTACCAGTTGGGGCCAGTGACAGTTGATAGGTGCCAAGTGGTATGTCAGCCTTGCCCTGCTGGCCATTCGACAGGGTAAGCTTGTAGCTCCCCCCGGCGATCGTTACTTGCTCCAGCAGTCCACCTCCTAACGGTGCGTACGATTGGTAGCGCGACAGTGCGGCGTCCACGGTAGGAGCTGCCGCTGTATGGAAAGCGATAACGCGCCCCGTATTGGGCATCGCGGGCGAGAGATCGTTATCGAATTTCGAGGCCGTTGGACTGCCGGCGGCGTCGAGGTGAGCCACCACGGAAGCGTTTTCGCCTGCCGAAAACGGCACGTTAGCTGAGATTACCGGAGCGCTGCTGCACGGAGAAACCGTGCTGGCTAGGCCGATCTGAATCGTCAAAGTTCCAGTTGGAACCACGAAGGGGCCGCGAATCTCACCGTACGAAAGGGAATTCAACGCCGGTACACAAAGTCCCGCAACATTCACGTCGACAGGCAGAGAAGGATCAAGTCCCAAATCCTGGCCGTTGATTCCATGGGCTACGTAAACTATCGCCGTGTCAGAGGCCTTTGCGGTAGCCGCAGTAAACGAGAACAACCCGCAGGTAAGGGCTGCAGACAAGATCGAAAACTTTCGCATCGTTCTTTGAGGTCCTTTCAGATTTCTTGTTGAATGCGGCGATCAGCCGCTTTTCAGATTTGATTCTAGAGAATATCTGTTTTACTGTAAAGAACTGCATGCAACCGCTTTTCGTGCGGGGAAAAAGACTGCCCAGAACGCGCACTGAAAGGAAAACGATTTTCATTTATGGCGTCAGACACTATCACTGCCGGGCTTAAGAAGTATGCGATCGGGAGCAAACTGCGCCGGCTGCGGCTGCGCAAGAGCATGGGGCTGGTGGAGTTAAGCAAACACACCAGGCTTTCACCCGCGCTGCTCTCCAAACTGGAGCGCGATGTGATGCATCCCACATTGCCTACGCTGTTGCGCATCGCCATGGTTTTCAGCGTGAGCCTGGAATATTTCTTTGCTCCCGAGCCGAAGCCGGTCTTGGAGATCGTCCGCAAGCAGGATCGGATGCGATTTCCGGACTCACCGGATGTCAAAAAGGCGGCGTATTACTTCGAGAGCCTGGACTTTTCCGTCCCTAACCGGGCGCTGAGTTCATATTTCGCAGAGTTTGAGCCGACAGAGGCAAACCGGCCGCACGAGCATCCTGGCATTGAATTCCTGTACGTGCTTTCCGGCAAGCTGGAAGTGCGCGTCGGTGAAGTCAATTACGAGCTAGCGGACGGGGACGCCATCTATTTTGATTCCAGCGTCCCACACGGCTATCGGAGGCTCGCTACGAAGCCAACTACGGCATTGGTCGTGACACTAGGGGCACCACAGTAGAAAGTCAGCCGCGCAGCTTAGGAGCCTCACGGCCAGACCGCGTAAGGTCCAGAAACTAGGCGCTGTTGAGAACTTTGGATTAATGCGGTTTGAAGATAGAGCGAGTTCTCGACCCGTTCCGATTCCTGTTGATCGCCGTGGCTGGATGGATGAACCAACGATTGTGGCCCGAGGTTCGTTGAAAAGTTGTGAGCGGCGGTTGACGCCATCTTACTACGCCACCTCCCGTCGGGTGTCCGCGCGTGGAATTCTTCGCGTACATCATCCTGACTGCACAACGCTGATTGTACGGACGAGACGGGACCGAGCGCTGGGCCCTCGGCTTGCGGCGTTGGGCGCGCAGTTGTCGGGCAAAGCGAACGAGCAGGATGTAGGTTGAGCACCAAGTTCGAGGCGTGCCGCCTTGCCGTCCCCGCATGACGGCCGGCTGCAAGAAGATCAAATCCGCTGTGAGCCATCAAAGCGCAAGCCTACCACGGCAACCCACGGCCCCTCACGGTTGAACATAAGTCAGTACGCTTCCGGGAAGCGCGCAACTTCGATCGGGATTTATGCCAACAATTCGAGCATGCCGATTTCACGAGTTGGGCGACGCCGGCCGCATCCGCCAGCGGTTGACGAACGGGCCAGTGTCGGGGGTCTGCGTGCGGTGGCCATGTTCGAAGCGCTGAAGGGTGTGATTGTTCTACTCCTCGGATTGGGAATTTTAGGCCTGCTACACAGAGATGTGGAGGCGGCGGCGGAGAGTCTTCTCTTGCCCTTGCATATCAATCCCGATGACCGGCTCTCGCACGCATTCATCAATGCGGCTACACGTGTGACAGATGCGGGCCTTTGGGTGATCTTTTCCGCCTCGATCTTATACGCCGGCGTGCGGTTTACAGAAGCGTGGGGGCTATGGAACAGGCGTGTGTGGGCAGAATGGTTTGCGTTACTTTCCGGTGCGTTATATCTGCCGTGGGAGATCTTCAAAGTGATGCAACTGCCCAACCGGTTGCATTTGTGCGTGTTCCTCATGAACATCACGATCCCGCTTTATATCCTCTACATCCGGATCGCCGCATACAGGAGTCTGACGCGTGAAGAAGCCGGACCCCTATAAGCGCCGGATACAAAATAGACCGGTGAACGCCTCGTCAGCATTGTTTTTGGCGGAGCAAAACCAGACCGCCGGGAAGTCACGAGATAGCCAAATCCAAATCGTCCTTCCACGTCTTTCGCGGCTGAGAACCAAGGGGCTGAGCGTATCGGCCTAACGCTGAGTGGGCAGTCTATTTTGTTGTTCGTCCCGCGCAACAGGCTTTTCGGCCTGAACGACGCAGGGCCGGACAGGGTTGGCTAATTTGCATCTCTTTAACGAAGAAACCAGAAACGCCTGAGGCAATTACTTCTGCCTATTGCCGTCTTCCTCCGACGGCAACCGGAAGCCGCCAGCCGTACCGGATCGCCATAAAGCGCAGCCCAAAGCAGAGCAGTGCGCCAACCGTCATAGCCGCAGAGGACGAAACATGAAGCATCTGTCCGGTTACCACAACGGCAGCGCCAGCCAGGGCAGCAACGGCGTAAAGATCCGCGCGTAACACCACCGGAACCTCTGTGATTAGGATGTCACGCATCATGCCGCCGCCAATTCCCGTCAGCATCCCGAGTAGCGCTGCCGCGACCGGATCAAGGTGATAGGCCAGGGCTTTCGTCGCGCCCGTAACAGCGAAAAGCGCGAGACCGGCAGCGTCGAAGATCAGGACGGAGCCAGTCAAACGGTCAATGAATGAATAACAGTAGAACGTTAGAAGACCCGCAGCTAGCGAAACCGCGACATATCGCCAATCGCTGAGAGCCGCGACCGGAGTCGCACCAATCATTACGTCGCGCGCGATCCCCCCGGCATTGGCTGCGGCGAAGGACAACCCGAGGACGCCAAAGATATCAAGTCTGTGCCTGACCCCGGCCACGCCCCCGCTGAGCGCGAACACGAAGGTGCCGCCCAGGTCGAGGATGGCGTGAAACGTGTCCATCCTTATCGCAAAGTGAAAAGGCTCCATTCTCTCCCGCTCACGCCCTAATTCCCCAACCAAGCCAGCGCGGCGACGACCAGGGTTTCAACGCCTGCCTCCACAGTTGGATGGATGACAGGTGCGAAGTATGGGCTGTGATTAGTTGGAAGTGCACCGATCGTGCCGTCCTTCTTCGCCTTCGCGTATACATCACGATCGACTCCGCCTACGAACCAAAAGACCGACGGAACTTGCCACTCGGCTCCGAAAGATCCGAAGTCCTCGCTCGCCATCGTCGGCTTGGTCTCCTGCACGCTGTCGGCAGGAAAATGCGCGCGAAACGCATCCCGCACTCGCCTGGTCGCATCCGGATCATTCGTCGTCAGTGAATACTGGTCCAGCGGCGTAATCTCCGGCTTCCTCGGTGCACCGGAGGCTTCGGCTTCAGCATTCACAATCCGTTCGATGGCGGCAAGCACCAGCTTGCGCACCCCCTCATCAAAAGTGCGCACGTTCAGCTTGATGATTGCCTCGTCGGGGATGACGTTTTCCTTCGTCCCAGCCTGCAACACGCCGATCGTAACCACGGCGGCCTCCGTCGGCGGGACCTCACGCGAGACAATGCCTTGCAGCCGCAACACTGTCGCTGCTGCCATCACAACAGGATCGATGCTCGCCTCGGGCATGGAGCCGTGAGCGCCGCGCCCAAATAGTTTGATTTGCAGGCTGTCCGCGGCTGAGGTGGTGACGCCGATGCGGCCGCCAATCACGCCAGCGGGCATGCACATCACATGCTGGCCGAGGATGACATCGGGCTTCGGGAATCGCTTGAAAAGCCCATCGTCAATCATCGCCTGCGCGCCCTGCGCCGTCTCCTCAGCCGGTTGAAACACGGTCATCAGGGTCCCTTTCCATGCATCGCGAGACTTCGCAAACAGTTTGGCCGCACCGATCAGCCAGGCCACATGCATGTCGTGACCACAGGCATGCATCACCGGCACGCTCTTCCCAGCGCTGTCCGCCGCCGTGACCTTACTGGCATAGGGAAGGCCGGTAGCTTCCTGAACCGGCAGCGCATCCATGTCGGAGCGGAGCATCACTGTTGGTCCCTCGCCGTTGCGCAGCAAACCGATAACGCCGGTCTTGCCAACCCCGGTAGTCACTTCATAACCAACGGCGCGCACGTGGTTCGCGGCCACACCCGCTGTCCGCTCCTCGTGCATCGAGAGTTCGGGATGAGAATGGATATCCTTGTAGATCCTCTCCAGTTCTGCAAGCAGTCCATCGAGATTTGCAAGAACGGGCCCAGAAGGCGAAGATTTTACAGCCATTGCTCGGAGCTCCTCAAGTGGGCGAGTGAATGTCAACCGCTGACATTATTGCACTACTTCGGGATAGGCTAATTGCGCCAAGGATTTTGGAAAACAAGCGGCACCAGGCAAGAAGCACGAAGGAATTCAGCACACGAAGTAGATCAACTAAAGGTAAGGTTATGACCCCAGAGCAGAACTTGCAATTGATGAAGACGCTGGACGATTCCTGGAACGCGAAGGAGCTTACAACGTTCCACAAACGCCATGCGAAAGATTGCGTCGTACGATGGCCCACCAACCGCCGACGTATGGAATAGTGGCTCACGAGCAGGAGGCTCTTGTCTTCTTCAAGACGTTTCCGGATCAGCATCTCGGCAACAATCCATACAACGTGATGATCGCGGAGGGGGATTGGACATGCACAATCGCCGAGTTTACCGGCACCATGACGGGGCCGATGACGATGGCCGACGGCAAGGTGATCGCCCCCACGAACAAGGGCTTTAAGGTGGACTTCTGCACCGTGGCGCACTGGAATGAGAAGGGTGAGATCGTAGAAGAAAACCTATTTTACGATCTGATGGGCATGTTGAAACAAATTGGCGTGATGTAACAGCCACGAAAGGCCGTGGAGATAGTGGAGGCGGACCGACATGCCGCAACTGATGCCCGCAATCTTTTTTGGACACGGCAATCCCATGAACGCCGTACTGACGAACGGCTACACCGAAGCCTGGCGTCGCATCGGGGCGCAAACGCGCAGGCCCAAAGCGATCCTTTCAATCTCCGCTCACTGGTATGTGCCTGGAACCGGCGTCACGATCAGCACGTCGCCGAGGACAATTCACGATTTCGGCGGCTTTCCGACTGAACTGTTCCAGGTGCAGTATCCCGCGCCCGGTGACCCTCAACTCGCCCGCCGCGTCCAGCAATTGCTCGCGCCACTGCCGGTCACGCTCGACAAGAACTGGGGGCTCGATCACGGGACTTGGTCGGTGCTCGTGCATGCCTATCCAAAGGCCGACGTTCCGGTCGTGCAACTGAGCATAAACGAATCCCAGCCCGCCTCATTCCATTTCGAGCTCGGCAAGAAGCTTGCGCCGCTGCGGGACGAGGGCATCCTGATCGTCGGCAGCGGAAACCTGGTCCACAATCTGCACACCTACGCCTGGGGCCGCCACATGCCGGAGCCTTACGAGTGGGCGGTCCAGTTCGAGCTGGAGGCACGACAGATGATGCTCGCCGGCGAGTCCAAACCGCTCGTAGAGTATGAAAAGCTCGGGCCCGCGGCGATGCTCTCCGTTCCGACGCCGGACCACTACCTGCCGCTGCCCTAAGTGATCGCGACGCAGCAGCCGGGCGAGAAGATCTCTTTCCCCGTCGAAGGCGTGGACGGGGGATCGATCTCCATGTTGTCCGTCAGCGTAGGCTGACAGCGACGCCGCTCGTTCTGGAGCGGCGGCCTG
>Ga0335069_10004683_pt1 | contig 20184 bp, 20 predicted proteins | sample Lox_Sample_11_FD_206714 | JGI IMG/M metagenome (GOLD analysis project Ga0335069, IMG submission 206714) | Soil microbial communities from Loxahatchee National Wildlife Refuge, Florida, United States - Lox_Sample_1.1 | ecosystem: Environmental > Terrestrial > Soil > Wetlands | place: USA... | reverse complement strand
AAGGCGTGATCGGCGAGGTCCGAGCCAGCGGCGCGCCCGACGATCAGCGCCCCGTTGGAGGACACGGCCAGCGCCGCGCTGTCCGTGTTCAGCGCGCCCGGGAACGGACCGAGCGACCGGATGGTGCCGAAGCTCGTGCCGGTCCAGCGCACCGCTTGCAGGCTCGACGCCACCACCGTACCACCGGGAAGTGTCAGCGTGGCCGCGTTGCTGAAGCCGACGAGCGTCGAGCCGTCGTCCGACACCGCGTTGGCCTGGGCGGCGATCACCGTTCCAGCGATCAGGTGGGTCAGCGGCACCAGCCCGGAGCCCTGCCAGCGCCACGCCTCCTTGCCGTTGTTGCTGAGATGGCTTCCGACGATGATCGATCCGGTCGGCGAGGCGCCGAAGGCCTCGCCCGCCTCCTCTGGGCCGGACAGGTCGCCGAGGTCGCTGATGCCGGTCCCGCCGCCGGCCCAGCGCACTGGATCCTGGTGGACCGGCTGGCCGCTTGCACTCTGCGCCAGTGCCGAGCCGATCACCACCAGGCCGTCGTTCGAGATGCCCCAGGCCTGTGTGATGGGATCGCAGTCCGGGCAGCTGAAGCGGTTCAGCGCCGTGAGCGTGCCGCCGCTCCAGCGGAAGGCTCGATCGACGCCGTCGGACCCCGTGCTGGTGCCGGCGACGACGCTGCCGTTCGCCGAGACGCCGCGCGCGCTGCTGTACGGATTGGCGGTCGAGAGGAAGCCGAGCCCGCTGATCCCGCCGGACGCGGTCCAGCGAAAGGCCTGCGTGCCGTTCGTGCTCTCGCTCTCGCCGACGACGACACTGCCATCCGCAGAGACGTCGAGCGCGGCGCTGTCGTTGGCACCGCCCGGGAGATCGCCGACACCGCGGAAGCTCGGCACCACCTGAGCTCGCGCCGCCGCGGTCCCGAGCAGGACCGCGGCGAGCGCGAGCATCAGGTGAACGAGTCTTCGCCGCCGCGACTCGCTAGTTCCCGACGAGCGCGATACAGCTGTCGAGCAGCGGTGACGTCGGGAATGCATCCGCAGAGGCGAGCGTGATCTCGCCACCCACATTTCCAGCCGCATTGATGGGCCCGATCTTGAATGCAAGGGCCTGGTCGATCGGTTGCGTGATCGAGACGCTGCCCTTCCCGCTCAGCAGCCCGAGCGCATCCGCGAGCGTGAACGGGACAGTGCTCTGCAGATGGAACGGGAAGGGGAAGCCGCCACCCGGCAGCAGGGCCGCCAGCGCCGGATTCCCGACCAGCGCGATCGTGTCAGTCGTGACGTCGAAGGTGGCCGTCTTCTTGAACGTGTTGGCGCTGAAGGTGCCTGAGCCCGGATTGTTCGGGTCTGCCGGGACGATGCAGATCTCCTGCGTGTTCCCGAGCAGCGGCAGGACGAAGCCCGGCGCACCGATCAGCAGCTCCTTGACGGTGATGTCGCCGCTGAAGTGACCGAACGTCAGATCGAAGAGCGAGATCTTGATGTTGATGTCCATCACGGTGCCGCCCTGCAGCGGCTGCGGCGGTGCCGTGAACGCGATCGGTTGGGTGAGGGTGACATCCAGGTGACTGGTGTCTTGAACCCCGAGCAGCGACTCGATCTTGAGGCTGCATCCGGTCCCGATCGTCGCCAAGGCTGAAACTGCCAGAATCGTCAGGATCTTGTTGCGCATCGCGTTCCCTTCCGATGGTTCGAGCGAGGTGCCAACCGCGCGGAGCGGTGCGCTCCGGAGCGGTACCTGGCGGTTCTACCACGAATTAATACTGAGTGGTCTTAAAAAATCGCCGAAGGGAAACAATTTTGTGCGCCCAGCACTTGCGACTCGCCCGTCCCGGTGGGTCAGGACTGCGCTCGGCCCGATGTGCAGCGGCCCGATCGAAGAGGACGTGCGCCTTCGTCTATTCGGACGAGAGCGATCCGAGCAGCTGCTGGAATTGATCGGTCGGGAACGTGACGGTCCTCGGGGTGCCGTCGCTCCCCGCCACTGAGAAGACGAGGTTCGGGGAGGTCGTGAACTGTGTCAGCGCCTCGACCATCGCGGCGGGGCCCGCCAGCGGGACGCCGTTGATGTCCGTCACGACGTCGCCGTTTCGCAGCCCGATCCGATCGTAGACGCCACCGGCGCGGATCCCGTCGATCTGGACGCCGATCATCTCGCCGTCCTCGAAGGCGGCGCTCACATCTCCTTCTGCGAGCAGGCCTCCGCGCTGGCCGGCCCCCAGCACGTCGCGATAGTTCGTGCCGGCGTCGGTGAGCTCGCGAAGTCGGCGCGAGAGGTCGCGCCGATACTCTCGCTGCTCTGGCGTGGGCGCGTACGCCGCCTCGAGCGGGCCGACCTCACCGCGGAAGAGTGCGAGTTGCTCGCGGACTCCGTCGTGGTCGAGCAGAATGCGTTCGCGCTCGATGGAAGCGACACGAACGGTCGGACGTCCCGGCAGACTCTGACCCTCGCCCATCACCTCGTGGTCCGGCCTCTCCAGATCGACGAGGGTCGCGAGCGAGAGCGCCGGATCCTCGCCCACGACCGTTGCCAGCAGGCGCAGAGGAAGCGTGGTTCGGGGAATCTCCGCGCGAGCCGGCTGCGCCGGCGCGGACGGCGGCGCAACCGCTTCGACGGGTTGCGGCGCCTCTTCGATCGCCGGCCGCGCGAGCTCCGACGTCGCGTCGGTGTCGGCGAATCGAGCAGGTCTGCGGGCGACGACCGAGGCGATAGCTGCCGCGAGCAGCAGACATCCTGCGAACGCGAGCAACAGGCGGCGGGATGAACGGGAGCTGGCCATCGGGGAGGTGCTCCAGGCACCAATCTAACCCGAAGGAATGGTGGAGGCGGCGGGAATCGAACCCGCGTCCGCATGGCGTCCAGCCAGCGCGTCTACGTGTGTAGGAGCCGCTCGATCTCGGCGCGACCCGTCACGGCTCCGGGAGAGGTCGCGCCCAGGCCGACGTGGTTCTCGTCCCCGGTTGCGGCCGGCCAGCGGCCGGGGACCAGCCTTCTGATGACGCCCGCGACCCGCTAGAAGGCGTCACGGACGGGCGTCGCTGACGCTAGTTTCAGCTAGGCAGCGAGTGCGTAGTTGCTGTCGGCAGTTGTAACTACCAACGTGCCACCGGTTTACCGAGGTGGGTGACGACCTCGACACGCAGCGCTCGCCTTCGACCACCCGTCGAAGCCGATCGCCCCCAAAACAGGCGCGGAGCCTAGCACGCGGACCCGCTGCTACTCGAAGCCCCCTCCCCACGCCGCGCCGCCGTACAATCGAGACGGATACTCCCCCATGGCGGCGCGATCCACCCGGCGCACCCTGCCCGCGCTCCTGACGCTCGCGCTCCTCGCCACGCTCGTCGCCTGGGCGCTCGCGAGCGCGCCCGGTGCCGACCTTTCGGCGGACCCCGACTCCGTGGACGTCGCGGCGCCGCCTCCCGCGGTTCTCTCGAGACCGCCGCCGCCGCCCGCCGAGGAGGGCGACGACCCGGACGCCCCGGAGACGAAGCTGCCGCTGCATCTGCTCGCGACCGTCGTGCGCGAGAACCACGCGCTCTCGCTGGCCACGATCATGGACACGGAGCGAGACACGAACGAGGTGCTGCGCGAGGGCGAGCACTTCGAGGTGCACCCCGAAGCGCGCATCGTGCGCATCGAGCGCGCGCGCGTGCTGATCGATCGCGCGGGCGTGCGCGAGCAGCTCGTGATCACGCATCGCGAGCCCTCCGCGCTCGGTGCGCGCGAGACGGCGGAAGCTCCAGCGAAGCCGCTCGAGGAGAGCGGCAAGCAGGCGCGCGTGCCGGCCCCCGTGCTCGAGCACGCGCTCGGTCCGGGCGCGCAGCCCGAGGGCGACGTCAGCACCGTCTTCGAGAACGGCAAGATACTCGGACTCCGCTTCGATGCGATCCCGGCTGGCGGCGTGTACGAGCGCATCGGGCTCCGGAACGGCGACGTCGTGACGGACATCAACGGCATCCCGCTCGCCGATCCGTCCGCGACCGCCATGGTGCTCGCGAAGTTCGCGAGCGCGGCCGTGCTCGATCTCTGGGTCCGACACGGCGACGGCTCGCGAGAGACGCTGCGCGTCTCGCCCGCCGCGCCGAACGAGGTGAGCCCGCCGGCGAACAAGGCGAGTCAGAACGCGGTGAGCGAGCCGGCCGGTTCGAGCGACACCGGCGAGCCGGACGAGCCGGACGAAGACGGCGAGTGAGCGGGCTCCGTGCGCACGAGGCCGGACGGCCGCGCGGAGGATCGCTTCGAGGTTCTCGGCGTTGGCGGCGCGCCGCCGACGCCGGCCGCGTTCGATGTGCTCGAGAAGAGGCTCCGCGGTTGGAACCTGTCGTCAGCCAATTCGCGCGCTCTGGCCGCCGTCGACCGCGAGCGCCACGCCCGTGATGAAGCGCGCCTCGTCGGAGTGGAGGAAGAGCGCGGCATAGGCGACGTCCCAGGCCGTGCCCATGCGCGCGCCGAGCGGCACCTGGGCGTCGCGCTGCCGGATCAGCTCCTCGCGCGCGACGCCGAGCGCCTTCGAGATGCCCTCGATCGCCATCGGCGTGTTCATCAGACCCGGCATGATCGCGTTCGCGCGGATGCCGTACTTCGCGTTGCCGACCGCGAGCGCCTGCGTGTAGGCGTTGACGCCGGCCTTCGAGGTCTTGTACGCGACGATGCCGGTCGAGCAGACCGCGGCGATCGACGAGACGTTGACGATCGACCCGGCGCGCCGCTCGCGCATCACGCGCAGCGCGTGCTTGCAGGGGAAGACGACACTCTTGAGGTTCACGGCGAGGATGCGGTCCCACACGTCCTCGGTGACGTTCGCCGGGCCCGCATCGCCGCCTCCGATGCCGACGTTGTTGTGGAGCACGTCGATGCGGCCGTAGCGCGCCGCGCACTCGGCGATCAGCGCCTCGCAGTCGGCCTCGCGGGTCGCGTCCGCCTGCACGGCTTGCGCGTCGCCGCCCTCGTCGCGGATCTGCGCGACGGTCTCCTCGGCGGATTCGAGTCGCAGGTCGACCGCTACCACGCGCGCGCCTTCGCGCGCCATCAGCACCGCCGTCGCGCGGCCGTTGCCGATCGTCTCGCCGGGCGTCTGTCCGGCGCCGACCACGATCGCGACCTTGCCCGCGAGCCGGCCGCTCACGACTCGGGCAGTCGCGCGAGCCCGGGCTCCGGCTGCACGCCGAAGCTGTTCAGCGCCATCGACACCAGCTGGTACTGGCCGACCGTGAAGACGAGGTCCATCCGCTGTTGCGTGTCGAAGTGCTGCGCGAGCGCCTGCCAGGTCGCGTCGGAGATGAAGACATCGGCGCGCAGCTCGTCGGTCGCGCGCAGCAGCGCGCGCTCGGGCTCGCTCCAGCCGGGCGCGTCGGGACCGCGCGGGATGCGCGCGATCTCGTCGTCGCGCAGGCCCGACTCCTTCGCGATGCGCACGTGCTGGCCCCACTCGTAGCCCGATCGGCACAGCCAGCCGATCCGCAGGATCACGAGCTCGCGCTCGCGCGGCGGCAGCGTGTTGTGCGCGAGCACGTGGTTGCCGAAGACGAGCCAGCGCTTCGTCAGCTTCGGGTGGTTCGCGAGCGTGCGGAAGATGTTGAGGATCGGCCCCCGGCCGAAGCGCTCGCGCAGCTCGGGGTCGATCTCGGCGTCGGAGAGCGGCGGCACGCGAGGCTTCTCGAGGCGCACGGGCGGTCCTCCCGCGGCCAGCATACACGCGACGCGTGGGCAAGGAGGCCGACTCGAGAGTCGGCCGACGCGCAGCGAGGCGAAGCCGAGCGAAGGCCGGTAGCCCGAGCGCGAGCGATAAGCGAGCGCGAAGGCCCGGCAGAAACTAGGCGGAGAGCCGATCGACGATCGCCGCCTCGAAGGCCGCGAGGCTCTCGAAGCGCTGCGGCTGGATCGCGAGCGCGCTGTCGGGATCGGGCAGCGGGACCGCGCGGGTCCGCTCCAGCAGATCGGCGAGCATCGCGCGGACGGCCTGCCCCGCATCCGTGTGGTCGGGAAAGAGCGTGCTGGCATCGAAGGTGTCGCAGCGCATGCGGAGCGCGCTGCGCGGTCTCCCTTCGCGCGCGCGCAGCACGAGCTCGACGACGAGGATCGGATCGTCGGAGAGCTCCGCCACCTCGGCGGCCGCGATCGCCTCGATCGCGCGATAGTCGATCCGCGTGCGCTGCGCCTGCGCGACCTCGTAGGCGACGAAGCCCTCCGCGCCGATCTCGACCGGCAGGATGTCGATGGCGCGCAGCGCCGGCGGCGCCTCGTCGACGGCGGGCTCCGCCTCGCGCGCGGGCTCTTCGAGCTCGGCCTCGAGGGCCGCGCCGATCTCGAAGTCCTCGTCGCGTTCCGGCTCCTCCGGCGCGCCGAGCGCGAAGTCCTCGTCGGCCAGCTCGTGGTCCGCCGCGCCGGCCGGCTCGAGCTCCCCCTCGGTCGGCTCCTCACCCGGCGCGGACCCGAACTCGAAGTCGGTGCCCGCATCGCCCTCGTCGAGGATCGCGTCCTCGGGCTCGTCCGCGTACGAGGTGGCCGCGCCGGCTGCGGCGCCGCCGAACTCGAAGTCGGGGTTGCTGTCCTCGAGCACGGCCTCGGGCTCGTCGCCGGTCGCGGGGCCCTCGGCCTCGAGCGACGCGGAGGCGACGTCCGCATCCAGAGGCTCCGGCTGCGCGAGCGGCTCGTCCTCGGCGTCGAGTTCGAGGATCGCGGTCTCGCCGGCCTCGTCGAGGATCGAGAGCGCGTCGTCCTGCTCGAGGATCGCGATCGGCTCGTCCTTCTCCACTTCTTCGGGCTCGGGCTCGATCGGCGACGGCGCCGCGACGGGTGTCGAGGCCGGCGGCGCGGCCGACGGCGCCCGGCGAGCGGGCATGCGTTCGGCGAGCCGCGACGACGCGGCCTCGATCTCGTCCTGCGTGAGCGCGACCGTGCGGCGTCCGCTCGTCGCCGGCTCCGTGCTCTCCTCGATCGGCGCGGCGGCGCGCGCTCGCTTCGGACGCGGCGGCGCGGCCGAGCGCGCGGGCGCGGCGGCCCGCGCGGCCGGCGCCTTCGCCGCCACGCGCACGGGCGCGACGGGACGCGGCTCGGGAGCGGGAGTTGCCACACGCGGCGGCGTCGCGACGGCCTGGGCGCCGGGCCACTCGCCCCGATCGAGCGACGCGAGCAGATCCTGCAGCCGGGTGCGCCGCGCCTCGTGCAGGCCGGTCGATTGGAGCGCCACCTGCGCGGCGCGACGGGCGACGTCGACGTCGACGCCGCGCGCCTCCTCGACGAGGCGCAGCGCGAGCGCCGGATTGAGCGATCCGTTCGACGGATCGACGCAACGCCGCAGCGTGTCGGTCCAGAGGGCGTAGGCCGCGAGCTTCGCCGACTCGCCGCGCGCCTGCTCGCTGCGCGCGCGCAGCAGCGGCAGGAGCTTCACCAGTGCCGATGCGTCGATCGCCGCCTCGGGCACCGCGGCCACCAGCTCGGTCCAGTGGTTCGCCGCGCGGTCGAGGCTCTCGTCAAGCGCAGCCTCGGACCGCACCAGCTTCGCCATCGCGTCGGCCGCCTCGGGCGCGCGGTCGCACGAGAGGGCGGCGTTCCAGAAGAGCAGCGCGCTCTCGGCGCGACCCGGCCGCTCCTTCACCTCCTCGCGCAGCAAGGCGAAGGCGGCGTCGAGATTTCCGCGGCGGAGCGCCGCGATCGCGTGGCGCAGCACCGGCGGGCGCAACAGCGATCGCAGCGACTCGAACAGCTGCTCCCACCACGACGTGTCGCGCGCGGCGCGCCGGTCGCGGCCCGCATCGATCAAGGCCTGCACCCGCGGCAGCGCGCGCGGACGCGCGGGCGCGGCGCCGCCTTCCGGCGACGCCGCCTGACGCTCCGACGATTCAGCGGCGACCGAGCTCGGCTGTGCCATGACCGCCCTGGATGCACACCTTGACCCCTCGCTATCGGCCCCCGCCCTCCGAGACGTGAGACTCGTCACACGCCGGCAATTCGCGCGCAGCCGATTGACCGACCCGGCCGGACTTCGCTATGCGGAGGCGGCGCGCCCGACCGAGGCCCCCATGGTCCGCCGCGAGATCGTCGACACGTTTCGCGCTCAGGTCGAAGGCTGCCGGAAGGCCGGCTCCGAGCTGACCGCCCGCCTGATGGAGCGCTGCGTCTCCGAGCTCGAGAGCGAGGGCCCGCTGGCGCGCCTGCTCGACGACTGGCAGGGCCAGCCGCTACTCGATGCGCTGCCCCAGCGGGTCGTCGGCGCGGTGCAGGGCCTCGCGCTCGAGGGTCGGGCGCCGGAGCTCGCGCGCTTCTATCCCTCGATGGGCGGGACGCCGCGCTGGCCCGACGCCGCGGACGCCTTCGCGCGCGTGATCGAGCGACACGCCGGGGAGATCCGCCCGCGGCTCGACACGCAGGTCCAGACCAACGAGGTGCGTCGCTGCGCCGCGCTGCTCGGCGGCTTCCTCGCGGCGGCGCGCGCGGGCGGGCTACCGCTGCGGCTGCTCGAGATCGGTAGCAGCGCCGGCCTCAACCTCTTCTGGGATCGCTATCGCTACGAGCTCGGGCCGCACCGATGGGGTGACCCGAGCGCCACGCTCGTGCTCGACGCGGAGTGGCGCGGCGGTTCGCCCGACCTCGACGCGCGGGTCGAGGTCGCGTCGCGCCGCGGCTGCGACCTCTACCCACTCGACGTCCGCGACCCGGCGCAGCTCCGCCGCATCGAGTCGTTCCTCTGGGCCGACCAGCCAGATCGCCATCGCCTGCTGCGCGCGGCCGCCGCGGCGCTGCCGCCGGAGGGCGCACCGCTCGAGCGGATCGGCGCCTGCGAGTTCGCGGCGCGCGAGCTCACATCGTCCGCGCGCGGCGTCGCCACCGTCCTGTTCCACTCCCACATGTGGTGGTACCTACCGTCGGAGGACCGCAAGGAGCTCGGCGAGCGCCTGGAGTCCGCCGGCGCAGCGGCGACCGCCGACGCGCCGCTCTTCTGGCTCCGCATGGAGGCTCCCGGCATCCACTACTGCGAGCTGCGACTGCGCGGCTGGCCGGGTGGCGAGGAGCGCCTGCTGGCGAGAGCTCACCACCACGGCCGCTGGGTCGAGTGGCTGGACCCCGCGAACGGGGGATGAGCGCGCCACTCGCGCGGCGGTAGCGTCGCCCTGCTCGAGGTCCCTGGGATTGCTCCATCGGAGCTTCGCGGCGGCGCTCGCAGCAGCCCTCGTGGGCTGCGCCGCCCATCCCGACCCGACGCTCGAAATGGGACCCGACGCCAAGGTGGCGCCCGACGGACTGCACCGCGTGAGCCACGTCCCGTTCGGCACGCTCTACATGCGGCCCGACTACGCGTTCGGGAGCTACCCGCGCTTCACGATGGGCCGCACCCAGGTCCACTTCAAGCCGGACTCGCGCGTGCTGAGCGACGCCGAGATCGCGGATATCAAAGAGCGCTTCGACGCGGTCGCGCGTCAGCTGATCGCGGAGACCGGGCGCGTCGAGGTGGACAAGCCCGGCCCTTGCGTGGCGCGCGTGAACCTGGCGCTCGTCGACGTCGACCTCCTCGATCCGAAGGCGCTCTCCACCCACGGCACGACCACGGTGCTCGAATCCTTCGGCTCGCTGACGCTGGTGCTCGAGATCAGTGACGGCTACACCGCGGAGCCCCTGATGCGCTACACGCGAGCACGTCGGCTCAGGGGCGGTCCGGCCACCGGCGCCGACCCGGCGCAGCTCACGGCCGTGACCACCACGCTCGAGGAGTTCGCGCGCGGCATCCAGCGAGACTTCCAGCTCGCGCTGCCGCGTGTCGCCGGAGGGGCGCCGATCAGCTGCGAGGAGCGCGCCGGACTGCCCCCGCCGGTCAGCGCGCGATAGCCCGCCGGCTCAGGTCGTCGGCGGCGGCGCGAGCTGCATCGGGTTGTAGTAGAAGCGCTCGGCCGCGATCTTGCCGCCGCGGATCTCGTGCACGCCGACTTCGCGCAGCGGCACCGTCCGGCCGTCGCGCAGCGTGACCTCCGCGTCCCATTCGATGCAGATCGTGTTGCCGCGGCACCAGACGTTGCGCGCCTTCCACTTCGTGCCCGACTGCATCTGCTCCCAGCCCTTCAGCTTGTCCTCGAGCCCCGCGATGCCGCGCGACACGTTGCCGGTGGCCTCCTCGGAGACCGCGTCGTCGGCGTAGAACTCGCGCAGCGGAAAGACCGGAAGGCTCGTCGCGCGGATGATCTTGCGCGCGAGCGCCTCGATCGACGCGCCGCGCGCGGGCTTGCGAGCGCGCGCGGACTTCGCCCGGCTCTTGCTCGCGACCTTCTTCTTGCGGGACTTCGACGCCTTCTTCTTCGCCATCACCACCTCCTCCGGCCCTCCGGCCGGCGCGCGGAGCGTACGCCGCGACACCGCGGGAGGGAAAGAGCCTTCGCGCGGCACGATCGCGGAGGAGTCAAGGCGACCGTCGCAGCGGTCGATGTGTCCGGCGATGCGCAGAAGCCGAGTTCCGCTGCTGATCTTCGGACTGGCGCTCGCGTGCCAGAGCTCGGGATCTGGCTCCGGCCGATCGTGGTGGTTTTCTGCCCCGGGCGGCGACACCTCGAACGAGGAGAACAAGGCGGAGATCGAGGTCTATCGCCGCGCGGAGGCCGAACGCGTCGAGTTCTTCGAGCGCGAGATCGCGCGCCTGCGCGAAGACCTCGCGCGCGCGGAGGCCTCGATCGTGGCGATGGAGTCCGGCCTGCGCGGCTCGCAGTCGCGGGCCGATGCGGTCTCGGGGCTCGCGGAGGCTCGAATCGCGCTCGATCGCGTGAGTCGTCGCGTGCCGTGGCGCCAGGATCGCGTCGAGGAGGCGCGCGCGAAGCTGGCGGAGGGCCAGCGCCAGCTCGACCTCGACCATGTGGCCGCGGCGGTCTTCTTCGCGTCGCGCGCGCAGGGCATCGCCGACAGCCTGGCCCAGGAGGCCTCGCTCGTGGCGGGCTGGCCGGGGATGCGCGTCGTGGCCGGCGAGCGCGTGAACCTCCGCGCCGGACCTTCGACCGACCACGCGGTGCTCGCGGTGCTCGCGCACGACACGCCGGTCCTGCCCGAGCGTGGCGAAGGCGACTGGACCTTGGTGCGGACGCCGTCGGGACAGGTCGGCTGGGTGCACGCGCCGCTCCTGCTGACGCCCTGACCCGCACTGACTCCGACCAAGACGCCGGAGACGGCGTCGCTAGTCGCCCTCGGCGTCCACGTCTCCGACGAAGACGACGCAGTCCTTCCCGGTCGCCTTCGCCTGGTAGAGCGCGCGGTCCGCGTCGTTGAAGAGCCGGCGCGCGTCGCCGCCGTAGACGGAGACGCCGATCGAAACGGTGACCTGCAGCGCCGACGCGCCGCTCGTGCCCTCGCAATCGAAGCGCGAGCGCGAGATCGCTCCGCGCAGCTTCTCCGCGAGCGCGAGCGCGCCGACCTTGCCCGTGTGCGGCGCGAGCACGACGAACTCCTCTCCGCCGTAGCGCGCCGGCAGGTCCGCCTCGCGCACGCTCTCGTTCAGCACGCTGCCGACCTGGCGCAGCACCTGGTCGCCGACCGCGTGGCCGTGGCGGTCGTTCAGCGCCTTGAAGTCGTCGATGTCCACGAGCAGCAGCGCGAGCTGCTCGCCGGTGCGGTCGGAGCGCCGCACCTCGACCCGCAGCCGGTCCTGGAAGTAGCGATGGTTGTGCAGGCGCGTGAGGCCGTCGGTGAAGGACAGCTGCTCGAGCAGCTCGTTGCCGCGGCGCAGCTCCTCGTTCTTGTTGCGGAGCTCGTCGTTCGCGCGGTCCTTCTCCGTCTTCTCGCGCTCGAGCTCGAGCTGGTTGCGCTGGAGCCGCGCCACCATCTCGCGCAGCGCGCGCGATAGCACGGCGAGCTCGTCCTGACCCGACGCGACGGGCAGCTCCACCTGGGTCTCGCCCTGCGCGATGAGCCGCGCGCGGTCGGAGAGCGCGCGGATCGGCCGCACGATCGAGCGCGCGATCAGCAGCGCGATGCCGCCGAAGACGAGCACGATCGCGAAGTTGATGGCCAGCGTGTTCCGGATCACGGCGACCACGGGGGCGAAGGCCTGCTCGTAGGGCTCCTCGACCACGAGGTTCCAGTCGAAGCGGTCGAGGTGGTGCACGCTGCCGACCCAGCGCTCGCCCCGCGCATCCGCGTACTCGAGCACGCCGGCGGTACCGGCCGCGAGGTGCGGGACGGCCGCCGTCTGCGTCGGCTCCTCCCCGACCTGCGCCACCACCTGCTGGCCGTCCTCGCCGACCACCAGGACGCGACCGCTGCGCGGGACCTCGTCGCCCGCGATCAGCCGGTCGAGCGAGTCCACCGCGAGCATCGCGTGGAGTGAGCCCTTGCGTCCGGCGGGACCGATCAGCGGCGTCGAGACGAACTGCACCATGTCGCCGTCGATGCGGTGCACGCTGCCCGTGTGCGTGCCGTCGACCCGTGACAGGCTGGCTCGCAGCGACGCGGGGATCTCGAGCTTCTTGCCGACCCAGACCACCGGATTGCCGGATTCGTCGAGCATGAAGAGCGCGCGGTACTGCGGGAAGCCCTCCTGCACGTAGGCCAGATAGCGGCGCGCCTCGGCGCGGCCGCGCTCGCTCGAATCGAGGCTCCCGACGATCGTCTCGCTGTGCGAGAAGGTGTCGAGATCGTGCTCGCGCTGTCCGTACCAGAGATCGATGCGCTCGGCGACGCGCTCGAGCGCCGCCGGGAAGCGCTGTCCGATCTGCCGGCGCAGGAAGAGCTCGGTCGCGCTGGTGGCGGTCCAGGTGACGGCCGCGGAGGTCACGAGCGCCGCAGAGAAGACGAGCGTGATGATCCGCGACGGCAGGCTCGCGAACGGCCGGCGCACCAGGCCGCGCAGGCGCAGGCCGAAACCGCTTCCAAGAGCCTCGAATCTCGCCATCGCAGTCGGTTCCCGCGCCGGCATCGGCACGGGGCCGCGGGGGCTTGAGCGAAGTTCAGCGGGGCTCGATCTCGAGACTCGCGAGCACGGCGTCGAACCAGGGCGCGTAGGCCTCGTACTGCGAGGCCTCGCACTCGGCCGTCACGACGAAGACGCGGCCGTCTCCGCTCTCGATCAGCGTGATCTCTTCGACCCGCTCGTCCTCGGGACTCGCGAGCACGCCCTGGACCGCGCGGTGCCTCGCCACGATGAGCTCGTGCCCGTGCAGCAGACGCCCGCGACTCGCGTACCAGGCGCCGTAGCGCTCGAGGTAGTCGTCGATGCTCGGCTGACCGCTGACCACGACCTGGTACGACGCGCTGTAGTCCCAGGACACGCCGTCCACGGCGGCGACGCCCTGCGGCGTCTCGACGCGCGTCCAGCCGTGGGGAAGCTGCACTCGGAAGCCGAGGCGCGAGTCGACGTGCGGCGCCAGCGCCAGCATGGGCGGGCCGGTCGGCGGCAGTGGCGGGACGTCGCCGCGCGCCTGCGCGGTCGAATCGGGGTCGGCGTAGACCGTCCCGTTCGGCAGCGAGTAGAGCGACACGAAGGAGTTGCCGTCCTCCGCGGAGAGCCCCTCGCGCACCGTCACGCGGTCGCGCACCACCTCGTACATCAGATCCGCGGGGATCGGGCTGTGGCCGCGCATGCCGAGCGCGTGGCCGATCTCGTGCAGCGCGATCCACTCGACCTGATCGTCGGAGAGCAGCCCGAACTCGTCGGCGACGTAGATCGAGAGCGGCCCCGCCGCGAAGCGCACGCGCAGCCGCTCGGCGTCGGGGTCCTGACCCTCGACCTTGCACGAGGGTCCGAGCCGCGTGCTGCCGAGCACCTGCCGCTCCTCGCCGACCACCGGCGCGGCCTCGCCGCGGAGCGCGATCGCGATGCGCGCCTCGCCCTCGGAGTCGACACGGCGGAAGCGCACCAGGCCATCCATCTCGCGCTCCCAGAGCGCGAGCGCGCGCTCGACCGCGGCGACGTAGTCGGCGGGGTCGTGAGGCGAGAACTCGTTCTGGAGCGATTCCGGGATCGCGGGGGGCTCGATCCAGACGGCGAGCGGCATGTCGGTGGCGTCCCAGCGGCAGAAGACGAGCGCGTCCGCGAGGCCCGGGCCGCGCGACACGCGGTGCACCATGAAGGGCAGATAGTTCGGCTCGAGCAGATCGGGCCAGGCCGCGCGGAAGGTCGCGTAGTCGCGCCGGTCGGGCTGATAGGGCGGCGGCGCCGGCCGCTCCGGAGACGGCGCGTGACCGGGCAGCAGGGCGCAGCCGGTGGCGGCGAAGAGCGCCGCGCCGGCGGCGAACCGGAGCGCCCGTCTCATGCGCGCGTCCGGCCGCGCCGCGTCGCGCGCGCGAGCTCGCGGTCGGTCTCGCGCTCGCGGATCGCCTCGCGCTTGTCGTGCGCGCGACGGCCTCGCGCCAGCGCCAGCTCGACCTTTGCGCGGCCGTCGCGGAAGTAGAGCGAGAGCGGCACGAGCGTGAGCCCGCGCTCCGCGACGCGGCCCTGGAGGCGCGCGATCTCCTTCCGGTGTAGCAGCAGCTTGCGGTCGCGCTTCGGATCCGGGTTCTCGCGGCCGGCCTGCGGGTAGGGAGAGATGTGCAGGTGGTGCAGCCACGCCTCGCCGCGCCGGAACGACGCGTAGGCGTCGGTCAGGCTCGCCTTGCCGTCGCGCAGTGACTTCACCTCGGGGCCGACGAGCACGAGCCCCGCCTCGACCCGCTCGAGCACCTCGTACTCGTGGCGGGCCCGGCGGTTGGTGGCGATCACCTTCTGTGCGTCGTCTCCGCCGGGCATCGCGTCGTAGGGTACCGACTCGGCCTCGCCGGACCGGCGCTACGCGCCGTGCTCGAACTGCTCGAACTCACCGGCCCTCGGGCTCGGTCTGGCCCGTTCGATCTTCGCTCGGCTACGCCTCGCTGCGCGCGGCCTGACGGCCGCTTGTGATCTCCCGCACCCGGTTCCGATGATCGACGAATACGCGGATGCCCTCGAAGCCGCGGCACTCCGAATCGTCGAGCGTCACGTACGAGCAGATGATCACGAGGTCGTGCGGCTTGACGAGGTGCGCGGCCGCGCCGTTCACGCAGATCTCGCCGGACCCGCGCTCGCCCTCGATCACGTAGGTCTGGAGTCGCGCTCCGTTGGTCACATCGAGGACGTCCACGCGCTCGTAGGGCAGGAGATCCGCTGCCTCGAGAAGATCGGGATCGATCGTGATGCTGCCCTCGTACTCGAGGTTCGCCTCGGTGACGGTGGCGCGGTGGATCTTCGACTTCATCATCGTGCGCATCATCGGGGGGGTTCCTCCGATCGCGGCTGCACGGGCAGCACGCAGTTGTCGATCAGCCGCACGCCCGGGCCGTCTGCGCCCTGCGGCGGGCGCAGGAAGACGGCGAGCGCGAGCAGCGCGGGGGCTTCGAGCCGAGCCGGCACCGGCGCGAGCGAGTCGGGATCGCGCAGCTCGGCATAGTCGATCTCGGCGCGCGGCGACTTCGCGATCTCGCGGCGCACGCCCTCGAGCAGGCGCGCGGCATCGCGCTCGCCCGCGCGCGCCGCGCTCGCCGCGGCGTCGAGCGAGCGTGAGAGCACGAGCGCCTGGCGGCGCGCCTCGGGATCGAGGCGACGGTTGCGGCTCGACATCGCGAGACCGTCGCGCTCGCGCACGGTCGGCACGCCCGCGATCTCGACGTCGAGGCGCAGGTCGCGCACGAGGCGCCGGATCACGGCAAGCTGCTGCCAGTCCTTCTCGCCGAAGACCGCGACGTGGGGCTTCGCGGCGCAGAGCAGCTTCGTCACCACCGTCGCGACGCCGCGGAAGTGGCCGGGCCGCGAGCGTCCACAGAGCGGCTTCGCGATCTCACCGACCTCGACCCCGGTCTGCGCGCCGTCGGGGTAGAGGTCCTCGACCTCGGGCGCGAACACCACGTCGACGCCGGCGCGCTCGCACAGCGCGAGATCCTCGGCGAGCACGCGCGGATAGGCCGCGAGGTCGCGCGGATCGTCGAACTGGGTCGGGTTCACGAAGATCGAGACGACCACGCGGTCCGCGCGCCGTCGCGCCTCCGCGACGAGCGCGGCGTGGCCCTCGTGCAGCGCGCCCATGGTCGGCACGAGCGCGAGGCGCCGCCCCGCCCGGCGCTCGGCGTCGCCGAAGTCCTGGAGCTCGCGAACGCGCTTCACGACCTTCACGATCCCTCCGCCTAGCGATACGAGTGCTCGTCGCCGGGGAACTTCCGCTTCGCGACCTCCTCGGCGAAGCGGCGCGCGGCCTGCGAGGCCATCGCTCCGAGATTCGCGTAGGCCTTCACGAAGCCCGGAGTCCACTCAGAGAGGCCGAGCATGTCGTGCATCACGAGCACCTGGCCGTCGCACGCTACGCCGGCGCCGATTCCGATCGTCGGGATCGCGAGCTCCGCGCTGATCTGGCCGGCGAGATCGGCGGGCATGCCCTCGAGCACCACCGCGAAGGCGCCGGCCGTCTCGACCGCGCGCGCGTCTTCGAGCACGCGGCGCGCGCCGTCCTCGCCGCGACCCTGCACGCGGTGGCCGCCCATGCGGTGGATCGCCTGCGGCGTGAGTCCGACGTGGCCCATCACCGGGATCTCGGCTCGCACGATGCGCTCGATGGTCGAGGCCATCGCGGTGCCACCCTCGAGCTTCACCGCATGCGCCCCGCCTTCCTTGATGCAGCGCACGCTGCTCCGCAGCGCATCCTCGTGCGAGATCTGGTAGCTGCCGAAGGGAAGGTCCGCGACGACCAGCGCGCGCGACGCCGCGCGGCTCACGAGCCGCGTGTGGTAGACGACCTCGTCGAGCGTGACCGGCAAGGTGGTGGCGTGACCCTGCACGACGTTGCCGAGCGAGTCGCCCACGAGCAGCACGTCGATGCCGGCCGCATCGAAGATGCGCGCGAAGGCGAAGTCGTAGGCGGTGAGCATCGAGATCGGCTCGCCGCGGCGCTTGCGGCGCGCGAGAGAGGGAGCGGTGACCCGGTGCTCGCGGGCCGTCTCCTGCGACACGGTCGACATGACGCCTCCGGCGTCCTGCGCGGGCCCGCGTCCGGACGAACGAGCAACTCGTCGAGTGCGGAGGCGCGGCGGACCCGGCGTCGCGACACCGAATGCGCTCCGCGGTCGGAACCACGTCGCGATTCGCTGCGGCGACCGCCCGCTGTTTGCCCCCGTCTCGGTCCCGGTTGGGGATCCGAGCAATGGGCTTCTGGCGAGGCGTCGTGTCGTCCCCGGCTCGGGGCCGCCAGGGGGGTGTCCTTCGAAGTTGCGGCGTCCCTTCGATGGAGTTCGCGACTTGCGAGACCCCTCTCGGGACGGGCGGAGGATACGCAGCGGATTTCCGGGCGGTCAAGCGCCTCGGTTCAGACATTCGCGTATGGCCGGTGGAAGAAAGCGCATCTCCAGCGATTCCCCCGCGTGCTCGCGCAGCGCGCGCGCGAGCACCTCCGCCTGGCGCTCCGGCGGATCCGAGGGCGCGAGCCAGACCATGCGCCGCCCGCGCAAGGTGCAGAGGCCGCTTCCCGAGGGCCCGACTCCGTCGAACACCGGGTCCGGCGGGAGCCGCCGCACCGGAAGCCCGAGCTCTTCCGCCAGCTCGACCAATGCCGCGAGCAGCGCCGCGTCCTCCATCAGGCGACCTCGCGCTGCGACAGCTCGCGCGCGAGCCGCACGAAGGCTTCGGGAGGCAGTGCCTCGGCGCGCACGCCCCCGTCGACTTCCGCGCGCGCGAGCGCCGCGGGCGAGGCCGCGAGTCCGGCCGCGCGCAGCGCATTCGCGAGCGTCTTGCGCCGCGTGCCGAAGGCCGCGCGCGCGACGACCTCGACCCGCGCGAGCTCGCCTCGAGCGAGCGGCGGCGGACGCAGCGGCCGCATGCGCACGAAGGTCGAGCGCACCTTCGGCGCCGGGTGGAAGCAGCCGGGCGCGAGCTCGTCGCAGCGCCGCGTCTCGACCACGAGCCGGTGGAGCACCGTCAGCGAGCCGTAGTCGCGCGTGCCCGGCGCGGCCAGCAGCCGCGCGGCCACGTCGCGCTGGAGCATCACGGACCAGTCGTCGAGCAGCGGGGCGAGGTCGAGCAGGCGGCGCAGGATCGGGGCGGCCACCGAGTAGGGGAGGTTCGCGACCACGCGGCGCGGCGGCTTCTCTTCTCGGAGCAGCGCCTCGAGGTCGAGGTCGAGCGCGTCGCCCTCGACGAGCCGCACCTCGGGCGGTAGCAGCGGCTCGTCGCGCAGCGCCCCGAGGAGTCCCGGATCCACCTCTACCGTCGTGACACGCGCCCCGCGCAGCGCGAGGGCGCGAGTGAGGATGCCGAGGCCCGTGCCGATCTCGAGCACCGCGTCGCCGCGCTCGACACCGGCCAGAGTCACGAGGCGCTCGGCGCGGCGCGGGTCGACGAGGAAGTTCTGACCGAGGCTGCGCCGGGCCGCGAGCCCGTGGCGCGCCAGCAGCGCGCGAACCTCGCCGGCGCTCACTCCGGCACCCAGGGCGCCGCGCCGAGCGGCACCCGGGAGAAGGAGTTCAGCGCGAGGCCGTGGTCCTCGCCGCGCGCGAACAGGCGCGCGCCGGCTGCGGCGATCATCACCGCGTTGTCGGTGCAGAGCGCGAGCGGCGGCAGCGCAAGGTGGAAGCCGTCGCGGCGCGCCGCCTCCGCGAGCTCGCCGCGCAGCCGCGCGTTGGCCGCGACGCCGCCGACCACCGCGAGCCGCGAGAGGCCCTGCTCGCCGAGCGCGCGGCGAGCGCGCGCCACCAGCACGTCGACCGCGGCGCACTCGAAGGAGGCGGCGAGGTCCGCGACGTCGGCAGGTTGGAGCGCCCCGCGGCGCTCGACCTCGAGCGCGACGGCGGTCTTGAGTCCGCTGAAGGAGAAGTCGAGTCCGGGCGCGCCGAGCAGCGGCCGCGGCAGCAAGGCGGCCCGCGGCGAGCCCTTCTCCGCGGCGCGGCCGACGGCCGGCCCGCCGGGGTACGGAAGTCCGAGCAGCGCGGCCACCTTGTCGAACGCCTCGCCGACCGCGTCGTCGCGCGTCTCGCCGAGGAGCGCCGGCGCGCCCTCCCCTTCGATGCGGTAGAGCGCCGTGTGTCCGCCCGAGATCACGAGCCCGACGTACGGTGGTGTCAGCGCGGGATCGGCGAGCTCGGCCGCGGCGAGGTGGCCCGCGAGGTGGTGGACGCCGACGAGCGGCACGCCGAGCCGGTAGGCGAGCGCCTTGCCGAAGCTGAGGCCGACCAGGAGCGAGCCGACCAGGCCCGGGCCCGCCGTCGCCGCGATGCCCGAGAGCGCCTCGGCCGCGACCCCCGCCTGCGCGAGCGCAGCCGCGACGACCTCCGAGACCTGGCGCACGTGATCGCGCGACGCGAGCTCGGGCACGACGCCGCCGTACGGGCGATGCAGCTCGTGCTGGCCCCGCACGCAGCTCGAGAGCACCTCGCGGCCATCGCGGACGACCGCGGCGGCCATCTCGTCGCAGGAGCTCTCGATTCCCAGGACCAGCGCGGGCGCGACCGCTCTCATCGGGCGGGCCGCGCTCCTAGCTCGTGCGGCGCTCGAGCTTCTCCTGCTCCGACTTGCAGTCGATGCACAGCTCGGCCACCGGGCGCGCGCGCAGGCGCGCGACGCCGATCTGCTCGCCGCACATCACGCACTCGCCGTACTCGCCGTTCTCGATCTTGCGCAGCGCGGCGTCGATCTTCGCGAGCAGGCCCTGCTCGCGCTCGCGCAGCCGGCCCGCGAACTGCAGCGTCATCTCCGACGACGCGATGTCCATCTCGTCGGGGAAGTCGTCCGGATCGACGTGGATGTCGCCCGACAACGCCTTCTTGGTATTGCCTTGGATCTGGTCCCGCTGTTCTTGCAAGAGCTTCCGGAAGCGCTCGAGGTCCCGCTTGTTCAACGCCTGATTCTCCGATCGGTGAGGTCCGCGTGTCGTCTCGGGTGCCGACTAGCCTGCCTTGAGCAGGTCGAGCTGCCGCTTCGCCTCGGGCACGCGCGCCGACGTCGGATAGTCGCGCAACACCTTCTCGAAGGCGTTCCCGGCGGCCTTCGCGTGTCCCATGCGGAGCAGCGCTTCTCCCTGTCGATACAGTGCGTCAGCGGCCTTGTTGCCCTTCGGGTATTGGCGCGCGACGTCGTCGAAGCGGAGCACTGCTGCCGAGAAGTTCCCCTGCTTGAAGTAGCAATCGGCGAGCCAGTAGGTCGCGTCGTCGGCATTTTCCGAAGCCGGGTAAGTTTGCAAGAACTTGGTGAAGCGGTCAATACAACCGGCCGCGTTGTCGGCGCGCCACTCC